>Ga0209427_10002803_pt1 | contig 20465 bp, 19 predicted proteins | sample DeeMarSWOR136_30_FD_187465 | JGI IMG/M metagenome (GOLD analysis project Ga0209427, IMG submission 187465) | Marine sediment microbial communities from White Oak River estuary, North Carolina - WOR-1-36_30 (SPAdes) (version 2) | ecosystem: Environmental > Aquatic > Marine > Intertidal zone >...
TAACTATTTTCTAAAATATATTCTGGTTGAAAATTTTCTAAATGGTATTGGTAATTTATATTTTGGGAAATAACGTGTATCATCTTCTAACATATTTAGCAAATCTTCTAGTTTTACATTGTTTATTTGTTTTGAAGTTTGTCTTTTGGGTCCAATTGGCTTACCTATCAATCTTTTTCTTATAGATATTGTTTGATTTTGTTGTTCTTTTTTGCCTAATATTATTGTATATGGTATCCAATCAATTTCTGATTGCCTAATTTTTTTCCCCACAGTTTCTTCCCTATCATCAAAATCTGCTCTAAACTCCTCATTAATGATATCTAAGAGTTTTTTAGCATATTCATTTTGCTCATCAGATACTGTAATTATTCTAACTTGGATTGGGGCTAACCAAGTTTTGAATCCAGGTATAATTTTATCCTTATTTCGAATTGCTGATTCTATTAAACCCCATAGTATCCTCTCTAATCCACCAGTTGGAGAATTGTGAAGAATTATGGGGTACTTTAATTGACTATCAGTATCTGTGAATGAAATATTATATTTCTGTCTTTTCTTACCTACTGAATCTACCATAAATTCTAGAGAACTTTCTACATCGATTTGATTGGTCGCTAGAGTAGCGCTTTTATTATCTGCTGAAAGGACATTTCGTTCCATCTTTAAAATAAAATAATAATATCTCTCTTTCCATAATTCTAATAGTGCTGGATTTCTATCTAGACTTATTAATTCCTTAATCCATTCTTTATTTTCTTCATAAAAATCTTTAGTTGTACGAAAGATTGCATAAGAATTAACCCCTAAATCATTCTCAAGATTTTTAATTAACTTATACTGTTCTTTATATTCAGGGATCGTTGAATTTAAATCTTTGCATAAAGTATGCATATCAGGCATAATAAAAGCTCTTAATCTTCGTAATCCACTTACTTCACCCTCTAATTCACGCCTAAAATCATATTGTTCAAATTCATAAACTCTTAATGGGAAATATTGAGGTTTCATATTCATTTTTGAGAATAAATCAAAGAGGAGAAAGTCGCTAGCAAATCTTAACAAATAACGATCTCTTCCTGATTCGACCCAATATGTTCTGGCAGGGAATCGAGCGGTTTGTGCTGTTAGTTTTTTATTTTTAACAGTGTACATAACGGGAGTTTCAATCAATACAGCTCCAAAGTCTATCAAACGGTCTTCTACAAATTGTTTAATCAAATTCTTCATTATTACTCCTTTTGTGTACCATCGATAATTTCCAGTATCAGTATTGGGATCAAAGTCAATTAATTCATGTTCTTTCATAAACTTAATATGAGCTGGTTCATATGATTGCTCTACTTCTCTAGAACCAAATTCTGCTTCTAAGAATAAGCGAAAATCCTTATCTTTAATTTCATTTGAATGTAGAATTTTTTTATTTTGATCAAATTGTAGATCTAATTCCTTTCCTTCAGGTGTTATTACTTTGAATATAGATGTTGTTAAATGTTCTTCTGGTTGAATATATAATTTCACATCTCTATACATTTCTGCTAGCTCATGACCTAAACAATTTATTTTAAATGATTTATACCATCCAAATGGAGAATATCTAGCTTCAATACCTTTTTCTTGGAGAAATTTTGCAATCTTAGGACATACTTCCATAGCATTCGCTTCATTACTAAGGAATTTGCTTAAATGTGCCCATGGATAAACAAGAACCTTATCTACTGTATACATTTCCCTATCCAGAATTAAGTTTAAAAGCATCCGTGGTTTACCTTTTAATTCTCCATTTTCAATTTTTCTATTATAATCTCTTATTTCTTCATTTTTTTGCCTAAGACGTTCTGGAAAACTAGAAATTTGTAATATTGCTGCTTCAATTTCGTCTGCACCTTGTTTAGCAATTAATTCTGTATCATAAGTATCTTGATCTTCAACAGATACATAACATACTAGGACTAGCCCTTCCATTTTAATAGAATCTTCTGAAAATTCTTGAGGAATGCTCGTTGCTTCTTTTTTTTTAAAAACTTCGATATCCTTTGAATGAATTAATAAAATTTTCATGAGAGGTTCCGTTTTATTATTGTTATCCAATACCTTTTAATAAATTCTAAATATTTTACTTACTTTTGATATATAATTATATACAAAATTCAAATTAATTCTTACTAAAATTTAAATCTAATATAATGAATCTTAAAAAAGCTTTTTTAGAAATAACTGGTCTATTAGATAATTTATATAAAGACAGAGAAGAGATTTTAAAGTTATCCAGAAATATAATAAGAGATTGCAGTATTGCGATTAAAAATGTTCATAGAAAAGAATTTAATAAGTTCCAAGAAAAAATTAGCAGAATAAAAATGAATCACCAGAATTTACTAGAATTAGTTCATAAAAATTCGGGAATTTTATTTAAATATTTAAAAACTCCAGAGCAAGAATATACCGAGTCAATAGTATTTTACTCAATCATTACAAAAAATGAAATTCCATCTCCATCAGAATTAAATGTTAATCCATTAAATTATATTTTAGGTTTAGCTGATACAATAGGAGAATTAAGAAGATATGCTTTAGATAGTATAAGAAATTTCCAAATAAAGGAATTAAATGAAATTTTAGAATCAATGGATGAAATTTATACTCAATTATTCTCTATTGATTATCCTTCTGGAGTAACTCAAGATCTAAGACACAAAATAGATGTTTCAAGAAATATAATTGAAAAAACGCGGGGAGATATTTCATTAGCAATCCAAATGAGTGATTTAAAAAGTTGTATTGATGACAAAATCGACTAATTTTTCAAACTCAATTAATAAGTAAATAATATATGTGAGATGAGAAAAAATAAAGAAAAAAGTTCTAATTGCTGGTACGTTTGATCTTATTCATGCAGGTCATATTTACCTCATTAATCAAGCTGCTAAATTGGGAGATGTATATGTTATTGTAGCTACAGATAAAAATAGAACATTATATTCTGGAGAGGTGCCTATTATTTCACAAGAACAAAGACTTGAGGTAATAAAAAACATAAAAAATGTGACAGAAGCCCGATTAGGAAGAAGTGACAATGATACACTTAAAACTGTTGAAGAAATTAATCCTGATATTATCCTATTAGGCCCAGACCAAAAATATAGCATTGATGTCTTAAAGAATGAGCTAAAAAAAAAGGGTTTAAATAATATCCAAATTAAAAGACTAGAAGCATATTATGATAAATATGAATTACATAGTTCAAGATTAATTAAACAGAAAATTATTGAAAGATATGAGCAAAATAGGTTAATAATTTCTAAAAATAGAAGATAATGTAAAAATCTCACCGGATAATTAATATACAAGTTAGAAGTATGGAAAATTATTATAATAAATATAAATTGAATTCATCAAGCTCAATAAAAAAAATATGAAGAAAAATAATTCACTAAAGTTAAATATTTCACCCGATAATTATTCAAATTGGTTTGCACTTTTTCATCTTTGTAAAAACATTGGTAGCCAAAAAGCAATTCATATCAGCAGTGTTGAGTTTGGTAAAGTTTTAAATTTATCTCAGCAAACAGCATCAAGAAGGATCAATAGTCTAGAAGAGCTAGGTTGGATTGAGAGAAAGATTAATGCTAAAGAGCAGATTATAAGGATAACAAAATTAGGTGCTGATGTTATGCTTACTATGTATAAAAATATGAGACAGATTCTTGAAGATATCCTAATAGTAGGTCAAGTTACTGAAGGAATGGGCGAAGGAGGTTACTACGTTAGAATTAAAGAATACTTTAATCAATTTCAAGAGAAATTAAGATTTAGACCTTATTTTGGAACTTTAAATCTTCAATTGAGTGATCTTAATAAGGAATTGTTGGACGAAAATTTGAAAAGTAGAAGTCCTATAATAATTGAAGGATTTGAGAAAAAAGAAGAGGGGAATATAAAACGTAGATATGGATCTGTCGATTGTTTTGAATGTTATATATCTCGTTTAGATAATCAAGATAAAAAAGTGAGAGCTGCAATTTTAAAAATCAAAAGGACACATCATAAAAAAAATATAGTAGAGATTTTAGCTGAACCTTTCTTGAGGGATGATTTAAACTTAAAAGATGGTGATAATATACGAATAGAATTTTATAAAAATAATTTATAAGAATTTACTTATTGAACCGATTACCTTCTACTTTTATTTCGTAATAAATTTTAATTATTCTAAACAAAAAGGTTCCTATAACGAGCCACATATAAATAAACAAGAATTCATTTATAAAACCATAAAAAAATGCTAATAGCATCGATACAAATATATAAAATAGTCTTTCTGATCTAGCCATCAATCCAATATCAAAATCTCCTTTGAAGAATACTTCTGCTCTTGCTCTACAATAGCTTATCATCAATGAAGCTAAAAAAGATATGAACAGAATAATTCTCATATCAAAAATATTCCACAGAAATTGAGTCCAGCAAAAAATTATTAATCCTAAAAATATAAAAAATTCAGAGGTTCTATCCATAAAAGAATCAAAAAATCCACCAAGTTTAGTAACAGAATTAGTTAAACGAGCGATCTGACCATCAATTCCATCCATAATACCTGTAAAGAAAACCAAAATAGAAAATAACAACAAATTTTGAAAAAAAGCTAAAGATAAAAAACTTAGAATTGAGAAAATAAGCATTATGAGTGTAGCTATATTAGGGGTTACTCTAATTTTAATTAATCCTTTAGCTAGTTTGTTTATTAAAGGTTTAAAAATAAATCTTATTCTGAATCTAGACGGCATTTTCTCTATTAGATACTCTAAATTTAATTTTTCTTACATTGTAAATTAAAAATATTTTTCATAATATATAACATAATTTTTTTATTTTGAATATTTTACATATATTATTAACTCACTTACACAACAAAGAGTTTGAGATTTTTTGAAATTGCGTTTAATTTTGAAGACAGTAACTAAAAAAAGTAAAGAAGTAACCCTAAAATTCCCAATCGCACCAAGTAAGCATATTGGCTTTATTAATTTTGTTAATTTAGCTTTAAGTCAGGATTCTCTAATAGAATTATCTTTTGAAAAAATATCAAAAACAGGTGAAAGAGAAGATAGTAAGATAGTAGGCCAGTTTAAACTTCAAGGAAAAGCAGATTCACAACTATATGAATTGGAAGGGGAACTTCAGAATGAGAAGCGAAAAAAAAAGAAACTCCAACAGAAAAGAAAACTGAAGTAATTCAATTTTAACTTTTTAATTATTGAGCCATTAGTTTATCCTTCGAAATTCAAATTCCCATGTTTTTTTAACATAAAGAGCATCATTTATTGTATCATAAATAAGTGATCTTTCACTCAATCCTCCGCAATCTTCTGTTTCTATTTCTATTCCTATCGATTTTAATTCATTTTTTACAGCATCTAAATTTTCTTGATGTGTTAAATCATACTCCGAAAATAATTTTGCTCCACCCACTATTAATGCTTTAATATTGTCTTTTTTTGCTCCATTATATAATAAATTATTATATAAATCTTTAACTGATGTATCGGCAAAAGTGTGAGGGAATATTAAATGATACCCTTGTTTTGAAGCTGAAGAGTTTGGAAACGATATATGAGACATACCAAAAATATTATGTATAGGATCCTTTAGAATTAACCCTATTTCAGAGCCTAATCCCTCAATAATAAATTTTGTTGCTCTTGTATTTTTATCAAAAGAATTAATTATACTATAATATCCCTTTGGGATTAAAATTTCATTTTTATTGTTTGGTTTCTCTATACGATCAATCCTTTTCTCTTCATAAGAATTTAAAGCTTCTTCACTCCCTTCAAGTAGGTTAGAATGGTTATTTAAATGTAGTTCTTGTTGAAAAATCTGTCTAGAATATTCTCCTATTTGCTTTAACCGTCGTTCTAGTTGCTTTTCCCTTTGTTTAATAATTTTTTCTCTCTGTTCTGCTTTTCTCGTAAGGCGTTCTAAGATTTTGATTCGTTCTTTAACTTCCTGCTCTTTCTCTTTTGCTTTTTTGAGTTTTTCCCTTGCTTCTTTTCTCTCCTGTTCCGATTTTTGATATTTTTTGTCCAACTCTAAGATTCTTTGTTCGATTTCTTTCTCTCGTTTTTCTAATAATAATTCCCATTGTTTTAATTCTTGACTTCTTTTTTTGATCAAAGAATTTTTAAAATCTTGACTAGAAGCTTCTGCTGTTCGACCATTAAAATCCTTATTAATAACTATATCAGTAATTCGTACCTCCGTAGGTTCAATATGTTTGATTTCATCCAAATCTTTCTTTTCTCTAACTTTTTCTATCTTTTCTTCACTAGCTTGTTTTTCTCTAACATTTATATATACCAAATCTTTTTCTGATTTTTCCTTCACTTGTTTTATAGCTGATAATAGTTTTTTTTCCTTATTGATAGGCTTAACCACTTCTTTTATGGCATTTTCTTCCTTTTCTTTCTTGGTTATTCTTTGTTTCTCAAAAAGTCCCTTCAATTTGTTTTTAAAAGATTCATTTTGAGTAAACAGATTCTTAATATAAAAACGATCTCGTGTATTTATCATTTCAAGTTCCTGAATATTGCGGGGAAGCGTTTCAGATCCTCCTAAAACTAAAAGACCTCCGTCAAACAATCGTGAATTTATAAGCCTTAATAATTTTTCACGAGCAAATTGATTAATATAAATGAAAAAATTCCGACAGAAAATAATATCATATTTCTGATTTTTTCTATGTCCATTAATTATATCTTCTTGAATAAATTCAACTTTTTCTTTAATTTTATTCTTGAGGATGAATTTTGGTCCTAATTTGCTATCCTCTCTTGAGAAATAATTAATCAAATAGCTTTTTGGAGTTTCATGTACAGAATATTCTCCATATATTCCATTCTTCGCAAATATAATAGCAGATTGATCAATGTCAGATGCAACAATTTCAAAGTTTGGAAAATTTTTGTCATTTTGCTTCATTTGATCTAGGATCATTGCTATTGAATAAGGCTCATCCCCTGTTGCACAGGGAGCCGACCAAATTTTTAATTTTCTCTTTACCTCTTTGCTATAAATCCAGAGAAATTTCTCAAAATTTTCAAATACCGTATAATTTCTAAAGAAATAGGTATAATTTATTGTAAATTTATCTAAAAATAAATTAATTTCTTCAGGTTTTTCTTGGATATAGTTAATATAATCTTGATAACATTCTATATCTAAATGCCTCATTCTAAAATCTATTCGCTTCTCTAAGAAATTTCTTTGATAATAATCAAATTTCATTCCAGTAGCTATTTTTAGCACATCAATTAATGCATCTATTGATGAAGGCTTTATCGATGATAATGTAATTTTTAACACCAGGCGCCTACTATAAAATATTAATAAGAATTTTCTTCTCTAATATAATTAGAATTTGTACATAATAAATTCTTTGAAATAAAAAATTGTGATAATTAACGTAACGTAATAGTAAAAATACTTTTTGTGGTAATAAATAATTTATTAGCATTACATCAGATAAAACATGTTGATCTTTTAATTTATAAAAAATTATTCATTCAATTTTATAAATCCCATCTTGATGAGGTTCTTACAGATATTATAAACTTGAATTTGAGTTAGATTTAATTCTTTGGCGATCTGATTAATAGATTTTTGGTTATCTATTACTTCATATACTTTACATGAATTATCTCCTGTTAAATAATATTTAGGATTAATTTTCTTTGAAGTTGTAAAAATTGGTATACACTCATAATATTTCGGGCTCTCTTCAATTTTAATCACCTCATTTTTTGGTTCGAATTGTTTAATATCATCCTCCACAAAACTATTGAAAAATTCAAAAATTTTCTTATTTGTTTGAACGTCGTTTTTCCTATTATCTTCTTCAAGACATTGTTTTATTATTTCTTCAAAGGATTTAAAATAATCTAATTTCCCATTCCAGTTGGAAATTTGGCTATTATTGAATTTTTTCACAAACTCATTAGAGATATTTTTTAGTAATCTTTGTACATTCATTAATTCTGACTGGTCATCATATGTTGCGAGATATATCAGATCTGGGATGTGTGAGTCTTTTAAAAAAGATAGTTTTAGATTATTGTTCGATAATTTTAATTCACTAATTGTTCCAAGATCCTCAAACGAATCTGAGAATGAATTCAATGCGGAAAAAAACCCAGATATCATAATGAGATTATCCTCTTCAGAAAGAAGCTCCTTAATATTAGAAGAATTAGATAGATTCTTAGATAATAGAGGTAACCCATCTTTGATAATAACTACATCGCAAATCATAAATCTCAGAAACTTATCTCATATAATTCGAAGTTTTTAAAATTTTTCTATCTAATTCAAGAATATCTACGTAATTGGAAAAAAAAAAGAATTATAATATTATCTGTGATATCAGAGTAATATAACCATCTTCTCAAAAATGATTCGTTTAAAAGCTCCTGGTCGGATTAATTTATTTGGTGAGCATCAAGATTATTTGAATTTTCCTATTATTGCCATGGCAATATCAAAATATGTGTATCTAGAAGCAGAAAGAATATCTGATTCGTTTTTTTTTATAGATCTTCCAGATTTAAATGAAAATCTCGAAATTAAACTTAATCAAAGAGAATTGGAATATAAATCAAGAAGAGATTATATTAGAAGTGGGTATAATCAATTTATACGAAGTGGTTTTAAATTCCAAAGAGGTTATAAGATTAAAATAACAGGAGATATTCCAATAAATGCAGGAGCTGCAAGCTCGTCAGCGCTAGTTATAGTTTGGCTTTCCTTTTTGAATCTAATCAGTATAAATAAAATAAAACTTGATAAGTTTCATTTATCATTAGAAGGTTATAATACAGAAGTAAAAGAATTTAATGAGGCGGGAGGAATGATGGATCATTTTACTTCAGTATATGGAAATTTAATTTATCTGGAACCACATCAATGCAATCCAAAATTAATTAATAAAAAAAGTAAAATTGATGGTTTTGTTCTAGGAAATTCCAATGAGAAGAAAGAAACTGTGGAAGATTTACTTAAAGTTAAAAACGACTCAATAGATGCATTTAAAGAATTAAAAAAAATTATGCCAGAATTTAATCAAAATGAAAGTTCTTTAGAGCAGATAAGAAAATTTCTCCCAAATCTTAAAAAAGAATTTATAAAAAAAATAATAGGAAACATTATTAATAGAGATATTACAATCCAAGCAAAAAAGTTAATATTTAATAATTTAGTTAATAAAATTGATGATAATAATATATCAATTTTATCTGAGGAATTAGGTACATTATTGAATAAACATCATTATCAATTAAGTAAAAATATTGAAATATCTACAAAAAAAATTGAAAAAATGATTTCTAATTGTATTGAAGTAGGTGCTTTGGGTGCAAAAATAAATGGTTCTGGTTTTGGTGGCACTATGTTTGCGCTCTTTCCAAAAAATGAAGATCTTCTTGTTAAAGCTATTGAAGAAGCAGGTGGTGATGCTTCTATAATAAAAACTAGCAATGGTGTAGAGAGTTATTGAAAGCAATTATACTATGTGCAGGTATGGGAAAACGTTTGAAACCATATACAGATTTATATCAAAAAGTAATGATCCCAATTCATAATAAACCCTTATTAGAGTATATAATAAATGGATTAATATATGCTGGTTTCAAAAATCTAATTATTGTAGTTGGATATCAAAAAGAACAAATTATTAATTATTTTAAAAATGGAGCCAAATGGGGGGTGAAAATTGAATATATTGAACAAAAAAGTCTTAATGGCACTGGTGGAGCAGTACTCCTTTGTGAAGATATAATTCAAGAATCTCATTTTTTTCTAACATGGGGGGATATTATAGTACCATACAAAATATATAAAGACATAATTGATACATTTGAAAATGAGAACCATAAGTTTATCTTAGTTGCAAATTATACTAAAGATCCCTATAAAGGTGCAGCTATTTATTGCAAAAATAATTTTTTAGTAGACATTATAGAGAAACCACCATTAGGTAAAGCAAGAACTATCCTTAATAATTGTGGAATATTTATTCTTTCTAAAGAAATCTTTAAAGCTCTAAAGACTATTAAACCATCTAGAAGAGGAGAGATTGAACTTACAGATGCTCTAAAGATTGGATTAATAGAAAGATCTTGGAAAATTCGCGTGATAAAAATGGAAAAACAACAATTTAGAGGAGATTTTGGAGATTTAAAAGTATATGAACAATTAAAAAAAGATTCAAGTTGGTTAAAAAAATTAAATAATTAAATCACAAAATTATTAATAAAATGAAATCAAAAAGGAATATTAAAAACCTATTTTAATATGATATAAATGAGAATTAGAACTCGTAAAAATCTGAAAAGAAAAAATACTGCCATAACTTTTTTATTTTTACTGCCTTTAATTGGATTTGGGAGTTATGCGGGATTATGCTTATTTATTATTGATGATGTCGCTTCTTATACTTTAAAGCTCGATCCTCCTAACACAGATTATTTTTATAAATTAGAGAATATTTTGGGTAATTCCACTTATTTAGAGAAAATAGCCAATATTTATGATAATCAAATGGAAAAATTTCATATGCCCACCAATATTAGTGTGGATTTAACTTTTACAAATAATACTTATTCTGAAGTTGAAATTTGGCATGGAACCGATAATGGTGCTTTAAAAATAGGATATACTTTAGCATCGCAATGTTTTAGATATAAAGATGCATTAGATAATGGTAATTCAGCCGAATTAAGTAATGCTACACGAATGGTTAGAAAATGTGTAAGTGCTTTTAGTAATATGTTAGCTGCTCCTAATGGAGGTATTGGTCCTGAATTTCCTGGTACTCCTGCGAGATTTGTATGTGCTCCTGAAAATAGAAAATATCATCCTTGGATGTTTGAGGAACATCCAAGACATTTCAATGGAACTGGTGCATATCAAAAATGGCGGGTCAGACTTCATACCAGTAGAGATGAACTTGCAGGCTATTTTCTAGGATTTGCATGTGTACTCAAATTTATAGATCCTGAAATAAATGAAGATAGTAAATGGTGTGTGAACAGAATTAAATTGCTAACAGAACAACTGATTGAAGGATTTAAAAAAACAAATTGGCTTGTACTAGGAGGTGAAGGTGAACCCGTTGGTTCAGATTTGAACCCTATTTTTGAGGGAAGTGCATGGCAATTAACTTTATTACGGATTGGTGCAACTGCTCTCCCCCAAAAATATGATTCGCTATATCAATATGCTGCAGCAAAAATGCTATCCATGAATGACGCAGCGATGGGTGGAAAGCAAAATTCTGTATATGATACTTATGCTTTGGCTTTCGGTATGGATGTCGAAATTGCATTGATTCTTCTAGAGGATAATCCTAAATTACAATATCACTACATTACAAATTTTGAGAATAAATTTTATAAATACGTCCGTTATCATCGGAACGCATTTTTCAATATTGGACATCTTGCTTTTATGACATTAATTAATAAACCTTCAAAATTTGAAGATCCAGCCTATAATAACGATATGATAAGATGGGACGTCCTTGACCAATTATGGCGTTTCAATACTTCAGGATGGGGGAATGGAATTAGAAATTATAATCTCACTTTTAGACCAAATTCAACCCGTTCTACCAGCCTTAATCCTGAAATTAGAATAAAGGAAGTAGTGCCGAATAAAGAAAAATGGAAAAATTTCTTTGAAAGTAATTTATACGGCGATCTTTTTACATGGCTTGATGATGTAATTGAATTTGATGATCCCCTCTATAAATTACCTTTAACAATTTCAGAGTGTGGAATACATAGTTTTTTATTCGAACACTCCAAATTTTATGGAGAAGGCGGTAATCCTACTGGCAATGGTTTAAGTCAAGCTGTACCAACCTCATATTTAGTAGTCTACTGGATGGGAAAAGCTTTCAATATTTTTTAATTTCTTTTAACATTTCAATCTGATCTCTAAATTGTTAAAAATTGAACAATTTAAGAAATATTAAAAGTTAATTTCTTTTATTTACCATAATAAATTATTTAAATAAAATTTAAATGATCAATGATGAGTGAAGATAAATACAAGCATCGGTATTATTATAAAGAAAAATATGAAGCAGCTATTGGAACTTTTGCTTGTGCTCTTGTATTTCTTTTTGTTGCCATTCTATCATTAGTTCTTCTGGCATTAAATAATTCATTCTTGGGATTGTGGTCATGGGGTTATTGGATGTTTATTCCCGCTTTTTTCATCTTTATTGGAGGATTTCAGCAACTCTATAGAAATATAAAATACAAACAAGTGGTAAAAAATGCCTTAGCGCAAAGAAACTTTCAGGGTACTTATAAACTTGAACATATTGCGCTAGAGATTGGAATGAGGCCTAATGATATACTTCGTGTTTTAATAGACTTGAGAAATAAGGGATTAGTTCAATATAGTTTCAATCCTGAAACGGGACAAATTATATTGGGTAAGGGAGTTACATATACACCAGCAACAGAGTATATTCCTCCTGCAAAAAAGTTAGAGGCACCTATACCAACAGAAGGAAAGAGCTATTGCGTTTATTGTGGGCATCATTTAGAAAAACAAGCAAATTTTTGTCCTAATTGCGGTTCCAAACTATAAGAAATCTTTTTTAAATTAATATGTAATTTTTATTTTTTTTGATAAATATGAATCATCATCTTCTTCTATCTGAAATTAAAGTTCCTCCAATTCCTACATTTTCAGGAAAATTCTCTTTAATTACTATAACTATGTGTTCTCTTGGGAGTTTATAAGCTTTTTCTATTGCATCTGTGATCTCCTTAATTAAGACTCGCTTTACTTCTAATTTTTCTAACCTTGGACCATCTATAGTTATATTTGGCATACTTATTAACCTTAGTATTATCTTCTTTTTATTTAATCTCCTATCTCTTATAAATTTTGAGTTAGTATTATTCTACAATTTCAATATAAAAAAAATTAAAGCTAAACAACCATATATTAAAATATTTAGAAACTCTAGTAAAATATGAAAAAAATTATCGTTCCACAGCCTGTTTCTGGTGGTTTAATCCTTTCATATAAGTGCAGCAGTGAATGCAAACATTGCATGTATTTCGGATCACCAAGTTGGAGTGATAGATGGATTGATGAAGATAGATTAAAATTAATTTTAACTCAAATATCAAAATTCATTCAGCCATCTCCATATGGACCTGAAATTGTGAGTCTGAATTCTGGACTTCATTTCACCGGTGGAGAACCATTCTTGAATTATGATCTATTATTAAGAGCTGTTGAGATTGGATGTAAAATGAATATTCCATCTATGTTTGTTGAGACAAATTGCTATTGGTGTAAAAATGATATCATAACGAGAAAGAGGTTTGTTGAGTTACAAGCAAAAGGTTTACACGGTATTTTAATAAGTGTAAATCCTTTTATATTAGAATACATTCCATTTGAATATACGGAACGAGCTATAAAACTTAGTCTTGAAATATTTAGAGAAAATTTTATGATTTATCAGATGTATTACTTTAACCAATTCAAGGACTTAAATATTAAAGGAAAGCTTCCCCTTGAAAAATACCTTGACCTTGTAAGTGTAGAGAATTTGAAAAGGCATGTTGAGCTTTTTAAAATGGGACGTGCCGCTTATGCCCTCCAAGACTTATACAAGAAATATCCAATTAATCATTTTTTTAATGAAAATTGTGGCAGTGAATTAGTGAGAAATTGGCATTGTCATTTTGATAATTATGGAAATTATATACCAGGCTATTGTGGAGGAATTTCATGGGGAAATATTAGTAATTTAGACACTCTTTGTACAAAAGGTATTGATTTAGGTGAGTTTCCGATCTTGAAGGCTTTAATTTTAGGTAAAATTAAAGATCTCTATGACTTTTCAGTTCAAAATTTCAATTATAAAGATCTTAAGGATGGTTATGTTTCAAAGTGTCATGTTTGTTTTGATATTAGAAAGGAAATAACATCAAAGACTAATAAACTACATGAACTTAACCCTATAGAATTCTATCAGCATATTTAATAATATAAAAAAAAAATAATTAAGCATCTCTATTTTTTAATACTATGTTGAAAGAACTCTTTCTTTTTTTTCTAGATGAAATTTTCTTGCTTCATTGGTTATATTATCATATTTTTCTTTATTAATTGGAAAGTAAAGCATAGCAATAATTCCTAGGGTCATAAACGCTATTGGGAAAAGAACCATTAAACTACGTAATCCAAATTCAGTTGCTGCGGTAATAGTAGTAATGTCAAATATAGCCCAATCTGAACCTATGAATACTAATCCAATTGAGAGAAATACTGCTACGTTTGATAATTTAACAATAAAACCATTTACTCCATAAAAATTACCTTCTCTTCTTATTCCATTCTTTAATTCATCTTCATCTATTATTGCTGAAATAGTCACATCTCTTACAATTAAAACGCCGGCTAGTCCAATTCCCAAGAAGAAAAAGAAAACAAAACCTAAGACTGTATTAGAGATAAAAAGAAGTGGTAAAAGGGTTATACTAAATACGATTAAAGATAATATATAAGAACTTTTAGCACCTAATCTACGGACAATGATACGCCAAATAAATACAAATAATGCTGCTGATATGAAGCCTGTTCCAAGAATCAAGGATAGTATAAAAGAATCTTGAACATTTAAACAAATGTCCCCGTATAAAGGCATGATTGTAGGTATCATATTAAAAGCAAACCACATTGCAAAATTACCAACAATATAAAGTCTGAAAGATTTATTTCCAAAAGTATATTTTAAAGCAGTGGAAAAAGTTGGTGCTCTTTCATAGTCCTTAGAGAATTCAATTCTCTCTTTCAAACCAAACTTTATAAATGTAAATGCGCCAATTGCACAAATAATCGATATAACAATTGCCGCATAGGTATATTCAGTATAATATGCGGGATCATCGTATTGTGGTATAAAAAGTCCTGGTAATATAAATGCAATTAATAATGATATAACTTGAAAGAATTGGATTGATGTATTTGCTTTTGATCTTTGTTCTAGATCTCGAAACATCTCTGGAAATAGACTAGTCTGATTTAATGAATACATTGTATAAAACAATTCCCAAATTATTATTATAATTAAAAAGTAGATGAAAGCAAGAGACTTAGGGTCCCTAGGGGGAGTCCATAATAGGATATTAACCAAAAGAAGTGGAATAATACCAATAATAATAAAAGGTTTTCTACGACCCCATCTTAAACTTGAACGGTCTGATATTGCTCCTAGTAGTGGATCATTGAATGCATTCCAAATAGACCATATTATAAAACCTAGAGATATGAGTGCTATGTGTAATTGCACAACAGAATAATAAAATGTAAATATTAAGAATGTAAAGAATTGTAAAAAGATAACATCAGTAAATCCAGCAAAACTATATAACACAGCCTTTTTTAGTGAGTATTCAGGCTCTTCACTATTCCTTTCTTCAATCATCTAAAATCTCCTATTTTTTTTTGTTTGAAGGATTAAATTATACTTTGTTCACAAGATTTATAAGAATTATTTTATCAAATTTGTACAAACATACCCTATTCTTTTTTAATATGCTCTCCCTACTATTATGCAAATAATTTTACATTTCCACTAAATTACCAGAGGCATTTTTTTTAAATACGAGATAGATTTTACATGAATTAAATTTAAATTTCTCCGAGATGAGGTATAATTTCAAAGGGATTTGTTAATAATAATATTTCCGAGATATATGCAAAAGGAAAAACCATTCTTCCAAAATTAATTAATTCAAATAAACATAATTATGATGAAAAAGAAAATGTCATCTCGGAATTAGTCTCTGTATTATTTCAGCACATAGAATCAAAAGAATCTTTGAATTATCTTTCTCAAATATTATTGAATTCCTTAAATGAATATGAAAAGAAGGTTTTTGTTAATAATAATTCTAGAAAGATAGGTAAAGAATTTAATAATGAGAAAATCCCTTCATTTCAACTAGATTTTGATACATCAAGGGATGATTATCTCGCTATTTTAAATGATATAGATTCTATATTATCTAACTGTTCAGAATTGTCCTATGAACAGAAATTGGACTTTTGTAATAATCAAAGATATTATATGAAACTGTATTTAAAAGAACTCTTAATAAGAATTAAAAATATCTAAATTTTGGTTAATATTTTCCTTTACCATAGGAAAATTAATTAAAAAAAATTAATGGATAAAAAAATAATTTATTTTTAAGTCTTCAGACCTAGATACATCCATAATGCAAACGTAGCCATTACAACTCTTACAACTCCAATTGCAACAGGCAGAGTAAGTATTGAGTCTAAAGCTCCACAAATTACGAAAATAATAAAACCAATTGACAAGTATGTAAATTTTGTCCTCAGCTGCCCTGTCGATTGCTTTGCCTTTATTGCGAATCCTATACCCAACAAAACTAAAGCAGACACCAGAAATACCGCAACTAATATAAATGTTGGATGAGCTCGGTTAAAACTAGCATCAATTAAACCATCAGTTTCTAAAACTTCAATATGATCAAATGATTGCCAGGGGCTAAACCAGAGATATAATTCAAAGATTATACCTAAAACTAAGAAGATGGCAATAAGTAACCATTTATACTTAGGTATAATTAGCTCGCCACCTAAATAAACAGCTACTACGAGTGTAGGTGCAACCCACATATAACTTAAAAATACATATACTTGAGTAGGTTCAATGTTGTTATCTGTAATTAATTTTAGAAAGAAATCAGTTGTAGGTCCAAGCCATAAAAATCCAACGAGAAACATAGTTAAACCAGCTATAGCAAGGAGTTTAGCCTTTAATTTTATTGAATTATATAGAGAGATTAATCCAAAAATTGCAGAAGAAAATACTATTAGCGATGCTGTAATTCCATCCAACCAACCATTTGGAGCGATCGGCATTTTAATTTTCCTCCAATATTTTAAAACTCTTAATTAAAATTCAAAATTATATATTTATTTATTTTAATTTTATTTATAATTATATTTTTTGTTATAATAGATAAATATTATTTATTTAGAGCTATTCCACTTAAATAAAGACGTTAAATATTTAATGTATTTTAGTTATAGTTTAAGGTAAAAATAAGTATATAGTTCTTGATCTTCAATTTGATGCTTTATTTTATTAGCAAATTCTAAATACATATTAAATTGATCAAGAGGGTATTTATGACTAATAATAATCGATCCTCTTTTTGCGGATTTAAATAGATGATTAAGATATTTCTGCATAGTTGGTAAAGAATAAATGTAAATAAAGTCATATTTTTTTAAATTAAGTTGATAAAAATCTCCCATTTTTATCTTGATTTTTTTAAATAATTTCTTTTTAAAATTTCCAGAAACCTTTAAATCCTTAATACGAAAATATGCTTCTTCTATTAAACTGGGATCAATTTCAATTCCAAAAGATCTTATTCGATAATTTAATGAAGCATAGATAACTAAATGACCCTCTCCAGCTCCTAGATCAATAAATCTTTGGTTTGAATTTTTTTTTAACCCAAGTTTAAATTCAAGAGTTCTAAAAATTTTCGGTAAAAACTCTGGATTAGTTGCTAAAAACGGTAAAGTTAACTGTGAATGAATATGATCAAAATTCTTTTGGTGCTTTCTCAATTTCTTTATTATTTAAGTTTTATTTAAGATATTGGAAGATCTAATATATTTTAATTGAAAATCTTTAATAAATATCTTCTAAAATTGATGGAATAAAATTACATCAAATATTCCGAGGTTTCCTAATATTAAAAGATGTAAAACCTCGACACTTCTAAGATCTAACTTTAATACGATGCAACCTTTTAATATTTTAAAATTTCTTTATGATACATTAACATTCTTGTCATGGCAAATATATTAATTACTGGTGGTACAGGTTTTATTGGTGTTCCATTAGTAAAGAAACTACAAGGCTTAGGACATAACTTAAAGTTATTAGTCAGAGAGACCAGTAATATTGAACCTTTCCAATCTTTAAATAACATTGAATATATTATTGGAGATGTTCGTGATATTAATAGTTTATATAAAGCAGTCGATAATATTGAAATTATTTATCACCTTGCAGCTTATACAGGAATATGGGCAAAAAAAAACTCAATCTATTATGACACCAATGTAAAAGGAACTGAAAATATCGCCAATATAGCTCTGGAAAAAAACTTAAAATTATTTTATGTTAGTTCATTCACAGCCATAGGTCCTACTCCTCCAGAACCTATAGATGAAACTTATGAAAATGAGCACTTTTATATGGAATATGAGAGATCTAAATTTCAAGCAAAAAAATTAGTAAAAGAATTTATACCTAAAGGACTAAAAGTAATAATGTTTTACCCTGGGATCGTTTATGGTCAAGGGGATTTTAATATATTTGGGAAAATGTTAATTGATGTGATGAGAGGAAAAATTTTACCCTTAGGTTTATGCCCTGGGAAGGGAGATTCTATGACAACCTTCTCATATAATTATGATTTAACAAATGCATTAATAAATATATTAGATAGAGAAGATCTTTTTGGAGAAGATTTTATTCTTGGTGGAGAAATTGTCAAATTTAGAGAATATCTTGATTTAATAGCTGAAATTTCAAGAAATAAAAAAGTAAAAAAGATTTCAATGAAGCTTGCGATGCTTTATGCATGGTTATTAGAAATAAAGGCAAGATTCAACAAAAAAATCCCCCATTTAACACGCTCTACGCTTAATGCAATAAAATACCATCGAGCTTATTCATCAAAAAAAGCTATTGAAAAATTAGGTTTTAGAATTACACCCTTAAGAGAGGGATTGCAAGAAACAATTGCATGGTATAAAGATTATATTGGATCTAAAGTGAAAAATATGAAGAAGTATAAACATAAGTGAATGATAGAATGAAATTGGATATTTTAGATAAATATACAGGAGAACTAATAGATTCTCTTGAGTCTGATAGTAAAGAAACGATTCAAAAAAAAATAAAACGAACATCTCAGTGGGAATATAGATTGTTAAATAGTACTATACAGGAAAGAGTTGAGGTTATAAAAGATATTTCTTCTGTATTGATTAAAGATAAAAAAAAAATTCAAAACTTAATTGTAGCAGAAGGTGGGCTTCCTGTTAAATACTCTGAATGGGAATTCCAGATGATAAAGAAAGGATATGAATATGTGGATTGGTTTCTTGATAGTAGTATATTTCCATTATTCGATCAAAATATACAAGATATTGAAACAAACAATATTTCAGTTATAAAACAACAACCAATAGGATTAACAATCGGTATAACTCCGCGTAATACACCAATGAGTTTACCAATGTACTTCTGGGGAGCTAGCTTTTTAACGGGTAATCCTGCGATTATAAAACCTTCTACAGCTTGTCCCTTAACAATGAAGTATTGTATAGATAAAATAAAAGAGAATGAATTTCCCTTTAATGATGCTTTTGATTTAGTAATTAGTCCAGGTGATTTTGCAACTAAAATTTTCATCGAATCAGCATTAGTTAAAAATATTGTTTGTGTTGCCGCATCCCATACTGCTAAACAAATATTAATTGATTATGCAGAGCATCTGAAAAGGAATGCTGAGAAATATCTTGGAGTTAATATGATAAAATCCCCTTTTAAAAAATTTGTATTTGAATGTGCTGGTAATGATGCTGGTATTGTAATGCCTGGAGTTAATTTAGATTTAGTAGCAAAATGGAACGTAATCGCCTCATATACAAATTCAGGACAACAATGTTTTTCAATGAAAAGAATTATTGTTCATGAAGATATTTATGACGAATATCTTGAGATTTTGCTAAGAGAAATTGAAAAGCTAAAAATGGGAGATCCAAGAGATCCTGCTACTGATATAGGACCTTTAGGTTCAAGGCGTATATTATTGATGATGGAAGTTATGGTAGAAGAAGCTCAAAAACATAAAGGCGTTCATATCTTATGTGGAGCAGAAAAAATTGATACTGGGAAGAGTTATGGTCTATTCTATAATCCCACCCTTGTGGAGATTCCTAGTGAAAATATATTAGACTTTGAAAAAGCACCATTTTTATGGAAAGAGGAAGCTTTTGGTCCAGTGAGAAGTATTACTAAAGCTAAGAACCTTAATGATGCGATTTTTCTTGCTAATCATTCTAATTACGGTATGCGAGCTGTTGTTTTTACCCCGCCCGAAAATATAGAGCGATTTACTACAGAACTTGAAGCAGGAAGTATATACTTCAATACAGAACCTATGCAAGCTACAATAACTACTGCTATGGGCGGATGGAAAGATTCAAGTTATCCCCCTGGTATAAAATATTATCCCCAACAAATGGTTCAGAGTAAAATTATACATAATGGATCAAGAGATAATTCAAAAGAATTATTTGTTAAAGCT
>Ga0209427_10002804_pt1 | contig 20464 bp, 6 predicted proteins | sample DeeMarSWOR136_30_FD_187465 | JGI IMG/M metagenome (GOLD analysis project Ga0209427, IMG submission 187465) | Marine sediment microbial communities from White Oak River estuary, North Carolina - WOR-1-36_30 (SPAdes) (version 2) | ecosystem: Environmental > Aquatic > Marine > Intertidal zone >...
CAGTGTCCGTTGGTTTACGGCGATTTGCTTATTGTTGCCTCGCAAGCACCTGAGGCTGGCGTCGTGGCCTATGACAAAATCACAGGCGATGTGAAATGGAAAACTCCCAATCTTGGCAATGAATCATATGCCAGTCCTTCAGTTGTGAAAATAGACGGAAAAGACAATGTTGTAATGGTTATTTCATCTACTAATCCTATTGGAAATCGAGGATTGCCTCAAACTCTGGGTAATGTTGTTGGAATAGAACCACTTACAGGGAAAATCCTTTGGGAATATGATAAGTGGCATTGTCACATTTCGGTGCCGAGTGCGGTTGATGCCGGTGAAAACAAAGTGCTTATCGCAGGGGGATATGAACTCGGTGCGACCATGATAAAGGTTGAGAAGAAAGCAGATGGCAGCTACGGCACAACAGAACTTTATAAAACCGTTGAATTTGGCGCACATACACAACCGCCGATATTGCATAATGGTTATTTCTATGCTCAGTACGGAACCAACAGTCGGCGTGACGGTATGGTGTGTATGAGCATGGATGGCAAGATCATGTGGAAGACGAAACGTGATCCGGATTTCAACAAGGGAAGCATGATTCTGATCGACGGCCTGATCCTGGCTACTGATGGCAGAAAGTCTTTGTATCTTATAGAGCCTGATCCATCTGAATTCAAGCCACTTGCATCGGCAGAGTTGCTTGGAGAAGGAGGAACAGAAAGTGAAGGCATAGCTCGGCGAGTTGGAGGTGCAACTCAGAACTGGGGACCGATGGCACTTTCTGATGGAAAGCTCCTGATCCGAGACCAAAGGCAGATAAAGTGTGTCAAAGTCGGCAAATGAAAGATTGCTAATGACGACTATTTCTTTAAAGGTCCGGGCTGGAAAATGGATTATTGCCGGCGGCATAGGATTGGTTTTAATATCACTTGTCATACACGCAGCAGCCCGATCCAAAACGGATCAACTCACTGATACGAGAGTCGCAAGCGACTTCGCTCCTACTAAATACATATTAAGAAACTGGACGAATTTTCGAGGGCCTGTCGCCAGCGGACATGCCGCTCATGCCAATCCACCGCTGAACTGGAGTGCAAAAGAGGGTAAAAATATTCTCTGGAAGACCAAGGTGCCGAAACCGGGTATGAATTCACCGGTGATTTGGGGAAGCCGGTTATTCCTGACAGGTGCTGACGAATCAAGCCGTCAGATTTTTTGTTTTGAAACGGACACAGGTAAGTTGCTCTGGCAGCATGAGGCGGATGGTATCCCCGGGTCTCCTCCCAAGGATAAGCTACCAGATGTTATGGAAACGAGCGGACTGGCAGCGCCAACCGCGGTAACAAACGGTCGATATGTGGCAGCCATTTTTGCAACCGGCGATCTGGTTTGTGTGAATATGGAGGGTAAACGAATCTGGTCCAAGAATCTGGGAGTCCCTGACAACCATTATGGCCATTCTTCCTCTCTGATAAGTCACAGGAATATACTGTTCGTTCAATATGACCAGAATAAGGGCTCACAACTTCTGGCATTTGACCTGTCGTCAGGCAATTCTGTCTGGCGAGTGAAACGCGGCGTTATTTCATGGTCATCTCCGGTCCTCATTGACAACAATGGGAGGATGGAACTGGTCCTGACCAACGGTAAAGCCGTTGACAGCTATGATCCGAGGACCGGTAAGCTTCTCTGGCATGTGGTATGTCTCAACGGGGAGGTCGCTTCTTCAGCCGCCTATGCCGATGGCATCGTATATGTCGCCAATGAATATGCAACTGCTTCAGCCATTGATGTCGGCAATCACGGTTCAGGACCGAAGATTCTCTGGCAATGGGACGAGGCCCTGCCCGATGCTACCAGCCCTGTTGCCAACGAAGATTTTCTAATTCTTCCAACAGGATTTGGAGTCGTCAGCTGTCTCGATGTGAAAAAGGGAAAACTGCTTTGGGAACATGAATTTGATGACGGTTTTTACAGCTCTCCCATCCTGGTGAATGATCGTGTTTACATAATCGATATTAAAGGGAGAATGCAAATCTTTAAGATGGATGATGAGTTTGAGCTGCTTGGAACTTCCACGATAGGGGAAGATGCCTACGCGACGCCGGCTTTTGTAGGTGACAGGATCTATATAAGAGGCGTGACTCATTTGTTCTGTATTGAGGAGCAGAAATGAAACATTATAATGCTGATATCAAAAATCCGGAAAAAATTTAATAACGGTACAGTATGAAGCACTGGGTGTAAACATTCCGTTCTTGCACACGCGCATGATTATTCTTGAAAGGAGTGAAGAACATGAAGACTAAAGTAATGTTGATAGCGGCAATTTTAATGATAACTACCGGCGTCACTTTGGCTGCGGATTGGCCTCAATGGCGCGGACCGAACCGTGACGGCAAGTCCTCGGATACGGGCCTGCTCAAGGAATGGCCTAAAGACGGGCCGGCGCTGGCCTGGAAGATTACGGGAATCGGCGGCGGCTACAGCGCCGCCTCGATTGCCGCCGGGCGGATCTTCGGCATGGGCAATCGCGGCGACGACGAAGTCGTATGGGCGATGTCCGAGACGGATGGCAAGGAACTTTGGGTGACGCGTCTCGGGCCGGCTTTTTCTCAGCGAGCATCGCAGGGAAGAGAGGGGCCGGCGTGCACGCCGACGGTCGATGGTGAACGGCTCTATGTTCTGGGCCTGGGCGGCGATGTGGCTTGCCTGCAGGTCAAAGACGGCAAGATCATCTGGCAGCGCAGCCTGACGGACGACTTTGGCGGGCGCGTGCCAACTTGGAGTTACCGTGAATCGCCGCTCATTGACGGCGACAAGGTTATCTGTACGCCGGGCGGTGAAGATGCGATACTTGCGGCCCTGAACAAGTTAACCGGGGAGACGATATGGAAGAGCAAGATGCCCGAAGCAACTGCGAGCGCTGAGACAAGCAGGCCCGCCGGTGGTGCCGGCGATGCCGACCGTGGTAGTAGTCGTTCCAGCGAAGGCGGCGGTGCCGACCGTGGTAGAAGTCGTCCAGGCGGAGGCGGCAGTGGTTCGGAAACGGCTATTGCCGGAACCAAGGATCCGGGCTTGTTCAATAGCGAGCATTTTTCGATGAGAGCTTTCTCCTGCAAGGTTCCCAATGGCAGGTATCTCGCGAAGCTCTACTTTGCGGAGACCTACGAAGGTATTATCGGGCCCGGCCAACGCGTTTTTTCGTACAATGTCCAGGGGCATGAAATCAAGGATTTTGACGTTTGGGTCAAGGCCGGCGGTCCCAGACGCGCCTATATCGAAACTGTTCCTGTGGAAGTGACCAATGGAGAGTTCCGTATTGTTTTCACGCCCAAGGTCGAAAACCCGGCAATTAAGGCGATCGAAATAATTCCGCAGGTAGGTGCGTCTTCTGCTGCAGCGACGGTACGGATCAATGCCGGGTCGTCGGATCCGTTTAAGGATTCGAGCGGCTATGTTTGGCAGCCGGATAGCGGTTTTGAGGGAGGCATGACGAGCCAGATGTCCGGCGGTTTTAGGCGCTACGGCGGTAGACGCGGGGATTCCGGCGGCAGACGTGGAGGTTTCGGCGGCCCGCGCCGTGCCGGAGCTGCCTACGCCTCGGCCATCGCAATCGACTTCGACGGTCAGCGCCAGTACGTACAACTGATCTCTAATACACTCGTAGGATTCGCGGCGTCCGACGGAAAGTTCCTGTGGCGGTATGACAAACCGGCCAACCACATGGGCATTAACTGTTCAACACCGCTGTTCCATGACAGCATGGTATTTGCCTCATCGGCATACGGGGCGGGCGGAGGACTGATCAAGCTGAGCAAGGATGCTGATGGATCTGTTAAGGCCGAGGAAGTCTATGACACTACCGACATGCAGAACCACCACGGCGGTATGATCCTTCTTGATGGATACCTCTACGGCGCCAGTGGCGGCAATGAAGGCGGCGCATTGGCTTGCCTGGACTTTAAGACGGGCAAAGTCATGTGGGACCAGCGCCAGAGCGCAGGCCGCCGCGCGAAGGGCTCGTTGGCCCTGGCGGATGGCCGACTCTATTATCGCATGGAGAGCGGCACCATGCTGCTGATTGAGCCGAGCCCGAAGCAGTACATCGAGCTTGGTCGCTTTGAACAGCCCGACCGCAGCGAACAGCCGGCCTGGCCGCACCCGGTCATTGCCAATGGCAAATTATACGTGCGCGACCAGGATGTACTGCTCTGCTACGACGTCAAGGCGAAGTAAAGACGAATGTTGGGGACCATTTGCTCTGGTTGATGGAAAACTGCTGATACGAGATCAAAAACAGATGCATTGTGTTGTTGTTATATATTAAGGTGTAATTTTTACTTCCAGTGTTTGTCCTTCAGAGAGAACTAAATCTTTCTTGAGTATGATATCCAGGCGTCCGTCGTTGAGGGCGTAATCGATCGCGACGGGCTTGTCTGCCGCTGCCATGCTCACTTTTACTCTTTGGAGATTATCGGGGATGGCAAAGGCAAGTGATTTGAGCCTTAATTTACCCCAGCGTATTTCGATCTCTTCGATTTGGGTTTTGCCTTTTCGCTTTTGAGAGAATGTACCCCAGCCTTCGGCGCATGTAAAGGCAGCGCTGAAATCTTTGGGCGTTATTCTTGGAGCAAAGCCGAGATGGCCTTTAGGTCCGTGGTATTCGTATCCTGCGAGGGCCGTGTAGACACCCCAGCTTGCGAATGCCCGCGCGTAATGGTCACCGCATTCGACTTCGTTGTACGGATTGTGTTTGGCCGGGTGGTAGCGCTGCTCTATGCCGTAGCAGATGGCAAGGGCCTCGTCGAGCATATCTTCCCAGACCATGTTGCCGGCGACCTGATACTCAATACCCGTCCATATCTCGTTTTTGTAGCGAACGCCTTCTGCGATATACGGGCTCTTGGGCCACGTACAGGTGAACAAACCCGGCTCGCCGGCTCTTGCAAACCATCGCTCCGGTTTGTGGTTGACGTTGTATGGGCCGATGTCAGGCGTCCAGTTGTATTTCCAGACGGATTGCAGCGCCTTGTTAACATTTTCAGGTGGATAGATGTAACCAAGGCCGGTATGATGTGCCCAGCCCTGGCCGAAGAGCTGGTCGGAAAGGCAGCCTTTTTCGTATTGGTGTTTCGGGTACTTTTTCAAGTCGACTTCCTGTATGAAGTATTCACCGTCCCAGAGGCGTTCGAGCGTAAGGCGTTTTCCGCTTTCGAAAATTCTCCTGTAACGTTTTGCATAGGCATCTTCGCCCATGTCCTTTGCCATTTCTTCTCCTGCGCGGAGGGCCGCAAGGTAGAGCGAGCCGACGAAGGTGTTGGCACCTTCGAAATTAATGTCGTATGTATTGTGCTGGCTGACCTCGATAAGGCCGTCACCATTGCCGTCGCGTATAATGGAGAACTCCAGCGCCTTTTTGATTCTGGGCCAGTTGCGCTTCAGGAAGGTGTTATCGGCGGACATTGTGTGTTCCCGGTAGGCTTTCAGCACTGTGCCGCACTGACCGTCGGCGGCGTAGGCGCGGTTACTACGGAAGCCGACAAGGCCGCTCTGGGCGTCGAAGCCCTCGCCGAAGTCCTGCATTTCTCTGGCGATGCGTTCCAGCTCTGGAAAAAGGCGAGCGGGAGCATGAGCGTAGTTCCAGACATGGGTACAGGTGCCCGCGCAGCAGCCGACACCCTCCCACGCCCAGAAACGGCCGTTTCCCCACCATTGGCATGTCCCCGTTGCCAGGTTGCACACGGTTGAATGAAGCCGGAAGAGCAGCCAGCGTGGCAGCGTGCTGTCCTCGTAGAAGGATTTGTGCCAGTTACGGGTGTCGCCGGCGAGACGTTTATGGTTGTCAAGGACATAGTGAGTGACATTGGATGCAGACTTAAAGCGGTTTGCGTATTCTCGTCCGTTCTGGTGGTGCGGGAAGAACCAGGCAAGGACGAATTTATATGTCTGTTTTGCGCCCGGGGATAGCTTTACCATGTCAGTAGCCATGCAAGTGTTTTTTCTCTGTGTTACGGGGAATGTAATATTGTTATCGAAGGATAGTTCCTTTTTGAAGCTATCACCGACCGAAGCAAGAATATTGGATGCCTCGGAAGGCGAGCAGGTCCTGCCGTCAAAGGCCAGCACCAGCGAGCCGAAATCGGGCAGCTTATCCACGGGGCCGGTGGGGACTTTTTCGGGCTTGTCGGATAGCTCAATCTGGTCGATATTTATATGTCCCCACCCACCGGAAGCCTTGTCGACAATCTGAATCAGTGCCTGTTTTCCCTGGAATTCTTCCACGTCCCAGAAATACCATTCGAGCTTTTCATTGCTTTTGCCTACAGCAGTTCGCACTACTTTGTCGTCGATAAGCAGGTTAATGCAGGTCTGTCCGATATGATTGCCGCCGCCTATGAGGAAGTTGATAAACTTTCGATTGATTTTGAAAGGCGGTGAGGTCAAAGTTCCGTGAGGGCCGTCGCCACCAAGATATGTATTAATCAATCCCTTGCCGAGGAAGCCGCTGACGGGATTTTGCTGGGGCAATGTGCCGTTTGCGGGTTTGGAACCGAATGCCTGTCCTTCGGTTTTCCAATCGCCGTAATCGGGCCCTTCAAAATCTTCCAGCACTATCTTGGTCCTCGGTGATGGGGCACCTTCAGGCGGCGGCGCCTCTTCAGCAGTATGGACAATCATTGTTCGGTTTTTCTCTGTGGTTATTTGTGAAAGGCGCTGTGCCAGGACGGATTTTGCCGAATCGATGAGGACAGCATTTTCAAGCCAGCCCAAAATACCGGCTTCCACCGCCCTGCTGGATGTATTTTCAAGGGTGATGTGGAACAGGGTTGCCGGGAGGGCCGAGTCCTTTGCATTAAGCGGAATGAATGGCGAGAAAGCCTCCATCTCTACTTTTACGGGAAAATTGTTAGCCTTATAACGAACGATACCGATGGGATATTCACCGGTGAATTCCACGGTACCGAAATCCCGGTCCAATGGTTTGGCAATGGTTCTGCCGTTACTTTCGACAACCACAGCAAAGCCTGAGTCAACGGGTGAGTCGGGCCTATATGTTGTATAGCAAGTGGCCCCATAGCCGGTAAAAACGTGTTTGTTAAAGATTTGCCACAGACCCAGAGTTCCATCACCGCGCAGATATAATTGACCGGCCGCGATGCCGCCAACCGGCATCCCGATTATGTCGAGGTCTTTGCCTTGATACGTTTGCCGCAGTCCACGCTCATACAAACGCCGAACTGCATTTTTCGAGAGTCCTTTGTCTGTGGGAATAACGTGCCCTTCTCGTATCTTGGCGGCCTGAGCTGCACTGAGAGATGCTGAAAACAAGCTGAAGACTGCAAACTTAATGATTGTGATGGAAAGTTTTCTCATCATCCACTTCCTTTCTTTTTGTTAAGTTCTTTTTATTTAACGTCCTCCGAGTCAGCATACTTCAGAGCGTAGTCACAAACATTGGACTGTCCGCTTCTGAGTGCGGATTTTATGCCCCTGCCAACACGCTAATATGTAACGTACCCTTAATGCCAACTTGGCATCAGGTATTTGTTTTAATCTTGAATAACAAAACAAATATCAAGATGCACACAAACGCTATTCCTGCGGGGATCATAAATATTTGTCGCCACTGGAACTTTTCTTCTTTTCTGTATTTATCCATGACAATTCCGGCAAACTGCGTTCCGAAAAACAGGCCGATGCCCATAGTAACAGCAAAGATGAGACCTTGCATTGTCTTGAGAATTTCCTTTGACGCGACAGTTTTTACGAAGATCTGGCCCACGATTATAAAAAAGACGTATGCAAGACCATGCAGTGATTGCGAACAGATAATGAGCCAACGTGGTTTTGATCTTATATAAATCAGATACATCAACAACCAGCACGTTGCTCCCACAGTCAGTGTCCATTTGATACCGATCTTTTCCATCAGAGCAATCATCAGGAAGAAGGTAGCTATTGCCTGGACTGCCTGGGCGATGGCCATTGAAGCAGGCACATTCTTGGGTGGAATTCCCATGTCCTGCATAAACCGGGCGGTGCCAAGGAAGTAGAACTGCATCAGGCCTGCGATAACCATTGAGATGATAATAAAGATTAGAAAATTGAATTCGCCTAACATCTTCATTGCCTCGATGATGGGATTACCTTCCTTTGCCGGTGGAGTATTTGGAAGAAAGAGACAACTTGCAGCCATAACTACAGAGAGGATAGCGGCGAGGTAAAGACAATCCCGGCCTTCTTCACCTGTTTTGAATTTCCATCGCCAGCCCGTCAGAAAATAGCCGACCAGAGCCCAGGCAATGGGTGCCCATATGAATATATTAGCCGAAGCTGCATCGACAGCTTTGTCGTCGGAAAAGACTTCACCTAACTGTTGAAACATCAAAGAGTTTACGAGTGGCATCGAAGCTGCGAAACAAATAGAGTATAAAAGCATCACAACAAAGAGACTTTTGAAGGTATCCTTCCGGGCAGCGGTGAACAGCAACATTGCCCCAATCAAATGTGTCATAAGAAGCAGCCGCTCCGTACTCACATACTTGTCGGCTAGCCAGCCGGCAATCAGTGGGAATATGATGCAGGCCAGAGGCAGTGTCGCATAGATCCATCCGGTCTGTTTGCCGCTCATCTTCAAGGGCCCCAACAGGCGGGCGGCCAGAACCGGTGCCCACGCACCCCAGATAGCATATTCCAGGAACATCATTGCGCTTAACTTAAGATACAAATGCCACTCCATTGTGTTCTCCTTTCCTAACAGGTATTAACCGACTAATACACTTCTACTGACACATCCTTAATCTATTACTTCTCATTTTGCCTGTCACCAGGCGGATTAAAAAATTGAAACGCCGTCATTTTAATACAGGCCGCCTGTGGAGTCAAACAGCAGTTTTTTTGGAAGATACATTGTTAATTTCGGTGGGAGCAGGTACTGCGAGATTCGTAGGATTCAAGTGTTGGGTTTAAGACACAAAGAATCCATTGAGTTAAGGATAAGTACTTATCAAACCTGTTGTTATGAGTATCTTTGAGCATAAGTACAGTTCTTATGTTCGTTATACCCAAAGTGATATACTGAAAACATATATAGAAGAGACACCAAAAATCCGATATTGAGCAAACCGATTTAAATGTTTTTCGTATTGTTTACAGCAGCAGAAAGTCGCATAATTCCCTGCTTTTTGGGCCGTAAAGCTTGATTTAGACCTATAAATATGCTATAATAATTAAAACTGGGTAAAGGTGATTGTGATTGTAAGATCCACAGGTAACAGGATCATCAACCTCGCGTTTGCGGGGAAAATTTTGCTCTTGCAAAAGCAGGTCCAATATACCGCATCTTTCTCTATCTAAGCTCGGATATTGACACATTTTACCACCAGAGTAGATGACAAGCGGTCAGTGGCCTAAAACAGACGTTATCGATGAAGGAGTATAAGATGCCGAAGTGTGTAAGAATTTCACTGCTATCATTGGTATTAGCAGCATTCTTGATTAGTTCAACAGATGTTTACTCTTATATCGCAGGTGATTTGGATGGGAACCACGTTGTTGATTCCAGAGACCTGCGGTTACTTGCCTGGCAGTGGCTGGATGAGGGTTGTTTTACACCTGGCTGCATTGCCGACCTTGACGGTGTTAACGGGGTGAATATGGCCGACTTTGCTCTGCTGGCGAAAAACTGGCAGACAAAGGAATTGCATCTGTATATCAGCGAGTTTATGGCCAGTAATGCCAGCCAGGAGCCGTTGGAAGAAGGTGAGCTGCTGGATGGAAACGGAGAGTCATCAGACTGGATTGAGATTTACAATCCGACTGACGCGCCGGTTAGTCTGGATAACTGGTACTTGACGGATAATGATGCGAACTTGACCAAATGGCGATTTCCTAACGGTCTTTGGATTGGGCCTGGTGAATTCCTGCTCGTTTTTGCATCGCAGAAGACCTATGATGAAAATCCGTTGAATTATCCTTTCCTTGATTCTGCCGGTTACTATCATACAAACTTCAATCTGAACAAGGATACGGGATACTTGGCATTGTCGGCAACAATCAATAATAATGTCATTATCATTCATGAATACAAGTATCCGCTGCAATTGACAAACGTCTCTTATGGCTTGGCTCAACAGGCCACTACGCTTGTTGCGACAGGTGCGACTGCTTCTTATCATGTGCCCACAATAGCTGATGCCGGTGCGGATTGGACGAATCCTTCCTTCGACGACTCGGGTTGGAGCACAGGGGAAACAGCCCTTGGATTTGGTGGTGTTGGTTCAGAGACCGGACAAGACATCGGCAGTCCGTCGGCTGCCGGGTCGTATTCGGTCAGCAATGGAATTTATACAGTAGAGGGTGATGGTGAGGATATATGGACCGGACCTTCAACAGTCGGGGATGATTTTTACTATGTATATACGCCTCTTTCTGGTGATGGTGAACTGGTTGCTCGTGTTGTCAGCATAGAGTATACCAACGACTGGGCCAAGGCCGGTGTGATGATTCGCGAGCAGCTCACCGATACATCCTCACACGCGATGATGATTGCAACACCACCGGTTGGAGGGACGGATCTTTATGCCTTTCAGTGGGTCAATGGGCCGGCCCGCGACAATAATATAACCGGAGGGGATGTTACTTTACCATCCTGGGTCAGGATAGAGCGCGTTGGTGATGTTTTTACGGGTTACATAGCGAGCGATGTCGGCGGAAGTCCGGGTAGCTGGGTTCAAATCGGGACTACGACGATCAGTATGGCAGAGGATGTTTACATCGGAATGTGTGTTACCTCTCACTCGGATGGTGTGTTGTGTACAGCCGTATTTGATAACGTGTCGTATGGTGGCGGTGTCAGCACAGACCTACAGAATGAGATGTTAGGCGTTAATGCCTCGGTGTGGGCCCGCATTGGATTTGAAGTGGAAGATCCGTCTTACTATGATATGCTTACGCTGCGGATGAGGTACGAGGATGGTTTTGTGGCATACCTTAACGGGCATGAAGTTGCCGGTGAAAATGCACCGACTTCCGTGCAGTGGAACTCAACCGCACTGACCGACCGCCCGATTGGGGATTCGGCGGTTTTCGAAAGCACGAATATTATGGCTTATCTGGGTTTACTGCGCGCAAAACCCGAAAAGAACATGCTTGCTATCCAGGGGCTCAACGACAACAAGGATAATGATGAGTTTCTGCTGCTGCCCGAGCTGGTCATCGCCAAGAACCAGCTTGTCCCCCAATACTTTTCCACACCGACACCGAAGACGTTTAACTCAGCCGGCACGAGTGATATTGTCGACGAGGTGTGGTTTAGTCACGAGCGTGGTTTTTATAACGGTTTATTTTTGTTAACTTTGTCCACCTCCACCAAGGGTACTGAGATCCGTTATACTGTTGATGGTTCAACGCCTACAATAACCCATGGGAACACTTACATCTCGCCGATTCTCATCGATAAGACGAGCACTATCCGCGCTGTTGCGGTTAAACCCGGTTTACTTGACTCAGATATCGAGACCCATACTTACATCTTTGTCAGTGATGTGGTAACTCAGTCGCTCGCCGGTGAAGCTCCCGGCCCCGGCTGGCCCACGGGTCCCGTCAACGGCCAGGTTTTTAATTATGGAATGGATCCTGACATTGTAATCAGTGATCCGAGATATGTGAATCTGATTGACGATGCGCTGCTTGCGATTCCGTCGTTCTCGCTCGTTACGGACCTGGATAACCTGTTTGATCCCACTATTGGCATTTACGTAAACGCATCACTGGAAGGTTTGGCCTGGGAACGGCCTGTATCCGCAGAGCTGATTTATCCGGACGGCACTGAAGGTTTTCAGATAGACGCCGGCATGCGGATTCGAGGGGGATACAGTGCAGGCGATTGGAATCCCAAACATGCATTCCGATTGTTTTTCAGGGCTGTATATGGCGGTCACTATGGCGAAGGCAAGCTGAGATACCCGTTATTCGGTGATGAGGGTGTCAGCGAGTTCGACCACATGGACCTGCGATGCAGCCAGAACTACTCATGGGCCCATGGAGGCGGCGGGGGCAGCGCCAACACGGTTGTACGGGATGTCTTCTCACGTGATGTACAGGGTATGATGGGCCATCCCTACACGAAAAGCCGTTATTATCACCTTTATATCAACGGAGTTTACTGGGGTCTTTTCCAGACACAGGAACGCTCTGAGGCCACTTTCGGCCAGACCTATATGGGTGGCGAGAAGGAGGACTACGATGTGATATCTTCGAACTGGACTTATGGAAGACAGATGGTTCCAACCGATGGTAACCGCCAGTCCCTTGACCGGCTGTACTATGAGACAATAGCGGGTTTTGGTGATAGTGAAAGGTACTACAGGGCGCAGGGACTGAATATCGATGGTACACGAAACCCGGCTTACGAGAGATTGCTTGATGTTGAGGGCCTAATCGATTTTATGATAATAGAATACTATACCGGCGACTCGGATGGGCCTGGATCGCGCTATGGCGGCATGCCGAACAATACATGGGGCATGTACAATCGGGTCAATCCGGATGGCTACAAATGGTTCCACCATGATAATGAGCATACACTTGGTTCAGGTGGTGCAAGTGGTTCTATAGAGAATTTAGTTGAGCCGTTTACTACCTACGGTGCCCAGATACAGTACTTCAATCCGCAATGGCTGCATGAACAACTTGCCAATACTAACATCGACTACCGTATGCACTTTGCCGACCATGTGTACAGGCACATGTTCAACGATGGTCTTTTGACGGTCGAAAAGGCCCGTGAACTGGTTCAGAAGCGCGCTGACCAAATAAATATGGCAATTATTGGGGAATCGGCACGCTGGGGCGACGCTAGCTATCATCCGGCACGGACCAGAGATGATGACTGGTTGCCCGAAATTAACCGGCTGCTCACCGGCACTTCTGATCCTTGGGGCAGACAAACTTACATAACACCTCGAATACCTGTTGTTATTGGTCAGTACAGGGACGTGGGCTGGTATCCTTATATTGATCCGCCGGTATTCAATCAGCACGGTGGTGAGGTTGAAAGCGGATTCGATGTTACAATGAACGCTCCGTCAGGGGCAATCTATTATACACTCGACGGCAGTGACCCTCGCGTTCCGGCGGCACAGTCGTCACCGGGCTCCCCTGTTACCCTCGTGGCTGAGAATGCTTTCAAACGCTATCTTGTACCCACAGGCCCCCTATCGGGCGGTGTCGGCTCAATCCTGACTGAGTACTGGATGGGAATCAGCGGGCCGGCTGTATCCGATTTGACAAGCAGCCCCGATTACCCAGGAAATCCGAGCAGTATAGAGTATAGGACCAGTTTTGAAATACCAACTGATGTGGATGAATACTATGGTGTCCGCATGAGGGGCTATATCCACCCACCTGTAAATGGCGACTATAAATTCTGGATTTCCAGCGACGATAACAGCGAGCTTTGGTTAAGTACAGACGAAAGTCCTGTTAATATAAGCCTTATCGCTCGGGAGACCGGCTGGAGTCAGGCCAGGGTGTGGTTACTCGGTGGTGAAGAGGAATCAGCACCCATCCCGCTGGTCGGTGGCCAGAAATACTACATTGAGGCATTGATGAAAGAACACGAAGGTGGAGACAACCTGGCGGTAGCATGGAGTCTGGATAATAATCCGCCTGTTAACGGTGATCCACCAATAGCCGGTTCTTACCTGTCCCCGGCAGGCGATACCTGGGCTACAAGCTATTTTGATGACTTGAGCTGGCCCGGCAGCACAGGCGGCATAGGTTATGAAAGGAATCCGGGCGATCCGGTTAATTATGTAGGATTATTCAGTATCAACGTTGAGTCTGATATGTACAACATCAATGGTACCTGTTATATTCGCATACCCTTCACCGTCGGCAGTACCGACCTGTCCGCCTTGACACTGAGGATGCGGTACGATGACGGATTTATTGCATACATCAACGGTGTCGAAGTGGAAAGAAGAAATTTCACCGGAACGCCGCAGTGGGATTCCCAGGCGGACGATCTTAATGAAGATGTCAATGCTGTTAACTTCGAAGATTTCGATATCTCCGGTCATATCGATGCTTTACAGCCCGGGGATAACATTCTGGCAATCCACGGGTTGAATTATGGCACGACGAGTTCCGACTTTCTTATCTCGGTTGAGTTGGTTGGCAATCAGATTAATCAAGGAGACATCTCGCCCGGTGCTGCACAATATGCCGGAGCCGTCAACCTGGACAAGAGCACCCTCGTCAAATCACGTGTATATGACGGTGGAGCGTGGAGTGCCCTGCATGAAGCTGCTTTTGCAATCGGCCCGGTTGTAGAGGATCTGCGCATCACCGAGGTTATGTACCATCCGAAGGATACCGGCAATCCCGGTGATCCCAACGAGGAATACATAGAGCTGAAAAATACAGGAACGAGTACACTGAATCTGAATTTGGTAAAGTTCACTGAGGGAATCGATTTCACCTTCCCGGATATAGACCTTGATCCCGACGAATACATTGTAGTTGTGAAAGCCAAGAATGCGTTCGAGGCTCAATATGGCACATCGGTTAACGTGGCGGGTGAGTATAAGGGCAGCCTGGCCAATGATGGAGAGAGGATTAAGTTAGTGGACGCTATAGGGCGGACGATTCTTGATTTTGAATACGAGGACGACTGGCATTCAATTACTGACGGCGATGGTTTTTCACTGACCATAATAGAGCCCACTGACAGCGCTCTTTATGGTTGGGACAAAGGTTTGGTTGCACACTGGAAATTCGATGACGATGCTAAAGACAGCGCCGGAAGTAACGACGGAATCCTTAATGGAAATCCGGCCTGGGTAACAGGCCGGATTGGTCGAGCACTAAGCTTTGATGGTGCCGGCGATTATGTCTCTCTCGATCCGATTGCTGCTTTAACAGGAGACTATTTCACTGTGCAGGCATGGGTGAGTGTTGACGAGTCTGCAGGATTTTGGAATCCTGTAATGATGCAGCACGATTTGAGTGACGATGGTTGCTATTTCTATATTGCCAATGATAGGCCTTCATTTTATTTTGTTGGCGGTTCGGGCTTAGCTCAAGCCGTTTCGCCCGAGGCAGTTATTCCGAATCAGTGGTATCATGTTGCTGCGACCAATGATGGTTCCAGTCTGAATCTGTACGTGGATGGACAACTGAAAGCCGATGTATCCTCGGTTGGTTTGACAGGTGTTAATTACAATGCTTATATTGGCTGCGAGCCTGTTTCTCTACTGTATTACAACGGCCTGATTGACGATATTCGTGTCTACGATAGGCCGGTGAGTGCAAGTGAATTTCAGGATACATCCGATCCCATGGTACGCTGGAGTCGGAAAGACTCCTGGCGTGCAAGTGTGTACCGAAACGGCACCCCCGGAACCGATGACAGCGGCATCCTGCCCAATCCCGGTGCTGTTGTTATCAACGAAGTGATGGCACATTCTAATGACGGCCCGGACTGGATTGAACTGCACAACACAACAGGCAAATCCATCAACATCGGCGGCTGGTTCCTCAGCGACAACGACAGGGATGAGCCGAACCTGATGAAATACAGGATTGCCGATGGGACGATTATCTACGGGGACGATTATCTGGTCTTCTATCAGGACACAGACTTCAATAACCTCAGTGACCCCGGCTGTCTCATACCGTTTGGCTTAAGCGAGAATGGCGAGGAGGCATGTTTATCTTCACGTCTGGACCCGAACGGAATGTTGACCGGTTATCGTGAGATTGAGGATTTCGGAGCTTCAGCGACCAATGTATCTCTTGGGCGTTACTTCAAGAGCAGCACTGGTAATTTCAACTTTGTGGCGATGGATTACAATACGCCGGATTCGAATAACGCTTATCCGAAGGTTGGTCCTGTTGTGATTAATGAGATTATGTACAATCCGCCAACGGGCAATCAGGATGAGGAGTATATCGAGCTGTACAACACTACGGGAGTACCTCAAACATTATTCCGCTTTGAGGGCAAAAACAAGCCCTGGAAGTTCACCGATGGTGTTGATTATACGTTCTCTGAAAGCCCTCCGGTCACAATACTACCTAACAGTTATCTGGTGTTAGTGAAAGACAAGGCGGCGTTTACTGCCAGATATGGCAGTATTCCGGGTGATGTTCAGGTTGTTGAGGGTTATGGGGGCAGGCTAAGCAATGCCGGTGAGCGGTTACAGATTGGCATGCCCGGCGATATAGATGAGTTCGGTACGCGTCATTATATCCGGATTGATAGGGTGACATACAGTGATGGTTTACATCCTGAAGATGTTCCCGGCGGCGTTGACCTGTGGCCGACCGGGGCGGATGGGCTTGGTAAATCGCTCTCCCGCAAGGTACCTACTGATTATGGTAATGACGTAGCCAATTGGCAGGCGGCCGATCCTTCTCCCGGAACCGCTAATCCGTAAAGACCTTGATAGAAGGCTGGTAATAGCGGCTTCGTTAACAGGGTAAACCTTAACGAAATGGCAAATGCTCAGCTACTGCCAATGGTAACGTTCCAAAAACTGCTGTGGCAAATGAAGGGAACTAAACTAACAGCTTCCTTGTTTCCATGATAGCTTCCCCAAATCAGCGGCTAATGACAGGCATGGCGGAACATGTTTTCAGGCGAATACGAAAATAATTGAATCCTTAGTCCGGGCAGGTAATCCTCGTACCGCTTTAAGAAACAGCTATTCGTTGTCGCGCGGGTTATAATACCGAAGAGAATCTGTAATTAAACTCCTTTACGCCTCTTCGGTGACCTTATAACCCAGCGCATCGGCCAGCTCATACACCGGCTCTTTCAGATCACCATAGAATGTCACCCTGTGCCAGCCCCAGCGGTCCCACTCGGTAAAGAGCTTCTCCAAATCGCCTTTCGGCTCGACGGCAAGCTTCGTCCTGCAGGCCCGGTCATTCCTGTCGTTGTCCACTGCCTTGCCCTGATGAAACAGAACTTCTTTCTTTTCCTGAGCAAATTCGAGTGTTGTTGTCATATACCCAACCGGCAGTATCGAACGCACCGATGCACCCTGACGGTCCTCCGAATGTGTAAGGATCTCATACGGATTTGTCTGCCCCTTTGGCCCGAACATCCGGTTGGGCGCCACGCAGTGGGCATAAATGATTTGACGTTTGGCGGTATCGATTACAGGGTCCGAAATATATCCCGGCCGGCCTTGCGTCAACGCTCCTACCGTTACCATCGTTGCCGCCGAACGAAGGTCGCATTCACATCCACCAACTAAACCTTCGTTTTGCAGCTCGTGGAAACCCAGGCATGGATACGCATGAATGTGTCCCCCGTAAAATCCACCCAGGCAGTTGATAGAGATTGCATTAGCGGCATGATTTTTCAAGACCGCCTTCTCAGCCAAATACATCGCTGCTGATTGCTCGAGCGTCTCCCGGCTTACACCCTCGACTTTTGTGGCGGTCTTCGACCAGCGTTCGGCAATAGCCTTCGCTTCGTCTTTGTCCGCAGCCTTCCACGCCTCATTAACTTCAGCGAATGATACACGTTCCACCGGGATACCCATAATCGGCGATGCAGGTCCTGAGTTTTGGTCACGGACCGCCAGAATCTTTGACTCTTTCATTCGTTTAAGGCATTCCTTTGCAGAGATTGTTTTTAGCTCATCCGGCTTACAGGTCATATCCACTGGCTTCGCCGTACGCTTCAGCCGCACCTTCGCCGTCGCAGCTACGAAATCCGACACCGTTCCGCCCTTCTTGACCAGCTCGAAGCACTTCACTGCCTCCACTAAATCATTGATTTTCGACGACGCAACGAAGCCCACATTGGGAGCCTTTTGTCTCAGAAAATCCGCCGTGTAAACCAGAAACCCCCCGCTGCCGGCGTATAGAAAGTCCGCATAAAGCACCGGCTTACCCGACGTTGCTATCGTCTGAACCACGCGGTTCCAGCAGTTCATCTGATAGACGAGGTAACCATCGATATCCCCCGATTTATCCTGCTCAAGAATCTTCTTGGCCTGCTCCGGGCCGGTTGCCATAGATGTTACAAACTCGAGTCCCCGACACCTATTCGCCAGTACCTTATTAATCCGCTTCATCACAGGGCCAAAATCGAATCCTACGTTCGGCCAATCCGGCCCCGGTTGTTTGACCGCGTGCAGCGAATACACGATTCGGATACGCACCTTGCTGTTGCTATCAACTGCCCGGGCCCGCTGTGGTGTTGCCGCTAATGCAGCAGCGGATGCGCACATAGCGCAGCCGGTAAGGAACTGCCTCCGGGTTATAACACAGCCCACACAATCGGAATTTAATTCATGCTTCTTCATATCTAACCTCCTATGATTACCACCAGTACTTCCAAAATTAATATTGAATAGGATTTACCTATATTTCCTTAATTCCGTTCCATTCCTCCATTTTCACTGCATATAATACCAGACATCCGACAAAAATGAAACCTCTCCGTTCATTTTTTACCATATATTCTAACTAGGAGCGATAATCTCCGGCAAAATCTTTAATTAAAAGCAGTTCTTCATAGCAACTGGGTGCGTGTTGCTCATCACGGCTAAATTGCATCTTTTTTGCATCATTGTTCCCTTTGATGGAAGAAACTCAATAAAAATAGTATGATGTCAAAGATGGATCTCGGAGGAAGTCGTACCATGAAATAGTATTGTGCGATGCTGTAAAGGGCAGCACATGACAGGTTGTCAAAGGGCCATTTTATAGATACAATGACGGTATGGTTTTTGTCTGATTTTGCCTTGGCAATAGGAGTTGCATTTATGAAAAGAAGAATATCTTTCCCCGCAAACCTTGTCCTGCTTGTGCTTATTTTGTCTTTTCCTGCGAAAGGTTCTGAGTGGAAGGCTTGGGAAATAGTCAATTCCGCCGGTGTCAAAGGGGGGCTCATTGTCCATCTGGGGTGTGGAGACGGCAGGTTTACAGCCGAATTGAGAGTGAACGACAGCTATATTATCCAGGGACTTGACACAGACGCCGCAAATGTGAAAAAGGCGCGAGAATATATCGAGTCGCTCGGTATCTATGGTAACGTGACAGCAGATACTTTTGACGGAAAACATCTTCCATACACAGACAATCTTGTAAATCTCCTGATAGCCAAGAATGGTAAATTCCAGGTGTCGAGTGAAGAAATAATGAGGGTGCTGGTACCGCGTGGCGTTGCCATCATCAACGGAAAGAAGACCATCAAGCCGTGGCCGAAAGACATTGACGAATGGACACACTTTCTTCACGGGCCTAATAACAACGCCGTTGCCGAAGATACGCGTATCGAACCGCCCCGGTACACGCAGTGGGTATCCGGTCCTCGCTGGGGTCGAAGCCACGATCATCTGTCCAGTTTAAGCGCAGCCGTTTCGGCTTCCGGCCGGATCTTTTATATCGTGGATGAAGGTCCTATCGCTTCGGTAAAGACCCCATCGGTCTGGACGCTGGTCGCAAGGGATGCGTTCAATGGTGTGCTGCTGTGGAAGAAAAAAATAGCACCCTGGGAGAACCAGTTGCGGCCCTTCCGTAGCGGACCGGCGGAACTGCCAAGGCGTCTCGTAGCCGTGGGCGAACGGGTATACGTTACACTGGGCTACGGCAAGCCGGTGACTGCATTGGATGCGGCCACGGGAGAAGTGGTGCGTACGTACGAGGAAACAGAGAACACGCATGAAATTATTGCTCATGGGGACAATCTTTACCTGGTAATTAGTGAACCTTTGAAAGAAGACAGCCCCACCACAGGCAAGGTCATCAGAAAATTTCCGGTTTGGCGGGGTTCGTATCTGGAATACGTCACGCAGTATATGCCAAAGCATATTTGTGCGGTCAATGCAGAAACAGGCAAGCTCGTGTGGAAAAAGGAGGACAGCGAGGTTACGAATGTCCTTCCGCTTACGCTGGCGGTAAACGATGGAAAACTGTACTTTCAAAACGAGGATAATTTAGTTGCATTAAGTGCTGCTTCGGGAAAGGTTGTGTGGCGCGCCAAAAGGCCCGCTATTCGCCACCGCTATGCCTGGCTGACTCCGACTCTGGTCGTGGAGGATGGTGTCGTCTTGTCTGCGGACCGCTCTCCCTTGAGTCCCGTAGATACCGGAGGCCCGGACAAGTCTCAAATTGAATGGCGTGTCTCGGCAAACCATATCCTCACCGGCGGAGACATCATGGCTTTTTCTGCGGAGACGGGAAAGCAGCTTTGGACGGCTCCTTGTCACGAGGGATTTAATTCCCCTGCTGATTTGTTTGTTGCCAATGGCAAGGTATGGAGTGGCATACTGGCATGGGGAAAGCAGCCGGGTATCACGAAGGTATATGACCTTCATACGGGCGAGGTCGTTGCTAAGCGTTCGTCTGACCAGGAAACCTACACTCTCGGATTTGGTCATACACGCTGCTATCGCCATAAGGCCACTACGAAGTATGTAATCCATGGACGGGCGGG
>Ga0209427_10002805_pt1 | contig 20460 bp, 21 predicted proteins | sample DeeMarSWOR136_30_FD_187465 | JGI IMG/M metagenome (GOLD analysis project Ga0209427, IMG submission 187465) | Marine sediment microbial communities from White Oak River estuary, North Carolina - WOR-1-36_30 (SPAdes) (version 2) | ecosystem: Environmental > Aquatic > Marine > Intertidal zone >...
CTGTTCAGCAGGGTGGCGAATTTGGGGGACGTGGTCCACTGGGGGTTGCCCATGACCCTGCACAGCGCCTCCCATTCCCCATCGCTGAACGCAGCGATGGCGATCCACCTCTCCTTCCCCTTGCAGGGGTACACCCCGTGGGGCGCAGCGCCGGGGCAGCGGTTGCCCATGCGGTTCTGGATGGTGCTGTTTACCACGTAATCCATCACCACCGGGGCGGCAAGGTGGACGCTGGCTTCGAGCATGGCGAGGTCGATGTACTGCCCCTTGCCCGTGCGGCGGCGGTAGTCGAGGGCTGACAGCAGTGCTATGAGCACGTACCAGGGCGCTATATAGTCGGTGTAGGCGGCTACCGGCAGCGAGGGCGACCTGTCGGGCCAGCCCAGGAGCTGCACGAAGCCGTTTGTTGCCTGCAGAACCTGCCCGAAGGAGGGCTGACGCGAGTGCGGCCCGTATTGCCCCACCATGGTCATGCTGAGCATGATTATGTCGCGCTTAACCTTTTTCAGCATATCGTAGTCAAGCTCAAGCTTGGTCATGACGCCCGGTCCGAACGTCTCCAGGACGATGTCGGCGCGCTGCACCAGCCTCTTCACAATATCTTTGCCCTTTGGCTCGCGAAGATTGACGTTGATGCTGTACTTGCTGGAGTTGTAGTTAGCGAAAACGCCGCTCGCGTTTAGGCCCATTGCTCCGGGCTTGAATGGCGTCATCAGCCTCGTGCCATCGGGTCTGGCGGCGGACTCAACCTTGATAACCTCGGCGCCGTGGTCGCCGAGGAATTTTGTAACCATGGGTCCGGTGAAGACCCAGGAGAAATCCACGACCTTCAAACCTTCGAGCGGATATTTCTTTTTCTTCATCTTGACACCTCTATCGCCATAGTAGACTGGTATAACTAGATAACGTTCTCCCTCTTGAGTACGGCAAGCCGGTTTTTAGTGAGACCCATCTCTTTCACGTAGATATCCTCGTTGTGCTCGCCGATGAGCGGAGCCCTCTTCCCCTTCCGCCATGCGGTCTCGGTTGACTTGAAATAGGGACCGGGGTAGGTAATGGAGTCACCCAGCTCGGGGTGCTCTATCTCCACCCAGAAGTCCCTGGCGGCGAGCTGAGGCGATTCGTAGAGGTCCTTGGCGTTGTTCACCGGCTGGAGCACGTTTCTCTGTCTCACGGCTTCCTCGTGCAGTTCCGACTTCGTGTGTCTGAGGAAGTACTTGCCGATCTCGGCTTCCCATTCATTGATTCGCTCCTGGGGCACCTCGGTGAAGCTGAGCGTGGTCCAGCTTATATCCTTCATGTTTTTGCCCAGCCCCTCCTTGTTCATGGAGGCTATGAGGTCGTTCATCACTTCAGCACCGGGCTGCGCCATGAGCAGGCGATAGCAGACGTAGCCGTCCTTGCAGGGCCATATCAGTCGATAGGTGACGCCGAGCCGCTTCCAGAGGCTGCCCTCTCTGGTGTGGATATTCTGGTGCAAAAGGTACCAGTCATGGGGGGCATAACAGAGTGTCCAAACCATTGACTCCTGCATGGAGACGTCGACATGCTGCCCCTCGCCGCTGAGCTCTCTGTAGTAGTGTGCCATGAGCGTTCCTACCGCCGCCTGGAGGCTGCCCTGGTAGTAGGACTGGTCGCTGCTGAACCGCACCGGTGGCCGGTCGGGGTCGCCGCAGATGAAGGAGTAGCCCGCCATCGCCATGGTAACCAGGTCTGGTCCGTTGAACCGGCTGTAAGGCCCGGTCTGCCCGAAGGGGGTGATAGAGGTCATGATGATCCTGGGATTGACCTTGCTCAGTGCCTTGTACCCCAGTCCCAGCTTGTCCATATACCCGGGCTTGAAGGACTCGATGACGAAGTCGGCTTTCTTCACCAGCTTCCTGAGCAGCTCCTGCCCGTCCCTGGTCTCGATGTTGAGGGTTATCCCTCTCTTGTTCTGGTTGAAGGCGAACCAGTTGAGGCTCTTCTCGGGGTCGGGGGTATCCTGATAGAAGGGGCCGACGCTGCGGGAAAAGTCTCCGCCCGGCTTTTCCACCTTGATAACGTCGGCGCCCATCTCAGCCAGCACCTTGCCGCATAACGCCCCTCTGTCGTCGGTTAAGTCGAGGACACGGTACTGGTCCAGCATTGGGGGCAGTGCCTTCTCTTTCCTGGCGGGCGTTGCTTTTTTGGGCGTGTTGGACTTCTTGGCCATATCGGGAGGCTCCTTTCACGGGTTGTATGGGGTTGGCTATCTGTGTGAGCGCAAACCTCGAATATTTTCACACATCGCCAGTTGGTTGTCAAAACGGCGGAACAGGTGGGGCTGCCCGCTTGTGGGCCGAGGCGCGGGCCATGGCGTCCACCTTCCTGCGGATCTCGTCGGTCGCCTCGCCGCTCGCCAGGTAGCGGTCGAGTTCCTCGTAGCTGAGTCCCATCTCCCCCTCGTCAGTCTGGCCTGCCCAGAGACCTGCCGAGGGGGTCTTCTCGATTATCCCGTTGGGGATGCTGAGGTAGCTCGCAAGCTCCCTGACCCGGCTCTTCAGCAGGTTTCCCAGCGGCAGGATGTCGGCGCCGGCATCGCCGTACTTGGTACTGTAGCCGACCGCTATCTCGCTCCTGTTGCCTGTGCCCACTACGAGGTAGCGGAGCCGGTTGGCGAAGTAATAGAGCGTGCTCATCCTAAGTCTGGGCTTCAGGTTAGCCTCAGCCACCCTTCTGGTGGCAGGGTCGTAGTCCCCGCCGGCGATGGCTTCGAGGAGGGAATCGTAGATGCTGTCGAGGGTAACGGTCACGGTGGGGATGGAGAACTGCCGGGCGATGAGACCGGCGTCGTCCATGTCCACGGGGTCGCTGTGGCAGGGCATCAGCACCGCGAGGATAGTGTCGGGGAAGGCGCGCTTGCAGAGAACGGCGACCACGGCGGAGTCGAGCCCCCCGCTCAGGCCGAAAACCACCCCCCTGCAATTTGCCCCCGACACCTGCTCTTTGATCCAGTGAACCAGCTTTTGTGATAACTCTTCCATGATACTGCTTTCAGCCTGATAGCTGATAGCTGATGGCTAAAAATGTTACGCCAGCTCGGGCTCGATTAAGCCGTAGTTGCCGTCGCCCCGCCGGTAGAGCAGGCTGAAATGGTCGTTTTCTGCGTTGTAGAAAAGGAAGAAATCGTGTGATAAAAGCTCCATCTGCTCAACCGCTTCCTCCGGCGACATGGGCTTGACGGGGAAACGTTTGACCTTGACTATCCCCTTCTTCTCCTCCGCTTTTTCCTCTGCTTCGGATGCGGCCTGCTCGGCGGCGAGCTGCTTAATGGATGGCTTGATTCTCTTTTTACTGTGGTAGAGCTTGCCCTTGAAGCGCTCGATCTGGCGGTTGAGCACGTCGACGACGCTATCGACAGCGGCAAAAAGGTTCGGTGCTCTCTCCTCTCCCCGGAGCAAGGTGCCGCGGCTGGTTATGGTTACCTGCACTACGTAGCGGTTCTCCACCGCCTTAGTATTTTCTCGGGAAAGCTCGACCTGAGCATCCTGGATATCGGGGAGGCGGCGCTCCAGCTTCTTAAACTTGTTCCGAATATACTTTTCCGCTTCTTCTTCAACATCGAGGTTCTTGCCTTTGATCATGAGTTCCATTTAGCTATGCCCTCCTGCGGGGAAATATTGTGGCTGACTGTTATAAAACATAATATTTTATGCTATCCGACCCTCTATTTTCAACGGTCGCACTGGATGATGCGGACAGCGTTTCCCGGGCTGTGGTGAGCCCCCAGATGGAGGCTGCCCCCGCTGCTTTGAGGGCTGCGGCGCAGGCATCGAGGGTAGCGCCGGTAGTGCAGACGTCGTCGATAAGCAGTACCTTTACGCCATGTAGCCCCTGCGGGCACTCGAAGGCACCGTGAACGTTGCTGCGGCGCTCCGCGGCGCTGGCGCTCCTCGCTTGGGAGACGGTGTCCCGAACCCGCACCAGCGCGCCTTCGACTACCGGCAGGCCGCTGAGCCTGCCTACCTCTATAGCTAGTAATGACGCCTGGTTATAGCCGCGCCGCCGCAGCCGCCTGGGGTGCAGCGGCACCGGGACTATGACCTCGCCGGTCAGCGGATTGGAACGCAGGAAGTCGGCCATAAGTTGCCCCAGAGGCTCAGCCGCAGCCTTGAGATGCCGGTATTTGAACTGGAGAACAGCCTGGCGGGCGGTCCCCTTGAACAGGAAAACGGAGCGGATGCCGTCAATGCTCAACGGGTAGCTGAGACATGCGGGGCACAGGTTCCCCTCGGTATAGGGCATACCGCAGCGCTGGCAGAAGGGCAGCTCTATCCGGGGAAGCGTTCTGGAACACGAGGGGCAGAGCAGGCTGCCTTCGCTCCCGCAGCCGAAGCACCGCAGTGGAAACAGGAGGTCGAGGAGAGCCGTCTTGACTCTTTGCAGCGGGAGGGACGCGTTCAAGCCGCGGCTCCGATGAGCTCTGCGAGTTGGCTGACACCTTCCTTTTTCATGAAATCCTCGATTCCCTGGAGGACATCCAGGGGTGCATGTGGGTTAGAAAAGGTTGCTGTGCCCACCTGGATTGCGCTAGCTCCGGTCATGATGAACTCCAGGGCGTCGCCGGCTGTGGCGATGCCGCCGCAGCCGATAACCGGGATCTTAACCGCTTTCGCTACCTGATAGACCATGTGCAGGGCGACGGGCTTTATCGCCGGCCCGGATAAGCCCCCGCTGACGTTGCCCATGACAGGCCTGCGGCTCACCAAGTCGATCGCCATGCCCTTGAGAGTGTTGATCAGGGATACGGCGTCTGCGCCGGCTTCGATAACGGCGCGGGCGATACTGGTGATGTCGGTGACGTTGGGCGATAGTTTGACGATGAGCGGCAGGGTGGTATTCGCTCTCGCCGCTGCAGTAACCGCTGCTGCAGCCTCGGGGCTTGACCCGAACTCTATTCCACCCGCATCTACATTAGGGCAACTGATATTGACCTCGATGCCGCTTACTCCGGCTACGCCGTCGAGGCGCCTGGCGAGAGCTGCGTAGTCCTCGGCGCTCTCACCGAGGATATTGACGATTACCGGCACGTTCCACCCCGCCCAGACAGGCGCTTTCTCCCTGACAAGCGCCTCGATGCCGATATTCTCCATGCCTATCGAGTTGAGCACTCCCCCCGCTGTCTCCACCAGGCGGGGCTGGGGGTTGCCGGTGCGCGGCTTCAGGGTCGTGCCCTTGCATATAATGGCTCCCAGCTTCTGGATGTCCATGACTTCGGCGTACTCGGCACCATAGCCGAAGGTGCCTGAAGCGGTCATGACAGGATTAGCCAGGAGTAGGCCCCGGCGGTTATCGGGTGCCAGTTGGACTGATAGGCCTGGTGTTTTCATAACTTAAAATATACCTGTTGCAGCAGCAGGGCGTCCTCTTCGCGGTTGGGGCTTTCACAGATAAGCCGCCCCCCAACATCGCGGTCTTTCAGCGCCCTCATCAGGTCGAAGTAGTTGAAGTCCGAGTCCTCCAGTATCAGGTGCTTTCGTTCTCCCCTAGGGCCGTAATCGATGCCCGAAACGTGAATGTGCATGGTATCGAGGGCATATCTTCCCAGTTTGGCCTCGATTCGCTTCAAAATTTTCATAAACTCGTTATAGGAGTTTGCCTTCCCGGTGCGGGCATGCCAGTGGGCGAAATCGATGGCCGGAGCCACCCCATCAAGCTCGGCGCTGAGCTCCAGGATTTCGTCGATGGTGCCGAAGGCTGATGCTTTGCCCATGACCTCCGGCCTGAGTAAAACCCAGTTGCCCTCTTCCCAGAGCTGTGCCGCTATATGCTCGAGGTGATTTTTTACCGTGTCGTAGACCTCGGAGGGCTCGTTATTCATATAGAAAGCGGGGTGGAAGACGACGCAGTCCCCCCCGAATATGCTGGTGATACGGGCGGTCCGGAGGATGCGCTGGTGGCTGGCGGCGACCTTTTTGGGGTCTTGTGAGTTGAGGTTCAGGAAATAGGGGGCGTGGGCGCTCAATTTTATCCCCTGTGCTGCGGCTGTTTCCCCCACAGCTTGCGCGGTCTCAGGACTCATGTCCACCCCCCGCACGAACTCCACCTCCATACAGCCCAGACCCAGCTCGTGTATACGCTCGATTCCGTCTTGTGTTGAGAGCTCTCTGGGCCACCGCGGTATGCCCGCGGTACCAAAAAGCAATCTCTCTTTATTCGACATGCACCTCTTCAGGTTCTACCGGCATCTCGCGCCCCACCGAAGCGGCTACCGGTGCCAGACGCTGCATCAACTGCTCGAAGTTCTCGAAGGTGAGCGATTGGGCGCCGTCCTTGAGCGCCTCGTCGGGGTTGGGATGGACCTCGATCATCAGACCGTCAGCACCCGCAGCTATCGCAGCCAGTGCCATCGGGGTTACGAGGTCCCACTTACCCGTGCCGTGGCTGGGGTCGCCGATTATGGGGAGATGGCTCAGCTTCTTAATGATGGGTATGGCGCTTATATCCATGGTGTTGCGGGTGTGGGTTTCGAAGGTGCGTATTCCTCGTTCGCAGAGCAATAACTGGCGGTTACCCTGGGCTAGGATGTATTCCGCGGATAGCAGCCACTCCTGGATGGTAGCCGACATTCCCCGCTTGAGCATCACCGGCTTGTTGACCTTGCCTGCCTCATCGAGGAGGATGAAGTTCTGCATGTTGCGCGTCCCTATCTGGAGGATATCGGCATACTTCGCCACCAGTTCTACGTCCTGCGGCGTAAGGACCTCGGTGATGAATGGCAGGCCCGTTTCCTCGCGCGCCAGTGCCAGTATCTCAAGCCCCTGCTTGCCCAGGCCGCGAAACTGGTAGGGTGAGGTGCTCGGCTTGAATGCGCCGCCACGGAGGATGTTGGCCCCCGCTGCCTTGACCGCCCTCGCTGTTTCCAGTACCTGCCTCTCCGTCTCTACAGCGCACGGGCCGGCGATTATAGCCAGCTTATTGCCGCCGATGAGGACATCGCCGACCTTTATAGTCGTGTCATCAGGCTTAAACTCTCGACCGGAGAGTTTATAAGGCTTGGAGATGGGGATTACCTCTTCGACCCCGGGAAGGAGTTCGAGCGTATCGCGCAGTTCGGGGAATGTCTGTCCCACCACGCCGATAACGGTGCGCTCCACACCCCTCGATATATGCCCGGCGAGCCCGGAGTGGGTGAGCTTCTGCATCACCCCTTCCATCTCCTGCTCGGTGGAGTCTTTCTTCATGACGACAAGCATGTTACCGTCTCCGTAGTCTACCTGTTTTGTATCTCAGACACGTCCGGTCTGAGGTTGGCGGCGCCCTTCATGTAAACGTGGACAATCTCGTCGGTACTCTTCTCGGTATTACAAAGCATCATGATGCGCAGACACCGTCCCAGGCTGCCGGGAACATCCACCTCCCGGCTGCAGAGCAGCGCGGTGTTCAACCAGCCAAGCTGGCGGGCAGCCATTGCGGGGAACTCCGCGTCCAGGTCGGCGGTGAGGGTGAACATGACCGAGGCTATGTCCTCCACCTTTATCCCGTTGGCTTCGACCATCTCCAGCAGCAGCTCTTTGGTCGCCTCCAGGATGTCCTCTCTGGTATTGGCCTCAACCGTTATCGCTCCCCGGATGCCGCGGCACTGCATCGTTCCTTCTCCCTGGAATTCGTTAGTGTGTTCAAGTATACCATAGCGGTGGCAGTTTGCCACCCCCTGCGGGGGCTTGGGATTGAGAGGCTAACCTTTCTACCTCAGCCCGTGCCGGGCTGCTACCTGCTCCAGGAGGGAGTCCATGTTGTATGGCTTCATATCGCCCGGCGGCTTACCGATAGGGTCGGGGCTCCGTGGACTCTCCGAAAGCACCTCGAGCGTGGCCCTTAACGAGAGAGGCATTGCCTTGAGGTGATAGCCGCCTTCGAGGGATATGAGGAGCTTCCCTTGGCAGAGTTCTTCCGCCAGCCTTTTGATGACGGCGACGATATCACCGTAGCCCTCAACGGAAAGCTCCATCATGGACAGCATGTCGGCCCAGTGGGCGTCGTAGCCGGCGGATGCCAGCATAAGCTGCGGCTTGAATCTTCTTGCTATAGGGGCAAGTATCTCGTTGTAGACGCGGAGGTACTCGGCGTCGCCGCAGTAAGCGGGCATCGGCACGTTGACGTTAGCACCCTTTCCCTCGCCCTCGCCGTCGTCGGTGATAGCACCAGTGCCGGGATAGTGGGGATACTGGTGGGTGGAGAAGTAGAGCACGTTGGGGTCGGAATAGAAGGTATCCTCGGTGGCGTTGCCGTGGTGGACATCGAAATCGGCGATCAGGATGCACTCCACATTGTATTTCTCGATGGCGTATTTAGCAGCGATGGCGATGTTGTTGAACAGGCAGAACCCCATCGCCTGGTCCCGGGTGGCGTGATGACCGGGGGGCCGCACCAGGGCGAAGGCGTTGCTGACCTCGCCTTTCATTACCGCGTCAACCGCGTTGAGCGCACCCCCGGCTGCGTAGAGGGCCACTTCGTAGGAGTCCGGTGAGGCGAAGGTATCTCCGTCGAGCCAGCCTCCACCTCGGGCGGAGGTGCTCTGGACGCGGGAGATATGGTGGTCGCTGTGCACCAGAGAGAGTTCCTCATGGGTGGCTGCCCGGGGCGAGATGATGGTAAGCTTGTCCAGAAGCTTCGATTCCTCCAGCAGCGCCATGGTCGCCACAAGGCGCTGACTGTTCTCCACGTGAGCGCCGGTGTCGTGCTTCAGGTAAATCGGGTCATAAACCAGTCCGGTTTTCATCGATATCGCCTCTCCCTATATCTCCGGGGTACTAGGGTAAAGAATAACAGCGGATAATGCAAATCCCCCTGAATAGGGGGCTGCCTGTGATGGCCTGCACTATTTAGGGGGACCATAAACTGCTGGATTACGAGCTTGGCTTGAAATAATCGATGTCCAGGATGCTCCCCTCGCGCTGCTCCTTGAATACCGGCTCGAGGCGCATACCCACCTTTATCTTATCGAGGTCGACTTCACCCAGTATATGGGCCATGCCGGTGTCGGCGCCGTCCATCTGGATGACGCCGTAGGCATAGGGCGGCTCTTTCGGCATGTAGGGCTCTTTATAGCGGACTACGGTGTAGCTGCTCAGGCTCCCCTTGCCGCTCAGTTCCACCCACTCGCTCATCCTGGCGAAGCACGTGGGACAGTGTGTCCGGGGCGGCACGTAAACCTTGCTGCATTTCGGGCACTTTATCCCCATTATCTTCTTGTTATCCCTGAGCTCTGACAGGAATTTAGTGCCTGTGGCCCCGGTGCTGACGAGAAAATTCGAGTGTGCGGTTACCCCGGCAACGATCGGCTCACTGGATATCTCAGGTAAGTTTTCAGCCATGTGAACACCTCTACATCTGGTTTTTAAATTACTCCTCTATAGGCTTCCAATGCAGGATATCATCCGCTCTTCCCTGCCGCTCCTCCTCTGGCCGCCAGACGGCCTCCAGGAGCATTCCCGTCTTCAGCTTCGAAGGGTCCGTCTCGGCGCACCAGCCATCCATCCTGGCGCCGCCTTCGAGTTCCACGGCGATTATGGGGTTCTCCCAGTTCTGCAACTCGCCCGTCCTAGAGTTAAACATGGGGAAGTTAATCTTGAAGGCGGAGATAAGCCTGCCCCGCTGACCCTGGTCTACCCACTCGGTTTGTTTGACATGATGGAAGGGGCAGACGATGCGGGGGGGAATGGTGCAACGACCGCAGACGGGGCACTTGGTCGCTATGATCCTGCCCTGTTTAAGCGCATTGGCGAATTTACTCTGGTATCCGAGCGCGTGCTCGTAGGGAACTTCCCGCGGATAGCGAAACTGGATGAATTCCGGCTGCTCCTCTTTTTTCTGCTCTGCTGTCATAATTGCCTCCTGAACATATCTCTATAGGCCCGGGCTACAGCGTCTTCCTCAGTAGCATTATTACATTCTCTCCCTGGCCGCCGTAGCCGGTGGCGAGCGCTCTCTCAATCTTGCCCGGGATCTGGTGCTCCCCGGCGTCGCCGCGGACCTGGAGCGCTGCCTCTACCAGCCTGACCACCGGTGTCGCACCGATGGGGTTGGTGGCGGTTACGCCTCCCGACGGATTAAACGGTACTTCCTTGTCAATCCCGACCTTGTCCTGCTCGAACAGTTTCCAGGCGGTGTAGTCCTCGCAGATCCCGACCTCCTCCATCCACCTGAGCTCGGCCGGTGAGGCTGGTTCATAGACCTCCCACGCTTGGATTTCTTTAACGGGATTTTTTATGTTTTGCCTTTTATATACCACTTCGCAGGCATGGCGCAGGGTGGATGATGTGGGGTCTTCAGCCATGGTCAGGGCTCCACCTTGGTGACAGGTGAACCAGTCCTCGACCCACACCGGCTTATCGGTAACCTTCTTGGCCCTCTCCTCCGGGCACACAATGAAGGCAGCAGCCCCGGCGGTGGTGGGGCACATATGGAGACGCCGTATCGGCCATGCCAGGAGGACGTCGCTCATCACCTGCTCCACGGTAAGCCCCAGCCTCAGCTGTGCGTAGGGATTCTTCAGCGCACACTGGTCCTGCTTGACGCGCACCATCGCAATATGCTCCTCGGTGCAGCCGGAGCGGTCCATGTAGGCATATGTCCTGCGGGCGAAATTAGTGATCGGTGACATGGGGAACTGACCTGTCCAGTATTCGTTAGCGCCGCCCCCGCCGCGTCCGAAGGCGCCCGCAGCCTCATCCATCTTCTGCCATGAATAGCAGAGGACGGTATCAAATAGGCCGGTGGCGGCGATATTAAAGCTGGCAACAGCCAACACGCCGCCCGTGGTGCCTACATTCTGCAGTTCCAGTCCTGCTTTGCCCACAGCCCCGAGTTCGGGGATTATCCACTTGTCAGGGCAGTGATATCCATCGGCCACCTCGAAAGAGCCCCCGACCAGGTGGTCGACGTCTTTCATCTGCAACCCTGCATCCTCGAGGCAGCGCTCAACGGATTCGGCAATCATCTCGGCCGTAGTAACATCCGGCCTTTTGCTCTTATGATGGGTTTGCCCAACCCCTACTATAGCAATCCTTTCAGCCATGTAATCCTCCTAGTTCTCCAGAGTTATGACGCATTGCAGTTGTCCCGCGGGGCCGTCGACACCGTGAGCGACAGCCTTCTTGGCTCCGGGAACCTGCCTGTCGCCGGCCTCTCCGCGAAGCTGTACCACGCATTCGGCCACACGCTGCATACCGGCAACACAGACCGGCAGACCTGAGAGCATGCCGCCGGAGGGATTTATGGGAAGATCGCCGCCCATCTGGGTTTTCCCGCTGTCTATAAGCTTACCGCCTTCCCCTTTGCCACAAAAGCCCAGCCCCTCGCTCCACAGCAACTCCTGGTATGCGTATTGCTCCGAAATCTCTGCCAGGTCGAAGGTCTTCAGGGGATTGGTAATCCCAGCCATCTTGTAAGCTCGTTGCGCGGCTGTGGTCAGCGCCTCGCAATCTGCTAGGTCTCTGTATCCGAGCTCGTGATGGTCATAGCATGAGCCAAAGCCTGTAATCCAAACTGGCTTGTCCGTTATCTTCCTGGCCTTCTCCTCGCTTGCAAGGATTATCGCGCAGGCGCCGTCAACGGGTGTAGGCTTAGCCTCCTGAACCCTTATCGGGTCGCACAGCATCGTCGACCTGAGCACATCCTCAACTGTGATATTGTCGCAGCACATGGCATAGGGGTTGTTTGCTGCGTTCCTGTGTGATTTCACAACTACCTTGGCGCACTGCTCAGGGGTTATGCCGTACTTGGTGGTGTATCTCATCGCCTGAAGACCGGCGGCGGAGACGAAATCGAGGCCGATCCTTCGCTGGTAGATCTGGTCCATGCCGACCCATTCTATAAGGTTCTTGCCGACCGAGGACTCCTTATTGTAGGAAACCAGCAGTACGGTATCGACATGTCCCGATAGTATCTGCATCGCCCCGTAGTAGACGGCAAGAGAACCGTCTTCCAGTACCCTTTCGTCTTCTCGCCGGTATGCACCCACTACGTAGCCAAGGAACATATAAGCACCGGCGGGACCGCTGAACAGATCATAGGATGCAGCTAATGTGGCGTCTATGCCGGTGCCATCCTCCTTGAACTCGAGCCCGGTCTGCCCCATAACTTCCCTGGTCACATTGTACATGAGTTCGGCAGTGTGCTCAGTTGCTTTTTTCTCTTCAAACTTGGTCTGGGCTACGGCAACTACACCAACCCTTCCTGCCATAAAGCACCTCCGTTTCTTTTCTGCCAGACAATAGTTTGCTAGCTAACACGTCGGCTCAAGTATTTTATGACGTGAGGGCTAGCAACTAGCAATCGTTACAACCGAAGTAATATAGTAAACCACCTTACTTATCGGTGTCAAATCCCTCTGTTCCCTACATACCGTTCGGTCATGGTTGGTGTGATTTTTAAAGTAACGTGTTTAGAACCGTTCGTGGTGAGCTTGTCGAACCATGAACGCCCTTCGACAGGCTCAGGGCGAACGGAAAATAATTGCCCAAACTCAACTATATATATCAACTGAAACCGAATGGTACCTGTTCCCTAAAAATAAGGGGCTGAGAAACACCCGTGCTGGCATGTTATAATCTCGTACATATGTGGAGCGTATTCAGAGGGGTAGGGAACCGATGACTGTCAGAACAGTAAACGTGATGGAGGAAGACTGGGATTATCTCATAGTCCTGGATGCATGTCGGTACGACTATTTCGAGCGCGTGGTCGATGAGTTCTTTGTCGGGCAGTTGGAGAAAAGGGTTTCTCAGGGTGCATCGACTCCGGATTGGCTACGAAGTAATTTTCCTGATTATTACCACGACGTGGTGTACGTGTCGGCGAACACATTCGTGAATTCCAAAGTAGAGGCAGGTGAGTTCGATGCTAAACGGCACTTCCCTAAGATTGTGGACGTTTGCTTATTTGGGTGGGATGATGTACTGGGGACGGTTCCGCCGCGGAGAGTCGTCGATGCGGCACTCGATGCCATGGCACAATTTCCCCGGCACAGACTGATAATTCATTTTGTACAGCCTCATGAACCGTATCTGGCTGAAGGGTACTTCGTAAAAGGCTATCCGCCTCCTTCCACGGATTGCAACGGTAAAATGCGAACTAAAATACAGACATACGGGATGGACTACGTAATCGAGACATTGCTAAACCTGATGCATAGGTTGCTGTTGAAAATTAAAATCGCGAGATTCGCATGGACAGTTCGAGAGAGAAGCGGATTGCCCCCAACTGACTGGCTGTTGCGACAGGTACTCGGATTACGACCAATTTTGCCTATGGATGCTGTAAGAAGAAGGTATGGTAAAAGGGGTTTGCGGGAAGCCTACGCAGCAAATATCAGGTTGGTCTTACGATATGTTGCCGTGTTGTCACATCAGCTCATGGCACAGGGCCATCGTACCGAGAGGCCTAGGATAGTAATCACTTCCGACCATGGGGAGATGCTGGGGGAAGACGGGAGGTACGGCCATTGTGGCGGGAGGCATGGCTTTCTCAGCAGGTACAAAGACTATCCCCTTATACACGTCCCCTGGTTCACGGTAGAAGCTGTGGCGGCATCGGAAGCGCTTGAACTTTCCCGATATGCCTGGGAGAAAGGGCGCATACAAGACAGGGTGGAGGGGCTGAGGCAGCGAGGCAGGCTGTAGGTGTCGGTTCTCCTTGACAATAGAGGCTGCCCTTGTTAAAGTAGGGCGCGCAACCCCGCACAAGCTTATTGTGGCAGCAGGCGATGACGAATAAGCCTCCAGCACCCCCGGGCAGGAAAGGCCTCGTTGAAGTTTTCACCGGCAACGGCAAAGGCAAGACTTCGGCGGCTCTGGGCGTGGTGATGCGCGCTCTGGGTCACGACCTCCGGGTTTTCATCGTGCACTTCATGAAGGGCAACTACCCCTATGGCGAGCAGAAGACCCTTGCCTCCCTTCCCAACGTGGATGTCGCCGTCTACGGTAGGCTGAGTTTCGTAGACCCTAATAATGTCGAGGAGGAGGATAAGGAGGAGGCGAGAAAGGCGCTTCAGGCTGCACGGGAGGCGATGCTCAGCGGCAAGTACGACCTGGTGGTGCTGGACGAGGTGAATGTGGCATCCGCCTGGGGCCTTGTGGGCGTTGACGAAGTGGTCAAACTTATCGAGGAAAAGCCGGATAATGTCGAGATCATCCTTACCGGCCGCTACGCCGACCGGGAGCTGGTGAGGCGTGCCGACCTGGTAACCGAGATGCTGGACATCAAGCATCCCTTCGACAGCGGTATCGAAGCCCGTCCCGGCTTCGAATATTAGTTACCGGTTTCATGTGAGCAGCATTTAGAATAAAATAAAAGGAGGAGGCGGACATGATCACCTTAAGTGTAATCAAGGCGGACATCGGAGGATATGTCGGGCACTCCAGTATGCACCCCGACCTTATCGCTGAGGCTGAGGCGCACATGGAGAAGGCGAGGAAGGAGGGGCTGCTGGTTGACTCCCACGTTACCCGCTGCGGCGACGACCTCCAGCTCATCATGACTCACGAGCAGGGCGAAGGGAATGAGAAAATTCACAAGCTGGCCTGGGACACCTTTTTAGCCTGCACCGATATTGCTAAGAAGCTGAAGCTTCATGGGGCGGGGCAGGACCTTCTCAGCGATGCCTTCTCAGGTAATGTGAAAGGTATGGGGCCTGGCTCGGCGGAGATGGAGTTCGAAGAACGCGGGTCCGAGCCTGTTCTCGTCTTTATGGCGGATAAAACCTCGTCCGGTGCCTGGAATATGCCGCTTTACAAGATGTTTGCCGACCCTTTCAATACGATAGGCCTGGTCATCGCGGAGAATATGCACTCCGGTTTCTCCTATGAGGTGCACGACATAAAAGAGCATCGAAAGGTTGTCTTCAATTGCCCCGAGGAGATATATGATATGCTGGTGCTTATCGGAGCGCCCGCGCGTTATGCGGTAAAAGCAGTTCGCCACCGACCTTCCGGCGTGATTGCGGCTGTATCTTCTACCGATAAGCTGTACGCTATCGCCGGCAAGTATGTCGGCAAGGACGACCCGGTGCTCATCGTCCGCTCCCAGGGTGAGTTTCCTGCGGTAGGCGAGGTACTGGAGCCCTTTGCATTCCCGGAGGCGGTGGAAGGATGGATGAGGGGTTCGCATCACGGACCGCTTATGCCATGTTCCATTCCTCAGTCGAACCCCAGCAGGTTCGACGGGCCGCCCCGCGTGGTGTGTGCCGGATTTCAGTTATCGGGTGGCAAGCTGGTCGGTCCGCGCGATATGTTCGACGACCCCAGCTTCGACGAGGCAAGGCGGCTGGCTAATCTGGCCGCAGAGTATCTGCGCCGGCACGGACCGTTCGAGCCGCACCGCCTTCCGCTGGACGAGATGGAATACACCACCATGCCCAAGGTGATGAAGAAGCTGGAGGGAAGATTCACCGCCCTTGACTGAGCCGCTCAAGCTTCTGCTCGCCACCAACAATCGGGGCAAGCTGCGGGAATACGCCCCGATGCTCGGCGGTCTGCCTTTCGAACTCGTCACCCTCGCTGAGGCGGGGATAACGGTTGATATCGAGGAGACCGGCTCGAGCCTGGAGCAGAACGCGATTCAGAAGGCGACGGAGTACGCTGCGCTGAGCGGGCTTGTCACCCTGGCCGACGACTCCGGGCTGGAGGTAGATGCCCTGGGTGGCGAGCCCGGACCGCTTTCCCGACGCTACGCTGGTGAGAACGTTTCGGACAGTGAAAGGAACGATTACCTGCTGGCGAAGCTCGAGGGGGTCCCCTGGGAGAGAAGAGGAGCGCGCTTCAGGTGCGTCATCGCGGTGGCTGTACCCGGGGGTGGGGTGGAGACCTGCGAGGGCGTGTGTGAAGGCATCATAGCCTTTGATGCCAGGGGCGAAGGCGGCTTCGGCTACGACCCCGTTTTCCATCTGCCGGAGCTGGATAAGCGGATGGCGGAGCTCACGCTTGAGGAGAAGAACAGGATAAGCCACCGGGCGAGAGCGGCGCAGAAGGCGAGGCTGATTCTGGAACGACTGGGGGAGCGAAAAAGACAATGACCGGACTGTCAGATTCCTTTCAGAGACCAGTCAATTACCTGCGAATCTCGGTCACCGACCGCTGCAACTTGCGGTGCCTTTACTGCATGCCCACAGAAGGCATCTCCCTGCTGTCACACAGCGATATCCTTACCTACGAGGAAATAAGCACAGTGGCGCAGGCGGCGGTGGAGTTGGGCATCGTTAAGCTCAGGCTTACCGGCGGCGAGCCGCTGGTGAGGTCGGGGCTGACCACCCTGGTGGCTATGCTGGCAGGGATACGGGGTATCGACGATATATCATTGACCACAAACGGGATGCTGCTGGAGCGATACGCCGGTGAGCTGAAAAAGGCGGGGCTTCGCAGGATCAATATCAGCCTCGATTCACTGCACGGCGACCGATTCCACAGTATCACCCGTGTCGGCGAGCTCGACCAAGTACTCCGGGGTATCGAGGCTGCCAGGCAGGTGGGGCTCGACCCGGTGAAGACCAACACCGTGGTTATCCGCGGCACGAACGATGATGAGATCCTTGACTTCGCCCGGCTGACAATCGAGGGCGACTGGCATGTGCGGTTTATCGAGTACATGCCCTTCGCTGGAGATGAAGGAGGTCGCCTGCTGGTGCCCGTATCGGAGATGAAGCAGCGCATCGAGACGCTGGGTGAGCTGGAGCCCTCCCTCCCCAACGGGGGAGGGCCGGCAAAATACTTCCGTCTCCCCGGAGCGAGCGGCACCATCGGTTTCATCAGCCCGGTCAGCGAGCACTTCTGCCGGGCCTGCAATAGACTGCGTCTCACCGCCGACGGCAAGCTGCGCCCCTGCCTCTTCTCGGATAACGAGGTCGACCTCCGCGAGCCCCTGCGTCAGGGGGCAACTGCCGGCGATATCAAGCGCTTGATCAGGGAGGCTGTGTCGCTGAAGCCGGCAGGGCATAAATTGAAGGCGGGGGTTACCTGCGAGCGGCTCATGGCGCAGATCGGGGGCTGATATGATAAATATTTACACCGATGGCGCATGTATAGGGAACCCGGGGCCGGGGGGATGGGCGGCGGTTATTGTGAGCGATACCGACCGTCGGGAGATAACGGGTCGGGAGGTAAAAACCACCAGCAACCGTATGGAGATAATGGCTGCTATTAAAGGCCTGGAACAGATCCCTCCGGGGTCCCAGGTCAGAATCCACAGCGACAGCCAGTACCTGGTTCATACCATGACCAGGAACTGGAAGCGTAAAGCCAACCTCGAGCTCTGGCATACGCTGGACAGGCTGGTGGATGAGCGGGACGTGAGCTGGAGCTGGGTAAAAGCACATGACGGACATCCGGAGAACGAGCGAGCCAACAGGCTGGCGAACGAGCTAGCAGGCAGACCGGAGGACGCTGAGGTGAAACAGGTCTCCGGCCCGACGCACTTCGATGCCGGGGGCAAAGCCCGTATGGTTGATGTAACCGCGAAGAATGCGACCGCGCGGATGGCAGTCGCCGGTGCCACGGTGGTAATGAAAGCGGCAACGCTGGAGTTGATTAAGCAGGGGGAGGCGAAGAAGGGGGATGTCCTGACCGTAGCCCAGCTCGCTGGGATAATGGCGGCGAAGCAGACTCCCCAGCTGATACCCCTCTGCCATCCTCTGCCCATTACCAGCGTTGACGTGAGCTTTAAGCTGGAACAGGCTCGTTCCGCAGTGGAGATAACCGCGACTGTCAAGACCCTGGCCCAGACCGGTGTGGAGATGGAGGCGCTTACCGCGGCGTCGGTCGCCGCGCTCACCATCTACGATATGTGCAAGGCGGCGGACCGGGCCATGCGCATCGAGAACATACGCCTGCTCAGGAAAAGCGGTGGCAGGAGCGGGGATATCGTCTTGGAATAGAGACCGGTCAGGATTTCATACATACTATACCTCAGGCAGCGTCGCCCCCTGTCACGGCGAAGAATTTTTAGGGGCGGCGTTCTCCAGCAGAGCAATCCTCGCATCGAGTTCATCTATCTCCTTCTCTAGGTTGCGCGGCTCCGGGTCGGGAGGCATGGGCACCTGGTTTTCCAGGAACTGCGGGGTTGGTATTAACAGCAGGGAGGTCGTTACTCCGTTGGGGTGCTCGGTTACCTCCCAGGTGCCGGAGTCGTCCTCCCGGGTATAGGTTTTCATTTTGCCCTCCGAGTGAGATTGAGATTAAGATGTGTTATGCAACCGTGAAGAGCCTGAGCTTGCTGCCTGCGCCAATGCCATCGGCATTCGAGGCTGTTATATCGATACGGGTTACGTTCCCTGCGGCGGGGGAGACGCCGGCAAAGTAGAGAATATCGACGCCGTCAGTCCTGGTGGTTGACTGACGGAAGCCCGACTTGACCAGCCAGTAGGGATAACCCGTCCCGGTCTCTCTCATTACCCCCAGGCTGATGACCCCTGTCTTCCCCGGGTCGAGTGCGAAAAGGTAGGCAGCATTATATCGTGCTGTGAGCACCTGCTCCGCCGAGCCCGACCACTTGGCCTGAAGCTTGCGACACCAGTAGTTGGCGGCGGTGGTGTCATTGTTGAAATAGATACTATATGTTGTACTGCCCGACGCCCCTTCGGAGATGGCTAAGTAGATATCGTATATCCTTGCTGCATCGAGGTCTAAGCCTGTCCAGGAGACGGAGGTGGCTGGAGATGACAGGTCTTCATCAGCAAGGAGCTCCCAGCCGCTGGAGCCTGCCTCTATGAACTCGAGGGCACTCTCTCCTGAATGAACGGCGACAACCTTGCCCCCCTGGCCTGAGTAGCTGGATGGGGTATCGGGAAGGTCAAGAAAAGAATCACCTGCTGTGAAAAGCTGCCTTCCTTCTTCATCGACAGCGATCGGCCGGTATAGCTTGGCGTCGGGGTCGTATCCCCAGAGCAGTCGTCCCTCGAGGTCCATTGTCTCCTCCCGGATGAGATTTAGATTCAGATAGAGATTTAAATGGCATCAGGCATCTCCGAGTACAATTCGGAGGCTATAGATGCCTTTCCTGGTGTCGAACATGTGTTGAAGACCCAAGCAGCGCCGTTTCACGGCATCGAGCGAGGCACGGGGGTCTGTAACTTCGACGACGTCGTAGAGTTCCTGGCCGCAGTTGAGCGGCACAGCTATAGATTCCGAGCGGGCGTGAATCTCTATCAAGCGTAAAACAGATTCGCCTCGAGCATGCGCCCGGGCGGTTGTATCGAGATTGATGTCGTGAACCTGGTACAGGCGGTCGCCGATAAGGTCAACCTCGGTGAAATAGAAATCCTCCGTTATCAGGTCTGCGCCCTGCACCTGAACACGGTTTGCCAAACAGGCATGTCGCCGGTACAGCCCTTCGAGGATGGCATGCTCCGTGCCGTATTCATAGTCAGTTGAGTCGTCCGTTTGGGGATGAACGAGATATCCATAATGACCGCGCGTGTATATCACGTCGGGGACCATTTCGAGCAGGCGCAGCACAGCCCGTTTACCCGTCTGGCCTGCCGGTATGGTAAATGCCGGCTCCTGGTCGGTAATCGCGGGGCTGGAAGACCGTGTGGAGAACTCGAGCCCCGCCCGGGCGAAGACGTAGGATAGAAACTGGAAGATGTTATTCTCCCCTGCCGCCCATGAGAGTGACCTGCGTGGGCGGTAAGCCTCCAGCAGAGACCAGGCGTCCGATGCACGGAGGATGAAGTGGGCTCGGTCTCCCTGGGAGACGTACTCCCAGCCGGTGATCCAGAAAGCGGGGCCGGGGGATGTCTCTATGCCCTGGGACGTCCGGTAACCGGGTGATATTCTTATCTCGGAGCCTGTTTTTATCGCTTCGTAGTCTCCGCTCCCTGTGCCGGCATACCTGCCATCGTCATTTCTCAGGATTACAACGACTTCCCCGCCTGTCTCCCCGACGTCTGATTTTAATCCCAGCACGTCGGCGGTCAGGTCGCAGGAGTCCGGGTTCAGGGGCGCGCGGCTCACCAGGTCGGGCCTGGTCAGCCAGACGTGGGTACTGCTGGAGCACAACGCCAGCCCGTACTGCGAGGAGAGGTTATAGGGAACGGGCTCACGCCAGAGGTTGTCGCTGAAATCGGCGCTGGCGAGGCTGTGCGTCCAGTAGGGACGGTTGTAGGACTCGCTGCTGGAGAACGACTCGACGAAGAACAGGCGGAAGACGTCCGGCAGCCCTAGCGCGGGGAAGGAAAACGCCATATCGGAGTCAGCGTCATAGGTAGGCACTATCTCCTTGAGACTGCCCCAGTTACCGGGGGCAGCGGAGTAGCCGTCCCCCAGCAGGGTGGACCAGACGCCCGCCCTTTGCGTGGCAGCCTCCTTCCCGGTAACAACGATGTTCCAGTCCCCCATGTAGGCGACTGCGACGCCCGATATGCTGTGAAGGCTGTTCGTCCAGGCGGCGGGAGATTCCCACGAGCCTCCGGACAACCTGCGCCTGTAGAGAGTGGAGCCGTTGGAA
>Ga0209427_10002807_pt1 | contig 20451 bp, 21 predicted proteins | sample DeeMarSWOR136_30_FD_187465 | JGI IMG/M metagenome (GOLD analysis project Ga0209427, IMG submission 187465) | Marine sediment microbial communities from White Oak River estuary, North Carolina - WOR-1-36_30 (SPAdes) (version 2) | ecosystem: Environmental > Aquatic > Marine > Intertidal zone >...
CGGAGAACCCTTTCCGAAGGTCCCGGGAAGGGTTTTCCTTTGTCTTTTTCCGACCCCCACTGTTAGCCGCCGATCCGGACAGCGGCCCCTCAAGAGGGATTGGTTTCAACGAATGGCCAGCGGAATCAGTTCTTCGTCTCCGGCCGGCTGCACGGTCAGTTCTACGGTGGAGCCGTCAGACATGCGTCTGGAGATAACCCGCGCCGAGGATAAGTGCCGCGCCGCTGTGTAGCGAGCGGTGATTGCGCCTGCCATCCTGAGGTTCCGGTCCGACGGCGTGCCCACGAGAATGGTCAGCGGCGAGCCGACATCGGGCAACTCCAGGAGACAATGATGGCTCTTGACCAATCCGGTGATCCGGGCATTCTCAGCCTGATTCCGCCCTACGATTACTTTGGTCCGGGGGTCGAGACGGAAGTGACGTCCCACTTTCAGCAGGTTCAAGTCGTCGAACGTCAGCCGTTCCGAATGGGCCAGCAGATCGCGCAGCCGGTTGGAGTAGCCGTGGTCGGTGAGCAGGCAGCCGCCGGCCGGTGAGGGGTAATCCTCCAGGCCGAACTCCGCGGCCAGCTCCATCTGGCGCTTACGCGACCGACCTTTGATCGCCTCCAGCCTATCCCGGTCAACCAGGCCGCTCAACTCCGGCTCGGTTGGCGGCAGCAGTCGGGCTGAAAGCGGGCGCAGCAGCTTCCCTTTCAGACCGGCTTCCCGCTCCACCAGATTGAGCTTGTCCTTGACCTGCGAGAACGGCCGCTGGCCCATGACTTCACCGGTGATAGTGAAATCGGCGTTGGTCATTTCCATTAAGGCTCTGGCCTCGCGCAGCATGAGGATGCGGCAGTCGACGCAGATATTCATCTCGCGGCCGCGGCCGAACCTGGGGTTGACCACAATGTCGACGAATTTCTGTCCGAGGTGCATCAGCTTGACGTCGAAGCCGAACTTCTCCGCCGCCGGGTACGGATTCGAACCGCACGAGGATCGGTCGCCGAGGTCGCAGCCGAAGTGCGTCATGAACGTGAGGGCGGTAACCTCGATATCCTGACGCAGTATCAGCAATATGGCGAGGGCCGAATCCAGGCCGCCCGAAAACAACGCGATCGCATGGCCTCGTTTTTTTGCATCCTGGTTGTACATCGAATTTTTCTGTTCCGCGCCCGCTCTTGCGCACTCATTTAACGCGCGGACTCTGGTTGATGTTGGCTGGATTATAACCGTTTTTGCGCCCGGCGCAACGCCGGCTTTTGTCTTGACTTGCCCGAGGTGCCCGCCTAAACTGGCCGATGTAACTGAAAGGATACCATCATCTTTTACGGCCTTGACAACGTCGTAAAGCGCTGGGCCTACGAGTGCCAGAACGTCTTCTTTTTTTCGCTCAGGGTGCTTGCCACGCTGGCGCGGCGGCCCCTCTATCTGACAGAAACCCTGGAGCAGATGTACCTGATTGGGGTCGGGTCGCTGCTGCTGGTGACACTCACCGGCGTCTTTTCAGGACAGGGACTGGCTCTCGCCTTCTCCCAGGAACTGGCCACGTTCGGAGCTAAGGACTACCTGGGTCGCATTGTCTGCATGGCGGTGGTGCGCGAAATGGGGCCTATACTCACCGGTCTGATGATAGCGGCCCGGGTGGCAGCCGGAATCACTGCCGAGATCGGGGCCATGAAGACGTCCAACCAGATCGACGCCATGGTCGCTTTCGGCATCGACCCGCTCAAGAAAATCGCCCGGCCCCGTTTGATCTCACTGATAATCATGGTCCCGGCCCTCACGGTTATCTGCGATACCATTGCGATCCTCGGCGGCTGGGTAGTCGGACGCTTCATTGCCAATGTGACCTCTACCACCTACTGGGCCCAGGTCTTCCTGAAGCTGAACTACGGCAACATGTTGATGGGACTGTTCAAGCCGTTCTGCTTCTCCTTCGTAATCGCCTTCATCTCCTGCTATTGCGGCTTTACTTCGGAGGGCGGTACCAAGGGGGTTGGGCGGGCGACGACCAACTCGGTTATGTTCACGTCGATAGTCATTTTGATCGTTAATTTCCTCATCACCAAGATTCTGGGCAGCATGATAAAGGGTTACCTATGATCGAACTGCGCGGAGTCAGTTTCTCGTATTGGGACAAACCGGTCCTCAAAGACGTGTCGTTTCGAGTCGACGAGGCCGAGATGGTGGTCATTATGGGGCCGTCCGGATCCGGCAAATCCACCATCCTTCGGCTGATCCTGGGGCTGGAGTACCCCCAGCGGGGGCAGGTCCTGATTAACGGACAGAATATCTGTGTGATGAAGGATCAACAAAAGCAGGAGATCAGAAAACAGATCGGCATGGTCTTCCAGGACGGTGCGCTGTTCGATTCACTCACCGTGGGGGAAAACGTCGGATACTACCTGCTCGAACACAGCAGCATGCGCTGGCCGGAAATCGCGGCGAAAGCGCGCGAGATGCTTGGCTTTGTCGGCCTCGACGCCGACGAGATCGGCGACACGCTGCCGGAGGAATTATCGGGCGGCATGAGGCGGCGGGTGGCGATCGGCCGGGCGCTCCTGTCGACCAACCCGAAAGTCATGCTCTATGACGAACCGACCACCGGCCTGGACCCGCACTCGACCGAGACTGTCCTGGGACTGATTGCCAGGCTGCACGAAGAAAAGTCGATCGCGTCGGTGATTGTGACCCATCAGATTGTCGATGCCCTGGAGATTGCCGATCGTTTTGTCGTGATACATGAAGGCGAGCTGGCCTTCGACGGCTCGCTGGAAGCGCTGCGGACCTCTGCCGATTCAAGAGTGCGCGATTTTCTGGCGCCGTTTCGAATGTCGTTCGGGCGGGTGGCCGCCAAACGCTTTATAGACCTGCAATAGTTGATGAACCGAGGTTGTTGATATGCGCAGATCAGTTAAGATAAAATGGGGCGCGGTGCCGGTTGGCATACTTATCATGGTCGCCATCGTGGTCCTGATGTACGTTTCCATGACCGGCGGGGGCACGTCGATTTTCGAACCCAAGATCTCGTTCGTGTGCTACTTCGAGAACGTCAACGGGCTGGTCCGGGGATCGCCCGTCTGGATGGCCGGAGTCGAGGTCGGCAACGTAACCTCGCTTGACTTCGAGGCCCTCGATTCACCTCACCCCGTTCGGGTGGTCTGTCGGGTGACCAGGAAAATCCACCGTTACCTCAATGCCGACGCACGGGCGCAACTGAGAACCATAGGTTTTCTGGGTGACAAGTACATCGAGGTTATCCCCGGCCTGGAGGGCGCGCCGCTGATCGAGAACATGGATGTAATTGAGCCCGAAGACGTAGGCAGCGCCACGGAGATGTTCGCCGCCGGGGAAGAGGCCCTCACGGAGGCCGGCCAGTTGGTGACCAGCCTCGATTCGTTTTTCGTACGGGTGAATGCGGGTGACGGAACTCTGGGTCAGTTGGCTACCGATGACGCGGTCTACAAGCAACTGACGGCGCTTCTGACTAATCTGACAAAGATCACTGCCGCCCTGCACAAGAACCAGGATGAGATGATTTCATCGGTTCAGCGTATGTCGCAATCGGTGGGCGATCTGGCCGCTCAGGTGAGTGAGAATCGCGGCACCCTGGGCAAACTGATCACCGAGCCGGAGCTTTACGACAACCTGACCGCGACCTCGGCGCGCCTGGATTCGATTCTGACCGGGATCGACATGGCCGACGGCAACCTCGGCATGCTGGTCAACGACACCGGGCTTTACGTCGAGTTGACGAATCTTCTCGCCCGCGCCAATAACTTGATTACGGATATCGAGAAAAACCCGAGGAAGTATTTCAAGTTCAGCGTGTTCTGAGGAGCGCACACTTCGTTGTCGTCGTGTCCCGGCCTCATAAACTTCGAATGCTCTTTCGAGTAAGCCCACCCGTTGGATGGGGTACAATTGTCGCGAGAGGTCGTCCATCCCTGAATCCCCCCTATTTTACTATGATCTCCAGCCCGGGAGTCTGCGGCTTGAGCGTGTCGGGGTCGAGGCCCATGCTGCGGAGATATTCGTCCAGCGGGCCGAGTCCGACTTCTTCACGGCGAAGATCGACCCCGGCGGAATCTTCAATCTGATACAGCCCCAGCTCGCCGGTGGACGGGTCGTTCCACAGCTGGGTGCCGTAGATCTGCGGCTTGCCCTGTCGCATCAGCACCCGATCCTGAAACATGGCCAGGTGCATCGGTTCGACGTCGCCTTTGTCGGCGGCCGCTTTGACCAGGGGTAAGTACTTTTCCTGCGTCGCCAGGTCGGCGTACTGGAGAACGAGAAACGCGGCCAGGGCCGCCTGGTCGCCGACGACCGACTTGCCCGGCCAGCCGAACTGCGCAATAATCTGCTCCAGCCGGACGACACTGGTGCTGTCAATCTCCTTCTCATGCCGGGAGGCTTCCTGGGCTTGCGGTGATTGCCAGCCAAACTCCGCCACCAGAGAATCGAGCGCCCCCCGCGCCTGCTGCTTCTGATCCATCATCATGTTCAGTTCGCGAATAACAGTTCCCTGGTCCATGACGGCCGGTGTTTTTTCGGCGCCTTTGTCCTCACCGCTGCAGGACAGAATCGTTGCCGCGAGCGCGAGCGCCACGGTGGCGCGACTCAGCCGCGCCAGAGTCGCGACCTTCATCCGGCTACCAGTTCGTATGATTCTCTCAGCCAATTAACCAACTCCTTGTTGACCTGCTCATAGCTCTCCAGCACGGCGCTGTGCAACACGCGGTGGGCCGATATCCGAAAGGTCCTGCTAATAGGGCTCTTCGTGACCTCGCGGTCAAGGAAGAAATCGATCTCGACTCGATCTTTCTTCGCCCTTATCGACAGAAAATTCGCCCCGGCTTTCACTTGGATCGAGCTCTTGACCGGGTTGACGCTGATATCGCCGAACCGGTGGACCTCCTGCATCAGGCGGTCGTAGATCATCCTTATCCCGGCGGGCTTGTTCTTCAGATGCGCGTCGACCGGGACACGGGCACACGAGTGTTCCTGGTTCTGGTTTCGGAACTTCTTGCCGCAGTTTGGACAGGTCCACATGGTCATATCTGTACCGGCGCGACGGCCAGCATGTACTCCAGCAATCTCACTACACCCTCCTTGCCGCCGTCGCCGACTTCCATGGGCGGACCGACACACGAGGGGCATCCGGCCGGGCAGGGGCAGGCATTTACATGGTGCATGCTCGCTTCGAACAAGCGGTCGGATTCGGAGTAGAGCTTCTCCGACAAGCCCACCCCGCCGGGGATGTTCTCGTAGATGTAGACTGTTGGTTTCTCCGTGAACGGCGCCCGCACTTGCGAAATCGACCGCAGGTCGCGCGAGTCGCACATCACCCATAAGGGCGCGATCTTGCCAAGGATGTTGGCCAGCCCGCGGAGCGCTCCGCCGAACCGGGCCCGCTCCAGTTGCAGACGCTCGACGATGTCACCGGGGAAGGCGTACCAGAACGCAGTTGTGTGCATTTCGAGTTCGGGCATCTTGAGTTCTCCCCAGCCGACGTTCTCATGGGTCTCGAACTTGATTTTCTTGAACAGCACGGTCGTGCTGGTAAGGGAGACCTCGCCCACAAAGCGGCGGGCGTCGTCGAGGGTCGCTTCTTCGTTGAAGACATCGAGCACTTTCAGGTCGGTCTTGGTCTCGGCGTCGGTGTAGTAGTCCACGTCGGCTTCCTTCACGTACGCCTTCCGCCCTTCCCAGTCGAGCCTGGTGACCTGGTACTGCCGGGCGCGGTGCAGGTAGATAGCCTCGGGATGGAGGAAAATCGGCGCCGAGAAATAATCGACTTCGCCGATAACCTCGTGATTGTTCGATTCATTCAGAATTACGAAGTTCTCGGGCGAAGCCGATCGGAGCGAGACCTGCTGCGCCGGGTAGATATCCGTTGACCAGTGATACCGGCCGCCGCTGTGGCGGAGAATCCGCTCGCCCGCCAGGTAGTCGAGAATCTTGCCGGTGGCGATATCGTCGGTGTATTCGTCCTCGTCGAACGGCAGCTCAAACGAGGCACACTTGAGGTGGTTCGTTTTGATGATCAGGTTGTCCGGGTCGATAACGCCCGACTCCGGGGTGCGATCGGTGATATAGTGCGGCTCGGCGCACAGGAACTGATTGATCGCCGAGGAATTAGCCACCATGATGGTCAGGGATACGCCGGCCCGCCGTCCGGCCCGCCCCGCCTGCTGCCACAGCGACGCTATCGACCCGGGATAACCGACAATGATTGACACATCGAGCGAGCCGATGTCAATCCCCAGTTCCAGGGCGTTGGTCGAGACGACCCCCGTGATCTCGCCCGACCGCAGTCCCTGTTCGATGCGCCGGCGTTCGTTGGGAAGATAGCCGCCGCGGTAACCGGTCACATTGATGCCGCGGCCGAACTCACCTTTAAGTTCGCGCTGCAGGTAGGTGAGAAGAACCTCCACGTAGAGACGGAAGTGTGCGAAAACGATGGTCTGCACGCGGTGTCGGAGAATGGACGAGGCCAACCGAGCGGCTTCGTTGATGGCGGAGCGTCTGATGCCCAACTCGCGATTTATTACGGGCGGGTTGTAGATGACGAAGTGCTTCTCACCTGACGGCGCCCCGTTGTTGTCGATCAGCGTGACCGGGCGGCCGATGATACGGGTGGCCAGTTCGTCGGGATTCGCGATCGTGGCCGAGCAACAGATGAATTGCGGGTCGGAACCGTAGAACCGGCAGATCCGACGCAGCCGCTTGACCACGTTGGCGAGGTGCGAGCCGAACACGCCCCGGTACTGATGGATTTCGTCTATAATCACGTACTTCAGATTCTCGAACAGCTTGATCCATTTGGTGTGGTGAGGAAGAATCCCGGCGTGGAGCATGTCGGGGTTGCTGACGACGATATGTCCGGCCGAGCGGATCAGCCGGCGCGCAGTCTGAGGGGTGTCGCCGTCAAACGTGTAAGTCTTGATGTCGATCTCAAGCCGGGTAATCAGGTCGTGCAGTTCCGCCAATTGGTCCTGCGACAGCGCCTTGGTGGGGAAGAGGTAGAGCGCCCGGGAGTCGGGGTCGTTCATGACCCGGCTCAGAACCGGAAGATTATAGCAGAGCGTCTTGCCCGAGGCCGTCGGCGTAACGACCACCACATCGTTTCCCCCGGTGATCTGAGCGATCGCTTCGGCCTGATGGGTGTAGAGCTGGGTGATGCCCCGGTCCCGGAGCGTGACCACCAGGCGTCGGTCGAGGTTGGCTGGAAAATCGGTCAGATGGGCATGGCGCGGCGGGAAGGTTTTCCAGTGAACGGTATTGGCTTTGATGCGGGGATCGTTCTGTAGATAGTCAATAATCTGTTCGAGTGTCATGCTGCCCTGCCGCTATTGCCGGACAGCCAATCGAATGCCCGATCAGACCGCGCCGGTGAGTTGTCGGCGGCAGATGTCGCAGAAATTCTCCGACTTGGTGTCAATGTCCAGCATCGCCTGGCTGTGGTAATTCACACATTTTGGGTTGCGACACTCGGACAGGTCGAAGAGATGGCCCAACTGATGAACCGCCTCTTTGTACAGCCGGGGGTAGACCTTACGCTCGTCTTCCGGCAGTCCGTAGAACTCCTGCCGAATATGATAAAGCGACACTACCGCGGCGCCGGACAGCCCGTCGCCCCAACCCATTACGTACGGCTCGTCCGGTACATACAGGTCTTCCTCACAGACTGCAATCACTTTTTCGCGGCTGTTGGCTTTGGTGCGCTCGAGCTTGGCGAGAACCACCTGAGCGTAATACTGGTTGCGGCCGATATTGTAGGCTTCAGCCGGCATTCTCATGCCCTTGAGGATGTCCACGGATCGGTTGAACACCGGGCCGATGGCTGCCGCGAGCCGATTGACCATCATAAAGTCAACCTCGCCCAGCGGGACCACGACTATTTTGGACTTCAGCAGCACCACGGATCCACCACACCGCTAATCGGCCGTGAAAAATCGTGCCCTGGTGCCAGTGGGGGAGACCAGCACCTCGGCTTTCAGAGAACACCGGGGACACCAGCCGACGAATGCGGTTCCGGCCCGATTCAGGTAAATACGGCTGTATACATTACAGCACTTAAAGTGCATCCCGATAAAGGGCCGCCTGCGCTCTGGTTTTTGCTCCGGCATTCTCTCACCGAGAATATAGTGGAAATCCGGTGGTTTCAAAGCCCAAACTGCTAACCGGCTGTACGGCAGCAGGTTACTTTCCCGGGTCGAGATCAGACCGCTTGGTCTGACAACAGGTCGCCCATTATCTCAAGGGAACTCGAACTCCCGAGGCGCTCGGCACCGGCCTCGAGCAGGGCCAGACACTGCTGGGTCGTTCTGATGCCCCCGGCTGCTTTGACCCTTAGATGGCCTCGGGCGGCCTGAGCGAGGGCGCGTACCTGCTCCACGGTGACACCACCCTGAAACCCGGTGCCGGTCTTGACGAACTGCGCCCCGCCATTGATTGCCATCATGGTCGCGTCTATCTGCTGCTCCTTTGTCAGCAGCGGAGCTTCGATGATAACTTTGAGCGCGGTCTCGCGCGGCAGGGTTTTTCGAACCTGACAGATCTCATTCTCGGCCCGTTCCCACTCGCCGGCCAGGATCCAGCCTATGTTGGCCGTCAGATCGATTTCGGCGGCGCCGTCAATCGCGCCGCGCACCGCCTCGACCACCTTGACTTCAGGGCGCGAGGCCCCCAGCGGAAAACCGGCCACCGTGACCACGCTGACTGAACTTCCCTTCAGTTCCTGGAAGGCTTCGGGAACCCACACCGGGTTGACGACAACAGCCAGGAAACCGTGCTGTAAAGCGTCCGAGCACATGCGCCGGATGTCAGCTTCGGCCGCGTCAGGCCGCAGGTTGGTGTGCTCAATGCGTCGAGCCAGCTGGTGGTGATCCATGAGATGAAGTAAGCGTCAGGCGCGGCCGAACGGCAACAGAAAAGTCCCCCGGATGGTCCGGGGGACCTGGACCTGTCATACTTTCCTCGTCACGGCCACCGGGCGTCAGTCAGGTAGTAATCGACGTCATACTCGATACCGACATTGAGAGCGATCGTGTCCCCGGGCTCGTATCCAAAGAGCGTGTCAGCTTCTTTCCGTACAATGGTTCGATCACTGTGAAGCACCCAGCGCTCACGGAACAACACCATCATGCCCTCTTTATACGCGAAGTATAAATGTCCTTTAGAAGTTATGTTGTCCACGCCGCTGATGACATCATACCTCTCACCCGTGTGCAGGGGGAGAGGCAGGATCATGACCCCGTCATATTCGACGACCACACAGTCATACCCGCGCTCGCGCGCAAACGACTTTATCGTATAGGTGGTGGACGCTTCAACCGGGCCATCGGGCAACACGACCGTGGTAGTCTGGGTCCAGGAGTGTCCCTGACCGACCTCAGCATCGGGAAAAACCGCTGACCCCTGCTCGTAATACTCCTCAAGGTATTCGAGACTGCAGTCGACCGTGTCGGAGGCGAATTCCACACCGACCATCCGGCCGTTGGGCTTCACGTACTCAATCAACGACTCGCCTTCTTCAAGATCTTCACGGACGGTATCGGTAGTGGTCTGGTCGAGCATGTTGCGGACACGCCGCCGCCATTTCTTGCCCGTTATCATCTCGGCGGTAGAATCCTCCAGCACGCGGCGCACCAGCATGCTTATATCCATCGTAGTCTCGACGTATTCCTTGCTCAGGGTGTTTTGCCGGGCGGGGTCGGCAACCTGGATAAGGCCTCGCGTCACCTGCTGATAGGCGAGGTTCATGCCGGGTTTGAATTTTAGTCGAATCTTAACTTTCTTGGTGCCTTGGTCGCATGTGGTCAGCCCAAGGGCGACCAGCAGTGCGAGGCAGGCGGTCACAAGGACTGCCTTGAATCTTCTCATTTACTGAATACTCCATCGGTAACTACGGTCCTCAGCGGCCCTGGTCCATGCCAAGGGCGATTGCCATACTGGACGAACTGGCAAACATGCCCGGGGTGCCTACCAGGAGTAGAGTGCCAGCTATAAGGTTCTGTTCATCGGGCGCAATATAGCCGCCGCCCGAAGGTGTCTGTGTCGATACAGCGAGTGTCACGGTTTCGCCCTTCCCGCTCACGGCAAAGTGTTGGCGATCCCGAAAGTCACCCAGTGAACCTACGACCAGAGACCCAAAGAACACTATCAGTGAAGCGGCCACCGCGACCAGCGAGCGATAGAAAGAAGCCCGCTCCCGTGAACTCCTCTCAACCTGGGTTGTGATATCGATTATGCTCTCGGCCTCTGTGGTCCGGGCCAGGATCAGATCGGCGGCCTCCTGCCAGTATCCCGGTTCCGGCTCGGGCGAGGACATTCCGACCAGCAGTTTGCGCAGTCGGGTCAACTCCTCAAGCTCAGCCCGGCAGGCCGAACATGCCGAGACATGCGCTCGAACCGAATCGTCGATCGGTGGGGACAGCTCCCGGTCGACAAAGTCATCCAGGAGCGATCTGAAGTATTGGCATGTCATTCTTACTCCTTAGCGGAAAGGCGTTTCTTCAGTATCGCCTTCAGTTTTTTTCGTGCAATATGGAGGTTCGATCGAACGGTAGCTTCGGGACAACCAAGTATCTCGGCAACTTCCGCCTTAGAGTAGCCCTCCACGTCGTGCAACAGCGCCGTGGTCCTCTGTCTTGGCGGCAGTGTATCCAGCGCCCGTCTGATTTCCTCCATCACCACCTTGTCCCTGAATTTCTCCCGGGGCGTCCGGACCTGGCGAGCCAGCTCTATCTGGGTCTCTCCGGGAAGGGCGGTCGAATCATCTATCTGGCTGTGTCCCTTCTGCTTGCGCAGGAGGTCGATAGCATAGTTGGTCGCGACCCGAACCAGGAACGAGGTGAAATTGGTTACATCCGTCAACTCCTTTCGTCGCCGGTAGATCCGTACAAAGGTCTCTTGAACTACCTCATCGGCATCCAGGTGGTTGCCCAGCATCTGATAGGCCACATAATAGACCTTCTTCTGATACTGCCTCACCAGCCCGGCAAACGCCTCGGCGTCGCCTCTTACGAATCTCTTCAGCAGTTCCGGGACACTATCCTTCATGGCCACCCGGAACTCTATCTAAGGTAAGGACGAACAAGCGGTTCGACTGTTTAATGGGTCTACAAGCTTCCTACGGCCAGTCGGGCAAATCTCGTACTGTAGACTCACTTTGTCAATCCTTTTTTTGACAATGACTTAGCTAAAAACCAGTCCCTCCAATCCGGTTTGGTATGGCTAACTCCCCGGATCCGGCGATGGGGACCACTCGGGTCTATGTAATCGTATTCAGCTTGCTCTCAAAAGACGAGTCGGCACCCGCCCCCGGCCGGCTCGATATTCGTTGACATCGACCGATAAGCCCGATATACTCAGCCTGCGCATGGGGCCATAGCTCAGCTGGGAGAGCGCTTGACTGGCAGTCAAGAGGTCAGGGGTTCGATCCCCCTTGGCTCCACCAAAATCTCACACCCCTGCTTCGGCGGGGTTTTCTCTTTATGAGTCGGTTCGCCACGGCCGGCTTCAGCCGGGACCTGAAACAATTGCTATGGCTCGACGTACCAACCTATTAGACAGATCAAAAGTGTGACAGGAACTTGACACGAGGGACAGCCCGATGAAAACACGAATAGCAGTGCTGATGATGGCGCTGGGCCTTGCGACGGCTGCTCCGGCAGCGGCCGAAGTGATCGCCGAACTCGACCATCTGCGCGATGGCGAGCTTCAGTCGGTCGGTTTTGAACTGACCAAGGGCGGCGAGATCGATATCGAAGCAGTCGGGTTGCGCCACGCCCGGAGCCGCAGAATGGCCGTTTATGCCTGGATCATCAACTCCAAAACGCGGGATTTGGTCTGGTCGATGACCGTGGGTAGTACTTTTCGGGATGGATCCCGAGGGGTGACCCGCAAAGCCGAGAAGAGTGAGTTCTTTGAGCCGGGGCCGTATGAACTGTATATGTACGCCGGCGACCAATGGCAGTCTGGCATTATGATTAGCGGCGGCAAGGACTTCTACGACATTCTCGAAGACTTGCTCGACAGAGACGACGACGACTGGGAAGACTGGGATGAGCGCGACTGGGATCGCAGTCTCCGGGATTGCTACGTCCGAGTGTCCTCGGATGAACTCGAGGCTTCCGATGTCCGCCGGTTCGAGGTCTCGGGTGAGATACCGAACGCTCTGGCGAGCTTCATCGGTCTGGGCGATGATGAATACGTGCGGCAAGGCTTCAAAATTGATGAGCCGATGAATGTTCGCATTTACGCCCTGGCCGAACACCCGCGCGGCAACCGGACGCCGGTCGACTACGGCTGGATTGTCAATGCGGATACCCGGGAGCGCGTCTGGGAGATGGATCGTTTCAATACCGAGCGGGCCGGGGGCGGGAGAAAGAACCGCAAGTTCAACGACGAGGTCAGGTTTGAAAAGGGGAACTACATACTCCACTATGTGACCGATGACTCCCATTCGTGGGAGGAGTTCAACATGGAGCCGCCGTACGACCCGATCAACTGGGGAGTGACCCTTCTGCCGGGGACCGATTTCAAGGCTTCCGCCTTCCACTTGTCGGAGGTCTCTGACGACCGCGGTAAACCGCTGATTGATTTCACCCGCGCCCGCGACGATGACTACTTCGAAAAGGCCTTTGAATTGAAGAAGCCGGCCACGCTGAGCGTGTATGCGATCGGTGAGTGCTCCGATCGTGATTTTGTCGACTATGGGTGGATCGAGGACGCCCTCACCGGTGAAATCGTTTGGGAGATGACTTACCGGACAACCGAACACGCCGGCGGCGGCGAGAAGAACCGGATGTTCGACGGTTCGGTCGAACTGGAAGCCGGCAAGTACGTCGCTTGTTACGTAACGGATGGTTCCCACAGCTATCGCGACTGGAATACCGGCCGACCGTACGACGACAAGGCCTACGGCATGTCGATATATCCCGGTGACGGCTTCAACGACGCCGACTTCGAGTTGCTTCGTGAGGACGAGGTTTACGAGGGAACGGCAGTGCTGGCCCGGATCAGTGGAATGCGCGATCACGAGCGGGAAAGGGAGTATTTCTCGCTCGATAAAGATACTCAGGTGCGCATCCATGCTCTGGGCGAGGGGCAGGGCCGTCGCATGTACGACTACGGCTGGATCGAAAACGCCAGGACCGGTCGCACGGTCTGGGAGATGACCTATCGCAAGACCGACCACGCCGGCGGGGCGAGTAAGAACCGTCAGGTAACCGACACCATGACTCTGCCGGCTGGAGAGTACGAAGTCTACTACGAGACCGACGGTTCCCATTCATTCGGCGACTGGAACGCCAGCCCTCCGCGTCACCCGCGCGATTGGGGCATTACGGTATCGATTGCCGAGGAGATGGCCAGGCGTTAGCCATACGAACGAAAATCGATCCGGCGAGTGAAACCGCCCGACCGGGTTGTCGTATAGACTAGTAGACAAACGGATATGTAGGGCAGAATTGAACAGTCACCCTGAGCTTGTCGAAGGGTGGTTCTGCCAAAGCGAAAAGACACCAGTCCTCTCATCCTTGATACGCCAAAGGGGCTGCCCCCCACACGCAGCCCCTTGATCTTTTGTAAGACAACATTCCTGTCATTGGAGGGAACTCTCGGCGTCCTCCGCCGGTTACGGGGCTAACATATACAATTGACTCTGCGATACCGGAGGAATTTCATCCGTGTTTGACACCGCATCTTTTGCGATCTTTGTCAGTGCCAGTCTGGCACTCCTGATAACCCCCGGACCGGCCATAATCTACACCGTGTCTCGAAGCATCGACGAGGGGAAGAGAGCCGGGTTCCTCTCGGTCCTCGGAATAGCCCTTGGCAGTTTCCCCCATGCCCTGGCGGTGGCGCTTGGTGTGGCCGCGATCCTGGCCTCGTCGGTGGTCATGTTCAGCCTGCTCAAGTACGTTGGTGCTGGGTACCTGGTGTACCTGGGGATCTGCCGCCTGCGACGCCGGGGTTTTGACACCGGGACCGCTGCTAAAAAGCCACGGACCGGGGCGGCGGCGTTCTTTCAGAGCTTCGCGGTCGGCCTGTTCAATCCGAAGGGCGCTTTGTTCAACTTTGCATTCCTGCCGCAGTTCGTCGATCCGTCCTACGGCTACCCGGCGCTCCAGACGCTGGCCCTGTGGCTGATCTCGCAGTTGCTGGCCGTGATGACCGGCGGCGGTTACGTTCTGGCGGCAACCGCGCTTCGTCGGCTGATCATCAGACGGCGGGGATTCGCTACGGCCGGACGTTACGTGACGGGGAGCATATACCTCGGCCTCGGCCTGGCGGCCGCCCTGACCGGCTCGAAGGGCAAGTAGGGAAAAGGCGCCATCGCGTAGTCACCTGGCTTCGTAGGTCAGGAGGCTTGTCCTCCTGACTAAAGGACGGGCAAAAGAAGCGAGTCCTAATGCTGCGTCGATCGCCCGATTCTGTCATCCCTGCGAAAGCAGGGAACCAGTTGTGACGGCCAATGGACCGACGTTTATGCTTGAACCAATACCGCGATGGGAGGAGTAGGCACTACGGCAGTGATCAGCAGACTTAACTGGGTCCCCGCTTGCGCGAGGATGACAAGAGATGATGACAAGGGATAAGGTGGGGGAAGAAAAGGGGCCGTGACGGCAGACAAGCAGGCAACGATGCGGCTGTCGGGCGTGGCTCCGAATCTCACCCCACCCCGAGGGGATGGGGCACCCGGGCGCAAATGTACCACAGCCGGCAAGCGGATGGGCCAGCCAGCGAGTACGTTGACTTCATACAACCGGTTTACTATGCTTGAGACAACGCAAGACACCTCTTAACCGAATGGCATGATCAATCCACGGGATCACAAACTGGAAATCTGGGATAGAGAATTCCCCGAATATGCGCAGTACTTGCTCGACTTGATAGGCAGCAGAAGGGTGCGGAGTATTCTTGGTTCGGGTGCACGATCAGCCAAACCTCACTATTGGCACGCGAGGCTGAAAGCTGTGAGAAAATGGCAGTCCAGCGGTGCGGACTTCCGTAGAATAGGTGGTAACTCAAGGCTTATAAGTTTCGCGGGCGCTGCTAAACATGTGAAGGTCTTTGAGGCCGATTGGAATCAGAACGGGGTGCGGGACGTATTTCTCAACAGGTTAATCGGGAGCAGTACTGCAGAAGGTGTTCTATTTGAGCTTCAAGCCGGCATTCATTTTCTAAGGCAGGGATTCAGGGTGGAATATGTAGGCTGCAACCAGACGGATTCGCAACGGGGCGACATGGTGATTCATTGTGCCTCGGGCAGAGTTTCCATTGAGTGCACGTGCCGCTTGGCGTCAGTCCGGCGTACCCTGTGGGACAAGAAGATGGCAAGCGACCTACTTGATTCAGCGAGTGACAAACTTGAAAGCAAGACAGACTACGGACATGCGAGGTTAGTGGCTGTGAAAGTGCCAGAATACGTGCATTGGGACAGCTCAGATCTTCGGTCACGTCTGCAGCAGCAGATCAATGCCTGGGCGATTCAAGGTCGCCTGCGCAGCACTAACTGCATATACTTCTTGGGCCAGGAAGCCCCGCGTTTCATCCGAACCCAGCGCCCTGGTTCCAGTGGCTATTGGTCACTTTCCCCAACCGTTTTCCTGTTTAGAAATGATATTGACTACAGATACAACTTACCCTTAGAAGTAGCGGCGGCTCTGCGCATGAGTGAGTAGACCTAGGCGGGTCGAAACCCCTGTCTTTTCGTCGACTTTCGTTGAGCATCCTACGGTGTCCACCTCTAGAGTTTTTGTTTGAAAAACCGGCGCGCGCCCGATATCCTACCCCCATGCGGGTGCTGGGTATCGATCCGGGGTTGAATGTCACCGGGTACGGGATTCTCGACGTCCACGAGCAGCGGATCACGCTGGTCGAGGCGGGGGTTATCCGCACCGACGGCCAGGCCGAACTAGGGGAGAGGCTGAACGATATCGGCCGCGAGATCGGGACCATCATCGACCAGTACTCGCCCGAGGCGATTGCGATCGAGGAGCTCTATTCCCACTACAACCACCCCAAAACGGCGATCATCATGGGCCACGCCCGGGGGGTGGTTTTTCTCAAGGCGGCCGAGGCCGGGCTGATGGTTTTCCCGTATGCGTCGACCCGGATCAAGAAATCGCTCACCGGCAACGGCCGGGCGAGCAAGGAACAGGTGCAGCGGATGATCCGCTCCACGCTTGAGCTGACCGCGGTGCCGGAGCCGGCCGACGTGGCCGACGCCCTGGCGATCGCGCTCTGCCACTGCCGGTCGCTGGCGCAGGCGGAGGTGCTGTCATGATCAGCCGCATCCGGGGGGTCATGACTCAATTGACCGACCACTCTGCCCTGCTGGAGAACGCCGGGGTGTCTTACGAACTGCGGCTGCCGTCGGCGCTGGCCGACCGGCTCAAGGACGAAAACCGTCTCGGCACCGAGATTCAGTTCGAGACGCTCTACTATATCGAGGCGGGTGACCGGCGCTCAAGCCATTATCCGCGCCTGGTCGGGTTCACCAACCCGGTCGACCGGGAGTTCTTCTCGCTCTATCTCCAGGTGCCCGGCATGGGGGTGACCAAGGCGCTCAAGTCGCTGGTACTGCCGGTCAGCGAGATCGCGGCGGCCATCGAGACCAAAGACGCCAATGTACTCAGGCGGCTCCCAGGGGTGGGGGCAAGGCTGGCGGACAAGATCATTGCCGAGCTGTTCGGCAAGTGCGCCCGGTTTGCGCTGGCCCGGGGCTCCGAACCGCTGGCGGTCCGGAAGACCGAAACCCCGCAGTTTGTTGACGAAGCGATGGCGATTCTGGAGCAGCTTCAGTATAATCGCACCGAGGCCAAAACGATGGTAGAAGCAGCTCTCAAGACAGACCCGAAAGTGTGCGAGGCCGAGGACCTGATTTCGCTGATTTTCAAGTCGAGCCAGGCCGCGAAAGGTGACGCGTGATGGCTCGGGAACGGATTGTCTCCGGGGATCAGTTCGCGCCGGACGAGGACCTTACACAGTACTCTCTCCGGCCGAAGGTCTTACAAGAGTTTATCGGACAACATGAGTTACGCGCAAAACTTCAAGTATTACTTGAAGCCGCCCAGGGGCGCGGCGAGCCGGTCGAGCACATGCTGCTCTACGGTCCGCCCGGCCTCGGCAAGACCACGTTGGCGCACATTATCGCCCACGAGGTGAACACCAAGATTATCTCGACCTCCGGCCCGGCCCTCCAGCGGGCGGGTGACCTGATGGGTATCCTGACCAATCTCAATCCGGGCGACATCCTGTTCATCGATGAAATCCATCGGCTGTCGGCCGTGATCGAAGAGTTCATTTACCCGGCCATGGAGGATTTCAAGGTTGATTTCGTGGTCGACAAGGGGGCGTTCGCCAAGGTCATCAATGTTCCCCTGAAACGGTTTACGCTGATCGGCGCCACGACCAGGGCGGGGATGCTCTCGGCGCCGTTGCGCGACCGGTTCGGGCTATACTACCATCTCGATTTTTATCCGCCCGAAGACCTGACCGAGGTGGTGCTTCGCTCGGCCGGGCTGCTCGAGATTGCGATCGACTCCGAAGCCGCCCGGGTGGTGGCGGCACGATCCCGCGGGACGCCGCGGATCGCCAACCGGCTGCTGCGCCGGGTGCGGGACTATGCTGCGGTCAAGGGTGACGGCAAGGTGACCGCCGAGATAGCCGATAAGGCGCTGGAGGTTGAGGGGGTCGATTCAGTTGGTCTGGACGCGCTCGACCGCAAGCTGTTGGAGACGATCATTCAATACTACAAAGGCGGGCCGGTGGGCATTGAGGCGCTCGGAGCGACCCTCAACGAGGAGGTGGATACCCTGGTCGATATGGTGGAACCGTTCCTGCTGAAAATCGGCTTCGTTCAGCGGACCCGTCGCGGGCGGGTGGTCTCGGTCGAGGCGGCGAAGCATCTCGGTATGTCCTTGAAAGATAAGAGCCAACCCGATCTCTTCTGATGTAATTCTTCATGCCGACCACGCTTTGATCGGTCTGAGACTGGAGCATTTCCGCTTGTTCCCGATCAATAAAGAACACACCTTGAATCAGTCCTAACGTGAGTGGAGGATGCGCGAAAATGGCGGACAAGCCAAAAACGCCGAGCGAGGATCAGCTCCGGCTGCTTATAGATTCTATGTGCGGTGAGTTGAGCGGCAACGGTCAGGATGCCTCCCAGGTCGTAAACATGCTCATTCGCGAGACGGTCAAGTTTCGTGACAAGCTGAAGGAAGAAACCGGCGAAATCCTGACGGTCGGCGACACGCAGGCGGCTCTTGAGGCCCTGACCGAACACCTCCGGGGAGCCAAGCTTCCGGGCGACCTGACTCCGGAGCAGAAGGCGCTGACCCAGATCTGGATCGACCGGCTGACTCTCTTCAAAGCCGGCTGAAGCCGTTGCCGGCAGCATGGCCCCGCCCGATTCAAATGAAGCTTGCCCTTTTTGATTATCACCTGCCCAAACGGCTGATTGCTCAGTACCCGACGCGAAGACGGGACCGGTCCCGCCTGCTTGTGCTGGATCGCTCCGAAGGCCGGATCAGCCACTGCCAGTTCCCCGACCTGGTGGAGTATCTTAGCGAGGGCGATGCCCTGGTGGTCAACAACACCAAAGTCTTCAAGGCCCGCTTGCTGGGAAAGAGGGCCACCGGCGGACGGGTCGAAGTCTTCCTGGTGCGCAGGCTTGAAGTCGCCGAGGGTGAGCGCTGGGAGGCGCTGGCTCAGCCCTCGCGACGGCTCAAGGAAGGCGAAAAGGTGTTCTTTGGCCCCGACCAGGGCGTGGTTCTCGAGCGCAGGCTGGAGGAGGGCCGCTGGATTGTATTGTTCGCCTCGAAAAGCGCGCGTCAGCGAGTCCTGGCCAGGTGGGGTCACGTGCCACTGCCCCAGTATATCAGTCGCGAGGACCAGCCTGTCGATCTCCGCCGCTACCAGACCGTATTTGCCCGGGCCGACCAGACCGGCGCGGTCGCGGCGCCCACCGCCGGGTTTCATCTTACCCGGGGGTTACTGCGGAAGATCAAGGACCGGGGCGTCGAAGTGTGTGAAATCACGCTCCACGTTGGGCCGGGGACGTTCAAGCCGATTACGTCTGACGTTATTGAGCGCCACCGGGTCGATCCGGAGTACGCGCAACTTCCGCCACCAGTGGCCGAGACGCTTAACCGGGTGCGGGCCGGGGGTGGCCGGGTTTTTGCGGTCGGGACTACGTCGGTTCGCACCCTGGAATCGGCTCCGATGGACGGCGGGCGTATCCGGCCGTTCTCCGGTATGGTTGACCTGTACGTCCGGCCGGGCCACCGGTTCCGGCTGGTTGACCATCTTGTCACCAACTTTCATCTGCCGAAATCATCTCTGCTGGTGCTGGTATCGGCCTTTGCCCGGCGGGAGCGGATACTCGACGCCTATGCCGAAGCTATCAGGAAGGAGTACCGCTTCTACAGCTACGGTGACGCGATGCTGATCCTTTAGCTCTTTTCTGCTTCGTCTGCTGTGGGTATATTCACGGCCGATGAAAACCACGGCGCTCATTGTCGCGGCCGGAAGCTCGGTTCGCTTTGGCGGCCCGGTACCCAAACAGTTTATGCCGGTGAACGGGCGACCGCTGCTGACCTGGACAGTGGAGCGCTTTGACAGGGCGCGGTTGATATCAGATATCATCCTGGTGGTAGCACAGGAACAGTTGGCGTGGGTCGCCGATAAGGTCGTGTTTCCCTACAAATTCAGGAAGTCGGTCAAGATTATAAGGGGCGGGGCAACGCGCCAGGAATCGGTACTCATGGGACTTGAAGCAGCGCCGGTTTCCACAAGGTTGGTGGCGATCCACGACGGGGCTCGTCCGTTGACGGCGCCGCGTGACATCGACGCGGTGGTCGAACTGGCCGGCCGTGAGAAGGCTGCGATTCTGGCTATCAGGGTTCCGGATACCGTGAAGCGGGTCAAGGATAGCTATGTTCTGTCCACCCAGGATAGAAATAACCTGTGGCTGGCTCAGACGCCTCAGGTTTTCGACTACGACCTGGTCATCGAGGCTCATCGACGGGCCGCTCGCGACGGAGTCGTGGTCACGGACGACGCGGCGCTGGTTGAGGCTGGTGGATTTAAAGTGCGCGTCGTGGAACCGACGCTGGCCAACTTCAAAGTGACCACTCGCGAGGATTTGCGAGCGGCCGAGGCGATGCTGAAGGGAGTACTCGATGGGTAACGATAATCCGGTCAAAGTCAGGGTGGGGCACGGTTTCGACGTGCACCGGCTGGCAGAGGGCCGTCGCCTGGTGCTGGGCGGAGTGGAAATACCGTTCGAGAAAGGGCTTCTCGGGCATAGTGACGCCGACGTGCTCCTCCATGCCATTGCCGACGCCTTGCTCGGGGCGGCCGGGCTCGGCGATATCGGCAAACACTTCCCGCTGTCCGACGCTCGCTACAAAGATGCCGACTCGGCTGTACTCTTGAGTCGAGTGG
>Ga0209427_10002812_pt1 | contig 20445 bp, 19 predicted proteins | sample DeeMarSWOR136_30_FD_187465 | JGI IMG/M metagenome (GOLD analysis project Ga0209427, IMG submission 187465) | Marine sediment microbial communities from White Oak River estuary, North Carolina - WOR-1-36_30 (SPAdes) (version 2) | ecosystem: Environmental > Aquatic > Marine > Intertidal zone >...
ACTCTGGGACCAAATTGATCCAGCAGAAAAGTGACTCTTATGTGCAGCCCTTGTTGAAGGGCATAGGCCGTTCCAAAGAAAATGATATAGAGGAAGAGGTACGATGAGACTTCCGTGATCCAAATACTCGGCCTGTTGAAGAAGTACCTTAAAAAGACATCGGTAAAAATACTGAAGGTAACGAAAAGCAGAACAAGCCCAGACAGGGTCGCGCACAGGGAATTTAATCTCTTTATTTTCTCATAGGATTTAGATATGCCCATATTCCCCATTCTCTCCCATGCTTAATCAAGGCGCTTTTGAGGGGGGAAGCCCCCCCTCAGTCACCGCGCGTTTAAGAAAATTATTATCTGTATTTTTCCAATATATTCATAAATTGCTTGCCCATCTTTCCGGAATAATTTTCAACCTCAGGCCAGAGGGAATATGAATCTTTCAGATAGTTTTTCCTTTCCTCTTTGGTCAGGATATGGATTTTTGCTCCCTTGGCAATCATGTCTTTTTTTATCTTTTCAACCACATTGGTCGTCTCGGTCATATTCCAGGGTTCAACCTCCGCCACAGCATCCAAGAAAATCTTTTGATCCTCTTTGGTCAATGAATTCCACTTCTTCAGGTTCATCGTGATAATCTCAATGTTGTTGGAAAAGGTTGTGTCGGTGATATAGGGAGTGACCTCATAGAGCTTCAGCCCGTATGTGATGTCGTATATCAACATGAACCCGTCTATGACACCCCTTTGGCAGGCGAGATAGAGCTCCGGAGGGGGCAGAAAGACGGGACTCGCCCCCCACATCTTCCCCAGGGTGGACTGCCAGCGCCCCGCCAGTCTCATCTTCGCCCCTTGCCAGTCAGAAGGTGCGTTCAGAAATTTTTCCTTGTGCGTAAAAATACAATTGCCGGTGTATTGCTGCATCAGGGGGTACACGCCCTTTTCCTTGAAGAGCTCTATAAGCAGCGGCTGGACCTCCTTGGCCATTTCCAGTTTCCTAGAAAGGTCGTAGGCACCGTAGATCTCAAAGGGGCTCAAAGCAGGCATTTTCCCCGTCACAAAGGAGATGGGTCCGGTCGAGATGTCCGCAATGCCTTTTGAGACGCCATCCACGAAGGCCGGCTTCTTGATCAGGGAGGCCCCATAGAAATACTTGAACACAATCCTTCCGTCTGTCCTCTCCGTAATCATATCACCCAGGCGTTTGATCGTCCGGGCCTTTACATCAAATGGTGGGTTGTCAATGCCACACTTGAATACCAGCGGCTTTTCTTTGCTGTACGCAAATGCAGAATCAGAGAGTGCCACTGTTATAGCGATAGTGACGACAAATAATCCGAGTACAACCCCTGTAAACGTTTTCTTCATTGCTCAAACCTCCTTTAATTTATTGGGTTAACAACAAACCTTGTAACTCAGCCATGAACTTGCTTCTATATAATCTTTCTCGGTGTTTGGACCCCATACGTGTTGAGTCCCGTCCAGGGAAAAAAATGATAAATGAACCTTAAATCCCGATACCCATCTGGCTGGCATTGGACCCGTAAACCTTATCCTTCTCTTCCTTTGACAAAGGGAGCCCTTCCAAAAACGCCATGCATTCTCCGGGATCCTCGTAGGGGTAGTCCGTGCCGAGAAAAATTCTTTCCAGACCAAGGGCATCCTTTGTACACATGAAGGCGGGCTCCAGGTAGTTCCCGCTGGTGGTCACAAACATGTTCTCCTTGATGTAGTCACTGGGTTTTTTCTTGAGGACCGGCAGGACCCCCGGGTCTTTCTTGAAATGGGGCCTCACAAAGGGAAAGTCCATTCTCTGGAGAATAAAGGGAAGCCCTTCGCCCAGATGTCCAAGGATGACCTTTAGACGGGGAAACTGGTCGAAGACGCCGCTCAAAATCAGTCGCATCATGACCATGGACGTCTCCACTCCGAATCCGAAGGCCGTTCCCCCCAGTGCGAAGCCGTAGGTGCTGAGCTCTCTAATGATGGGGGCCGTCGGATGGAGATAGATGGGCACGTTCAGTTCCTCTGCCTTGGCAAGCACGGGCCAGTATCTCTTTTCATCCAGATAGCTATCCCCGTAATTGGAATGGGTCTTCCAACCCTTTAACCCCAGCTCTTTTACGGCCCTCTCCAGCTCCCCGGCAGCCGCCTCCGGGTTCTTGGTAGCTAGGGCCGCATACCCCGCATATCGGTCCGGGTTCTTGCCTATAATATCTGCCAGGGCGTCATTTGAACTCTTTGCCAGCGCCGTACCTGTGGCAGGGTCCATGGCCTCCACACCGGGTGCGGTCAGCGTCAGGACCTGCATGTCGATGCCCGCAGTATCCATGGTTTTGAGACGCTGCTCTCCCACATCGAAAAGGTTCCCCAGAAGCACATCACTGAAGGGCTCGGCGGCTTCAGGGGTAAAATACATTCGACGTGTCTTTGCCGCCTTGTCCTCCACCAGTCTCGGGTAGCCCTTGTTTTTAGAAAGGGCCTCTATAAAGGCTTCGGTCACAAAATGGGCCTCAAAATCGATCTTTTTCACGGCGTTTTTTTCCTCTAAACACGGATCCCCAATTGGTCTGCGTTGCCATAATAGATTTTTTCCTTTTCCTGCGTGGAAATGGGCAATCCCTCGATGAATTGGAGGCATTCGGTGGTATCCTCGTAGGGGTAGTCCGTACCTAAAAGAATATGGTCTATGCCCAAGGCCTCCCGGGTGCAGATGAAGGCGGGCTCATAATAGTTGCCGCTCGTCGTCACAAACACATTGTTTCTAAGATACTCACTCGGTTTTTTGGCCAACTTCGGGCGTCCTGAAGGGTCGAAGGGTCTCACATAGGCCCAATCGATTCGCTTTAGAAGAAACGGCAGGGCTTCTCCCAGATGTCCAAGAATAATTTTCAGTCTTGGATACTTGTCAAAAACGCCGCTAAGAATGAGACGCATCATACACATGGCCGCTTCAAACCCAAACCCGAAACCTGCCCCGGCAAGCGTAAACCCGTAGGTTCTTATCTGTGGGAAGGCTGGAACCGTCGGATGCAGATAGATGGGCACATCAAGTTCTTCCGCTTTCTCAAGTATGGGCCAGTATTGCTGGTCATCCAGATAGGTATCACCAAAATTTGAATGGGTATTCCATCCTTTGAAGCCAAGTTCCTCTACGGTGCGCTTCAACTCATCAGCAGCTTCTCTCGGATTGTTGGGCGCAAGCGCAGCAAAACCCATGAACCTATCCGGGTATTTCTTGATAACCTCTGAGAGCACATTATTCGTCTTTTTGGCGAGTTCTGTGCCCACATCTGGGGCCAGTCGCTCTATGCCCGGTGCGGAAAGACTGAGCACCTGTATATCAATGCCGCATTCATCCATCTTCTTTAACCTCTGCTTCTCCAGGTCAAGAAGTGTGTTTAAAAGCAAATCCCCATAGGGCTGCCCCACATCAGCCGTATGCCATAACCGACGGCCCTTTGTTTTCTCTTCCTCAACGACCCGCGGATATCCCTTGTTTTCATGAAGGCCTTTAAGGTATTCCTCTGTAAAAAAATGGGCTTCAAAATCAATCTTTTTCATTTCACTCTCCTACCCCTAATGAATATGGTTACACGATGCGGCATATATGGATCATGCCTTTAGCTGGCAGCCTGGAAGGCTATTAGGCCTTAAGTTTTTCGGGTTCTTGGCTTCCCAGCCTCCTCGCTTTTCAGCCACTAGTCCATTAATCTATTTTCAACATTTTCTTCGCATTACCTCCCAGTATCTTTTCCTTCTCCTCCGGGGGAATGGCCATTGACTTCACGCCTGCAAGGTTTTCTCGAATAAAATCCTCTCCAGCTTCAGGTCCAAAGGGGTAATCGGAACCATAAAGCATGCGCTCAGACCCGAAAAAGGCATACCCGCAGGCAAAGGCCCCTAAGGTCCCGTCCACGGCCGTATCCCCGTAAATATTGCCGTAATACTCGGAAATATGCCTGGGTAGTTTGTCGCTCAGAAATTTGCCCACATTGGTCTCAATTCTTCGAACAAAGAAGGGGAAATAGTTACCCAGATGATGGGTCACAATCTTCATGGTAGGAAACCGGTCGATGACTCCCCCAAATATAAGGCGCCACAGGGCCTGTGTGCTATCATAATCCCACCCGAATACGTGCAGGAATCGCCAGGCATTTTCCATATCCATCAGAGGGGAACACTCCCAGTGGGTGCCATGGATAAGAATGGGCAAGTCCTGTTCCACCACCTTTTCATAGAAGGGAAAGAACTCTGGTGAATCCAACCCTTTGCCATTTTGGCTGGACGCAATGGTCACCCCGCGGCAATCCAGTTCATTGATGGCCCGGTCCAGCTCCTCCATGGTCCCCTTCATATCCGGAAGATGAAAGATGCAGATGTTGACGAATTTTTCTGGATAGGCCTTACAGAGGGCAAAGTTATCCTGATTAGACAACCGACAGATTTCGGTCGCCTCCTCGTCACTCAGACCCAGCAGGATCGGTGTCGTCTGACTGAGTGCCTGCATGTCCACGCCATACTTCTCCATGATCCCCAGTCGAACTTCTGGATCCGCGTTTTGTGGCGGATAGGGGAATTCCTTTCCTTCCCCATAATATTTACCCTTCTCTACGATCTTACCTACTGACTTTGATATGTGATGGCTGTACACGTCGATAACCATTTCTGCTTTCCTCCTTTCGAAGATCCTTTAATCTGATTTCAACTTCTCATCGTGCGCCTTTGACAGTGCCACACGCTTTATCATGTGTCTTGGGATATAGAATCTGGATCCCCTTACAATGACTACAATCGCTTTGTCCGTGACTTCCTTGAGCTCTGCGTCTCGGACCAGTACACATCCAGTCTGATCACAAGCCGTATAGTCCACGTCCACCTTTTTACCTATCCAACTTTTCCATCTTTCATCCCCAATATTCCCTTCTCCTTTACCAGACTCGGCAATAGCCGTCGCGGCAAGGAGGAGAATAAGAATTACGGGACTCGATTTCCTGATGAAAGAGGGAATTTTCACGGCACAGCACCTTGACGAAGGCTTGCGTTTTGATCAGATTGAGAGGAGCCCGATCCTATCAACGGATGAATGGGAAGTGGCACTGAATACGGTGGTCTCCTCTGTTACAAAAGATAAAGGTCGCTGGTCGTTTAACCTGTTTTCTCCTGGTTAAGCGCTGACAGTTAAGAGGGAGTCTAAAATCTTTACAGAGGCCTTCTCAGCCTTTTTCTTGGCCAGCTCTTTCATCGACCCAAAGCCCAGTGCCCGGGTCGTACAGGTATGCACGCAAGCCGGTTCCATGCCTTGCTCCACCCTGTCAATGCAAAAGTCGCACTTGCTCATCTTTCCCTCTGAAGAAAACTGGGGTGCCCCAAATGGACAGACCATGGCGCAACTATGGCATCCGATGCAGGCGTCCTTGATCACATCAACAATTTCATTCCGTGGATTTCTGAGTATGGCATTTCTGGGGCAGACCACCCTGCAAGGGGCATCGGTACAGTTCTGACAAGACAGGGAGACAAAAGAGACCCTCACAGAGGGATATTCTCCCTTTTCCAGTTGGATCACATGTCTGTAGGCCACGCCGTCGCCGGGTAGATTGTTCTGGTCCATACAGGCCACAACACAGGCCATGCACCCACTACATCGAGAGATGTCAAAAGAAAAACCGAGCTGTATCATAGTAACCTCTTTTCTACTTCTGTTTTTTTCACCTCACAGAGAAGGGACTTGAATCCGGGGAACCCGGAAACGGGATCCAGGTAATCCGGCTCAAAGAGCGTATTGACTTCAGGCTCTGAGTAGCCGTGAAAAATGTTGATCACGCCAGGTGGGACCACCTCTGTCAAGTTGGCTTTTACCTTGATAGAGTTTCTTGGCGTGGATAGGGCGACCCAATCCCCTTGGGATATTCCCCGCTCACCTGCATCTTTCGGATTGATGTCCAGCATGGGATCAGGACGAAGCCCCCTTGTCCAGGACAACCGAAAGGTTCTTGAATGAATGTACATGGGAAGCCGTGCGCCGGTAGTGAGGATCAGCGGAAAATCCTTTGCCACTTCCGGTGTTGACCGGGGACTCAGTTTCGGTTCCTGAAATGTGGGAAGCGGATCATAGTTTGCCTCTTCCATGATGGTGGAAGCGAATTCCATCTTCCCTGAGGGCGTGGGAAACCCTGACTTCTCATACTTTTGGTAAGGCGGTTTCTCTATGTTTTTTACGGCATATCCAGCGGGGTATTTCTTTAACTTTTCCACCTTCAGACCCGTGGGTTCCAAAATCCAGTCCACATTGGCCTCGTAGCCTTTCTGCATGAGATCGTCCTCAGGGGCTATCCTTTTGGCCAGATCAAAGATGATATCTGCATCGGAACGGGATTCCCAGAGGGGTCTGATCACCGGCGTTGTCCAGACCACGTAATCCTCTGTGTAGAATTTAAGTTCGCTTCTCTCGAACGAAGTGCAGGCGGGAAGAACAATGTCCGCCAGTCTGCAGGTATCGGTCATGAAAAGATCCATGTTTACCATGAAATCCAGTTTTTTCATGCTCTCATAAAAGAAATCGGAGCCCGGCCACATCCTGTAGTTCATGCCAAAGGCCACCACAGCCCGGATGGGATATGGATCGGGATTCTGTATCTGAAACGGGAGTTCCATGGCCTGGGTCTCAGGAATGAATCGACTCCAAACAGGATATTTCTGTTCTGTTATCCGTGGGGCCATCTCTGGCCAGGGCCGTGATTGTTCATACTGGGACTGGCGGGTGATTAAGCCATTCTCCACATAGAGCCAGCCTGGTGGAACCACATAATTTCCACCTTCCCGATCAAAGTTACCCGTGAGCCCAATAAGGGCGGTCAGTGCCCGATGATTCTGGACGCCATTCGTATGGTGCACCGTGGGACTGGCACTAGTCATCAGGGCGGCCGGCTTTGTGGTCGCATAAAACCGGGCCGCCTGCTCGATCAACTCTGCTGGGACCCCTGTAATTTCCTCCGTCACAGCGGGAGAAAATCCTTCCACATAGGCCCTGTATTCCTCAAAGCCGAGCGTCCAGTTCTCCACAAAATCCACGTCAAAAAGCTCCTCCTCAATAATCACATGGGCCATGCCGTGGGCAAGGGCCCCGGAGGTCCCAGGACGAATACGGAGATGGATATCTGCATGCGCCGTTAATGGGGTAATCAGGGGGCCCACCTCGATAATTTTTAGTCCCCTCTCTCTCGCATCCAAGAGCCTCCGGACCGCGGAAGTATCTGAGTAGAAGGGATTTTTGCTCCAGACGAGCAAACATTTTGATTTAGCCAGATTAGGAGGACCGAAGTATCCATAATTCAATAGATTGGCCACTTTTGTCGCGGTATAGCAGGTGCTGGACTCCGTACAATAGTTGGGAGAACCAAAGCTGTGGGCCAGGCGTTTTACAAAAGGCCTCATCCATTTTGTGTAGCCCACATAGAAAGCCACCGATTCAGGACCGGACTCCCTCTTAATTTTTTGCAGACGGTCCTCAATTCTGTCCAATGCTTCATCCCAGGATATGGGCTCGAATTCATCGGATCCCCTCTCCCCTTTTCTCAGAAGCGGGGTCCGCAGCCGCTCTTTGTGGTAGATATACTCCCGGCTGGCCGCCCCTTTGGCACAAAGGGTCCCTTCACTATGAGGGTGGCTCTTGGTCCCCTCCACTTTTATAATGGCCCCATCTTTCACGTGGGCGTCTACACCACAGTGGGAAAAGGGGTTACAGATGGCGCAAATGGTCTGGCGGATTTCCACGTCACGCTCTTCCACCGGTACTTTGCCCGCGGGTGTGCGATTTGCGTCAAGGTGCGTCAGGCGCGCGTTCTTTCTCATGGTCTATCCATTCTCGGATTTTTCATGACCCTCTGTTCCACCTGTTTCGACGTATTCTGTGGGAAAACATAGGAAACTTTGGGTTGGGTCCCTTTGGATGCAAGCAATTGTTCAGACCTCCAGAGTTTTTCCCGAATGGGACTCTTGGGATCGTCCAGATCCCCAAAAACCATCACCTTTGAAGGACATTCTTCGACACATGCAGGCTCCCTACCCTGCTCGATCCGATGTACGCATAAGGTACATGTGGAAGCCTTTCCGGGCGGATGCATACGGTGGGCTTCTGCTATCCCTTCAAAGGGTGGGTTTTGCCCGGAGAAATAATCCTGTTCGGGATTTACATCAATGACCCCGTATGGACAGGCCTTCACGCACTCCCCATGGCCCTGACATTTTTCCTGATCAATAAGGACAATTCCATCCGGACGTTTGTAGATCGCCTGTTCCGGGCAGGCTGCAACACAAGGCGGATTGTCGCAATGCATACAGGCGTACCGGAAGTATACGATACGGTCGAGTGACTCACTTTCCAATTCCAAGACTTTGTTCCACCAGACGCCCGGTCTGGTAAAGTTTTCCTGTTTGCACGCTATGACGCATGTCATGCACCCTGTACAGCGATTCAGATCATGGAGTATTCCGTATCTCGCCATGATACACCCTCCTCATTTCACTCAATCCAGTTCATGCCTTGACCACCTCGCAGACCACCTCTTTATAAGGAGGAAACCCGGAGATGGGATCGAATTGTCTCGGTATCAACTCATTGACGTTTGCCTTGGCCCATCCATGCATGATGCCCACGACACCGGGGGGAACCATAATGGTGGGTTTTGCTTTCACACGCATCTGGCCATAAGCGGTCTTAAGAAACACCTCGTCTCCAGTGCGGATATCTCGTTTAGCCGCATCTTCAGGGTTGATCGTCAAGAGGGGATCTCTCTGAAGTTCCAACAGCCACGGTGAATCTCCTCGCCATTTACTGTGAGTGATGTAGGGAACCCTAGAACCGGAAATCAGAATCAAGGGATATTCCGAGGTTGTCTCCATGGGTTCTTTATATTCGGGCAGGCCTGGATAGCCATATTTTTCCAGGATGAGTGAGACGGCCTCTATTTTACCCGATGGTGTATTAAATCCTTTTTTCTTGTCCGGTCTCATATCTCCTGTCTCGTATTTTCTGTACAATGCCGGCCCTTTTGCCGGGATCCCGATCCCATTTACCTGGTTCTTTCTTAAATCCTCATAGCTGATATTCCATAGCCCCAAGATGTCGTTGCAGGCTGCCTCCACGTCCCCGTTGAAGAAAGTTTCTGGGTGTCCTAAACGCACGCCTATCTCTAAGGCGATTTGCCAGTCCTCTTTGCACTCCCCGAGAGGCTTGACCGGGGTGCGTCCAAATACCTGTCTTCCGAAAAAGGCAAAAGGGGCCAATCTCTCGTAATTCATGGCCGCAGGAAGGACGAGATCCACATAATCATGGGTCTGTGGACGGTAGAAATAATCTACGGCCATGGCAAAATCGAGGCTCCCAATGGCCTGTTGATATTCGTGTGTCTGTGGCCAGATCATGGTGTTGAAACCCCAACCTAGAAACGCCTTAACCTTTCCCTCCTTTATCCATTCCACGAGATGATTGGTTTGAATCTCAAAGAGTTTTTCTGCCCAGGCGGGAAAGGCTTCCAGGTCCAATCGGTGCTCCCTCATCCCCTTCATTTTGTCACGCATGCAAAACTTTGGCGGGCCATCTGCCCATGGCCCATCCATTTCCACCAAGGGCTCGGTAGGTTTTGGAAGGCCCCCCGGGATATCAATGTGGCCGCAAATGGCTGGAATCATCAATATGGCCCGATGGTTGTTTGTGGCGTTCAGATCATGGGTCGTTCCCTGCGCACCGGTCAAAAACGCCCCGGGGCGATGCGTGGCATAGAGGCGAGCCGCATCAACGATCCTCTTCGCAGGGACCCATGTAATTTTCTCCACTTTTTCGGGCGTGTAGTCCTTCACATAGTCTCTCAGTTCATCGATTCCATGGATCCATTTTTCACAGAATTCCCTATCCTCCAGACCTTCTTCAAAAATGACGTGCATAATGCCCGCAGCAAGTGCTGCCGTTGTGGCTGGTCGAGGTTGCAAATGAATGTCAGCCAAAGTGCTGGCTGTTGGGGTAATTCTGGGATCTACCACAATAAATTTCACGCCCCGTTCTTTGGCATCCGCAAGACGGCCATGACACAGGAAGGGTTGGCCGGAATAAGCGGGATTGGTTCCCCAGATGAGCATGGATTTTGTTTCCTCAGTAGGAAGGTCTCCCATGGTGGGAAACCCATAGGTCAGAAACTCGGCCAGCTGCGCCGCTCTTCGGCAGGCCGTGGAGCTCTCACACCCATAGCTGACCGAACCGTAAGTGGCCGCTAGGCGTTGGACAGCTGCCCGTGGCTCCTTAGGATCGCCCACATAGAAGAAAACGGCATGGGGGCTGTACTCTTTCTTAATTCGATTCAGATGACCCACAATCATGTCATAGGCTTCATCCCAGGAGATTCGAACATAACCGGGATCAGATGATCCTTTCGGGTGGGTTCGCTTCATGGGATATTTTAGACGGTCCGGATGATAAAGTCGCTGGAGGGTGGCGTACGCCTTTGAACAGAGAGGAGATGCAGGGAATCCGGGCCATGGTTCAATACGGGTCACCACATCACCCCGCCTATAAAACTTGATTCCGCAAAATGGGACTTCATTGCACCCATCACAGAAAGTGTATCCTTCCGTTTCCTCCTCAGCTTCAGCAACTCCTGTCTGTGTCCGAGCAAAAGACTCCTTATCTACTTTGTCCTTATCGGAAGCCATGAAAATTCTCCTTCGTGAATTGTCGCCTCTTGTTCTGTGTTTGCCCTTTCAGTCTTATTTCCTCATCCTTAATTGAATGCGTTTATCTCCGCAGGAAGTAAGAAAAAGATCAATGAGGTCATGAGCTTGCCATATACCCTCGTGTAGCCACTGGACAGATAAGGCATTGTGCTGTGAAATCGGGTTCTGCCTCCTTCCAGATCTATTTACAAACCTCTACAAGCTTTATCATATGTTTAGGAATGAGATGTTGAGAGCCCTCTATGACAATAACGACGACCTTATCGGTTACATCCTTCAGCTTTGCACCCCGTATTTGAACACATGCACTCTGACCACAGCACTCATATTTTATGTTAACCTTCTTACCTATCCACCCTTTCCATTTTTCATCTCGTGCGTCTTCCACCGCACGTGGACCTGGAAGCGCAGTCAAAGACAACGAGACAATAAACATAAGGGGAAACAACTTCCTGACTACGGGTGACAGCCTCATGGCCTAATGCCCTAAATGAGGCCTATATAAAGCACCTAGTCTCCAAGATAGGCCTCAATAACCTTCTTATCATTAACCACTTCTTGTGGCTTCCCTTCTGCGATCTTCTCCCCGTAATTAAGAACAATGAGCCTGCTCGAAATGTCTAATATGGCTTTCATCACATGCTCTACCACGATCAAGGTGACCCCAGAATCTCCTATGGCCTTAACCAACTTCAGGGCCTCCTCCATCTCTGTGGGCGTTAATCCACTCATCACCTCATCAAGCAATAAGAGCTTTGGCTTGGTCGCCAGAGCCCTGGCAATCTCCAACCTCTTGCGATCCACGACACCAAGGGTTGTGGCCCTCGCCAAGCTCTTTCCACCCAGGCCCATAAATCCCAGAATACTCTCACATTCCTCCTTGGACTTTCTGATACTCAAAATTGGGTTGCTGCCGTAAAGCCGACCAACCATTACATTCTGTAAGGCCGTCATCTGCATAAAAGGCTTGGTTAACTGGAAAGTTCTGGCTATACCATGCTGACACACCCTGTGGGGTTTAAGACCCGTTATATCCCTACCCCCAAACTTGATCTGCCCTTTTTCTGGTTTCAGGACACCACTTATCAAATTAAAGAGTGTGGTCTTGCCTGAGCCGTTGGGGCCGATCAGACCAACGATCTCACCCTCATTAACGCCAAGATCCAGATCACTGACGGCGACCAGACCTCCAAAAGACTTTGTGACGCTGCTTACCTCAAGAAACAATTTGACTGCTCTCCCCTAAAAGGCGGTGGCGAACTTTTGTTATCAGCTCCACCAAGCCTTCTGGCAAAAATAGGACCACTATAATAAACAGGACGCCAAACACCGCAACGTGCATCCCCCCTGGCAAATACAGTGAGAGAAATTGTTTGAGTAAAACAAAGAAGACGGACCCGATAATGGGGCCTATTATCGTACCCACCCCGCCGACGAAGACGATAATCACCGCATCAAAGGTCCAAACGGGTTCGAAAAGTCCGCCCGGTCTGAAGGCTGCGCCGTAATAGGCATAGATCCCCCCAGTCAAGCCGGCCATAAAAGTGCTGATCAAAAACGCCACGAGTTTATGTTTTTGGGTATTAACACCAGAAGCCTCAGCCGCTTCTTCGTCCTCACGAACAGCCAACAAACCCATTCCAAGTCTTGAGCGGCTTACCCAATAAACCGCGGCCACTGACAACACCGCAAACAATAAACTGAGATAATATCGGGGATTCAGGCTATAGGTGCCCAGAAGTTTCATGGGCATGACATCGGCCTCAGGGAGAATCGTATAAAAGACCAATCTTAGTATCTCCGCCAAAACCAGTGTCCCTATGACGAAATATATCCCCTTCAGTCTGAAGGCAGGTAATCCTATAAGCATGGCAAAGAGTGTGGCTGCCACTGCCCCCCCCAAGAGGGCGAGCGGAAAAGGCAACCCGAAATGTAGCCAGATGTAACGGGCAGTTAGAGCCCCTGCCCCAAAAAAGGCAGCGTGCCCGAGATTTACTTGGCCTGCAAATCCGCCAATGATGTTCCAGCTCTGGGATAACGCAATGTAAAGCAGAGTCAAGAAGAACCACGTTAAGACATCGGTTCTCGACGTTACCAGGGGCACAAAAATTAGAAAAATAAGTATCCCAACAATTGGCAAAATCTTTTTCCAGTCAACCGCCAAAATTCCCCCTTATTCTTTACCAAATAGTCCCTGGGGCCTGAACATCAGAATCAATAGAAATATGACCAGGCCCAGGGCCATTGTATAGGGACCGATAAAAATAGCGCTTACTGCCTCAACAATCCCCAGGATCAGACCTGCAAAGAATGCCCCACCGACACTCCCTATTCCCGCCAACACCAAAACGATGAGAGCCTTTAATGTCCAAGGCATACCCATATCCGGAGTGACTGTTTGCATCATGCCAACCAAAATTCCCGCTATACCGGCCAAAGCGGCCCCTACGGCAAAAGTGATCAAATAGGTCCGTTCCACATTGATACCCATCAACTTCGCAGCCTTCCAGTTCTCGGTCGTTCCCCTGACGGATTTTCCAAAATAGGTCTTGGTGAGGAAAAGGTGCAGTCCGAAAATGATTACCACTGCCACCAAGAGGCCCGCCAAGGGAACATAACCGACCCTTATTCCTAGAATTGCGAACGACTCACCGCTATAAGCAGGAGTTATGGCCCTCTCATCGGAGGTCCAGAGCACCCTAGCTATCTGGGGAAATATAAGGAATAAACCGAATGCCACGAGTAGGGAATTTTTTACTTTGGCTTCTTCATGGAACTTGGCCAGGCCAGAGAAAAGAAGCTTATAGGATAAAGCGCCGAGAACAAATAGAATAACACCGACAAAGGGTAGACACAGGAATGGGTCCAAACCGATCAAAGTAAAAAGCCAGAAGGCTATGTACCCACCGACCATCAAGAATTCGCCGTGGGCCACATTGAGGATTTTCATGACACCGAAGGTCAAGGAAAGACCCACTGCGATCAGACCATACATCGCACCCACGTTGATACCATTGACTAATGTCTGAGCCACAAGTCCAAACATCACTCACCTACTCCAGATTCAGTTTGTGCCAAGATAGGCCCCTTTTACCCTTTCATCATCCAAAAGGCTTCCGGCGTCACCATGCCCCGCAACTCGCCCATTCTCAATGATGTAGGCCCTTTTGGCGAGTCCCAGAGCCGCCCGAACGTTTTGTTCTACGAGAAGAAGGCTTACCCCAGACGTTTTAATCTGTCTGATCACCTCAAAAATACTCTTCACTACTATTGGGGCCAATCCCAATGAGGGCTCATCACACATCAGCAACTTTGGCTTGCCCATCAAGGCCCGGCCTATGGCCAACATCTGTTGTTCCCCTCCACTCAAAGTTCCGGCAGCCTGTTTTTTTCGTGCTTGGAGGACAGGGAAAAGCTTGTAAACGAATTCAAAGGTCTCCTGCCTCACCCGCCGACTTTGAGGTGTGAAGGCTCCCAACTCCAGGTTTTCCATCACACTCATTCCGGGAAAGATCCCTCTCTCTTCAGGGATGAGACACACGCCCATAGCAACCACCTTATGCGCCGGCTCCTTGTCCAGGCGCACACCATTGAAAACAACCTTTCCTGAGGCTGGAGTGTTCAGGCCTGATATCGTTTCAACGATCGTGCTCTTTCCCGCGCCATTGGCACCAATGAGCGACACCAGTTCCTCTTCATCGACCCTAAGAGAAATATTCCATAGGGCTTGGATGTCTCCGTGATACACATCGATGTTATTGACTTCGAGCATATGACTTCAACCTCAACTGAGCGCTAGCCAAAGGTGACTATTGGCCCTATGACTAGGCTTAATGACGGAAAAAGCGAAAGGTAATAGCCGTCCCTTTATTCAAGGGACGGCCTTTGATGATTTTCGTTTATCGCTCAGACCACTTTGGTTGCCACTTCAGTGGTGTGACCGGAATCTTGTCTCCGTATTTCTTGCCATACTCATTCACGTGGACTATATTTTGCTTTCCACCCATCCACTGAAGAACCACAATCAAGCGATCTTTAGCCCAACCCTGGTCGGTGAATTGGATTCGCCCGCACACCGTCTCCATGTCGGTGGCCCTTACGGCATCCCGAATGGCCGTCCTGTCCAGGGTGCCTGCCTTCTCAATGCCCCCGGCCAGCACCTGGAAAGCAGTATAGGCTGAGCCCACAATCAGGTCAGACGGTCTGCCCATCTTTTTCTCGTACTGCGCATTCAGATAATCATTCCCTGGGAGTTTTAGCTTTGGGCTCCAGGCACAGGGTAAGGTCACATAGTCGGCCAGTTCGCCCAGGGATGGACCAAATCTCGCACCCTCGGGGGCCCTGGACCAGTAAACAAGTTTCGGACTGAAATCGAGCTCTTTCATCTGCTTGACAATAGCCGGCCCCATGGGTGGCAGGGGATAGGCGAGCAATATCTCGGCCCCAGCGGATTTGGCCCCCGTGATCAGCGCACTGAAATCCTTGGTGCCTGCAGGATACCTTTTATGAAACACAACGTCGAAACCTTTTATCTTCGCCGCCTGTAGCCAATACATGGCAGCCTCTCGGGCATCCAATTCATTGATCTCGAAGATGGCAACCTTTTTTGGCCTTGGTTCGGGCTGCGCCAGGACCATATCGAAAACCAGTGGCGAGAAGAAAGGGGTCTTAAAGAATATTGAGAAGAGCCACTTGTTGCCAAGCTGATGAGGCATCCAGCCGCCACAGCCCGGGCCTACCCATGTCATCTTGTTCTTCATGCAAATGGGTGTCCCCATTTCAAACGAGGCACAGCCGAGCCCTCCCAGATTGGCCACTGCACCCCACGAGTTAGCTACCTCAAGCTGGGTTTGGGTCTTCAGCCCATCTGATTCATCATCTAGAAACCGCAGTTCTATGGGAATCTTCTTGCCGTACTCCTTGACATATATGCCGCCCTCGGCGTTAGCCTTATCTGCAAATATCTCATATGAAGGTTTGATCTGCATGCCCATAGCGGACATCGGTCCCGTAAGGGAAAGAACGCTACTTATTTTGATGCTTTTTGGTGCCGCTTGGGTGATACTCCCAAAGCTCAGCACAAACAATAGCACGACCAGAAATACCCCTCCTCTAACGAGCAAACCTCTTTTTCCCATTTTCATTCCCTCCTTCTAGATTTAGTGTTTGGTTAAATGCTGCTTCTCCCCCTGCATCTCCGGCATTCTGGTCAGATGATGCAGCACCATTGTTTAGGCTAAACGATAACAAAACCAAACGCACTTCCCATCCCATTCCCAGATCTCCTTTACGTATAAAATACCTCCTTTCAAATTTTGTTTTTCGTTAAGGAGTTCTCTACTCCCCTATCCCGCTGACCAGCGGAACCACGGACACACCCGCCATGTAAAGCACTTCCATCAAGAGTGCTATAATACATTAATATCAACAAAGCTCCCCATATATTCTTCACGACGCACTCTAACTCAGTCCAATTGCCCTGCCACGTATCCGAGGCCCAGTTCCTCAAGTTTTTCTCTGGTCGGAATACCTGTGTCCAGATTCCAGCCCCTGACCGCATAATATTCGTCCAGCATCTGCTTTAGATCGTCTTTGCTAATGAAGTGACCCTTAGAGACACCACTCTGCAGAGGCTCTGTCATCACCCTTTGCGGCAACGTATCATCTGCCCGGGCAAAACCCTCACGCACGTTGAAGACCCTGGCCAAATTATTTATTCGCTCGCCCACCTTCTCGATGTCTTCCGGTTTATAGGTGAGCCCGGTGACCGCTTCCATTAATGCCGCGGTATTCTCCCTGGCGAAATGGGGCACGGCCATGTCCAGAAGAAAAACGCACATGGTGGGGCAGTCGGCCGTGGCCGTCCGCACATCTTGGTTCCACTTGGTGAGCTTGCCTTTCCCTTCTGTGGCGAATCTGTCTACTTCGTAGGGAATGGGAATACCGAATATCTCCTGGAAAGCATAACCCCTGTTGTGGTCAGCGCCCGTGAAGGCCGTGGCATAATTCAACCCGTGGGCCTTGGCCCCCCGCACATCATAACCAGGGAGTTCCAGGCCCTTCACGTGCAATGCGTATTTGTCTGCTCCCCTGCCTATCTTCTCGGCCGCCACCTTAACACCATCGGCCAGCAGGTCTCCGATCCCCTCCCGGAACGCCATCATGGAAAGCAGTGTGACCATGGCTTCGTGATTGCCAAAGTTAAGCGCCAGCCCCCCCGTGTCAGACACACTCAGGATCCCCTTTTCAAACAACTCCATGGCAAAGCCGATGGCTACCCCTGCCGATATGGTGTCCAACCCCAATTCGTCAGCGAGACGGTCAGCGGCAATGATACTATCCACATTTTCCACACCGGTCTCCCCGCCGAAGGCGTACATGGTCTCAAATTCCGGACCCTCTGAAAGGGCACCCGCGTAGTGTCCCTTACGGGCCAGGTTCAGTTGGCTGCACCCCACAGGGCATCCAGAGCAAAACTGCCTTCCCACGTTGCGTGTCTCTAGTGCCTCCACACCAATCTGCTCTACGGGCGTAAACTCCCCTGTGGCCGACCAGTTTTTGGCGGGGAATATGCCCAGGGCGCATGTATTGTCCACATTGGAGGGCGTACCCGTTTTCGAGAATTCAGGATAAAGCACAGGGCTTCCTTTCATGGCCTTGGTCATCTCACCCTTTGCCATTTTCAGTTTCTCTTTGGAGGCCACTGCCACGGAACCTGTCCCCCGGATCGCTACAGCCTTGAGATTTTTTGATCCCATGACTGCCCCGAGTCCTTTGCGCCCCGCGGCCCGCATCTCGTTAATGATACAGCCCATTTTACTCAGGTTTTCTCCTGCCGGCCCGATACAGGCAATCCGTATGTTCTGGTCCTTCAGCTCGTTCTTAATGATCTTCTGGCAGTCCGTGGTTTTCGTACCCCATGCACTGCGCGCGTCACGAAACACAATTTTCCCATTTTTGATCCAGACATAGGTGGGCTTATCGGCTTTGCCCTCGATGATCAGGGCATCGTAGCCTGCGCGTTTCAGTTCCACGGGGAAGTGCCCCCCTGTGAGGGACATGCCTATGGCACCCGTCAAAGGAGATTTGCCGGTAACTGCCATACGGCTGGCACAAGGAATGCTCGTCCCTGAAAAAGGCCCTACAGCAAAAATCAATTTGTTATCCGGTCCCAATGGGTCTATACCTGGCTTGAGCTCGTCAAAGAGATACTTGATTCCAAATCCCGCACCGCCCATATAATCCTTGGCCACTTCAAGGGGTAGCGCCTCTTCCTTTGCACGCCTCTCGCTAAGGTTGACCCGTAGAATCTTCCCCGTATATCCTCCTTTATACATATTTCCCTCCCTGCATGGGACGTGTCACTCGACGGTTAGAGCCACTTATCCTGCAAGGTCTTCTCGTTCAACAGCACGGATGCGATGCCAGGAGTCCCTAATTTACATTCCCCGCAGCTCCGGTATGGGAATCAGTTTCGTCTGCGGCACAATTTCCTTGTAATTCCCTCCTGAGACAATCTTACAGTCAAAGGGAAATTTCTTGCCCTTTACCCATTGAATAAGGCCGACAGGCGTGACAGCCACATTCTTTTCGTTAAATCTTATGTGACCCCCTATCGTTTTCAGATCCGTATCGGCGAGAGCCTTTCGAAGGGTCTCTTTGTCCAGGGTCTGAGCTCGCCTGAGCACATCTGCCAAGATCTCATAACCCAGATAGAATCCACCGATAGGCTGCGTCCACTGTTTGCCTGAGGCCTTTTCGTAGGCGTCCGCCAGATCTTGTGCCCTATAACCTGCAATAGAAGACTTGAAAGGATAGGCCGGATGCCACAAAACCTCTGTTGATGTCCCCATGCCGATATCACCCCCTAGGGCCTGCACCACGGATGGGAAAAGGACCGCTCTGCCAATGGCACAGATCTTGGGTATAAAACCCTCCCGGTGACACTGTCTCCAGGCCCTGATGAAATCAGGCGGTGCAAGATTTGCGAACAAGATGTCCACCTGCTCTCTTTTCCACCCGTTAATGAACTTTCCAAAATCCATGATACCCGACGGGAATCTGCCCAGATCAACCACTTTATATCCAGCCGGCTTGAGCACATTTTGGGCGCCATTTGCCCATGCAATCCCATCCGCATCATTGGCTGCCAAAAGGCCCACAGTCTTGTTGGTCTCAACTTGCTGCCAACTATCCAGATAGCCTGCCACCATATCTTTTACGCTGCAGGAGGCATCGAAAGCCCAGTGATATGGACCCCCATGTAAGAACATCTCAACAGGCATCATCGTACTGATCGAGGGCATCTTGTATCTTTCGCATACACCTGCCACCGGATTCACCGTGGCCGGCGTGCTGGAGACATACATGATGTCTATCTTATCTTTGAGTATGAGTCTGGAACCAATTTCAGCGGCCTTGGTGGGGTTACTTTCGGTGTCCAAAATCTTCACCTCGAGGGGCAGTTTTTTCCCGTATTCTTTGATGTAGATTCCACCCTCCTTGTTGATCTCGGCCAGCGCTCTGTTGTCCAACCATGGGGAGGATTCGGCAAAAGCGGCAATGGGACCTGTCTTAGGCGCTGGACGGCCAACAAGAATGTGGTCTTTTGCGGCTGCACGCGCCGGCTTGAGGATCTTGGGGAAAGTGGCCGAAACGCCGATGGCCCCCGCTGTGTATCCCATCTTTTTTATAAAATCCCGACGAGTTATGCCTTTTCCCCTTTTGTCTTTCATTTTGCACCTCCTAGAATGTTTTGATTTTCCGCTACTTTCCTGGATTCCGGGTCTCGCCCAAAATCTTTGGCTCGCCCGGAATGACAGTTTTGTCAAATTACGACACAGCCTCCTAAAGAGCAGGGCACCACACCCAACTTTGCTCAGCCTAGGGCATGGGATCCCGTATCGAAACCAAGTTGATGAGAAAGTTCAGCGGACGCATCACGTAATGCTTTTTCTGCCTTCTTTTCCTTGTCAGACGTAAAGCGAACGGTCAGGATAGGAAGGACGATGGATGCAACCACACGTCCATTTAAGTCAAATACTGGGGAGGCAACGGCCGTGATCCCTTCATGGAGTTCTTCACGGGAGCGCGCAAGGGCACCAGACCGGATAGCGTTGAGTTCGCGCCAAATTACCTCAGGATCTGTAATTGTGGCTTTGGTGATGGACGTCAGTTCCACGGAAGAAAGATATTGCTCGATTTGGTCGTCTGAGAGGTTAGCGAGAATGGCCTTCCCAGCAGCCGTGGCATACATGGGGGCACGTTCACCCATCTGTATTATTCTGGCAAGAGGGCGAGAGCAATCTTCCTTGGCGATAATCATCACCTCATTTCCCCTTTTGATGGCAATCTCCGCAGATTCATCGATCACTCTGGTCAGCTTCCGTAGGACGGGTTGCCCAAGTCGAGCGATATCAAGACTTGAGAGGTAGCGCCCAGCAAGGACGAGTACTTGTGGACCCAGGATATATCGCTTGTCTGTGCCACTTAAAGAGATATACTCACGATCGACAAGATTGGCCAAGAGTAAGGAGAGGCTGCTTTTGGGGATATTGAGGCTGGAAGCGAGTTCGCCGTGGGTTTTCCCCTCGTCGCTGGACCCAATGGCCTCCAGAATCTGCATAACCCTGTCAGCGGATTTGACCATACCCCCCTCTTTAGTTCATATTTGTGAACTATGTTCCCATCCCTGGCATTAGGGCTAACATCCCGCAGAGGTCTTG
>Ga0209427_10002816_pt1 | contig 20430 bp, 21 predicted proteins | sample DeeMarSWOR136_30_FD_187465 | JGI IMG/M metagenome (GOLD analysis project Ga0209427, IMG submission 187465) | Marine sediment microbial communities from White Oak River estuary, North Carolina - WOR-1-36_30 (SPAdes) (version 2) | ecosystem: Environmental > Aquatic > Marine > Intertidal zone >...
AACCCGCAAAGGACCACAGCCGCCGCCATGCTCCTGTGCCCCGACCGGCAATAGGTGATGATCTTCCTGCCCCGATCCAACTCCCCCTGCCTGGCTTCTAGCTCACCCAGGGGAATGAGCATGGCCCCGGGAATGTGGCTCGCCTCATACTCCTCCGGCTGCCTGACGTCCAGCAGGAGGTTCTCGCCCGTCTCATCCCTGTCCAGCACAGACCTGACTTCGTCCGGAGTTACGCTCGTTACTTCATCTGCTGCACAGGCCAGCTTCATTGCGACCGGTCACTCCTCGGTGTCTGTTGCGCTGCGCCGGGCTCAGTTCCGGATTTCCACCAGGACTTCGTCACCCTCAACCTTCACCCGATGGGTGACGAGACCTTTGGGCGGCTTGAACACTTTGGCCAGCGCCGAAGTGACCCCCGTTCCCTTCAGCCAGCGCAGCACCTGGCCACCATTCAGATCGAACTGAGAGCCATGCCGAGGGCAGGTGACTACGGTTCCCTGCAAGCTGCCTTCTGCCAGCCTTGCTCCCATGTGAGGGCAGCGGTTATCTGCAGCGTAGTAGTGATCACCCACCCTGGCGAGAAGAATCTCACGACCCGCAACATCGATTGCCCTCATTGCCCCGTCCTCCAATTCGCCTACCTTTGAGACCTCCACAAATCCACTCACGAAACACCTCCTTCAGTACGCCCAAGCCTGCAGGTCGATGCCCGAAATCACCCGGCACCAAATCGAGATGGTGAACGAGCCCGCCGCAGCTCTACCCCGTCTTTGCCCAGCCTAAGTGTCATCAGCCATGTCACCGGCCGCCTCTACAGCCCGGCGGTGATACCGCCAGCACCGGGACTATAGAGTGACGCAATACCCTGTCGGTCACACTGCCCATCACCCAGCGCGAGACCCCCGACCTTCCGTGGGTGCTCATGATGATCAAGTCCACCTGGTTCTTAGCGGCAAAATCGAGTATCTCCTCGCTGGGGTTGCCTGAAACCACAGCCGTCCGCACGGTCAAGCCTTCTTTCTTCAGCTTCTCCGCCTGTTGGGACACATACGTCTCCGTAGAAGCCTGAGCCTGGTTCTGAATATCGCGAACCTGATAGTCTCCGAGGAGTTCATACACCTGGTGCTGGGCAATGGGCTCCAGCACCTGGAGCAAGACCACCTCCGGAACGTTACATCCCAGCGCGATTGCCTTCACGTGTTTGAAAACGCACTCTGAGAACTCCGAACCGTCCAGCGGCACCAGTATCCTGTGGTACATTTTTCTTACCTCCCTGGCAAACAGCCGTTGTATCGTGCTCGACGGTCTCTCCGCCTGCTGATGACGGACTCCACCCGCGACTACCGGCGAAGCACAGCAGGCCGAGAGACATAGCCACCTGTCAGACGTAGCCCCGCCGCTAAGGATCCCGGAATAGCTCCTGACAGCTATCGAGAGCTTGGAAGGGTCTCTGGAGCTACAGGACTCTCCGACTAGCTCCTAGCCAGCCAGCTTGGCGCCCTCTTCGGTGAGCTCATACCTGTCGCCCTTCTGAAGCGCCAAACCGGCCTGAGCCAGGTCTCTGACTCCACTCCTCACCCGGAACAGGGGCAGTCCGGTCTCCTTGGCTATTTCGTCCGCGGAGCCGAACCCGGCCTTGATGGCACCAAGCATTCTGGTGCCTGACTCAGTGGGTTTCCCATCCGGGCCTACGCACGGCATCTTGGCCTCCTCTCCTTATCTACAGCTTCTTCTTGCACAGGTACCAGTCGACACATTCGTATCCCTGCTTCAGCCTCTCCTCAGCCATTTCCTGCGTGCTCGGTGGCGGCACCACTACCATGTCACCTGGCCGCCAGTTGGCGGGGGTAGCCACAGCGTTCTTGTCGGTCGTCTGCAAGGCGTCCACTATTCTGAGTATTTCGTCCATGTTCCTGCCGGTTGTCAGCGGATAGTAGAGTATCGTCCTGACAATCTGATTCGGATCGATAATGAAGACGCATCTCACCGTCTCGGTCTTGCTCTGACCCGGATGAATCATCCCGTAGGCAAGGCTAACCTCTTTGCTGAGGTCGGCGATGATGGGAAATGGTATCTTCGTGCCGGTCTTCTCCTCCACGTTGCGCGCCCAGGCAATGTGAGAAGAAACACTGTCGACGCTAAGCCCAAGAAGCTCCACACCGCGCTTCTGCAGTTCTGGATGTATCTGAGCGAAAGCGATGAACTCGGTGGTGCACACCGGCGTGAAATCTGCCGGATGGGAGAAGAGGATGAGCCAGCTTCCTTTGAAATCCTCCAGCTTCAGCACACCATGCGTCGTAGGCGCCTCAAATGCCGGCGCCGCCTGCCCCAGACGGGGAAGACTTATGGGTTGTTCTCTTAGTTCTTCCATATCCTGTCTCCTTTCTGTTAGCTTCAGTACGGCCCTAGTGACTTTCTTTGCCCAAACATCTACATTTCACTGTCCCTCCTTCGTCCATCCTCCCGGCCGTATCGACTTGCTTCGGCCTGCTGTCCTCAGACCTCTAAGCAGTTCTCCCAGACGCCATGTATGTTGCAGTAGGCCAGAGCACAGAAGGCCTTGAACTGCTCCACAGGGACCTGGAACCTTACGTTGGGATTGGTATAGGAAGGGGCGAAAGCGGAGCGGCCAAGGTCTATTACCTGCCCGTCCTTCTTCACCCCGTACAGCTCCACCCAGGAAATGTGGTGCTCCGTGGTATTGGGGTGAGGGACCTCCTTGCCCACCACCACATGCACCATGTCCGCACCTGCCTCCCCCTTGCCCTTGCCCACCTCGATTGCCGGGACGTGCTTCTCCTTCCCCTCAGCCTCTTTGCCCTTCAGTATGTCTCCGAATTTCATTCCATCACCTCCTTTGTTCTCTCATTCTTCCACTTTCTCGAACTCGCTCTTGGCGGCCCCGCACACCGGGCATTCCCAGTCATCAGGTATGTCCTCAAACGACGTCCCCGGAGCTATACCCCCATCTGGGTCCCCCAGCTCCGGGTCGTAGATATAGCCGCAGACACTGCACCGGTATTTCGCCATCTTCGCTACTACCTCCTTCTGCTCTTCATGGTACGTGGGAGCGGACTTCGGAGTGCTGCCTCGCTTGACCAGATGATAGTAGGCATAGGTCATGGGTTCGCCTTCCTTGAGGAGTTCCGCTCCGACAAGATCACTTATGAAGACCGTGTGGCTGCCCGCATCCACCCCTTGCTTCACTCTAGCCTCAAGGAAGGCCAGAGTGTTGTCAGTCACGATAGGAGACTTAGTCTCACCCCTTTCGTAGCTGATACCCTCGAACTTGTCTATGTCCCTGCCCGACTTGAAGCCGAAGCGACCGATGAAAGAGAGCGGCGTATTCTGTGCCAGAATCGAGGCGACAAACACTCCGCTCTCCTTGATGAACTCGTGGGTCAGGTTAGACTTGTTGATGCTGACGGCGACAGTCGGCGGCTCGGAAGTCACCTGAAACACGGTGTTCGCTATCTGCCCGTTGATTCTGTCTCCGTTCAACGAGCTTACTACGTACAAGCCATAGCTTATCTTATGGAGAGCCTTGGGGTTCATTCCTCACCTCCGCTAGAGATAGCCTACATGAGATGTTCTTCGCCTCTGCAATGCGCCGCTCTTTCCGCTACCTGTCATCACTCGCTTCGATACAGCCGACCCGTCTCTTGTCATCCCTCCAGAGTCCAGTGTTCCTTCACGGTGAACCATCCCGCCGGGTCGGTAAGGTATTCATAAGAATCGACCAAAGCGAGGTAATGTCCCCGTTCCTCTGCCGCAAGGGACTGGTAGAACTGTCTTTCCAGAGGAGAGGCGCCTTGCTGGCTCCGGGAGCGATACATCTCGTAGCTCTTGAGCTCCATATTCATGGCTTGCTTGATAGCATCGAGCTCAGATTGGCTCGGGTTGATCTGGTTGCCCATCTCCTTGCTGGCATCGGCGAAGATGGTCCTCAGCCGTTTCCCGCCGGAAGAAGGCGCTTCCACGGCTGGCCAGTCTGGTCTCTTCTTGAGCGCTTCATAGATCTCCTCGAATTTCCTGCGGTGCTCGTCCTCCTCAATGGCCAGCCTTTCAAACAACTGCTTTGATGGCGTGCTGCTCTGCTGACTTGCCCGCTGATAGAACTCCCTACCGTCTATTTCCATTTGAATGGCCGACTGGAGTATTTCCATCATTGTCTTCGCTTCTTTCTGCTCCATTTTCAGTCTCCTTTCTTCACCAGCTGTCCCTTGAGCCTGGAAAGCTCCCTCACATGTGACTTCTCCTCCTTTATCACCGAATCGATGGCGGGACGGTCGTTCTTGCTAACAAAGTCGCGCATCTCCAGGTAGAACAGGATGGAGTCCTTTTCTGCTCCCAGCGCCATCTGAATCGCTTCAGCAGGGCTGCGCGCATCTCGAGCCATCTTCCGCGCTACCTCATCGTCGATGAACACAACGGAGTCAATCAGCGCCTCCAGGTAACACTGATATTCCTCGTCGCTTTCGCCGGCACGCACCGGTTGATACTGATAGCCGCTCACGGAGGCCAGCAGCCGCTGGAAGATATCGATATGCTTGCGCTCCATATCGGCCAAACCCCCATACGCCTCCTTCAGAGAAGGATCGCTGGACAGCTCAGCAAGCGAGCTGTAGTAAACGACCCCGTTCTTCTCAATGCCCAAGGCGACTTCAACCAGTTCAGCGGCAGACAACATTGCCATATCTCAAGCCCTCCCTTCAGGATCTTCCACGCGCTGACACCCCGTACACAGCCCCCGAAACTCGAGCCGGTGATGCGATATCTGAAAGCCGGTTTCCCGGGCCACCCTTTGGTCAAGCTCTTTGTCCACCGCACCAACCACATCGAAAACACGACCGCAGTTGTCGCACCTGAAGTGATAGTGATTCTCTGGATTGCCATCAAATCTGGCATGAGCGCCAGTCATGTCGATTTCCTGAGCCTTTCCACACTCACACAAGACCCTAAGATTGCGATATACCGTCCCCAGGCTGATGCTCCGCATTTCCCTCCTTACCTGGTCGTATATCCAGTCGGCAGTAGGGTGAGAGTCAGTGGATCTTAGCAGTGCCAGAATCGCCTCCCGCTGTTTACTTGTCCTCTCCATAATCAATACTAGTTACTATTACTAGTATAGAAATAACGAAGAATCTTGTCAAGCCCCTCTTGTACCTAGAACGCTAAGCACGTAGCCCCCCACTTCCATTACGGCACCTGAGAGCAAAGCGCGTTGCTACCATACGAAAGGTGAGGAGTCTGTGCCGATGCCCACCCCGCGGTCACCTTGTCCACTCGCCAATCCGGAGCCACCATTGCCACCTTCGGAAGACAAGACTTGTATCTGACTCCAATTCTCCCACGGCCGAAAAGAGATAGTCAAGCCGTACTGGCCTGCACTTTCGCGTTAACCCGGTTCAGCCACGCTGCTGAAGCACCACGATGCCGACCCCCCCACTGTAGTTCTGCAGGTCACTCCGAGCCGCGGGGCAAGACAAGCTCTCTCCCGAGACGGAGCGCATCATCCAGAGCCGTAGCGTGTTCCCTGATATGCGCCTCGCCGTCGACTCCCCTCACCAGCAAGTCTCCACAATACTTAACACCTATGGCGTCAAAGAAATACTTCACCGTGAGCACCGCCCCGTCAAAGAGCCTTTCCCCTTGAGTGGCGCCAACCGAGATGAATACCCCTCTCCGCATCCTCCCGTCGTCCCCACTTATGTCCAGGACGTACCTTCTTACCCACAGGGCCTGGCATCTGTCCACTATTGCCTTTGCCTGGCTGGTGAGGCCGTAGAAGAATATGGGCGAAGCGAAGGCTATGTGGTCAGCCTCCAGCAGCTTCTCGTAGACCCGCTGCATGTCGTCCTTGATGGCACATCTGCCATCTTTGAGGCAGGCGTAGATCTCCAGACACGGACGGACCTTGAGCTCGGACACCGCCAGCTTCTCCACCTCCGCACCCATCTCCCTGCTGCCTTCCAGCGTCCGGTCGAGAAGAATCTCCGTATTGCTTCGTCTTCTGGGGCTGCCCATTATGCCCAGTACCTTCATAGCCCCCAACCCCTTGCTCCACAGCTTTGTCTCATGCCTGCCGCTCTATGTTACTCCCACCGGGTCAACGTCCACAATCCAGCCCTGGGGTAATGTGAGCTCCGACAGTAGCTCCGCAATATCACCATCGCCAACAACAAGCTGCCAGCGATATCGACCTCTGACCCTGGCGGCAAAAGCAGGCGCCGGCCCGATTAGCCTGAGGTCAGGCAGGCCTCTCTCCTCCTTCTCCTTCAAGATGAAAGCGCTCAATCTCTCTGCCTCCCGGCGGCACAGTCCCTCGTTGGGGTGACTGTAGACCAGGCGGATGAACCGACCAAAGGGCGGATAGGCATACCGGCGCCGGTATTCTATCTCCTGGGCGTAGAAACCCCGATAGTCATGCTTGGCAGCGGCCCGAATGGCATAGTGATCAGGGCAGTACGTCTGGATGAATACTGTTCCGCTTTTCAGCCCACGCCCGGCCCTGCCAGCCACCTGGCATAGAAGCTGGAAGGTGCGCTCACCGGCGCGGAAGTCCGGGAAGTTGAGACCCGTATCCGCATTGACTATCCCTGCCAGCGTCACCTGAGGAACATCCAGTCCCTTGGCTATCATCTGAGTGCCGATGAGTATGTCCGCCTTGCAGTCGCGGAAGTCAGCCATCAACCGCTCATGAGCATGCCTCGTGCCGCTTACATCACTGTCCCATCGCAGCAGTCTCGCCCGGGGAAAGAAACGCCTCACTTCTTCCTCCACTCTCTGTGTACCGACACCCAGAAACTTCAGGCTCCGGCCCGAACACTCAGGGCACGACTCGGGGACTGGAGTGGCATAGTGACATCTGTGGCAGGCTAGCCGCTGCTCCACTGAATGGTAGGTAAGTGCCACTGAGCACCGCGGACAGCGAAAGATGAAGCCGCAGCTACGGCATTGAACGAAGGTCGCCGTGCCGCGCCGGTTGAGAAACAGGATTATCTGTTCCCTGCGACCCAGGGCCTCCTTCATGGCCGCCAGTAGCTGACGGCTAAGCAAGCCTCTGTTGCCCGCTTTCAGCTCTTCCCTGGCATCCAAAACGTGCACCTCGGGCAGAGGTGAATAGCCACCGGAACTAACCCTCTCTTTCAGCTCCACCAGGTGATATCCTCCTGACCATGCCTTGTGGAACGTCTCAATATCAGGAGTTGCGCTGCCCAGTATGACCACTGCGCCGCCCAGCCGAGCCAGTTCAATCGCCACATCCCTGGCATGATAGCGCGGCGATTGGTCCTCCTGTTTGTACGTCCACTCATGCTCCTCATCCATAATGATAAGACCCAGCTCCGGCAGAGGAGCAAACAGCGCACCCCTCGGCCCGATGACCACGTCACAGTCTCCACCCGCTATCGACTCCCATTCATCCAACTGCTCGCCAAGCGAGAGGCCGCTATGCAGCACTGCAACGCGTCCGGGAAAGCGACTGGCAAACCTCTCCACCGTCTGAGGAGTGAGAGCGATTTCAGGGACCAGGCAGATGCCCCGTCTGCCCGAGGCCACAACCCTGGCCAGAGCCCGCAGGTATATCTCAGTCTTACCGCTGCCGGTAACGCCGAAGAGCAAGAACACCGGTGGCGAACCTCGATCCCAGTTATCGTCCAGCAATTGCCAGGCAGCCAGTTGGGATGAGGAGGGGACCGGAACTTGAGCAGGAGCGAGGCTGAGTCCAGACAGAGGATCCCGCTTGACCCGAACCTGCTCCACCGCAACTAGATGGCGCTCTGCCAGCGCTGTGATCACTGCAGAAGAACACTTGAGATGCCTCCTGACTTCACTGACAGGCACGGGCTCGCTCCGATGGCTCAGAAAACGCAACACCTCTGCCTGTCTGCGGGCCCTCGACCGCTCCAACCGCATCACTTCGTTCTGCGCTTCGTCCTTGCTACCCAGCAATCTCACGTAGGGCACAGTCTTCGGCCTCACCTTGGGCCCTTCCAGTTCTTCACTTTTCGCTATGAGACGGTAGCGAAGCAACTGGTCTGCTATTCGCCTGGCTTTGCCTGCGCCAAGTCTCTTCTCCAGTTCCCTCAAGCGCGTCTTTCCTTTGTCTCCGATTAGGTGCAGGAGATGCCTTTGCTCTGGCGTAAGTGACGGCAAGCCCTCTTCTGACACCACCCGTTGGAAACGCGTAGTGAGCTTGCGCTCGAATCCCGGGGGCAACATCAAGGCCACGGCGTCAAAGAGAGGCGAAACATAGCGCTGGCTTATCCAGCGGGCAAGTCGTATCTGAGCGGGAGAGAGCAGAGGTTGTTCAGCAATAGGCCCGAGTATTTCCCTGGGTGCCTCAACCGAGGGCTCGTCAGATGTATCTACGACGATGCCCTGCACTACTCTGCTGCCGAATGGAACCCATACCGCATGCCCAACGCCGACTTCTAGCGTGGACGGGATAGCGTAACAGAAGGTAGAACGGCTCCCAGGCGAGTTTACCGCTACCTCAGCATATGTCATGCAGCATGCCTGCGGCGCTGCTACTCTTCTTCGCTGGACTCAGTCTGCTCGACTACTTTTCTTCGCCTCTCCCTCAGTCGAGCGCGCTTGGCGCTGAGCTGGCGCATATAGTAGAGCTTGGCTCTCCGCGCCTTGCCATGCCGCAGCACCTCCACTTTCTGGACAAGCGGAGACTGGAAAGGGAAAGTGCGCTCCACGCCAATGCCGTAGACCACCCGTCTTACGGTGAAACACCCGCCATCCACGCCCTTTCGCGTCCTGATTACCATTCCCTGGAAATGCTGCAAACGCTCCTTGTCCCCCTCAACTGTCCTTACGCTCACCCTGACTGTATCTCCAGGGGTGATCTGAGGGATACCGGGATTCACCTTAGGCTCTACAAGTTCTCTGATATCCATTGCCTCTCTCCGTCTGAAAGATCCGCCTTTTCAATGAGGTCGGGCCGTCGCTCTGCAGTTCGCAGGACGGCCTGACGGCGCTGCCACTGGGCAATCTCACTGTGATTCCCTGAGAGTAGCACCGCGGGTACCTGCCAGCCTCGATACACCTCGGGCCTCGTGTACTGAGGGTATTCCAGCAGACCATCGCGATGGGAATCGCTGTCCGCTGACACCGGCGAACCCAGCACTCCCGGTATGAGCCTCACGACAGCGTCTATCACAACCATAGCCGCCAGTTCTCCCCCGCTGAGCACGTAGTCACCGATGCTGATTTCATCAGTCACCAGATGCTCGCGCACCCTCTCATCCACACCTTCGTAGCGACCACAGATCAACACAAGATTGGAGCACCCAGACATCCTTCGAGCAATTTGTTGAGTAAAAGTCCTGCCCTGCGGCGAGAGCAGAACAACAGGACCGCCATCGGTTCCTGACTGCTCTACTATCTTCTCCACCGCCTCAAAGATGGGTTCAGGCTTAAGCACCATCCCGGGCCCACCGCTGTACGGGTAGTCATCTACCGTGCGGTGCTTATCGTGAGTGAAGTCACGGATATTGTGGACCGCAACATGGACTAGCCCCTTCCCTTCGGCACGCCTGATAGTAGCCTGCCCCAGAGGGGAAACAAACATTTCAGGAAAGAGACACAGAACGTCGATCCACATATGCCTAGCATTTGCTCGCGGTGAAGGGGTTTTGTGAAGCTACCAATTCTACCATAGGAAGCGGAAAAAGGGAAAACGATGGAAAACGGGCAAAAAGTGGGGAAAGGACTTGACAAAATAGAGCCGTAGGAATTTAATAGTAGTGGGGAATTGTGGGGAATGGGGGTGGATCGTGCTCCGAAAAGGAGGATGAGTATGTTCTTTGGGGAATATGAGTACAGAGTTGATGAAAAGGGGAGGGTACCACTGCCGCCAAAATTCAGGCGCGATCTGAAAGAAGCGGTGGTGCTCACCAAGGGAACTGACAAATGCATCGCGGTTTATCCCTTCAGTGAATGGAAAAGGCTGGCCGACACCTTGGCAAGCAAGGCGGTCACTTCAGCCAATCTGAGGAAGCTCAACCGTGCCATCTTTGGCTCTGCCTTCAGTGCCACCTTTGACAAGCAGGGCAGGATAGCCTTGCCATTTGCCCTGCGCGGCTATGCCGAAATCGATGATTCCGTAGTCGTTGTGGGGGCAAATCAGTATGTCGAACTTTGGAACGAGAAACTGTGGAAAACAGAGAAATCCTCATCTGAAGAGCAAGCCTCTCAGATAATGGAGAGTCTCGGAGCGAGCTAGTGCTGTTGACTATGTCCTTGCCGGCCCACACCCCTGTGATGGTCAACGAAACCATAGAAGGATTGCGACCCGGCTGCGGAGGGCATTTCGTCGACTGCACGGTGGGCTCCGGAGGACATGCCCTAGCTATCCTGGAGAGGATCTCTCCCACCGGCAAGCTGTTGGGTATCGACGCCGACCCAGAAGCCATCAGAATAGCGCGGGACAGACTCAGCGACTACGGTGAAGCAGTTGTCCTGGTCAAGGACAGCTTCGTTAACCTTCAGGCTATCTGCGATGAACACGATTTCCGCCCGGTTGACGGCATTCTCTTCGATCTTGGCGTTTCTTCAATGCAGTTGGACACCGCTGAACGCGGCTTCAGCTTCCAGCGCGAGGGTCCTCTTGACATGCGATTCGATCCCTCGGGAGAGCTCACTGCCTCTGATATCGTGAATACCTTTGCAGAGAGGGAGCTAGCTCATATTCTCAAGGAGTACGGAGAGGAGCGTTACTCACGGCGAATAGCCCGGCATATCGTCTCCACCCGGCCCATCACATCCACATTACGACTTGCTCAAGTAGTGCAGCAAGTCCTAGGCAGCAAGCGTAGCAGAATCCACCCAGCTACCAGGACCTTCATGGCCCTTCGCATTGCTGTCAACGAAGAGCTACAGAGTCTATCGCTGGCTCTGGAGCAGACCATCAACCTCCTGCGCCTTCAAGGCAGGCTGGTGGTAGTCAGCTACCACTCACTCGAAGACCGCATAGTCAAGCACTTCATGCGGAGCAAAGCCAGCAACTGCGCCTTGAAGCTCATTTCCAGGAAGGTCATACGACCTACCTCGTTGGAGATCGAATCCAACCAACGCAGCCGCAGCGCCAGACTAAGGGTAGCTGAACGCTCGAAATGAACCAGGCAATACCTACACCAGCAAAGGAGGTTAATAATGGCAAACAGAATTGTTACCGCCATCGATGTAGGCACAACCAAGATAGCCACTATCGTAGCTAACGTAAGGGCACAAGAGGACATTGAGGTCCTGGGCGTAGGAGTGGTCCCCAGTCACGGCCTGCACAAGGGCATCGTGGTGAACATGGATGAAGCCAAGGAGTCCATAGCTGCCTCGGTGCAAGAAGCCCAGAAGATCAGTGGCATGCGGGTAGACTCCGCCTACGTAGGCGTCACCGGCAGACACATCAGCAGTATCAACAACCGAGGAGTAGTAGCTATCCCACGCGATGATCGCTTGGTGCGCCCCCAAGACCTCAAGAGGGTGCTCTCCGCAGCCCGCACTGTCTCAGTCCCTGAGGGCAAAAGGCTGCTCCATGCTATCCCTCGCTACTACACTCTCAACGGCGAGGAAAGAGTGGAACAGCCGGTGGGCATGCACGGAACCAGACTGGACGTGGAGACTCATATCATCACTGCATCCGTGTCTTCCGTACAGAACCTAGCCAAGTGCATACGCAGCGTGGGAGTCGATGTCGAAGACCTCATCCTGGAACCGCTGGCCAGCGGGGAAGCAGTGCTGACCACACAGGAAAGAGAGAGCGGGGTTATCATGGCTGACATTGGCGGTGGTACCACTGACATAGCTGTCTTCAAGGATGGCAACATCTACCACACGGCGATTGTCCCTGTTGCCGGCTACCAAGTCACCAGCGATATCGCCATCGGCCTGGGCCTGCCCTTCCACGTTGCAGAGAGAATGAAGAAGACGTACGGCAACGTAACACCAGGTCTGGACACGGGCACTGAAGCGACTATGACAGGCATAGAGAATGGCCATAGCGCTTCGTATCGCGAGCTATGCGACATCACTCGTTCTCGTATGGAGGAGCTATTTGAGCTCATACTCCTCGAAATGCCCTCCAGCGACTATCCAAATCTGGTACCGTGCGGACTGGTGCTTACCGGTGGCACAGCCAACCTGACGGGCCTGGCCGAGCTAGGGAAGTCGATGCTACAGATGCCGGTAAGGAAAGGCGCACCTCTGGGAGCAGGCGTCTACGGCATTACCGACATCCTTCGAGACTCAGCCTACGCCACTACCATGGGACTGGTCCTCTGGCAGGCGAGAAGCAAAGAGAAGTCAGCCTGGCAGGAGAAGAGAGGAGGCTTCCTGGGCGGCTTTCTCAAGGCGGTGAGGAAATTGCTTCGTGGCTAAGGCACGACGGGACTGAATATTGCTGAGTAAGGAGGCACAAATGGCAAAGACGACTTTCATCCCAACACCCGCAAGAATCAAGGCCATAGGAGTTGGCGGTGGTGGCTGTAATGCCATCAACCGCATGGTTAGGGAAGGAATAAGAGGCGTCGACTTCATAGCCATGAACACGGATGCTCAAGCCCTGGCAATGACCGAAGCGCCCACCCGCATCCAGTTGGGCGAGAAGCTGACCAGAGGTCTGGGCGTAGGCGGCGACCACAAGCTGGGAACAAAGGCGGCCGAGGAGAGCCGCCAGATCGTCGAGGAACTCATCGAAGGCGCCGACATGGTATTCATCAGTTGCGGTATGGGCGGTGGCACAGGCACCGGCGGCATCCCCACGGTGGCCGAAATCGCCAAGCAGAGCGGTGCCCTTACCATCGGCGTCGTGACGAAGCCTTTCAGCTTTGAAGGCGGACACCGAAGCGAAGTAGCCGAAGAAGGCATACTCGCCCTCACCAGCAAGGTGGATACGCTCATCATCATACCCAACGACCGTCTTCTCCAGCTGTGTGACGCCAAGACCACTGTAGACAGCGCTTTCAAGCTGGCTGACGATGCCCTTCTTCTCGGAGTCCAATCCATCTCTGAGGTAGTCACAGTGCCCGGGTTGATCAATCTTGACTTTGCCGACATCAAATCAGTAATGAAAGATGCCGGCCCTGCGTGGATGTCGATGGGAAAGGCGAGCGGACAGAATCGAGCCGCCGAAGCCGCCAAGGCAGCCCTGGCCAGCCCTCTGCTCGACGTGTCCGTCAAAGGGGCCAAGGGTGTGCTATTCAACATCACAGGCGGCCCCAGCCTCACTCTCTTCGAGTGCAACGAAGCAGCCGAAGCCATCGGCCAGGCCGTTGACCCCAGGGCCAACGTCATCTTCGGAGTTGTGCGCGACCCCAAGATGGACAGCGAAGTCAAGATCACCATCATCGCCACCGGGTTCACCACCCAGTATGGCAAGGGATCGCCCGACCTTGAGGAACTTCGTCGCTTGATGCGAGGTGGCAGCGACACTCTGGACGTCCCTTCGTTCCTGCGACGCGGCCAGCGCACTAGCTCGCCTGAACTTCTGAAGGCTGTCAAGGAAAAGGCAGAGGTCACGCCACACCCATCCAGGATTTCCTGGCAGTAGTCCCTCCTCCCTTCAAGAAGGGGTGGCGAGAGCCACCCTTTCTTGTTCGTTTCCTCATGCCGACGGGCTTGCATTATACTATATGTAGTTGTAACATACTCTATAGCACAATCTTTGGGGGTGGCAAGGCTATGCGGTGTCCCTACTGCGGCGGAGGCGACTCGAGAGTCATAGACTCCCGTGCTTCGGATGAGGAGATAAGGCGGCGGAGAACTTGCCTCACGTGCGGCGTCCGTTTCACCACTTATGAGCGCGTGCAAACGCATAGCATTTTCGTGGTCAAGAAGGACGGCCGACGTGAGGAATTCAATCGAGACAAGCTCGCCTCGGGAATCCGCAGAGCCTGCGAGAAACGCCCCCTGCCCGCGGGCACCATCGACAAGCTGATAGATAGCATTGAAGCTGAACTCTATCGGTCGGGCAAGAGCGAAATGCCCTGTTCTACCATCGGCGATCTGGCAATGCGGGGGCTTGAGAAGCTGGACCACATTGCGTATATCCGCTTCGCAAGCGTCTACCGCGAGTTTGCTGATATCGGAACCATGAAACAGGCCGTAGACAGCCTTGCTCAGAACGAAGGGGCGGTGCCCGACGCTCAGTTGCCGCTTCTCCCCGCTCGAGGGGTGAGTTCCTCACCTAGTCGGAGGAGGAGATGACAATGACCAAATCGCGCCAAAGGAGCGGCCATACCCGATCTGTTACAGAGGACAGGATAGCCCAAGCCGTCTTCACCGCCGCCGAATCCATGGGCGTGACTGACAGGAAGATGCTTGAGGTGCTAACGGAGCAGGTAAGCCAGCGGCTCAGGGTTGCTCAACCCTTGCCCGGCATGGAGAGCTTCGTCTCTCCCCGAGCCAAGCATGTCATCTCGGGTCCCCGCCTCGAGGCAGTGGTAAGCGAGGTCATGTCAGCAGATGACTTCTCCCCCCAGCTGGGCAGCAAAGTCGTTTCGGGAATTGAACTCAGCAACAACGCTTTGAGAGTCCTAGAGAGAAGATACTTGATGAAGAGCGAGGCAGGAGAGGTCCTGGAGACTCCGCAGGAGCTTTTCCGCCGGGTCGCCAAGCACGTCGCTTCAGCCGAGTTCAACTACGCCTGCGATTCAGAGGCTGATGTCTCCTACTGGGAAGAAGCATTCTACCAATCGATGGCCAACCTGGAATTCCTGCCCAATTCTCCTACTCTGATGAACGCTGGCCGCGACCTGGGGCAGCTTTCGGCTTGCTTCGTCATTCCTGTCGAGGACTCGATGGAGTCCATTTTTGATGCTGTCAAGCACACCGCCCTGATCCACAAGAGCGGCGGCGGCACCGGTTTCTCTTTCTCCAGTCTCAGACCCGAGAAAGACAGGGTTGGCTCCACTGGGGGCGTAGCCAGCGGTCCCGTATCCTTCATGCAGGTCTTCGATACCACCACTGACGTGATCAAGCAAGGCGGCATGCGTCGTGGCGCCAACATGGCAATCCTCCGTGTTGACCATCCGGACATCCTGAGATTCATCACAGCTAAAGAAAACCCTGAGGCTCTGACCAATTTCAATCTTTCCGTAGCCGTTACTGACGACTTCATGAAGGCAGTTGAGGAAGGCGCGGACTACGACCTGATCAACCCGAGAACCGGCGAAGCCAGCGATAGACTCAATGCCAAGGGAGTATTCGAGAAGATAGTCGATCTAGCCTGGAGCACGGGTGACCCTGGCATAGTATTCATAGATGAGATAAACAGACACAACCCTACCCCCAAGTGGGGAAGAATCGAGAGCACCAATCCCTGCGGTGAACAACCGTTACTGCCCTTTGAGTCCTGCAACCTGGGTTCCATAAATCTATCCAAGATGGTCGCTTTTCACCACAAGCGCGCTGAAGTCGACTATCCCAAGCTATCTCAGGCCATCAGGCTGGCAGTCCGCTTTCTCGACGACGTCATCGACGTCAACCAGTTTCCGCTCCCACAGATAGGGGAGAAAACCAGGGCCACGAGGAAGATAGGGCTCGGGGTGATGGGCTTCGCTGACATGCTGATTCAGCTTGGTATCCCTTACGATAGCGAACAAGCCCTCAGCCTGGCTGAAGACATAGCCCGCTTCATCTCCGAAGAGGCCGACAGCGCTTCTGCGGGACTGGCGGAGGATAGAGGCGTTTTCCCCGCCTTTGAGGGAAGCATCTACGATGTCCCTGGTGGTTTGCGCCTTCGCAATGCCTCCCGCACTACCATCGCACCTACAGGCAGCTTGAGTATAATTGCCAACTGTTCCAGCGGTATCGAACCTATCTTCGCCCTGAGCTACATCCGCCGCATTCTCGATAAAGAGGAATTCGTAGAGGTGAATCCGTACTTCGAAGCCGCGGCCAAGAAGGGAGGTTTCTACTCCGAAGAGTTGATGCAGGGTCTCGCTCAGGGAGAGAGACTGAGAGACATGCCAAACGTTCCACAAAGGGCAAGAGAGCTCTTTGTAAGCGCCTACGATATCAAGCCAGAATGGCACGTCGCCATGCAGGCGGCCTTCCAGAGATTCACCGACAGCGCGGTATCCAAGACCGTGAACTTCGCCAGTAGTGCAACTCCTGAAGACGTAGCCAAGGTATACATGTTGGCCCACAGCGAGAAACTGAAGGGAATAACCATCTACCGGGATGGAAGCCGAGAGGCCCAGGTTCTCAATGTTGGCAGGAGAGAGGCACAGAGCACAGGGAGACTAGTGCCCAGGAAAAGGCCCAAGGTAACCAAGGGCATAACCGAGAGAGTGAGCACCGGGTGCGGTTACATCTATGTTAACGTGAACTTCGACGAACACGGGATACTCGAGGTCTTCTCAACTCTGGGGAAGGCCGGTGGCTGTGCCGCAGCCCAGCTTGAGGCTATCAGCCGCCTTATCTCCCTGGCCCTGAGGGCCGGGGTGGACCTGGATGCAGTCGCCCGACACCTGCACGGTATCCGCTGCCCCTCGATTTCCTGGGAGCAAGGCCGCGCCGTCATGTCCTGTGCCGACGCTATCGCCAGCGTACTACAGAAATACGTCAGGGACGAGGCTTCCTCCGCTCCTCAGAGATCGAAGACCATAGAGGTATCTGAGGCGCCGAAGAGCTGGGCTGGTCAGTGTCCCGAGTGTGGTAGTGCCCTGATTCATCAGGAAGGCTGCAATATCTGCCCCAACTGCGGATTCACCAAATGTGAGTAGTCTGTGAGGACGAGATGACTGGCTCCAGGGGAAGCTACTACCTGGCCCTCAAGCAGATAGCCAGGGTCGCCAATTCATCTCTTAGCTTGAGAAAGATATTCAATTCCGTAGCCAAGAGTACGGCCAAAGCGCTACAGGCAAACGGATGTCGTATCCTGCTACTCGATGCCCCGAGGAAGTATCTGATCACCATGGGTTCTCATGGTCTGAGCGACCTCTACCTCAGAAAAGGCCCGCTTGACGCTCACAAGAGCCTGCCGGAAATCCTTGATGGCGAAGTGGTTGTCATCGCCGATGCCACCAAGGACAGACGGGTCCAACACCCCGAAATCGCCCAGGCGCAGAAGGTATCGTCCATACTCGGCTTCCCTGTACTCGAGAGAGGAGAGACCGTTGGAGAGATCAGGGTCTACACCCGTGAGCCTCATCAGTTCTCAGAGGGAGATACGTCTTTCCTTGCCAGCGTAGCCAATATCTGCGCGGTTCTGTTTCAGAAGGCCGAGCTTCATCAATTCCTGGCACAGAACCACAGAGCCAGCAAGAGACAGACAAGAGTGGACCAGGCAACCCAACTGCCCACAACGTCGCTAAGACCGAGCGAGTTCGCTCACCCCAGCGAAGATGATTTTGCCAGACTTCTGGATTTCTACCGGATCGAGTGGCTCTACGAGCCCCGCGCCTTCCCTCTCCGATGGAATGGCAGTGACATAGCTGAGATGTTCACTCCTGATTTCTACCTGCCTGAACTGGACCTTTATATCGAACTCACCACACTGAAGCAAGACTTGATAACAGCGAAGAACCGCAAGCTACGTCGGCTGAGAGAACTCTACCCTGAAATCAACATCAGGCTCCTGACAAAGAACGACTTCATCAGACTGCTCGCGAAGTATGGCTACGGCCCTCTAGGTGAAGCCAAGATAGAGGGAGTCAGCCGGATCCTATACAGCCATGCTCAGATTCAGCGCAAGGTCAGAGCCCTGGCTAGGCGTATCTCCCGCGACTACGCCGGGCAACGCCTGGTGATGGTCGGCATCTTGAAGGGAGTCATCTGTTTCATGGCCGACCTCATGCAGCACATCTCCATACCCGTCACCCTCGATCTCATGGCGGTCTCGCCCTACGAAAGCGATGGTCAGGTCGTCAAGATAACGAGAGACCTCGACAGCAGCATCACTGGAGAGCATGTATTGATGATCGAGGATATCGTGGATACCGGCATGACGCTGAACTACATCCTGAGCCACCTGTCGGCTCACAACCCTGCAAGCCTCCGCGTCTGCACTCTGCTCGATAAGAGAGCGCGGCGCCTCATTGACGTGCCTCTCGACTACATCGGGTTTGAAATCCCCGACGAATTTGTGGTCGGCTACGGTCTCGACTACAAAGGAGAGTACCGCAATCTGCCGTTCATCGCCATACTTCGCCCTGAGGTAACGAAAGAAGACGAGGCCGAAATGCAACCTGAATCCTGCGACGCTCAGGATTAGAACGACAGTGCGTCGAACAGCATGTCTACCGGAAGGGACTCCGCGGAGAAACAAATGCCCCGAGTAACCTCACCTTCTCGGCTTCCGCCACCCCCGCTCCCTGGCCTCCCCCTCACTTGCCCTCAGCCTTTGGGGCCTCGAACTCCCGGGGCTTGGCCTTTGAGCTTCGGCTCCTCTGCCGAGTATTGGCCTGATTACTCAGGGCAAATGATAGGATATCACATCCCATGGGTTCTGTCAAATGCTCGTAGATTGGGGGCAGACGAACCCACCAAGAAATATGTCAACTGACCATAATGCACTGCGAATAGCTTCAGGGGGCACATGAGTTCGCGTCCCAAGGTTCTTGTCGACAGGAATGAGATAGCGAACACCGTGGCCAGGCTGGCCTCCGACATCCGAAGGGACTATCAGGGGAAGCAGCCCGTGCTCATCGGCGTTCTCAAGGGGTCTTTCATCTTCATGGCTGACCTCGTCCGCCAACTTGACTTGCCTGTGGAGCTCGATTTCGCCACGCTCTCCAGCTATGGCTCTTCCGAGGAAACCTCGAGTAGAGTCAAGCTGGTGCGCGGGCTCACCAAGCCGATCAGGCATAGGCACGTCATAGTTGTGGAAGACATCGTTGACACCGGCCTCAGCGTGTCGTTCTTGCTTGGCTACTTGAAAGAGAAGAAGCCCGCATCCATCAGACTCTGCGCCCTGATGGACAAACCCTCTCGCCGCAAGGTCCCGGTACCGATCGACTACCTTGGCTTCACCCTGCCCGATAAGTTCGTGGTCGGCTACGGCCTCGACCTGGATGAGAGGTTTCGCTATTTGCCTGACATCTGTCTGGTGGAGGAATAGGCATGACGAAGGCAACTGAGCTCATTTCAGCCGCAAAAGGTGAGACACCAGCCGATTTGCTCTTGAGAAATGCCCGCGTGGTGGACACCCTTGCCGGTGGCGAAAGGCAAGGCAACGTGGCTATCTACGGGGGCAGGATTGCCGGCGTGGGAGACTACTACAGAGCAAAGGAGAGTATAGACTTGCGGGGTGCCTACCTGGCCCCAGGGCTGATCAACGGCCACACTCACATCGAAAGCTCGATGCTTCATCCCGTCCAATATGCCCAAGCAGTAGTCCCTAGAGGCACCTTGGCTGTGGTGACGGATCTGCATGAGATTGCCAACGTCTGTGGTCTCGAGGGTATAGAATTTGTCAGGGCTTGGGCAGAGAGACTACCCCTGGACATACTGCTTATGGCTCCTTCGTGCGTCCCGGCAACTGCGCTGGAGACCTCCGGTGCGAGAATTGGCGTCGCCGAGGTCAGAAGGCTCCTGTCCTATCCCGACGTGATCGGCTTGGGAGAAGTGATGAACTTCCCAGGCGTCTTGGGCGGCGACAAGGAGGTCTTGGGCAAGATAAGCGCGGCAGCAGGCAGAACCATCGACGGACACGCCCCGGGCCTACACGGAAAGGAGCTTAACGCCTACGCAGCAGCAGGGATTCGGTCTGACCACGAGTCAACCACATTCGAGGAGGGAAAGGAGAGGTTGGAGAGGGGTATGTATCTGATGATCCGCGAAGGTTCTTCCGAGAAGAACCTGGATACTCTTCTGCCTCTGGTCACCGACAAGTCCTACAGGAGATGCCTTTTTGTGGTGGACGATCGGAACTGCTCGGACCTGCTCCACGAGGGCGATATCGACTCGGTGCTGAGGAAGGCCATCAGCAGAGGGCTGGAGCCCACCAGGGCTCTACAAATGGCGACAATCAACGCTGCGGAGCATTTCCGCCTCTACGACAGAGGAGCTATCGCTCCAGGGTACCTGGCAAACCTGATCTCCGTCACCGATCTCCCCAAGCTAGAGATAGACATGGTCTTCTTCAAAGGCAAGCTGGTGGCGCAGCAAGGCAAACCTCTACTACCTGTGCCAAGCATCACCGCAGAGCTAACCAATACCGTCCACATCAAGCAGCCCACGACCGAATCCCTGAAGTTGACGCCCGCTGGAGAGACTCACCCGGTGATAGAGATTGTCCCAGGGCAGATAGTCACCAAGAAGAGCGCGGAAAGGGTCAAGGTTGTTGACGGGGCGGTCGAACCCGATTTGGACAGAGACATACTGAAACTCGTGGTGGTGGAAAGGCACCGGGCTACCGGAAATCTCGGCTTGGGGCTAGTCAAGGGCTTTGGTGTGAAGCAAGGAGCCCTTGCCTCC
>Ga0209427_10002818_pt1 | contig 20426 bp, 16 predicted proteins | sample DeeMarSWOR136_30_FD_187465 | JGI IMG/M metagenome (GOLD analysis project Ga0209427, IMG submission 187465) | Marine sediment microbial communities from White Oak River estuary, North Carolina - WOR-1-36_30 (SPAdes) (version 2) | ecosystem: Environmental > Aquatic > Marine > Intertidal zone >...
GTTGTGATAGTACTTGAAACCCCTGGCGAACCACCTCCTCATGGTGTACAGGGTGCTGACCGCTGCCGTGGTTACCCCGTTCATAGCCAGGATCTCGGGGAAGACCGGTATCTCCTCGGAAAGGCTTTCGGTTATGCTGTGGGATACGACCCCATTATGAATCCCCCTGAGGCCCGTAAACATGGATGTAAAAGAGGGTTGTGTGGGAACGTCGCTCGGATAGGCGTTCTCAAATAGGACGCTTTCCCTCGCGAGCAAGTCGATGTTTGGTGAGGTATCACGATGATAACCGTAGCAACTTAGGTGATCAGCCCGAAGGGTATCGACGGCAAGAAGAATAACCTTCATTTAACCTGCCCCTCCCCTGACATTATTTTCAAACCAATATAAGTTCACGTTAACATGATCGATATTGATGGCTCTGGATCCCCCTATAGGAGATCGAATCACCTAAAGGAATATTTGAGTAAGTGGTTTGTCCTGAGAGTTACTTAGACCTCTAAAGCTTAGCCTACTTTACAGAGGAAACATATGGTGTGAAAAGACGAGATCATAATTTGGCGAGGGCTTTCTCGATCCTCTCAAGTGCCTCGTTAACTATGGCCTCACTTGTGGCTATTAGTATTCTTTGGTGCCCCTCACCTTTTTCCCCGAATATAGAGCCGCGCTCCAAACGGACTCTTGCCTCCTCTACCAAGTACTCCTCAAGTTTCTCACTGGACATATCGTAGTTGAACTTGGGAAACATGAGGTACGTGCCCTCGAGCTTGGGATAGGTTATATTGGGCATCCCGTCGAACCAGCGCTCACATATGCCGCGGATCTTGTGGAGGTGGTTCCTCAATCCCTCCAGCCACCAGCCCAGCTGATCGCTCAAGATCACCTGCGCCGCCGCCTTGGCCAGATTCGTGGGCATCATGGAGGCCCCGAAGGCCTCCATCCTAGCCCTCTTCATCCCCTCCTTGTTCGTGAAGCACATGTAACCCATCCTCAGGCCGGCAAGATTGTAGGCCTTCGAGACACCGAACTGGGTGATCGTCAATCGTTCTATCTCCGGGTTAAGGGACGCCAGGGAGACGTGTTTCCTGTTGTCAAAAAGTACGTCCTCCCAGAGCTCATCCGACAAAACTGTGATTTCATTGTCTACTGCAATGTCCGCCACTCCCTTGAGCTCCTCCTTAGTCATCACGCGACCCGTAGGGTTGTGGGGATTGCAGACGTAGATCAGCTTGGTCTTGGGGGTTACTATCTCCTTCAGCTTCTCAGTGTCGAACCTGTATCCTTCCTCGTAGTCGAGACCCCATTTAACCGGCTTTGTCTTGTTCAGCTCCGCCATCATCGTGAAGGGATAGTACATCGGGTCGTTGACGATGACCTCGTCTCCCTCCTTGCAGGCATATCTTGCCGCAATCCACATACCAGATATCACTCCATTGGTTGGGAGAACATCCTCGGCTGTGGCCGGTATACCGTTCTTCTCAGCGATCTTGCTGGCACATTTCTCATGAAGTGATCTGTCGCTGAACGAGTAGCCGAACTCATCGTTCGCTACAGCGCTAATGATCGCGCTCTTTATCTCAGGAGCAACATGAAAGTCGGGATCGGCGACAGTCAAAGGGATGACATCAGGCGGGTCTCTACGCCATCTATCCGAACGCGGATTCTCAGTCATCTCCTGAACTGTCGCCGAATTGAAAAACCATTCAGTCATGTCTCAACTTAATGGTGTAAGCCCCTAATTAACCTACATTCAAGCTACAGGTGTAATAATATCTTGGAAAATAAAGTGCCACTATTCTATCGTAGTATCTCTTTCAGATTAAAGGTCGCGATGCCGATCACGGTATCCGCCCCGCCGTATGAAACCAGAAGTTTATCGCCGACGAGAACTGAGCCGCAGCTGAAGACCACGTTGGGGATCCAGCCGTTACGCTCGTAGTCCTCGCAGGGCTCCATGATCGGCTCCTCCGAGCGGTAGACCACTTTCTGAGGATTCTCTCTATCGAGTATCGCTGATCCGAGTCGGTAGGTCCTGTCAGAATCCACACCATGGTAGACTAGGAGCCACCCCTCTTCGACCTCGATGGGGGGGCCTGCTGCCCCAACTTTTATGCAATCCCAGTAGTCCTGCCTCGGGCCCATCACCCACTCCGATTCGCCCCAGCTTCGGAGGTCCTTCGAGAACGCGACATAGACATCGGGATCCAAGCGGTGACACATCGTGTAGCGACCGTTTACCCTCCGGGGAAAGATTACAGCATTCTTGTTCTTGATATTCGGGAAGGGGTAGAACCTCTCCCCCCACTCCCACCTCTTCCCCATAAGATCCTCTGGCGATATTGAGGTTATACCGATCTGGTAGATGTCCCCATAAGCCGTGTATGTCATGTAACACCTGCCATTCAGGACCGTGATGCGGGGGTCTTCGCAGCCGTACTTCTCGAGGGAGGTAGACGGTTCGAACACCGGGTACGGCAGGCGCTCGTCTATGCGGTAGCCGTCCTCTGAGGAGGCGTACCCCAACCGGGAGATCATGTCCTCCCCCATGGCCCGGTAGAAGTAGTGGATCCTACCGTTCAGCTGGACCATGGCGGTGTTGAAGACATGCCTGGACTCCCACACGTGGTTCTTGATGGGCTCTAGGATTGGGTTGCCTTCGAAGCGGACCATCCCTCTATTCCCCTACTCCGAGTTAATAATTGTTTATGGCTCAACCATCCATGATGTATTTAATTATTTTCTGAAAACATGTCAATGTATAAGATGAAGGATTGGATTACACAAGTTTCCTCTCTTTCAGACTAAGGTATGCTAGGTAATACGATAGAGTCGACTCGGCCCCCTGATTCTGGTTCAGCCCCTCCAGTGTGATGCCATCGTAGCAGGTGCCCGTCTCCCCGTTATAGAGCTCGACGCCAAGGGTGTTCCTACCGTGGTACCATCCGAAAGCCCTCAGAGCCGCGTCCCGGTACCCACTATTACCCGTGGAATTGAAGGCGGCAAGGCACGCCTCCACCATGCATGAGGCCTCGATTGGCTGCTGGTCGTACATCGCCTTAGTGCCATCTCTCGCGCACCAGCCCTTGGTCCCTATTGGGACGAAGACGCCGTCGAGCATCTGGGTCTCGATGAGGAAGTCCAGCGAGCTCTTGGCAACCCTAAGGCACTCTTCATCTCCCGTCGATTCGTGGGTGGCGAAGAGGGCCTGTGGCAGCCTTGGGTTCGAGTAGGTGAGGTAGGACTCGAACCAGTGCCACTCGCCGACAGATTCCGCTTCGAACTGGCCCATCAACCTGCGTACGAGCGATGTCGTGTTTTTCTTTAAATTTCCATCGTCTGGCTGGGCTTGTTGATAGCTGCATAGGCCGAGGATGGTGAAGGCCACCGCTCTAGGAGATGTAAATCCATGGGCCGCTGGCAGCCCCCTATCGAAGATTTCCTTCGCTGCATTCCTCATGTCCTCAGGGACCTCTGAGCCTACCATGAACCCGGTCGCCCACAGGGCCCGACCGACACAGTCCTCCGAGCCTACCTTATCTTTGAACCTCCTGTCAAATCCGAGGAGGTTGTGGAAACGCCCTTCTGGCGTCTGCATGTGGAGCAGGAACGTTAGGTACGTGTTTGCGAGGTTGAGGGCATCCTGATCTCGGTAGACCTGGTGGTACCTGAGGGCCGCTATCAGGGCACGGGCGTTGTCGTCGGTTGTGTAGCCCTCCCTCCTGACCACAGTCAAGTACTTCGTGTGCTGGAGCATCCCTGTCTCGTCGGTCAAGGCCCTGATGCCATCGAGTCCGAGTTTAATTGGGATCAAAAGAAGCCCTCAGAGCCCGAGTGTCTCGTAGAAGAGGTTCACGTACTTCATTGCAACGTTCGGCCAGATCATGCTCCTGCTGTAGCTATATGCCCTCTCCTCGTATCCCTTGTGAATGTTGTCGTTCCGCAGCATATTCATCACGCTCTCCGTTATTGAGCTGGGAGTCCTGAACTCGCAACCCATGGCGCAGTCCTCGGATATAACCTCCTCGGCGTGGAGGAAAGGCGTTGTGACGATGGCCTTCCCCGTGCTCAGGGCGTAGAGCATCGTCCCGCTGCTGATCTGCTCTTTGTTAGGGTAAGGTATGATGTAGACGTCCGTCGCTTGGAGATACCTTAATAGCTCGTTCTTCGGCAGGAACCTATTCACGAACCTCACGTTCTCCTCGATTTCGAGCGACTCTACTAGATCCATCAGCTGACGCCGGTAGGACTCGCCCTCCTGCTTCCTCACCTCAGGGTGGGTCTCCCCTATGACCAAGTAGAGGGTTCGGGGCTCTTTTTTAATGATAGAGGGCAGAGCCTCGATCGCGTACTCTATGCCCTTCCCCTTACTGATGAGCCCAAAAGTCGAGAGAACGACCCGACCATCCAAGCCAAGGCTCGGCTTCAGCAGCCCCGACCCAATATAGGGGACGTTAGGACAGCCATGAGGTATATACCTCACCTTGTCTGCTAGGGTCCAGTAGTTCTGCTCCAGTATAACCAAACCAACCCTCGCCATTACAACGGCATGACGGCTGTACTGTAATATCTCCTCCATCACCCTCCTCGCGTCCAAGACTGGTTCTTGCAGCACCGTATGCAGTGTGGTGACGACAGGCTTCTCAAGCTGATCGAGTAGGGCGATGATGTGCTTCCCCCAAACCCCACCAAAGAGGCCGTACTCGTGCTGGAGGTTCACGACATCGACGTCAGAGGTGTTGATAAACTCCGCGGCTTTGACATAAGACTCAACCCGCTCCCGATCGATCTGGAACCTAACCTCCCTTGGATAGTCGTAGTGCCCGCCCCTGTCGTTGATCGCTATGATGACAGGTGGTTTCAAGACCTGAAGATTGGAGATCGAGTCGACCAGATCCTGCGTATAGGTGGCTATGCCGCACTCCCTGGGGGGATAGGTGCTGACAAAGGCCACCTTCAGCTTGCTGGAATCGTCGAATACTGCCGCCTTTGCGGCTCCCATCCCTTCCATCAAGTAACGGCCGTGCGCGACCTCGAGGAGCCTCCTCTCCGTGGTGATACCGACGAGATCCCCGTCCTCGACAACAGCAAGCCTCCTGATACCGCTCTCCCTCATCAGATCTAAAGCCCTCCCGATAGAGTCCCCGGCATCAATAGATATTAGGGGGCTAGACATCACATCCCTGACCAAGGTCTGTCCCAGATCCCTCTGAGGCTTGATGACCCTCTCTAGTAGGTCTTTCTCGGTGATTATTCCAACAGGCGTCCCGTTTTCCAAGGCGACGACGGCACCGACATTCTCTCTTATCATGATATCGACCACGCGGGAGACTGTACTGATAATCGAGACTGTTGGTGGATCGGTCTTCATGTTGGTACTTACTGGTAGATCGAGAAGCTTCCCTAGGTACGAGCCTGACTCACCCATAGTTACAATATACTCCTGTAGAATTCAATAACTAAACACGCTTTAAAGTAATTTATTCTCACTAATCGTTACTTTCATTTAGGAAAAATTTCAACCAAACAAGGTTCAGATAACAGCTAGAATGAAAACCTCACATAGAAAATAACAGCGAAAAAAAATTTTGAATATATTTGAGTACCCAAGCAGTTACGAACCCATTTTTCCTTTTTTTGATTTATCAGGAGACGCAGAAACACCGTATTTCGCAAAATTAAGTTGTAATTTTTTCTATCTCCTCAACCCTAGACCTCAATCTCCTGATCTCCCTCCGACTATCCACTAGAGCCTGAAGCAGCAGCAGATCCCACGGGGAAAACAAGCCACTGTAGATGAGGGCCGCCTGCTCCGTCGACCACGAGTGCCAGAACTCGTCGAACGCCTCTTGAAATGTGTCCTCCTTGAGAGCAGCCCGATACCTGTCTCTAAGCTGTTTCATCGAATCCTGCAGCCTAGTCCTCATGCTACCCGAGGTAACCCTGCCCATCCCATGGCGAAAAGTAAGAACCGCCTGATAAAGTAAACCCAGTTATATGATCGTGGGAGAGCAGTGAAACAGCGAGCGAATACACACAAATAAGCTAAATATAGCTTGAGGTCGATCTTCACCTTCCTAAGATTTAAAACCACTTAACATAGACTCGGTCCTTTCTCGCATCATCGATATATAAGGTACAATTTCATCAATCTGAAATGTTGAACCTATCATCATAATATTTTTAGTATCAGTTTCCGATAACATCATTATCTTCGGTATACTTTGGAATTACAAAATTTACGAGAGATTAAATCTCATTTTTAGGTTTTAATTATAATTATATGTATTTTCAGGATGGGGCTATTACTTATACTGTTATATAATATTAATTATTTTTCTATTGCTTATTTGTTTGTAATAGTTTAATATTAGTATAATATGTGGATTAATTAGTGATAATTTTCTTTGGTTGTTTGGGTTGACCCAGGTATCCTTGTTCCCTTCTTAATACTATGTGTGTCCCTATCCTATGTTTTTTTCATGCTCCTCCTTTTCATTAGGGATCAGATCATGAAAATAGTTAGAACCAAACGAGCACCTGCTTTGAGTGAGAACCAGCTTCGGGGAGTCAGTGCAATGACATACGTATTTTCATGCCTCCTGATGATCACGCAACTTGACGAAGTAGTCACATACGACGGTATCTTCTTCGCAATCTATTTAGCAAGTATTCTGGGAAATTTCATAAGCCTCTGGTATTTCTCGAAAGAGCCCCTTTAGAATTATGCAATGCATCCTTTGAAAAAACTGATTTAACGGAGAGCAGATATCGATATGATTGTAAGAGCCATAATATTCTCAGTTTAATATCAGATTCCTTTATCTTAACATATGTTTGGTTTGTAGCAGGTATTCTCATTTAACTTATAGTTTCGGTTGGTAGTCAGAAAGGTTTCTCAGGTTTTTACACCTTGACATTCGTCGTGAGCGAGAACTCTTTGTACTGATAGCGTCTCACGGGTTTGTTATAATCCATCGCGATGGCCATTCTCTCGGTGTAGTTATTGGCTGTCCCAGCTTTGATCTCCTCAGCTGCCCTTAAAAGCTCCACCATGATCTCCTTCTCAACCAGCGGCTGGTGATGGGCCGGCAGGAGCATGTCGTAATAGGGCATCAGTTCCACGAGCTTCTTGGTGCTCTCGATGAAGGCGTCGTGGTCGCCGCCGGGCAGGTAGGTAGTGATGCCCCCCGTGTAGAAGTGGTCGCCCGTCCACAGGTACCTGCCCTCCCCGTCCAGGAGGCAGATGTGGTTGCTGCTGTGCCCGGGGGTGTGGACGACCTCCAGCCCCCTCCCCCCCAGGTCCACGACGTCCCCGTCCCTGAGCCACCTCGTGACCGTGAAGGGCGCCGCATGGTAGTCCCCGGGGTCGAAGTCCACGGGAAAATCCCTGATGACGTTCCCCTCAGCGATTATCTCGCCCATCTTATCCCTGCCGTAGCCCTTCGCCGCCCTCTCCCAGGTCATCACGTCGTCCATGGCCGCGATCTCCTCGAAGTCCTTGCAGCCGCCGATGTGGTCGTTGTGGGTGTGGGTGAGCAGCAGTAAGCAGGGCCTGTCCGTGAGCTCCTCGACCACCCTGTCGATCCGCCCTATTCCGGAGCCCCCGTCGACGAGCGCGGCCCTCTCGTCGCCGACGACGAGGTACATCACGGGCTCGTCGAATATCCCGCCCTCGTATATCGCGTAGAGCCAGTCGTGTATTATGTAGGCCTCGAACCACGGGTGGCCTGTCTCGACCTTTTCAAGGGTTGCATAGACCTCGTGGGGGTGGGGGTCCCACCAGTTCCTCGGGGCGTCGACGTCTTCGCCGGACATACTTGAAATGAGGAGGAGACGAGATATTACAGTTACGAAAGATTATCCTCATCGGCAGGTGCGCGTACGATTGCTGGAGCCCGGACGTCGCGCCGACAACTATGTGTGGCTACGGACCCTTTGACGGGAGTTAGAACCTCCTCTGGGCTTCCGATGCGCGAGCCGACGGTAACCCGCCTCCTAGACCGATACTATCCCCCCAACATCCGTCCTGCAAACACCTTATTAGAAGGCCGAAGGGTGAGTCCCCCGTAGGTGGTGGACGAGAATGCCATTAAAAGAAGACAGTGGTATAAACTACAGGGCCTTCATCGCCCTGGGGGCGTCAATTATGGGGCTCGGGATCACCCTCTCAGCGGCGGAAAACCCTGCCTTCATCTCCTTCATAGTATGCGGGGCCATCTTCATGATAATCGGCGCACGCGCGAAGTGGGCTGAGAAAGAAAATTAGAATACTGCAATCCACGAATTATTTTTTCAAATAGTCAATACACGTCTTTAACCTAACGTACAATTGAAGGGCTCCTGACCCTTAAACTGGGACTATCGATCCCGACGGGGCCGCCAGCCCGCGTGTCGGAAGTTGTCGTCATGTTGGAGGGAAGCCTCATCCAATCTTCGCGCTCATCCACTCTGCAAGGGTCGTACTGGGGTCATAGTTGCCGTGCCCCGAGGTATCGAAGACCTTGAAAGTGACGTCAAAGCCCTCCTCATCGAGCAGGTCGACGAACTCTCTCACGGGCTCAAATGCGACGGCCCTGTCCTCCGTCCCATGCATCACCAGATACGGTATATGTTCGGCGCCGTGCCTCAGGGATCGAACATCCATACCGGACTCCTCCCTCTTAGGGCTCAGGGGAGATCCTGAGCCGATGATCGCCGCATCGAATCTATCTGGGTGGAGGAAGGTGAGCCTCCAAACGCCGTACCCGCCCATCGAGAAGCCGAAGATCACGGTCTCCGACACCTTGAAGATCGTCTCCACGATGCTCAGGATCTCCAGGACGTCTCTCTCCGTCTGTCCCACGTACCAGTCGCTGAGACCCCTCCCACGGGGAGCCACGAGGAGGTAGCCATCCCACAACATCTCACCCGCTCTGGAGATGCCCTTTATGAATCCGACCTCATCCACGCCGCTCCCGTGAAGTGCGAGGAGCACCCTGTACTCCCTGCCTGGGTCGAAGTTGGTAGGACACTCGATGGAGTAGGGCTGCAGGGTGCCATCGTCCGGTGACCTGAACGCCGTCCTGATGTAGCCATCCCCGTATATGTGCCCCTTGGCTCTGCTTCTCCTGATCAGGGCGTTCAGCTCGTCCAGCTTCTCCTTCAGGGGTGTCACCCGATCTCTGGGCTCGAAGCTGCCTATCGAAGCCTTCAACTCATTCGTTTTATAGGTCAGACCGTGCAGGCTGCTCACCTCGATGGGGGTCTCCGCCGTCCTCGCATACTCGCGTACGTACTCCTCTACCCCGGGCAGCTCACGTGAGCTCAACCGGAGGAACTCGTGATCGCGCCGCAAGTCGTCCATGGTTAGCTCCACGTGATACAGGGCGGTCCTATTAGGGGTTGAAATATGATCCTCGATGACGTTCACGCCCTTCTCCAGGTGGATCTCCTTCACCTTCTCGTCCACTATCTCCCCCTCGTCCCTCACCCGCATCGAGAGCGACGAATCACGTGGCCTCTCCGAGTAGGCCTTCAGCCAAACAGGGGCTTGACCGGATTCCACGAGGTTGCTCTCCATGCCGAACGCGAACTGAAACCGGGATCTATCCGACAGGCGCAGGTGAACAGGCATGTAGTTCTTCTCCACGACCAGCTCGCTGTCAAATTCGTCGTCCGCCACCAGATGGAGCCTTGTCGTCGACCCGTCTTCGCCCTGGCTCGTGTAGCGGATGTTGATCCCCAGCAGTTCGTCGATCAGGGGATGGAAAGGCATCAGATTGGCCCAGGGAACCTTGACATCGTACAGAGCGAGCCGTTTTGCCTCATCCACCTCTATCTCGGGCGCGGGTTCAACGTTCCTCAAGTAGTAGGTGCCATCGTGGCAGACCAACGCCGAGCGCTCCTCGCCTGCGATGACCGAGAAGCCGTAGGCGTAGAATCTGGGGCTGGGTCTGGCGTCGGGGTAGGCCTCCGTTATGAAGTTGATCAGGAACCCGTCGCCGTACCTCCAGCTGCGGTCGCCATCTCTGAAATGCGTGTCCTTCACTGTCGCCTTGATGTGGAGGTATTCCCGCGTGAAGGATATCCCCCCCTTCACATAGGGGTACTCATCGACATCATCTGAGAGGGTAAAATCGGTCCAGTATCCCTGCCTCACTACGAGTGCCCTCATGGATCTCCACCCAGTGAATAATATAGGTACCATGAATCCGCTTATAGCATATACTCACATCTTGTAATCACGTCTCGTAATTGGGGACGAGCAGCAAGTGATTATATATCTTATCCGAGAGTCTTCTTCGGGAGAATAGAGTTGATTGAACGTTCTGCCAAGCACTACGGCGTCGGCCCTGGCGAGATATACATGAGCGGCGGAGACCCCAACTTCGCCACGCCCGCTCACATCAGGGACGCCGCCATAAAGGCCATAATCGAGGGCTACACCCACTACCCCCCGAGGGAGGGAATACCGGAGTGCAGGGAGGCAATAGCCAATTATTACAGCAAGTACGGCGTCGACTACGACCCTTCCCAGGTCTTCGTGACCTCGGGGGGCGGCGCCGCCCTGTACTACTCAATGGCCGGCTTCCTGGGACCGGGGGACGAGGCCCTCACCTTCGACCCCTCGTACGCATCCGACTACGCTTATCCAGCCGCCCTGGGGGCGAAGGTGGTGCCAGTCCCGCTCACCGAGCCGGGCTTCCACCTAGACCCCGAGGAGCTCAAGGAGAGGGTCACGGACAAGTCTAAGATATTCATCCTCACCAACCCGAACAACCCGGCTGGGACCGTCTACACCAGGGAGGAGCTCAAGGCTCTGGCGGATATAGCGATAGACAACGACCTCATCGTCGTATCCGACGAGTTCTACATTGAGTACATCTACGACGGGCGGGAGCACGTTGCGATATCCTCCATCCCTGGCATGAGGGAGAGGACGGTCGTGGTCCTGGGCGGCACAAAGTGCTTCGCCTTCACGGGCTGGCGCCTCGCTGCCATGATCATCCCGGAGGAGCACTACCCCCTGGTGTCGAGACAGTGCGTATTCCGCATTGCACCGGCGACATTCGTCCAGGTGGCAGGGGCGGTGGGCTTCAGGGCCCTAACGGAGCCCCACGGCAAGGGGGTGATGAAGGAGTGGAGGGACGAGTTCGACCGGAGGAGGAGGTTCTTCTGCAATAGGATGGACAAGATCGAAGGTATATCATGCCACACCTTCGAGGGCGCCTTCTACGCCTACCCTGACGTGAGCTCCTTCGGAGTACCGGCGCAAGAATTCGTCGACAGGCTGCTGGAGAAGGAGAAGGTACGGGTGGCGAACGGGGAGAGATTTGGCGGAGTCAGTATCCTCGGCAAGGAGAGCCCGGCGTACGGCCACATAAGGCCCTGCCTGGTCCAAGACATGGAAGTCCTGGAAGAGGCCGCGAACAGGATAGAGAGGTTCGCCGAGTCCCTTTAGCAAGGCGAAAATTCCCCCTTTTTTATTTTACTGGTAAGACTAGTCTATCTCAAAATGGAGCCCCCGGGGGGCTTGATTTTTCCTAGTCCAATCACGTTCTCTTCATGGGCAATAAGGTTGGGGTAGGGTTAGATGGACACTGCCTTGAAGACCCGCAGGTGGTTTCCCCCGAGTATCTTCAGGATGTCCTCGTCGCTGTACTCCCTTTTCACGAACTCCCGGGTCATGTTGGGGACCATCGACGTGTCGTCCAGCTCGGGCAGCCTGCCCCCGCCGTCGAAGTCGGAGCCCAGGCCGACGTGGTCCGGGCCGACCAGTTCGACGATGTGGTCGACGTGGTCCACCATCCTCTCCAGGTTGGGGTTCTCCTTGTCGACGAAGCCGCCTAGGTAGTTCATGCCCATGACGCCTCCGTGGTCCGCGAGCGCCCGAATCATGTCGTCGGTGAGGTTCCTCGGGACGTCGCAGAGGTCCCTGCAGTTGCTGTGGCTGGCGACGAAGGGGCCCTTCACGATGTCGCAGACATCCCAGAAGTTGGAGTCGCACATGTGGCTGACGTCGAATACGATGCCGAGTCTATCTATCTCTTCTAGGGCCTGTACACCAAGTTCTGGAAGCTTGCTCTCCGCCCTCTTTGCACCGAGGCCATCCGCGAAGGGAGTGCGGTGGTTCCAGCAGAAGCTGACCATCCTCACCCCCAGCCTGTAGAATACACGCAGTAGGGCTATATCTCCCATTAGAGCCTCAGCGCCCTCGAAGGAGAGAAGGCCGCAGACCTGCCCGTTCTTCTTCGCGTTTACGATCTCGTCGACGCTGGTGACCGCGACGAAACCGGGGTTCTCCGCCATCTCGTAGAACTTATCCACCATCTTGAGGGCCCTGAGGGTGGCGTCGGGCACGATGGGGGCCGACGAGATGCACATGGCAAAGACCTGACAGGTGACGCCTCCCTCGACTAGGCGTGGCAGGTCGATCTGTCCCGTCTCGCCTCTCACGTTGAAGTCCCTGGGCGGCTGCCTCCTCCCCCTGCCGAGGTATCCGCCAAGGCTGTCGCAGTGGGTATCTATGACTATGGCTTCCCCGTGAAGCCTCATGGCTCGCTTTTCCTGAGCCTGACTCAACTTAACCATCATGGAATCATCCTACATACAAGCTCCAACTCTAAAACATTTACCCGATTTAGTCTCAGGGCCGCGAGGAAGCTTCTATGATCGACCTAATAGGACCCAGAGATCTCGGAAAAAGGGCCTCCCATTGAGTAATAATTGTAAGCGTAGGGTGAGTCGATAGCACCCCTAGAAAAAAGGGTGGTGGGAATCAGGTTACTTGAGGTATCTGTCGAACCAGCGGATGATGTGCTGGAGCCGCTCGACTCGGTGCCTCGGTTTCCCTGTGCGGGAGAGTCCGTGGGGTTCGTCAGGGAACCTGATGAACTCCGTCGTCCTGCCAAGCTTCTTCAGGGCCGTGAAAAGTAGCTCGTCCTGTCCCATTGGGCACCTGTAGTCGTTCTCGCTGTGGATGATGAGTAGAGGGGTGTTTACGTTCTTGACGTAGGTAATTGGGCTCTTCTTGAGTATTTCTTCTATGTTGTCCCAGGGGTTTTTACCCCATGTGATCGAGTGTCCTCTATAGCTGATGTCGCTTGTGCCCCAGTCGCTGTACCAGAGGGTGATGCTTCTCATGGTGGCGGCTGCTTTGAATCTGTCTGTATGTCCTACGACCCAGTTTGTCATGAAGCCGCCGTAGCTTCCTCCTGCGACGCCCAGCCGCTCCGGGTCAACATAGTCATAGTTCTCGAGGACATAGTCCATGGCCTCCATGAGATCTTGGTAGTCCCTCTCTCCCCAGTGGCCCGAGACGGCCCGGGCGAAGTCCTCGCCGTAGCCAATGCTGGCGCGGGGATTGGTGTACACGACCGCGTAACCATGGTTGGCGAGTACCTGGAACTCGTGCACGGCTGGGTTTAATGTGTAGCCGTAGGCGCTGTGGGGGCCGCCGTGGATTTGGAGTACCGTAGGGTAGCTCTCGCCCTCGACGTAGTCGTGGGGTTTTATGATCCATCCCTGAATCTTTACGCCATCGCTGGCTGTGAACCAGAACTCCTCGGGTAAGCTGAGTTTGAGTTTTTTCAGGAGTTTCTTGTTCATAGTGGTGGCTTGTCTGGCGCCGTTTTCGTCCTGTAGCCATAGCTCATAGGGAGTTGACGAAGATGAGGCGTTGAAGGTTATCACCTCTCCGGAGGCGTCCATGGTGAATGAGCCTCTGTTCATGTTTCCCTCGGTCACGCTCTCCACATCTCCGTCCAGGCCAGCTCTACTGATCTGCGTTGTTCCCCTGTCAGGGTAGGTGAAGTATACATGCTTGGAGTCGGGGCTCCAGACCAGCTCTCGAACACTCCGCAGAGTTCTATCGAAATCACCCGTCAGGAGGAGCGGATCGCCTCCGTCAATTGGGAGGGCGAACAGCTCGGTGTTCCTGTAGAAGATCAGGTCCGGGTCCTCTATCACCCTCCCCGTGAAGGCCAGATACTTCCCATCGGGAGACCAGGACAGAGCCCCAATTGGCCCCTCTCCCCTCCACATCAACTCGGGCTCTCCTCCTCTGGCCGACACAAGGAAGATGTTCCTGTAATAGACCAGGTCAGCTTCCTCGTCCATGTTTGATATGAAGGCGATCTGTTTGGAGTCCGGGGACCAGGAGGCTGCTTCGACGTCGTATTCGCCGTCGGTTATCTGTCTTGCTTTCCCTCCTTTAGCGGGTACGGTGAAGAGGTGAAGGCGTTTGCCCTGGAAGAAGCCCTGACCGTCATACTTGTACCTGATGCGTCTTATGATTTTGACATCCGATCCTTCAACCTTCTCTCCTCTGTGAACCATGGATGAGAAGAGGATCGTCTTACCATCGGGGGACCAAGCCGGTTTCTGCACGCCCTCCTCAACCTGGGTGATCTGCATGGCCTCGCCGCCGTCGGCGGGGATGACGAAGATCTGGGCCTTTTTCTTCTTCTTGTCCTCCTCTTTTGGGTCGTCCTGACTGGGGCGGTTTGAGGTGAACAGAATCCGCTTACCGTCAGGGGACCAGCGGGGGTTCGACGAGCTCTCCTTGCCGAAGGTGAACTGCCTCTGCCTCTTCTCCTGAAGGTCTAGGAGCCAGATCTGGGTGTCGTACTTGTCCTCCTCCATGTTGACCTCAGAGTAGGTGAACAGGACCTTGGCCCCGTCTGGAGATATCTGGGGATCGGCGACAGGGGCCATGGGAAATATTGGCATGATCTTGTAGTCAGTTAGCTTTCTCATACCTATCCTTACAGATCTCTCTCAAGTTTTTAATAGAATTGCCTAACCCCACCCACCCGGGGGGTCGGGGTACTATGTTCGATGCTTCCCCCTAACCGACTACCTTCTCGTTGGCCAGCCTCTCCACGACCATGCTTATGGCTTGGGTCCCCTTCTCCATGAGCCCCTCAGCCTGCATGCTCCGGTACATCTGCTGCACCAAGGACGTCGCGGGCAGGGGCATCTCGATGCTCTCCGCCGTCTCCATGATGATCCTCAGGTCCTTCAGGTAGTCCTTGATCTTGAACCCGGGCTCCATATCGCCCCTCAGAACCCTCCCGCCGTTGTTTGTCAGCTGCCAGCTTCCCGCGGCACCCCCTGAGACCGCGGCGTGGCACTTCTCGACGTCCACCCCGGACTTCTTCGCGAAGACGAGGGCCTCAGCGACCCCCAGCATGGTGGTTCCCACGAGGATCTGGTTCACCGCCTTAGTGATCTGGCCGTCTCCGATGCCGCCCACGTGTGTGATGGTCTTTCCCATCGCCTCAAAGATTGGCAGGCACTCCTGGAACAGACTCTCATCTCCCCCAACCATGATGCTAAGGGTGCCATCCCTCGCCCCGATTACTCCCCCGCTGACCGGCGCGTCCATCATCCTCACACCCTTCTCAATGAGCTTGGCGGCAATCTCCCTCGTCGTAATGGGGCTTATGGTGCTCATGTCGATGCAGACCGTCCCGGGTTCGGCACCATGGATTACCCCGTTTGGACTCAGCAGCACCTCCACGACGTCCGGTGAGTCCGTGACGATGTCGATGATGACATCGCTCTTCTGAGCAACCTCCTTTGGGCTTCCAGCGGCTTCCGCCCCCGCCCGAACCAGCGGCTCCATCTTAGAAGCAGTCCTGTTCCAGACGGTGACAGGGTAGCCCGCCTTCAGAAGGTTCTTTGACATCCCGGTCCCCATCAGGCCCAGACCTATGAATCCTATACGCTTCATTTTAATCGATGATGAAGTAATTTCCAGACTCTAAACAGTTTCGTTTAAAACAGATACGAGTATAATTCAAGATCCGCGCGTTCGCTGGGAAACGAAAGGTAACCAAGTAACATATTCTGATAAACTTATAATGTTCTCAAGAGAATAATAATATTCCAAGTTGTTTATACGTTGTGCTACGGGGACTTTCCTTACAGCTGTAATATATGGAGAATATAAAATTGGAGTATGTTGTAGAAGCTTCAGACCTGACTAAATTCTATGGAGACTTCTGTGCCGTAGATCACATAAGCTTCAAAGTTAAGAAGGGTGAGATCTTCGGTTTCCTTGGCCCCAACGGGGCAGGAAAGACGACGACAGTTCGGATGCTCACAGGCGTATCGATTCCGACGGATGGCGGGGCCAAGATAATGGGCTTTGACATTCAGAAACAGTCGGTGGAAGCTAAGGAGCTGATGGGGATAGTGCCAGATATCTCCAACGTCTATACGGAGATGTCGGCCTGGGACAACCTCACGTTCACCGGGCAGCTCTACGGTATGTCTAAGGGCGATCGAGAGGAGAGGGCTAAGGAACTTCTGCAGATGTTCAAGCTATACGACCGGCGTCACGAGAAGTTGGATGGTTACTCAAGGGGTATGAGAAGACGGATATGCATTGCCATGGCATTGATTAACAGATCGTCGATTCTATTCCTCGATGAACCTACTTCAGGGCTGGATGTCCAGAGCGTGATAACGATCAGGGATCTGATCAGGAAGTTGAACCATGATGGTCTGACCGTCTTCATAACAACCCACAATATGGAGGAGGCCAGTCAGATGTGCGACAGAATAGCCATTATCAATCACGGGCGGATAGCAGTCATCGACACACCCGAGAAGCTAAAGAGGACGACGGAAGGTCTGCAATCAGTGGAGGTATCCTTCGAAACCACCTCCCAACGCATCTCTGAGGACTTAATGGGTCTTGAAGGCGTCGAGGAGGCACAGAAACAGGGAGACAAATTCAGGCTATACACCGATGATCCACCCAACGTCCTATCCGAGGTATGGGATTACTCTAGGAAGAATGATCTAAGAATTATAACAATGAGTACCCTCGGCCCGAGCCTAGAAGACGTCTTCATTAAGCTCACAGGTATAAGGGAAGAGCCAAGGAAGGGTGGAGGAGAAAAAATGAGGGGTCAGGGAAGAGGCAAGGGAGGGCCTCGGCGTTGAGATTGGATCGTCTCACCAGGGAGTTGAAGGTGGTCTGGGCGATCGCAGTCAAGGACATGAAGATATACTACCTTAGAACCCCGTCGCTGATGTTCGGGATCCTCTTCCCATTCTCAATGTTCCTGTCCTTCGTCATAGGCCGTAGCATGATAATATCACGGGCAATCCCTGTGCTAGTCGCCCAGACGGTATTCTTCGCCTCCTCAACAATAGGTCCCGTCTCCATACCATTGGAGAGAAGGATGCAGACCTTCGATCGTTTCCTATCTGCCCCAGTCTCGCTGCTTACAGTTCTAGTAGGAAAGACGATAGCTGGCTTCCTTTATGGCATTGGGATATCTTTAATACCGGTAGCTATAGGTATAGTCTTTTTCAGCTCTCAGGTTACCCATCTCGTCGCCCTAGCGATTGGTATAGCACTTTCAGCTTTTGGTTTTGCAGCCATGGGCATAATGTTTGCCTCCCTACCAGGGCAGGGACCGGGTGAGGTAATGATGCCCCTGAACTTCGTCAGGATCCCTCTGCTCTTCGTCAGCGGCGTCTATGTGCCGGTCAAAGACCTGCCTTCTTGGGGCCAGATAGCCTCTGCGGCGTCACCGTTGACGCACACCATCGAGCTGATCAGGCTCGGGATGGGTGGAGAGAACTTCTTCGAACCTGCACTCAACGTGATCATACTGACTTTCTACGCGATGGCTTTCCTACTGGCTGGCATGAGGTTCCACATAATGAACAAGAAGAGAGAGTAGGGATAATCTGAATGAAGGATGCCATCGTCCTAGACGGGTTGACCAAGGACTACGGAAGCCTGACGGCTGTAGATCACGTCTCCCTCAACATCGAGGAAGGCGAAGTATTTGGGTTCCTGGGACCCAACGGCGCGGGGAAAACCACAACCATAAGAATGCTCGTTGGCCTGACCACTCCCAGCGAGGGATCGGCCACCGTGGCAGGTTACGACATAGGAGACGACATCGTGGAGGTGAAACGGCGTGTGGGCGTAGTCCCTGAGGCCTCGAACCTCTACGACGAGCTTTCCGTATGGGACAACCTCCTGTTCTCCTCACGCCTCTATCACGTCCCAAAAGATGAACGTGCAGCCAGAATCGGAGACCTCCTAGAGATCTTTAAACTAGAGGATAGGCGGAACACGAAGTTTGGCAGACTCTCCAAAGGACTGAAGAGGCGCGTCGTCATAGCGGCCGCCCTTGTCCACCAGCCCAGAATAATCTTCATGGATGAGCCCACCTCGGGCCTGGACGTCCTGAGCGCCCTCTCACTGAGGAGACTCATAAGAGAGTTGCGCCTGGAGGACACCACAGTATTCCTTACGACCCATTACATCGAGGAGGCAGATCAGCTCTCAGACCGTGTGGCGATAATAGTCGAAGGCAGGATCGTGATCGTCGACACCCCAGAGAACATCAAACTGTCGATCAGGGGCGCACCCATCTTAGAGGCACGCCTCTCCCAGGCTCCGGATCAGCTGATGATTCGGGAACTGGAACTAGGTGGCAGAGTAGAGTTCAATGAGAACAGGATAAGGATCGAGATAGAGAACTTGACTGGAACGCTGGAGTCACTCATCATGCTCGCATCGCAACGAGGAATCCAAGTAACGGACCTGCACACGCTTCAGCCGAGTCTCGAGGACGCCTTCGTTGAGCTCACTGGAGTCTCGACGGAGGTGATGAGGGTCGAAAAGGAGAACAGGGGGCGCTGAGATGCTCGCGGACGACCTCAGAGGCGTGTACTTTATCCTCCTGAAGGACCTGAAGGCGTACTACTTCAAGCCGCCAAACATCAGCTGGGGGATTCTTTTTCCCCTCGTCCTCACCCTCGCGTTCTCGCTGAGGAACCCGGTTGGCCTCTTGGAGCTGGCGCCGGGGCTCATAGCCATGGCTGCTGTATTCGGCACGACGAGCATGGAGGCCATAGTCATAACTTTCGAGAGGCGCACCGGGGCACTCGAGCGGCTCCTCATCGCCCCGATATCTCTAAAAGCCATATTGATGGGCAAGGTCTTGGGCGGGACCGTGTTCGGACTGATGATATCCGGCTTCATGACGATCATCTCCATCACGTTCTTCGGGATGGGACTGGTCGCCCCGTTATGGTTCCTCATCTCATTGATCCTGACTCTGCTGACGCTGTCGGCCTTGGGCGCCCTAGTCGCTGTGTCGGTGAAGGAGGTCTTCGAGGCCCAGACTCTATCCAACTACTTCAGGTTCCCCATGATCTTTCTCTGCGGCGTGTTTATCCCTGTCGGGGCGATGCCGGCCCCCCTCCAAGCTGTCGCCTACCTGCTCCCACTGACTTACTCGGTGGCGTCGCTGAGAGCCACAACCATCGGTGTATCCAGTTCATTGGGGTTGATAGTCCCATTAGCCGCGTTGAGCCTGTTCCTTGTTGGGTTCCTAGCAGCTGCACACGCATTACTGAAAAAAAGCCTAAAATAAACATCTAGGAGAAATCCGGGATAAACGTGATAAAACCTGAAAACAGAATCCACTTAACTTTATTCATACTCGCACGCGCCAAGAGCCATGGCGAACGGTAAATCGCATGATCGAGGTAATCATAATGATCGTAAATCGCTTCATACCGTTCGATATCCGTTTCCTACAAATAAACGGATATAAATTTGTGTGCTTTAAGGGTTCAGACTCGGGTACGAGATGGAACTAAGTATAAAAAATAAAAGTATGTAGTTGACATCGGCGTGCAACTTGTCTGAAGGCACGTGCGCAGGGGGGAAGGTGTTAACCCGTCAGCCATACCCTGTACGTATCGTATTTTGGTGCAGGAGTCTCCCCCAGTTTCCCTATCAGCGAATCGTTTATCATCACATCGTACACCCACTCCACGCCGTCGACGTCTATGAAGCCGTTGTACACGTGATCGTGCGAGCCGAGGATCATCACCGTTCCGTTGCGCTCAAGGCCTGCACGTCTGAAGGCCTCGTGGACTAGGAACGCCGTCCAGTTGGCCCAGTTGTCGCAGTCGGAGATCTCGGGGGCTGCCTCTAGGTACTCGTTGACACCCGCTTTTATGACGTCCATTATCTCAAGCCAGCGTTCCTTCGGGAACGCGTAGTACTCAGGGTCGGCGATGTGGAAGTTGCTGTACTTCATCTTCGGCATCCCCGTCGTGGGGTTGGTCTCCTTGACTTTCATGAAGCTGGCGTTCCAGGGATCGAACAGGACCCTACCCGAGTCGTCGTCGATGAGGGCTGAGATGTCGGGCACCTGAATCGCGTCCTCTAGGGTTGCTTGAAGGGTCTGCGCCCTCATCTCCGCTGCATCTCTCGCCTCGTTGACTCGGACGACCTCGTCCTCCAGGTTCTCAATCGTAGCGTCTCGACTACCAATGGTTTCGTTGAGAGTCTGGATCGTGAGATCCCTCGCCTCCAGCTGAGACTGTAGATCACCCGTTTCCTGCTGACAGTCACTGAGCTTTCCCTCGAGCTCACCTATTTCGCTGATAAGCCG
>Ga0209427_10002820_pt1 | contig 20420 bp, 18 predicted proteins | sample DeeMarSWOR136_30_FD_187465 | JGI IMG/M metagenome (GOLD analysis project Ga0209427, IMG submission 187465) | Marine sediment microbial communities from White Oak River estuary, North Carolina - WOR-1-36_30 (SPAdes) (version 2) | ecosystem: Environmental > Aquatic > Marine > Intertidal zone >...
GGGGTCAAGGTCACCACCGAGGACATGATTATGACGGTCATCTATCCCAAGATAAATGCAGATCTTTTATCGGGGACTGGCGCGTATGATGTAACGGTGGTCGAGGCCTCAACGACAAATGAGTGGGCTCCGCACCTCTGGTCGCTGCATGAGATGGCCCAGAAGTTTGATCCAGGTGGAGTGAAAGCCTTCGAGGAAGACATAAAAGGACAACATCCGGTCATGTTACGGTGTGCGTCGGATATCAACGGAAGGTTGATGGGAATACCATATTATACCTATCAGATCATTATGTTCCTCCGTCAGGATGCCGTAGACGACCCCATTGAGAAAAAGAATTTCAAGGAGAAATACGGCTATGAGCTCGATGTGCCCGAGACATGGCAGGAGCTTTATGACATGGCCCAGTTCTTTACTAGAAAAAAGGGCGAGCTCTTTAAGGGGAAGGCGCTTGGAAATGATCTGTATGGTACCTCCGTCATGGCCGGCCGCTACGAGATCAACGATGAGATCAGCACCCTCATCTGGAGCAAGGGGGTAGACTGGAGAACCCTCATCAGGGATGAGAACGGGAAGCCAAAGGAGTTTGTGATAACCAGAGAAAATAAAGAGGCGCTTCGGTGGGCACTGACCTACTATAAGTCGCTGCTCCCCTTTGTTTCCCCGGGCTGCATAAGTGGTCACTGGGACTATGTATTCTCCCAGCTCCAAAAGGGGCTCGCTATCTCCAGCCCATTTCTGTACTGTCCCTTGACCGCATTCGCGTGTTCAGTTGAGGATGATGTCCCTGGCGCCGAGATGCTGCACTATCCCTGTATCGGTTACAAAGGGTACGTGGGAAATTTCCACCACGCAGTCTCTAAGTACAGCAAGAATCCCGAGGCCTCTTACTGGTTCGTACGGTATATTGCCTCTTATGAGGCACAGAAGGCAATGGCCGAGCAAGGATGGTCGGCTCTCCGGTATGACGTTCTCAAAGACCTTAAATACCAAAGACCAGAGTGGCTCAGGAATGTAGGAAAACGCGCAAGGGTCTTGGTGCGGATATGGAATGAGCCGGGAAATCTGGAATTTGTCAATAATCTGTTTTATTTCAACAGCGATGCCGCAGGCAAGATTTATGAGATGGAGATCATCCTGTGTCATGAGGCTATGACCGGTCAAAGGACGATCGACAAGACAGTGGAAGAGATTACAAAACAGAGCCTCGAGCTGCAGAATAAATTTGGAAGCATACCGATGCGCGAGGAAAAGTAGGTAAGGCGGTATCCCCTGGGTGAGAGATCCTCTCTCAGGGGATACCTCACATCACAAACTCGAGGCGGGCATTACCGAGGAGGCGTTTCTACTCATCACAAGGGAGGGGTGATTTGAATGATAGGCTCTGGAAACGAAGCGAGAGTGGAGACACTGGCCACGGGATTCCTTGAGAGAAAGACCTTTTGGGAAACCCTCACCAGTGAGAAGTATTTTAAGTGGGTTCTCATTACCCCACTTTTGATTGTCTTGCTGGTATTTACGCTTTATCCAATGTGCTACTGCCTGTTTTATTCCACACACCAGTATGCCATGCCGCGACCTCCGAAGTTTATCGGGTTTGATAACTACCGAGCGGTCTTGCAGGATGTGAATTTCTGGCAGGCCTTGGGTCGTTCCTTCTACTTGCTCGTGATAAGCATTGCCGTTGAATTGATCGTGGCTATGGGCATTGCTATGCTGTTCAACAGGGAATTTAAAGGACAAAATATTATTCGAGGATTGTGCCTTCTGCCGCTTCTCATCTCTCCCCTCGCCATGTCCATGATCTGGGACTACATCTTCCATTATGACATGGGACTAATGAATCATGTCCTGGCTAAGATTGGGTTTTCAAAGGTTAACTGGTGGACCCCCGAGGTGGCCCTGTATACCATCGCCGTTATCTCCATCTGGCAATGGACGCCGTTCTCAATATTTGTTCTGCTCGCAGGCTTGAGGAGCCTGCCGCGGGATGCCTTTGAAGCGGCAAAGGTTGATGGTGCCACCCCCTGGTATACCTTCCGGAGAATAACATTGCCCATGCTGATGCCCATAATCATGATTATCATATTGCTCAGGACCATGTGGTTGATAAGGCTATTTGATCCCCTCTATGGAACGACACGTGGGGGTGTAGGCACCGAGACATTTGATTGGATGGTGTATCGTGTGGCGTTTGTGTTCTTTGATGTGGGTGCTGGCTCGACCCTGGCAATTATCTCCCTTTTCCTGACCCTGGTTCTATGTGCGCTGTTGTTCAGGGTCTTGATGAAGTCGCTGGGAGCGGCAGAGTAGCGAAGATCAAACAAGGAAATCAGAGGAGGAGCAGGAAATAGTGAAACGAATTGCATTTTGGATGGCAACCTTTGTAATTCTATTTGCCTTTGTCTTCCCTATCTTCTGGGTATATCTGACGTCAATCAAGGCCAAGGCGGATATCTACAGTCTGGAATTCAGCACACAATTCCTTTTTTCCCCCACAATCGATAACTTCAGGCACCTATTCTTAAAGACCCCCTTTTTTCAAGAAATCACGAGTACTGCGATCGTGAGCGTGGCCAGTACCATCCTGGTGATGTTGGTTGCCTTGCCTGCTGCTTACAGCTTTGCCCGATTCAACACGGGTTATGGGCACCTCCTTTTCATCACCATTTCAACGAGGATGTTTCCTGCCGCAGTCGCGGCCATACCCTTCTTCTTTGCTTTTAAGTCATTAGGACTCTTGGACACACACTTCGGCCTTACGATGCTCTATCTATATTTCAATGTGTCTTTTGCCGTGTTTCTCTTATTCGGGTTTTTTAGGGAGATTCCAGCAGAACTCGAACAGGCGGCCATGATAGATGGTTACGGACGGCTGGAGATCCTTCGAAAGATCATATTTCCCTTGATTAAACCGGGAGCATCAATCACGGCGGTTTTCTGCCTTGTCTTCGCCTGGAATGAGTTCCTGTATGCCTTTCTGTTTACCCGGCTCCATGCCAAACCTTTATCCGTGGGGATATCTAATTTCTGGGCCACAATAGAGATACAGTGGGGGCCCATGTCCGCAGGTGCGGGCCTCGCTATTTTGCCTACGTTAGCCGCCGCCTGGTTCATGCAGCGATATATTATCCGCGGTCTGACCTTTGGGGCAGTTAAGGGATAGACCTATACACGGGGTCCGGCCAGCCTTCTCTGTTCTAAAGTGAGATGCGTGATATAGGTGTTGCAAGCGCTCTCCAAAGGAAGGGTATATGAGAGAAGAACCGGCGGTTTTAACCCACGGCCCAAGGGCCAAAGGCAACTATCCTACACTGGCATAGGCGGCTACCAGAGCCGCCTCCCAAGACCTGAGCGAGATGAACACCATCAGAGGAAATATCGAGAACGACAATGGAAACGCGAGGAGAATATCAGAGACTACAGGCTGAGGGACAGTATCGGACTGAGGCGGATATCCCAACGATCAACTTCAATGAGATAGGACGGCACGGCATACGCCGTTTAGACGGATATGAGAAGGCAAGCGGGATGGCAGTCTACACAAGGGATGTACAGCTTCCAGGCATGCTGTATGCAAGAATACTGATGTCCCCGCACGCCCATGCGAGGATTAGAAGAATGGATACTGTTAAGGCCGAGGCCCTGCCAGGCGTGAGGGCTATCATTCGATATGATGGCGTGGAAGTAAAGGATAGAATGCTTAACGGAAGCTATTTTTGTCCCGAGTGGGTGGATCCAGAATTAGCGGATTGGGCAGTGAAACCGATACATCCAGTCCTGGGTGATCAGGCATGGTACGAGGGACAACCGTTAGGTGCGGTAGTGGCCGCCGATAGCCAGGATATAGCTAATGAAGCGCTGAGGCTCATAGACATAGAATGGGAGGTGCTGCCCTTTGTCTTGGATCAGCAGGAGGCGTTAAAGCCGGATGCTCCTGTACTCCGGCCGGGGGCTGATACTAATCTGATAGACGACCCAAGAGACTCCAGAAAGAGGATTAAAAAGGGTGATGTGGAGCGAGGTTTCAGGGAAGCCGACAGAATAATTGAGTTCTGGGCCAAGCGGAACGCACATCTATGGGCAGGGGCAGAACTACCAAGCGTTGTGTCCAGATGGAGAGGAGAGAGCTTAGAGCTATGGGTCCACCAACAGCAACCCTATCATGGGAAAATGTTAATATCCGAATGGTTGAATCTACCTATGAGCAAGATCAGCGTCTATTCGCCATATCAGGGATGCTCATTTGGCGGAAGAGGCAATCCTGCCAATAATTCCGAGAATGGGATGAACATTCTGGCCGCATTGCTGTCCAGGAAAACAGGTAGACCCGTGAAATTACTGTATAATAGAAGGGAATACTTTTTTGGCGAATCCGGGGATATGATGGCCAGCCACTTCAGGGTCGGAGCGAAAAAGGACGGAACAATCACAGCGGTAGAGATGAAGAACGTGTTCGCTGTGTATATGTGTTCAAATGGTATTGACCACTTTATTGAGAATACCAGAATTCCTAATTTGTCATGCGAGGGCCTCACAGTAGATGTGAGCAAGGGCCCTGCCTGGTGGTGTCGATGCGAGCAACTTCCCAACACTTTCTGCTTCAGCTTGGTATTCGATCATATAGCTGCTGAACTGGAACTTGACCCTACAGAGGTTGCGTTAAAGAACGACGGTTGTGAAGGGCGAGATGCCACATACCTATCGGAGTTCAAGCGTGAGCATGGATTCCCCGATAGGGATAGCCTGAGGGAGTGTATTGAGGCAGGCAAAAAGGCGATAGGCTGGGATGAGAAGTGGCACCCGCCAGGCACGAAGAGACTTGCTAATGGAAGAATGCACGGCTTGGCATTCACCTGGGATCACCAGTGGGATGATACGCGGGGAACAGGTTCGGCGGCCGTAATGATTGAGAACGACGGAACAGTCAGTATTATAGGGCAACACCCTGATATTGGAGTCAATCCGTGGACGGCGTATTGCCAGATTGTTGCAGATGAATTGGGGGTAGGATACGAAGATGTTACCATTAAACCATTTAATCTAGACCACGGTTTTGCGCTGATGTCGCCCGATGGTTCCTGTAACCTTTGTTCTAATGGATACATAGTGAAAAAAGCTGCCAGGAAGGCCAGAAAGATACTCCTCGAGCTCGCTGCGCAGAAGTTTGAGGGGGTTGAGCCTGAAGCACTGGATATCAAGGATGGCATCATTTATGTGAGAGAGACTCCCCAAAAAAGAAGGTCGATAAAGGAGGTTGTTGCGAAGGCAATGCCCACATTCGACTCCTGTTTATTTTGGACGGAGCCACCTGTTATAGCCTGGACATGGCATACTCAGGGACTCTGGGGCCAGGCTCTGGAAACCGGCCGACCTCGTTTGTGCAGGCAGGCACATTTCATGGAAGTAGAGGTAGATACCGAGACTGGCCAGGTCGAGGTAACGAATGTCGTGAATGTGAATGACGTCGGAAAGGCGATATCCCCTGAGACAGTGAAGGGGCAAATGTATGGCGGCACATACATGGCTTTGGGTAGAGCGCTTAGCGAAGAGATGATCTGGGATCCGGTAACCGGAGTGATGCTCAACGGAAATCTTCTGGACTACAAGATCGCCACAATGCTCGACTGTGGGCCCATAGACACCATACCTGTGGAAAGCGGCCTGGGCTATGGCCCTTATGGGGCATGCGGCGTAGGTGAAGACATTGCCACTGTGGTACCAGCACTCCTTGGGCCGGCTGTTTACAACGCCATAGGCGAATGGATCGATGAGTATCCGATCACACCCGATAAGGTTCTTGAAGCGCTAGGGAAGGCATAGGAGGATCTGGATGAGGAAGTTTTCGCACATAAATTCATCGACAATCAATGAGGCCGTTTTGCTGCTAAGGCGGTATGGGGGTGAGGCACGTGTCATCGCCGGCGGCACCGAGTACGTGAAGCCCTATCGGGGGATCAAGGCGGAGAAAGCCATTATAGGAAAGGGAATAGACCAGTCTACCGCAGGAGCCGCTGGGGATGCCGCTGTGTCAGACGCAAAGCCCCTGCCTTACAACAACTACATGGTTCAAATCGCCAGGACCATGATGAAGAGGGCCGTTCTGGCCTGCACGTAACCCCTCCCTGTACCCGGACGAAGATACTCCCGCGTCCCAAACAAATAAGTTCGTTTTCGAGGTTATGGATCGAAGGATTTAACCTTGACTCACTTTTCTCAATCAGTCCTCCCGCTCCCGAGAGGAATACCCACCAATGCCTTCGCCAGTCTAATTTTTTTATTTAGGTTCCCTTCCCTGAGGATCATGATCCTCTGGGCCTGTGGTGAGCCGGCTCCATGCATGGACTCCACCAGGGCAGTACCGCCGGTCATGGCCTCTATGAGCCGGGCGATCTTGATGCGATCCTTGTAAGGGATTTCCTCAACTCCCGAGAAATACTTCTTGACGAGGTGTCCCACATCCTCGCTTTCCAGATCGTACTGGCTCGGAAGCGTGGCGATAAACCCGCCTGCCAGGTCCACCGCAAGACGGGCAATCTCAAAATGCAATCTCGTAACATTCTGTTTGCAAACGTTGGCCAGCATGGTGTCAACCATGTAAGCGCCGGAGGGTGTTGGCCAGCCCTCGGCCGAACAGGCTATGGACGAACTGTAGAGGGTCTCGCAGAGGTGGATCATCTCGGTGACCTTGTCGCGAACGTGGGACGCCTTGGCGGTTCCCTGGATCTGGGTCAGGTAACTTACCGCCCCGATTAAGACATCCATCAGGCCTGTCTTACAAGCACCGTAATTTGCTCGGTGGTGTGCTGCAAACCGGTACACGATTGTTGGGGTGAATTCCGTTTCGCCATCCATGAAGACCCGCTCGTTAGGCACAAACACATCTTCGAAGGCGATGACCGCTTCTCCTCCCACGGTACCGAATGCCCGTGTGCCTGCATCAATCCGTTCCATCTTGTCGCGCCGATCGTCACTCGCCTGGCGCCCGAATATCATGGTGACCCCGGGGGCGTCCACAGGCAGAGCACAGATCACGGCATAATCCTTGGAACGTTCGTCCAGCGCCGTAGTGGGCATCACCAGGATCTCATGGGAGTTGACACCTCCGGTCATATGAAGCTTGGCGCCCCGGATAACGATACCGTCCCCTCTTCGCTCAACGATGTGCACGTACTGGTCTGGGTCTTGCTGATCGGCTGGGCCTTTCGAGCGGTCGCCCTTGGGATCGGTCATGGCGCCCACGACCATGAGGTTTTCGTCCTGGATGTAGATGAGCCACTGCTTGAACCGTTCCAGGTAGTCGGTACCGTATTTCTGGTCTATCTCGTAGGCTACTGAATAGGTGGCGTTTATCCCATCGTGGCCCACGCAGCGCTGGAAACAGGTTCCCGTTTTCTGGCCGAGCACCCGGAGGAACTTGATCTTCTTGATGAGGTCCTCAACGCTCTGGTGTACGTGTGTAAAGCGGCTGATGGTCCGACCGGTCAGATGAGAAGTGGCCGTAGCGAGATCCCGGTATTGTTTGGAGCTCGCCAGAGCATAGGTCATAGCCGCGGCCCGCACGTGGGGAGCAGTGGCCGGATGCCTGGTCACATCCTGGATCCTCTTTCCCTTATAGTAGATGATGGGATGTAATGTTCTCAAGCTCTCGATATACTCAGCACCGTTTTTGAGCTTCATCTTGCTCCCCCTCCAGTTCTGATTCTTTGAATTTCCAATGCATCGCTTTTCAGTATGCATTGTTCTTCCTTTCTTGACGGTTGCATCCCTTTCTCAGGCGCTTTATTCGGGAGGCTTTGCATAGCTCCAAAAAAAGGGCCGGAGCAGATGATACACCGACTCATTCCCGCTCTGTTTCCAAATGTTGGAACACTATCAAACGAAGTATCCTCTGTCTATCCTATTTATTTGGATATTTTGAGGAGAGCTTCCAGTCTGGGATCTCGTCGGTACACCGAGAAATTATGATAGCCCAAGGTCTCTCCCAAGGTAGGCTTGCCAGATGCTACCTTTGTTACCTCATCGAAAATACGTTGGCCCACCGATTCTATGGATTCCTCGCCAGTGATGATCGTGCCTGCATTAATGTCCATATCTTGAGACATTCTTCGGTAGGTTTCGGGGTTTCCGGTAACCTTGATAAAAGGGACAATGGCATGGCCGAAGGTACCACCGCAGCCAGTAACAAAGATAACCATCTGAGCACCGGCAGCTGCCATAAAGGACATAGCCATCGGTTCCATGTGTGTTCCATCCTGAAGATAAAACCCTCCTCCGTCTGGAACTTTTTCTAACAAACGATCGCTGTTTTCCAGGACACCCGCAATGGGTCGGGTGCCGCTTTTGTGGATAGCTCCCAAAGACTTCTCTTCTATGGTGGTGAGGCCTCCCTCCACATTACCCCTGCACATAAACTCCATTTGGGCACCAGGTACTGACCAGCGTTTCTCCTCATCGCCTATCATCTTATAGATCTTTTTTCTTACTGCTTCGTTAAGGGCCCTCGTGGCCAGCGGCTCCTCAGCACCTACAGCTTCAACGGGCTCCATCATTATCGCGGCTCCACCGGCATCCGCCAAAATATCTACGAAAGCACCAACGGCTGGATTACCTGCAAGGCCGCTGCTGGTGTCTGAACCACCGCACTTCACCCCTACGATCAATTTGCTCACGTCGAATTCTCTTCGTTTCAATCCGAGTACTTCTTTCGACATTTCTGTAAGGATTTGTTTGCCTTTGGTTACAGCATTGTGAGTTCCCCCGAGTTCTTGAATAGAAATCCACTCCACCGGTTTGCCCGATCTCTTGATCATCTTTCCGAGAGCATGTGCAGGCATACCCTCACAACCCATCCCTACCAACAAGACCGCTGCCACATTGGGGTTTTCCCCTACTCCGATAAGGGTATTGGCGACCATTTGGCCGGGAATACATCCATAGTGCTGGGTAATAGCAAATGCCCCACCTATTCCCTCGGCAATCATTCTTGCCACCGGTTCACTGCAATCCGCCACTGCCATAACCAAAAGGATATTTCTCACGCCAACCGAGCCACCCGGTCTTTCATATCCGTGGAATTTCATCGGTTATTCCTCCTCTCTGTACCATATATCAGGCATTTGCATGCGATTGCTCTTGACGTTGTGCACGTGGACGTAGTCACCAGGTTCTATATCCTGCGAGGCGTTACCGATTACTTCCCCATATTTTATGACCTGATCGCCTTTCTTGATGCCTATGATAGCGATTTTATGGCCAAATGGTACGGCTTGGTTGGGTGCCAGCTCTTTCAGTACCTCTTGTGAGGGTAAGGTTACGCGTATGAGAGCTTTCGAATCTAAGTGCTCTAAAGCAGTTGCCACATTGTCTTTTGCGCTCATCATCAATGCCCGTTTCATGTCTTCACCTCCTTTGGATATCGCCTTTTAACGCATGGTGGAGGGCAGCCACAAGGTAATCTGAGGAAAGATAAATAGAAGAGCAAGCGTTAATATATCCATGATCAAGAATGGGATGCATCCCTTAAAGATGGTGCCTATTTCCACTTCTGGCAATATACCCTTGATGACATAGACGTTAAGCCCTACCGGGGGTGTAATAAGGGACACCTCTATGAGTTTTGTTACCAGTATGCCAAACCATATACCGCTGAATCCCATGGCCTTTACCACTGGGAATATTATGGGTAGCGTGAGAAAGAGCAGGGAGACTGTATCCAGAAACATGCCCAGTGGGATGTATACAAATAGAAGTATTGTTAATGCGAACCTAGGATGCATGTTCAGCTCGGTGAGGTAGGTCACCAGTGCTTTTGGGATTCCAGACACCGTGAGGCCCAGGGTAAAAAAGTGGGCGCAGATTACAATGGTGAAGAACATGCAGGTTACCTTTGCAGTTTCTACCAATCCCTCCCTCAGGGCATGGAAGCGCGTCTTGGATTTTGTGAGGAGCAGTATTAGTGCGACAGCTGCCCCGAATGCACCTGCCTCGGTTGGCGTGAAAATACCCGTGTAAATGCCCCCCATTACCACGCCGAATATGAGCAGGGCACCATATCCGTTCTTGAGAGAAACAAGGCGTTTCTTCCACGTGACTTTTATGTCGGTAGATGGGGCAATGTTTGGTCTGATGGAACACCATATGTATATACCGCACATATAGATGAGGGCGGAAAGCAAGCCCGGCAATAGGCCGGCAATTAACAGCTGACCGATTGATTCCTCGGTGATGATTCCATATATGACCAGAATGCCGCTGGGTGGTATCATGACCGAAAGGGTGCCACCTCCAGCTACGCAGCCTGCCGCGAGTTCCATACTGTATTTATAGCGACGCATTTGCGGTATTGCGAGCTTACCCATGGTTGCAGCTGCGGCAATGCTGGAACCGGATGTGGCCCCGAAAATACTGCAGGCCCAGATCGTTGCCATTGCCAGGCCTCCTTTAATCCTTCCCACCCAGTAATTGGCAATGGTAAAGGCATCTTGGTTGATTCCTGCCGAGTATGAGAGCATGCCCATGAGAATAAAAAGGGGCAATACCACATAGAGCCAACTTGCGCTGGTATTGAAGGGAGTGGTTGACAGGAAGCCATAGGTAGTCTGCCATCCGGTTACCATGAAGACACAGATTATGCCCGAGATACCGAGCGAAAAGGCAATGGGAAGTCCGATTGCTAAAAGCACGAGCAGCAGTACAATCATCACCAATCCGGCTGTAAGGGGTTCCATAATCACTCCTTATCTTCCTTCACCCGTGGCTTTTCGTGCTTGACCGTTATGCAGGGTCCGGTGCATGAAGACATATAAGAACTCACTCCAGATGTCGATGAGGAACTGTATGCACAGTAGGCCTGAACCAAAGGCAGCCAAGATCTTTCCTGGCCAGACAGGGAACTTCTTCACCCCCCAGAGGTTTTCCCCTAACCTCACTGAATTGATCGCCTCTTCGGTCCCGCCAACTGTAATTGCCAAAAACAGGGTAAAAGCTATAGCCCAGCAGATGATATTGAGCGCACTGCGCATGTTAGGCCTTGTTCTTGAGATGATGACCTCAACCCGTACGTGTCCCCGTTGTGATTGGGTCCAGGCCAGTCCCAGGAATACGATTGCCGACATGAGCAGCATATTCAGCTCAAGCGTGCCATGAATGGGTTTGCTAAAAAAGAATCTCCCGATACTATCGGGTACAATAGTGCATACCATGACGAAGATACAGCAACTGGCTCCAATGCCCGCTACATACCTCACTGCCTCGTAAAGACTCCTTATGAGATTGATTGCCTTGCTACTGCTCACAACTATCCCTTGTCCATGAACGAACACCTCATTAGAGGGTGCACCCCTGACCCGTAAGCTCAACATCTTCAACTCAGCCTGTGGATTCCGGGTCCAGTATGGGTGGGGTGCACCCACTCCAATGCCCTTGGCTTTTTAGCGGTATACCTCTCTATCCCTTTTCTTTAGTGTTCAGCGCCGTATTTATCTGCAAATACCTGATATGCGCTCTTGTAAGCGCTCTGCTTGTTTTCCTCTGTCACAATCTCCTTCCATCTGTCAAAGATATACGTACCCTTCAATCCCGCTGAGTTCTTATCGTTTACCCATTTCTCCCAGAGCTTGGGACCAGCGGTGTTTCTCCACCTGGCCTTTTCCTCATCGGTGAGTAGAACGACCTTGGCACCACCCTTATGTGCTTTGTCTACCATCTGTGCCTCGATCTCCATATAGAGGCTAACGTGCTTGTCGATAGCTTCATTTGCCACCTGGGTCATTATCTTCTGTATATCGGATGGCAGGCTGTCCCATTTCTTCTTGTTTATCACGAAAAACATACCCCCGAACTGTCCCATTCCGGTATCGTGCATGTATGGTGCCACCTCGTAGAGGTTAAACATGGAGGCCAGGGTAAAGTCGGTGAGCGAGTAACCGTCAATAACACCCTTATCCAGTCCGTCATACACCTCCCCCAGTGCGAGGCCAACAGGCGTGGCACCCAAAATGGTGAGGGCATCGGCGGTCATTGCCATAGCCCGAATCCTCTTGTTCTTGAGCGAAGAGATGCGATTCATCTTTTCCCTCGCCCCGAGGATGTTGGAGGATACGGGGACCTCTCCCAGAAAGTGTACGCTGTTTCGCGTGAATTCCTCGATGAGCAAAGGTTCCGTGGTGAACAGCCGGTGACAGGCCCTGAGGTAGGAGTCCATCTTGTCGGTCATGAACAGCAGCGTCTGGACCATAGACAGCGGATGCCTGTCGGCACTGTAAGCGTCTGGGCACAGCGTGAGATCGCACATTCCCCGTCCACATCCCGGAAGCGATTCAGCCCCTTTGAGCAAGGTGCCGTCATAGTAAGTGGTGAATTCCACACGGCCGTCTGTCCTCTTGGTTACCTCATCCATCCAAAATTTGCAGGTGAGGTTGTTGGTGAAATTTTCCTTGAGATAGCTTGAGAACACCAGCTTGATTGGGTTTTCCGCTGACTGCACCTGAGTCGCAAAGAAGGGTATTCCCATCAAAATGATGACTAAGCCTGTGACAATCGATCCTTTCAGAAATACGTTTCTTTCAGTCATTTTCTTCCTCCTTTCTAACTCTTTTGCTCTGTTAGTCTTGCAATAGATTCCCTTCTTCTACCCCCCTTTCTCTCTTGGTTTAAGATTTCTACCGTAGAAAACTGTCTAATCATGTGCTCCTTATTGATTCCTCGTGCGGCATTTTTATCCTCAGGATTTTACTTTTTTCATGGTAATGGACCTTATGATCAATCCCAGGTGGTATGAAGAGTAGGGAGCCGCCTCTAATGGGGAGATCGGTTTCCCCCACGGTAAAGTCACATGCGCCCTCCAGAAAGATCAGTATCTCGCTCAAATCTTCATGCCGATGAAAACCATGGCCCGATCCCTTATCCCCCGTAACAAAGGTCAGCTCAAAGCCGTCCACCTCTACCACGTTGCTGCCGAAAAAGCCGTTGCCCAGATCCGAGAGCTCAATGTCTTGTAGTCTGAAGTATTTCCATCCCTCTTTCATACCTCAAGTTCCTTCTTTTTCATCATCCCATGGCCGTGCATGCGTTTAAGTGTTTTTGGACCCCTTCTTGATGCCATTTGGGATTTTTTCTCAATCGTGGCAATCTCTCCAGCGATAATGAAACTGTCTCCCAGACCGGCCAGGGCGCGAGCGCCTTAGTCCTTATCGGCCCCCAGCTGCGCATATCTCTTACGATGCCCAAGCACCAGGACATTAGAATACATGCTCCAAGGTTGAGAGAAGCATCGTTTGCGCAGCCCACAGAGCTGAGGATCGCAACATGATTCCGAAATCCCACGGATCCATTGGGTTTTTATGGCCGGAAAGTGTCATCTTCATGCCTCACGTTTGTGCGGTTTAACTCATATGGATGTACGACTCCTTATGTGAGATCACCTCTTCCCCTTAAGCTCTCGACATTGTGAACATGCACATGCCAGCCTTCATTGATATCCTGGGTTGCATGACCGATAACCTCACCATATTTCATCACATTTTGGCCTTTCGCTATTTTTTTCATCGCAAATTTGTGACCAAATGGGATTTTTTCATGTAATCTGAACTCCATTACTCTGTCTCCTAGGATGACCTGCGCCACATCCTCTTTGTCAGCATCAGTTAAGAGTGTGGCCACATTATCCTTTGGATCTATTGCAATTGCCTTTCTCATTAGGGGGCTCCCTTAGTTCTATGTTTGCTCTCTTCTTTGGCCTTTGTCGGTAACGTGAAATCAGACCCTTTTTTATTCCTCAGCGGCTCTGAAACAAAATACCTCAGGATACTTACGATGAAGAGATACCGAGTAAGCCCCTTTTTCTTTCATAGGGAGGGGCCATCAATCTGGATGAGCAACGGCTCGTCGTATGTGCCCTTTTCGAATATGGTTTGTTTTTCTCCGGATGCCACTGCTATAACTTCGCGCAGAAGCCTCTCACCGGCCTGCTCGATGGTCTCTTCAGCCTCGACGATGTTTCCGACATAGATGTCGACGATGTCTTTTCTTTTCTCGTATCCGTCAGGGTTTCCTGACATCTTAATCACAGGCATTAAGGGGAAGCGAGCCGGGGCTGCTGGCAGCATTGGTAGCAGGGACGGTAAACCGCCTCCCATCGAGAAGACCATTACTTGACATCCGGCTGCCACAATTCCCACTAAAAGCTCGGCGGTTCGTGCCGGTCCATCCATGAAGTAAAGCCCCTTGCCGGATGGCCTTTCTCCATAGTCCAACACCCCTTGCAAGGCCGTACTTCCAGCCTTTATAATGGCGCCGAGGGACTTTTCCTCTATGGTAGTTAGTCCACCCTGAATATTGGCAGGCGTCGGTTCAGACCCTCGAAGATCGACTCCCATCTCCATTATGCGGCGCTCCGTATTCCTTGCCGCCGCGAGAACCCTCTCTGCCACTGCTTTGTTGATTGCCCGTTTAGCCAATACGTGCTCCGCCCCGAGGATCTCCGGGGTTTCCGTGAACACCACCGTTCCACCCTCGCTTATAATCCTGTCAGCCACGAACCCAGCCACTGGGTTTGAGACAACTCCCGAGGTCGTATCAGAGCCGCCGCACTTTATGGCAAGCCTCATTTCTCCGAGCTCGGCTTCTTGTCTCTGTTGCTTGGATGCCTCTTTTGACATCTTCTGTGCCGCATTTCTACCCCTTCTCACCAACTCATCCCAGTCTTCCACCTCCTTGAGCGTTAGGAGTTCGACGGGTTTGTCCAGTTTTTGAATATCCTGATAGATTTTTTCAGGGGACATCTGTTCACATCCCATACCGACGAGGACTGCTCCGAAGATGTTTGGATTTCCCACAAGGTTCGTAAGGGTCCACGTGGAACGTTTGAGATCATCGCCGAGATGTGAGCAGGAGAGGTTATGGCCCAGAGGTATGGCCCCTGGAATTCCTCTGCTGATCAGTGTCGGGAGTTCGTTGATACACCCCGTGGTGGCAATAACTGCCACACTATTTCGGATTCCAACGCTGCCATTTTTCCTTCGATATCCTTGAAATCTCATCGACAACCTCTCGCTCGCTAGGGTTAGGCATTTAGCTTATCGTAGTTGTGAGGCTTATTTTTTGGGCAGCTCAACTAAGCCCTCATCCAGAATGAACTTCACCGCCAGCTGGGAGGCCTTTCCCACTACATCGGTGCACTTATCAACGTGCCCGCCCGCCTCCTCGAATTTCCCAAAATCATCCATATCGGCGATGTAGTAAGGGCGCCCAAACCGGAGGGTTTGAATGTCCCTACAGATGACGGAGCCCAGTTCTTTGATATATAGCTCTAAGAATTTTCTCGCTAAGGCGTAAGTCTTGAACCGGATCTTTTCCGGATCCGAGAAGTTCGAGCGCTCGCGGCCCAAAAGTTGGCTGATGACCATGACGCCGCCCATGTATCCTCCGCAGACCCCGATACCAGTTAATCCCCCACCACCGGCGAAGCCAGTACCCGCCTTGAATACGCTATCATCCCTAATACCCAGAGTATCCTGAATGGCAGCGATCGCACACTGGGAGCACCCCATGTAGGTCTTTTCATTCTTAAAACCCAACTCATATGCCTTTTCCAAAAGTCCCTTTTTTGTCGTTTCCATTTCTGCCTCTCCTCCTTTGGTTTTTGTGAGAACAAGAGCTCGTCAGTCCATTAACAGGCCACCTGTCAAAAGGGGAGTTCTCATACCCTTTCTATAGTCCGGTCTCCCAATCACCTGGCAACAGCGCCCCCGTCTACAAGCATAGCGTGGCCGGTGACAAATGAAGACGCGTCTGAGCAGAGCCAAACCACGACCTCGGCGATTTCTTCCAAGGTTCCAAGGCGTTCCATTGGTATCATTGAGATAAGCTGAGTCTCAGCTTCTCGATCGCTGGCAATGATGCTCTCGACCAGCGGCGTACGCACAACAGCGGGGCATATGGCATTAACACGGATGCCTACGTTTGCGTATTCCAATGCTGCCACTTTTGTCAGGCCCACTACGCCGTGCTTGCTGGCAGCGTATGCTGAACGCTTGGCGAGGCCGATCATTCCGACCATGGACGATGCGTTGACAATGGCACCTTTACCTTGCTTGAGCATTTGCGGAATCTCGTACTTCATGCAAAGCCACACACCCTTTAGATTGACGCTGATGACGTGATCCCAATCTTCCTCGGTAGTATCCGGGGTCAAGCGCGGGGTAGCCACCACCCCGGCATTATTGTAAGCACAGTCCAGGTGGCCGTAGATCTCTACGGCCTTGTTTACCATTGCCTTGACCTCGCTGGCCTTTGATACATCAGTTTTTATAAAGGAGGCCTCGCCACCAGCTCTTCTGATCATCGTCACCGTTTCTTCTCCACTCTCAGCAATCGTATCTACCACAACAACCTTTGCGCCTTCCCCGGCAAACGCCAGAGCGGAAGCCCTGCCAATCCCGGAGCCCGCGCCGGTGATGAGCCCAACTTTGTTCCGCAATCGTCCTGTCATGGTGAGACCTCCTTGACGCGGCACTATGCTGTCCCCCGTAAACATGATTTTCTGAAACACGGATTTCCCAAGCTCGTCTCTCTTAACATCCTTACTGCCACCCTCCCATTAAGGCCACTTCGCCACCCGTATCATGCCTATGGGTCTTCATTCACCAGGCCATCCACCCCCCGTCTACAGGAAGGATTACGCCGTTGATAAAATCGGACGCCGGTGAGGCCAGAAATACAGTGGCACCTGCCATATCCTCCGCGTTTCCCCACCGGCCTGCAGGCGTTCTTGCGGTGATTGATTTGGAGCGTTCGGGGTCCTTTTGAATCGCCTCGGTAAATTCAGTGATGAAAAAGCTGGGAGCTAGCGCGTTCACATTGACGCCCTCGCTTGCCCAATCGTTTGCCAATGCCCTGGTCAAACCCGCAACACCGTGTTTGGCCGAGACATAGCCAGCTACATTAACCCCCCCCTGAAAGGCCAAGACCGATGAGACGTTGATGATTTTGCCCCTTCCCTTTCTGAGCATCACCTTTCCGGCAGCCTGGCTGAGTATGAATGTGGCGGTCAGGTCTATCTCTAAGGTGGCATCCCAGTCAGCCTCGGAATGTTCAATGGCCGGTGACCTTCGTATGATGCCAGCGTTGTTGACGAGGATGTCCACATCATTCATTTTTTCTACTATGGCGGGAATCACCTTCCTGCTATCCTCTCTGTTCATGAGATCGGCCGAGTGGTGCAAGTATCGTCGCCCAAGGGCGAGGACGCGCTTTTCAATGTCGGGATCCGGCCTGCGGCTGACGGCAGCAATGTCGGCTCCTGCTTCGGCCAGAGCCAGGGACATGGCCTTTCCAATGCCCTTTGTTGCACCGGTCACCACGGCGATCTTTCCATCGAGACGGAATTTATCCAGGATCATTGCGATTACCTCCTATGCCTAATTCTGAAGGTTTCGTAATAAGCCAATATTAGTGTGATTGCCAGCGAAGCGAAGCAATCTCCTTTAATGTAAGTGCTTGAATTTACAGGGTCGCTTCGTCGCGGAGTTTATCCGCCTAAGGCGGATTAATGCTGAGCAAAGTCGCAGGCTCCTCGCAATGACAGGTCAAGAGACTTTCTACGAATTCATCAATTTTAACTCGATAACTTCCCTGTAGCTTATCAGCAACTTTCCTTGGTTAAAGAAATGCCGAGATCGAGGGCCTTTACGTTGGCTCTGTACAGCTTGGGATCGGCAAATCTTTCTTTATAGATTTCTACAACACTATCGCGTCCAATAGGCAGTATGCCGGTACCCAAGGTTGCGCCCATCAAGATGGTATTGGCGTAAAGCCTGTTGCCCAGGTTCATGGCCTGTTCAGTGGCATTTACGATCCACGATCGGGAACAGTGTTTCTCGATGGCAGCCAGAACCTCATTGATGTCAGGATACGTATCAGCGCCGCTGATAACGGTAGGAGGCAGGACGACTCTGGGATTGACGATAACCCGGGTAGCAGGATTAGCATACTGCCCCATGACGCGCAGCGTCTCTGACGGTTCCATGCCGAGGATAAAGTCAGCCTGGCCTTTCGGCACAATGGAGCTGTATTCGGTATCCTTGGATATCCTTATGTGACTGGCCACAGAGCCTCCCCTTTGGGCAGCGCCAAAGGTATCGCCGACCACTGCAAAAAAACCCTCCATGACCAGGGCCTGTCCGATGATTTGGGCTAACATCACATTACCTTGGCCGCCAACACCGGCAACCAGGATATTCAGCGGATCCTTCGGCAATGGTTTCATTCCTGTAGAGTCTCCTTGATAATAGCCCCTTTTGGACAGATATCGGCACAAACGCCGCAACCAGCGCACATGACCTCATCTATTACCGCTCTGCCGGCTTTCTCGTCCCACATCAAGCCCGGACAGTGGAACATCCTGGTGCAGAGCCTAGCACAGCCACAATCTTCTCCGATGCATTTCTCAGGGTCGACATGCATCTTGAATGGCGGCTTCTTTTCTACTCGTGCCCTGACCAGTTCGCACAATCGACGTACTATCAGCACCTTAACGCCGCTATCGTCTGATAGTAGATCGAGTATGGTGTTTTTCGTGGCTTCCATGTCAAAGGGATCACAGACCTCTACCCGACATCCCATGGAACGACATACTGCCTCAGTGCTTATGGCGCTGGCGGTATCGCCCATAACCGTGGTTGAAAGCCCCGGATGGGGCTGATGCCCGGTCATAGCGGTGGCACTATTGTCCATGACAACTGCGATAAAATTGGCATTGTTCCAGGTTCCGCTGACAAGGGCGGGGATGGAGGCATGGAAGAATGTGGAATCACCTACCATGGCCATGACGGGCTGGCTAAAACCAAACTGCTCCAGTTTGCCCAGACCACAGGCTACCCCAAAGCTAGAACCCATAGCATGGGTGGTTCTTCCCTGCCAGTAACCGGCATTGAAAGCGCCAAGCGTGTAACAACCGACATCAACCAGGGAAAAACCGTCACGGCCGTCTATCTGCAATGCAGTTTTCACCGTCCAAAAGAAGGGGCGATAAGGACAACCGGGGCACATCTCCCAGGGACGGGCTGGTGCTGCTTCTGCCAGCTCTTCGATCTCTAACCCGTATGTCACGTCCCTCGGTTCATAGCTCCCGCCTACGATCTTAAGCACAGCATCTATGACCAGGTCGACATTGACATCACCATACCCTCTCATATGGCCCGATCGCATGCCATAAAAGTTGATGTGCCGAGTTCCAGAGGGCAGGCTGGCTGCTAATTCCATCACGTTCCGCTCCAGGAAGGGCTCCAACTCTTCGACGAAGAGAATCTTCTTAGTGTTCCTCAGGTGTTTCGCGACAATCTCCTCAGGCAGCGGCCAGGTTGTGCCCAGCTTCAGGATGCCGACCTTGTCTTCTAGTTTGAGTATCTTTAATGCCTCTTTGGCATAGATATAAGCAACACCTGACGTTATGATTAGTAATTCCGGCTCATCAGGCCCCGTGTACCAATTGAACTCCTGCGGAGCCTTGGCAAGTATCTCCTTTACCGTGGCAAATTTCTTGATTTTTCCCGGGTGCAATCCAGCATCGAATCCCCCAACCGTACAGTGAATGCCTTTGGTCGGATGATACATGTTCCACGTGTCTTGATAGTAAGCCTTCTTCTCAACCTCGGGCAACTCACCCAGCTTCACGTTGGCCCGCGTATGGCCGATGCGACTCACGGTTCGCACCATACAGATTAAACCGCACTGCTCGGAAACCTCAAAGGCCCACTTCGTCATGTCCTTGGCTTCCTGGGCACAGCAGGGCTCAAGCAGGGGAAAGTCCATCCATTTGGCGACTATGCGAGTGTCTTCTTCATTGGAGCTCGACAGCGGACCTGGGTCATCAGCAACCAGCAATACCATTCCCGCCTTTATGCCGGTCATTTGCAGGTTACCAATGAAATCTACCGCTACATTGATGCCGTTCTGTTTCATAACAGCCATGCTGCGAATACCGGAGAACGATGCGCCGGCGGCCGCTTCCATAGCAACCTTCTCATTTGCCGCCCACTCCGCATAGATGTTGTTCCGCTTGGCTATGGCGGCAATCGTAGGTATGATCTCCGAGGAGGGGGTTCCCGGATAACCACTGATAAAACCCACCCCTGCCTCTAATGCCCCGCGGGCAATTGCCTCGTTTCCCAGCAAAAGCTCAACACGCCCCGGGGCATGAACATCAATATCCGTCATAGTATGTATCCTCTACGGTTACGCATCCAAATCCGAAACGAGCAGATTAATCCGATGAAAGCTCCTTGGCTATGGCATCTGACAGGCCTAGATAACCCAGCTGCCCGTTATATTTAGCCCTCAGCTTGCGAACTGCGTTCTTCTTTTTATTGAGCGCAGCGCTCTTGAGATTTGCCACGTTTTCCTCAGGGAGCGGTTGTGTT
>Ga0209427_10002823_pt1 | contig 20413 bp, 14 predicted proteins | sample DeeMarSWOR136_30_FD_187465 | JGI IMG/M metagenome (GOLD analysis project Ga0209427, IMG submission 187465) | Marine sediment microbial communities from White Oak River estuary, North Carolina - WOR-1-36_30 (SPAdes) (version 2) | ecosystem: Environmental > Aquatic > Marine > Intertidal zone >...
GGAGGGATAATCCATGTATGCGCGATTGCTTGTTATTCATACAGAAATTAAAAGAATAGATGATGCAGCGATGCTCTTTGAGGAGAGCGTCATTCCGCTCTGCAAGGAAAAGAAAGGATACAAGGGAGCCTCTTTTATGGCCGACCGTAAGACCGGTAAATGCATCCTCATCACGCAATGGGAGAGCGAAGAGCATATGCTCGCCACCGAACAAAGCCGCTTTTTCCAAGAACAGGTGGTTAAGTTCATGGGCTTCTTCAAGTCAGACCCCATTCGTGAAGCTTACGAAGTGGTCATTAAGGATTGAACCAAGCTCACTGCCAATGAAAATTGGGGACTGTCCCCAATTTTTCTTAACCCATGGCCTGGGCTAGGAAGTAGTCGCTGATTTTAATACCGTATTTATCGGGGTCCAGCGTGTTGACGACCGTCTTTTTAAACTGGTCTGTTTCAGGGTCCTTTTCCGCCAGATCAACGATCTCGCCATCAATTTTTTCCTTTTGTTCATCCGTAACCAGCTTCACTTTGGGACGGAGCATAAAAGCTTCCTCGGGATTCGTCTCGACAACCACGGCGATCTCCCCTGTGTTCAAAGCCACCAGCGTCCCCACAGGATAGACGCCGATCATGTTGGCAAAAACCCTGAGCAAAAGAGTGTCGTATTCCTCTCCTGACTTCTCGAGCATCATCGACAGAGCCTGTTCCCTGGTAAAGGAAAAATCCCGGTAGATTCTTTTCGTCGTTATCGCGTCAAAGACATCGCAAATCTTCGTGATCTTGCTGAAGAGATTCAGCTCCTTCTTCTTCCAGCTCTGAGGGTATCCCTTATGGTTGGCCCAGACATGATGCTCCAGGGCAACGGAAAGCGCCCGAATCGGGAAGTAGCTCAAGTCCTGGAGAAGCACCAGCTTGGTCAGACCACGGCGGGGGTGTTCCTGCATGATCTCCCATTCTTCGTCATCCAGCTTGCCTTTTTTATTCAGAATCTCCAGAGGAATTTCCAATTTCCCGATGTCGTGGAAGAAAGCGCTCATGCCCAGCTCCACCAATTCATTCTTCTCCAACCCCAGTCTTCTTCCGAAGCAGAGGGCCAGAATAGTCACGTTTATCGAGTGGTTGAGCGTGTATTCCTCATAATTTTTTATATTTGTCATTCCGAGCATGAACGACTCATCGAAGCTGATAAGGTTGATTATGGTCTGGATCAACCTTCGTGTTGTCTTGAAATGCAGCTTCTCATGCTTTTTCTCCCGCTCCATGACTTCATGGAGATGGATGATGCTCTTTAAAAAGACCTTCTTGCAGGAACGCTTGACCTCATCGGGCGTCATTCTCAGGTTGGGATCAAAAGGATGGAGCTTTTCGAGGGTAATATTTTTTATCCCCTGGGCCTCCATGGCACTCTCGAAATCCTCAAAGGTCTTGAGCCTTTTTTCCCTGGATTTGGCAAAGATGACGATAAAATGCGCCAGCTCATCCGCCGACAAATCAGGCTCGAATCCGATCGATTCTATCTCTTTTTGCTTGAATTCAGCCACCAGAAATTTGAATCTCTGGTAACTGTGAAAGTCGACCTTTATCCTGATTGTGTTGAAGAACAGCGCGTTTCCGCGGAACTGAAGTATAGCTTTATCCAGGCTCTTCAACAGGCTCTGGATTAAAAAGTAGAGCGGTTTGAGCTGCTGGATGAATGCGACATTATTGGGCTCAAAGATCTGGGCAGTCTTTAAAGCCGAAGTGAAGCGGATAAATAATTCTTCTATGGTTTTTGATAGGGTCTTTTTTTCCTCATCCGTATACTTCCCTGCCGGTCTTTGTATCTCTCGCGCCATCTTAATCAAGTCCTTTCATCGTCTTTGCTTTCCTGCTGAGGCTCTGCTTTGTGTTCCATCTGGCTCAGGGCAACCCTGCAGGCCTGGCGAACGGATCTGCCGAACACCTTTGTTCCTTCCTGAAGGACTTCTCTTGCCTGGGGGCTCGGGTGAGATTCCAGGGCAGAAACCACGCAAAACCGTGTCTCATTCTGTTTAGCCGCAGAGAAAAGGCTCCATTTTTTTAAAAAGGAACGGAAAAGGGCATAGGCTTCATCATGCTTAGCGCTGGCCAGGTAGTTCAACATGGAGCTTTTCTCCATCCTGGTCCTTCTGATGAATTCTTTGTCCTTAGCCAGTTCCAGGACAAATTCAAACACCTCTTGATCCCCTAAATACTTAAGGTTCTGGGCCGCAAAAACGCTTACTTCTACGTCATTATCGGCAAGAAACCTGACGAGAATCTTATTGGCGTCTTGGCTTGCCACCTTTCCCAGGACCCGTATGACTTCAAGCCGGATATCCTTGTTCGGATGGTCCACAAATCCCTCAAAATGATGGACTTCTTTCAAATCGCCTATCGCTTCCATCATCGACATGATCTCAAGGGAGAGAGAAACATTGCTGCCCTTGGCAAAGTAGAGCAGCGCGCCCACATCCTTCTTGCCTATTTCCCTTAAAATATCCGCAGCCTTGTGTTTATGGACCATGTCCTTTGCGTTCTCCCAGGCTATTCCCACCACAGTGACAACTTCAGGACCTAGAATTTCCAGGTACTGGAAGAAAGAATCATAATCCTTCACCTTATCATCCAAATAGAGCTTTTTGAGCAAGGACTTGGAACTTTCATCTTTGGCGTTTTTCTCGACTTTATCCAGAAGCATGATCTTTTCTTCCGATTTATCCCTCAAATTCTCCTTCAGTTCATGAACGTTCTTTAAAATTCCCAGCGCCTTGGAGAAGTCGGCGCTGCGGACGATCTCGAGAAAATACTTCTCAAGCATTTTGAGTACATCGGCGAACTGCCCATCGCTCTTCTCGAAGTAGAGTATCTCAAACAGCAAGTCCACCAGCTCGCCCTCGGAAGTCATCCGCCTTCCCTTTTCCAGCAGCTTCTCTATTTCCGGTGCTTCTTCCGGGGTGAGAGCAGGTATTCGCTGGTCAGAACCCTCCATCCCCTCCCGGTCTCCTTCGCCCTCGCCCTTCTTTGGCTGCTCAAACATCAGCATGTCCTGCTGGTCCTTGACTTCCGCAATGTCTTCGGGCGTCAGCTCGATCTTTCCGCCCTTGAATTTTCCTGGATCGACCTCAAAATCTTTGGCTTTGTCTCCGCCGCCGATCTTCAGATCAAGGAACTCGTCGAGCGCGTAATACCGAATGTTGACAAAATCCTTCTCCCAGAGGAGGCCCACAGCATCACTTTCCTCCGAAGGAAGGTCAATCGCTTCTTTCAAGATATTCAGGAAGTATTGAAGCTCCTTGCTGTCCAGGCCTTTGAAAAAGGACAGCTGCCTCATCCCGTCCTTGAACAGGAAAAAGGGAAGGCTTCGCTTTTTTTCTTCATCCTGAAAGGCGATCTCGTTTTTATATCTGAAGTTGAACTCCCCGATTCCGATCCTCATTTCATCATACTCTTCGAGGAATTCTCTCAGCTTCTCATCAAAAATGCCGACAGTTTTTTCAACCGAGGGATTTCCCGGGGGATAAAGCTTCATGGTGGAGAAGGCCGTATCAAAGTACTTGAAGAGCAGTTTGACCTTGTTCAGCTCAGCCGGGTCGACCTTTTTCTCGACAGCAGGAATTTCTTCCGGCTCAGCCTGAGCGTCAGGCTTATCGAATTTTTGCTCTTCCATCTTCCCCAAGTTTATCTATATTACCAATAATCCCGACATTTTAACAGTTTTATATCTTCTTTAAAACCAAAATTATCCATCATAAATCAAAAAAAACTTACTCTCGATTCGAGCTTTCTGCTTGAAATTCTATCCCCAGGCTAAAAACAGCGGCTTCAGCGTGGCCAAAGGAGCATTTCCCACCAGTTTTGCAGTTCCTCTGCCTATTCAAGAGGTTATTCTAACACAAATCCTTAAAATCAAATCAATCCTCTCCAAAGGTGATTCGGGGGAGGATTTTTCACCCCTTTATTTCCCCTCTAAAGGGGACATGAGAAACTAATAAATTTTGCCGAGATTCGCTTTACAACGTAACCATATGAAAATAAAAAAAATTACAGATAAAGGCACCATGCATAGAGAGAACATAAAGCTTTAAAATAAGCATTAAAATAAAATTGAAATTGGGAAATCGATTGGTGTATATTAAGAAAACCTCAACCATGAAAAAATTCATTCCAAAGGGAGGGAAACCATGAGAAAAATCATTTCCGTATCATTCTTGATTTTAGCCTTTTTATTCAGCGTTTCGCTCTTTGCCCAGGAGCCCTACAAGCTTCCACCCAAGGATGTGATCGATATCGTCGACGCTACTCCCCCACCGCGCGTCTCCATGAGTCCCAATGGTGAATTGATGCTCCTTTTCGAATATGAAGCCATGCCCTCGATCGCCTACATGGCCCAGCCGCTTCTCAGGCTGGCCGGCACCCGGATCACGCCCAACTACAACAGCCGCCAGCAGACATCGTTCTACACCAGCCTGACCATCAAATCCATCAAAACCGGAAAAGAAATGAAGATCGATCTGCCCGACGGCGCAAAACTGGGCTATCCCAGCTGGTCTCACGACGGCCAGTGGCTGGCTTTTTCCCGCTTGACCGACACAGGCTTCGAAATCTGGGTCGCCGAGACGAAAACAGGAAAAGCCAGAGCCCTGACCGGACCCATCCTCAATTCCACAGTCAACTCAGGATACTCCTGGCTGCCTGAGAACAAGCTTCTTGTCTGGGCCATAGTTGAGGACCGCGGCGCTCCCCCCAAAGAACCCGAAGTTCCCACTGGCCCGAACATCCAGGAGACATCCGGCAAGTTTTCGAAAGTCTGGACTTACCAGGACCTGCTGCAGACTTTCTATGACGCGGAGCTGTTCAAATACTACGCCACCTCTCAGATCTGGGAAATCGACGCAGCCACCGGAAAAAGCCGAAAGATCGGAAAGCCCGGGTTCTACCTCTATGCTGATCCTTCCCCTGACGGAAAACTGCTGCTGGTTTACAGGGTCAAAGAGCCCTATTCTTTCAGCGTACCCTACTATTCCTTCCCGCACAGCGAGGAAATTTGGGATAGAGACGGAAACCTCGTTCATCTCTTCGCAGACCTCCCCGTAGAGGATGAAGTCCCGGTCCGAGGCGTTCCCACCGGGCCGAGGTCTGTCCAGTGGCGGACGCTTAAGCCGGCCACTCTGATCTGGGTCGAAGCCCTGGACGAAGGAGACCCGGAAAAAGAGGTCCCTCACCGGGATAAACTGATGACGCTCTCTTCTCCCTTCAAAGGCGAGCCGAAAGAGATCATGAAGATCGAGCACCGCTACTCGGGAATCGACTGGCTCCAGACAGAGGGAGAGGCATTCCTCACCGAATACAACTGGAAAAAAAGATGGAGGACCACTTACTGCGTGAATGTGGATGACCCGAGCATCGCTCCGAGAAAGGTCATCGACATCAGCTCCCAGGACCGCTACAACGACCCGGGACGCCCCGTGTTCACGCTTACACCCCAGGGAGAATATATCATCCTTCAAGATAAGGACTGGATCTATCTGCGGGGAAGCGGCGCCTCGCCCAAAGGAGACATGCCCTTCCTCGACACAATGAACTACAAGACGATGGAGAAGAAGCGGCTGTTCCAGTGCAGCGAAGGCAGTTATGAATCCTTTGTCGACTTCGTCGGGAAATCCAGGAATGAAATAATAACAGAATACGAATCCAAGACCGAGCCTCCCAATTATTACCTCTACAACCTGAAGAACAAAAAGAAAAAGGCTCTCACCGACTATAAAGACCCCGCTCCTCAGCTCACGGGTATGAAGAAGCAGCTCGTCAAATACACCCGGGCGGACGGAGTCGAGCTCTCCGGAACCCTGTACCTGCCGCCGAGCTATAAAGAGGGAGAAAGGCTGCCCTGTGTGATCTGGGCCTATCCGATCGAATACAGCGATCCGAGCGTGGCCGGACAGATCCGGGGTTCCCCCCACACGTTCACTTTCTTCAGGGGGACATCCCAATTATTCTTTGTCACCCAGGGGTATGCGCTCCTCGACGGTGCCCAGATGCCAGTCATCGGAGACCCCAAGACCATGAACGACACCTTTGTCGACCAGATAGTCTCAAGCCTCAAAGCTGCCATCGACAAGCTGGATTCTATGGGAGTAATCGACCCCAAGCGCGTCGGTGTGGGCGGACACAGCTACGGCGCTTTCATGACAGCCAACCTGCTCGCCCACTGCGACCTCCTGTCAGCCGGGATCGCCCGAAGCGGCGCCTACAACCGGACTCTGACTCCTTTCGGCTTCCAGAGCGAACGAAGAACTCTCTGGCAAGCTCCGGAGATCTACTTCAAGGTCTCGCCATTCATGCACGCCGACAAGATCAACGAACCCATCCTGCTTATCCATGGCGAAGCGGACAACAACTCCGGGACCTTCCCGATTCAGTCCGAGAGGCTCTATCATGCTCTGAAGGGACACGGCGCCACGGCGCGGTTGGTCATGCTGCCACATGAAAGCCACGGCTACAGGGCGAGGGAATCCGTCCTCCACGTGCTGGCAGAGATGTTCGAATGGTTCGATACATACGTGAAGAATAAGAAGTGATTATCCGCTGATTTCTGCCTAGTCCCCTTGTCAAGCTGTTGCTTATGCGTTGAATTCAAATTCGGCTGATGAACTCCCCAACCAATTCCATTATCGCTTTCTCTTTTTGCCAGGCGGCATTATCAAAGATGGATTGAGGTGCTGCCGATGTTACGATCACCATATTCAAGTCCTGGATGACCATGATCAATTGACCACCATGGCCCCAAGCAAAATTGTATTGATGATTTCCGGATACACCTGACCACCACATATATCCATAACCTAGCTGATGGATGTTGGTTAGAATCTCTCCGGGGTAGGTTGATGGAGAAAATATTTGGAGAGACTCTGACACCCATTCGGAGGGAATAATTTGAACGGTGCCGAAGACGCCGTTATCCAAAAATAGCTGACCGAATTTTGCCATGTTTCTCGGTGTCAGATAAACGTCGCCACTCCCATAATAATATCCTAGCGAATCGACCGGCCAGTAGGGTGTTGTAACACCCAAATGATCAAAAAGATAGGTTTGGCAGAATGACCGAAGGGAAGTATTGGCAGCTCGTGCGACAATAATTCCCATCATGTGCGCTGTAAAGTTCGAATAGCCAAATTCTGTTCCTGGATCGTTCATCAGTGGGAATTGTTCGATGAAAGGAATCCAGTTTGACGACGAAAAAAGGGTAGCCAGATAGCCATCGAATTCCTCCCACGGATAACCCGACCGCATCTGGAGTATCTGCTGAATGGTAATATCCGATTTTCTGGGATCTAAGGTTTGCCAACCAATTTCGGGAAAGAATTCCATCATTTTTTGATCAAGACCTGTAAGATGATTTTCTCTTAACGCAATCCCTGTCAGGGCCGAAGTAATGCTTTTTGTAACAGATGCTGTGGAATGGGCATCAAAGATACCTTGCCCGTTAAAATATTTTTCGGCGATGAGAAATCCGTTCCTGACAATGATCAAGCTGTAAATATGGTCAAATCGTTGAGCATCTTCATATATCTCATCGAGTTTTCTCGAATCAAGTCCTTGTTCTTCGGGGGTGGAAATTGGCCAACCATCATTCAAAGCAACCGGTTGGTAGGATTCACTTTCCTCCGTGTTTGTAGAGCAGCCATGAGCTATTAACATCGCAAGAATGACCGATATAATCATCAAAAATCGCATAAATATTAGACCTTTCCGTTTTTTTCGATGATTTGCGAACATATTACTCGTTAATTTAGCGCAAGGCTTGTTAAGTCTTTTCGGTCTCGGCTCTTCTGAGGATAAAAAATTCGTTGTCCGGAGTGCTGGGTTAATTAAGATAGGAATTTCGTTTTCTGCTGAGCTGACCGAATGAACGTTCATCTATCAATTTTCCCTCATTCTATTACGGCGGATTATAAAATGTGATGCGCTGGGATGTCAAACTGAGCTCAAACTCTTCCTCTGCACGCTTGACACATCACGGAGAAAGGTTCTACTCTATAATCAGATAGATTAAGATTAAACAAAAGGCGGGTGGCTTGAAAAAATATCTATTCATCTTTTCAATACTCATTCTTGTCACTGGAATCTATGCTCAGGAATTAAAATTCATGTTCGGGGGAAGTCTTTCAAAATACGAGATTTCGCCTGAAACCTATTTCGATTCTGACCTTGGAGATGATTACAGCTATGAAATCAGCAAGAAAAATGGATTTCTCCTGGGAGCGGGAATCGAATTCAATCTGGCCAGAAACGTATCTCTCGAAATCGATGTCCTGTATCTTCAAAAAGGTACAGAAGCCCAAAGGTTTTATTCTTTTCTAGAAATATACGTAGCTCCGCAGAAAAACACTCTGCATGTCATCAATATCCCCGTATTACTTAAAATCAAGTTCCTACGCGGCTCATCTCCCTACATCCTTGGCGGACATGAATGGTCGTTTATCCTTTCGCATAGATATAGTTCTTTTATCGATAATCGATTTGTAGGAGGAGGCAGCAGAACAGAATCCACCGAGACTCTTGAATCCGGGCTTGTCTACGGAGGAGGATTCGAGATCAAGTTGAAGAAGACATCCTTTTTTATCGAAGCCAGGTTTCTTAATGGATTGAATAACATAATAAAAGATAGTCAGTTCGACTGGGAAACAGCAAAAACCAGGACAATAGTCGTTTTAGCAGGATTCAAAATTTAGTTTTAAAAGGAAGGCTGATGAAAAAAACTCTATTCATCTTGCTGATTCTTATCCTTGTTTCAGCGGCTTATGCCCAGAAAATCAATTTCATCGGAGGGATGAGCCTTTCCAGATATCATGTGGAAGGGCTGGTGTATGCACCCCCTCCGTTTGGTCCAGTATGGCGTTATAACAGCGGATTTATCGGAGGGATGGGTATTGAATTCAAAGTTTTTTGGTTTCTCAGGTTTGAAGCAGATGCTTTATATTTCCAGAAAGGAAGTAATTATAGCCTTATGCCTGGCGACAAGAGCATTTGTAACCTGAATACAATCAGCTTCCCCATCCTGGTTAAATTCGCCTTTTTACCTGATTCACTTCCTTACATTCTTGCGGGTGGCGAATTTTCAATTATACTTTCTGAAAAATGGGACGGAAGGGATTCTACAGTTAGCAGAGAAAAAAATGATTACGGAATTCTTCTGGGGGTAGGGAATAATATCAAAATCCCCGGAGCTTCCTTATTTATAGAGGCCCGATATCATATCGGGATCTCTGATATTAATAGGGCAGACGAGATGTGGGGATGGGACGATATTATAATGAAAACCAGAGCATTAGCCGTGATAATCGGAGTCAAAATTTAATAATAAAAGGAAAGGGAGTCAAGGATAACTCTTATTCATACTTATGAGCTCATATTTATGAGAATTTTTTTTTACAAGTCCGAAACGATTTTAGCGATTTGTTTACCGATTTTATCCCATGATTTAGATTTTTCCAGGCATTTATCATGAATCTTCAGCGAGGTGGCCTGGATAAAACAGACATCCTCAAAAACAGAGAGAACCATTCCTATCCCATGCTCGGCCACCAATGCCTGGAGGATATCATATATCTGTCCCCTTGTTCTTATTGCCGCTTGAATTGTACTGTTGTCTTTCATGTCTCCCCCCCAAAAATAAGAGCTGACGTTCTATAAGATAAGGAAAGTACGCTGTCCCGTCAACATAATTGCCATATTTTATTCATCATTGCTGTTTCGTATTGAAAAAAACCATGCAATCCGCTTAGAATAATAAGTTGCAGCCCTGAATTGATAAAACTGACAGCACGATTGAAAGCTTTGAGAAAGAAAGCACACTCGCCCGAAAATATCCCCATATAGGTTACCTTCCTATGTGCTGACATATTTGGACGCGAAGGAGAAATCATGAGAGCCAATAAAATCCTCATGTTCGCAGCAGCAGCCATGCTGCTGTTTCTCAACACAATCCCGGCTTCATCCCTCATCCAGGAAGCCGGAAAAAAAGACCGGGAGCTGACTATCACTTCGTGGCTCGTGCTCGGCCCCTTTCCCTCTCCTCTGCCCGCCTTTTACGATGACGAGAAAAAGGTCTTTCCCGTAGACAAACTGCTCGAGTTTGAAGCCATCGACATCCCCTGGCTCAAGCCCAGAGAGGGCGCTTCGCTCAAGCTTCATGACGGTACTCAGGCTCAATGGAAAAAAATGGACACCGGAAGAAGAGGAGTTCAACTCACCAAGAGCGCAGGTATCCCCTCCACTGCCTACCTCGGAGTCTACGTGGAAGTGACGAGGTGGACGACAGCCAAGATCACCGTGGTCAGCCCCCAGCTTTTCCAGGTCTATCTGGATGGAAGCATTTCTGTAAAGAAAACAGGCTCGGATGAAGGCGAAGAGGGAGAAGGCTCGCCCAGAGGAAAAAGCGCCTCCGAGGACATCATCCTCGAGACAGGAAAGCACCTCCTCCTGGTCAAGACTGTCTTTGACCCGGCCTCCGGCTCTGACTGGACGGTCGAGGCCGCCCTCTCCTTCAACGAAGGCTATGCTTCCCCGCCTCCGCTGTTCTCCCATTCTCCGGCGGAGAAGATGACCATCAGGCATCTCCTCGATGGGCCCAAGGTCAACAGCACCTCCATCTCCGCCGACGGAACGCTCGCCGCCCTTTCCAAATCGCAAACTCAGCCCCCGAGCGACGATTCGGAATCCTGGCTGGAAGTCTACCAGCTCCCCGAGGGATGGCTGCTCCATACGTTCCGCGGAGGCATGTCCATATCCAGCGTGAACTGGGCGCCCCAGGGAAAAATCTTTTCTTATACCAGCCATGACAAATCAAGAGCGACCATCTGGATCGTGGACCTGGACAAGGGAACCTCAAACCCCATCCTCAAAGAAGTCGAAGACCTGGGAGGCCATGTCTGGGCTCCTGACGGAAGCTTCATCGTTTACTCGATCTCGGAAAAGGGACAGCAGGACAGCAAGAATATCAAAAGATTCCAGAACATGGAGGACCGGCAGCCCTGGTGGCGGGACCGGAGCTATCTCTACAGGCTCACCGTGCCCGAAGGCATCCGGCAGCGCCTGACCGCAGGAGAGCTCTCCACCGTCCTGAACAGCATCAGTCCGGACAGCAAAAATCTTCTCTTCACCCGAACAGTTGTCGATTACAGCGAGCGCCCCTTTTCCAAGACTGAGCTCTACTCTCTTGACCTTTCTACGCTCGAAGCAAAGATGCTGTGGAAAGGAAAATGGTTCGACAGCGCCCAGTGGGGTCCGGACGGAAAGAGTCTTCTTGTCCTCGGCGGCCCCTCGACATTCGGAGCTATCGGTCACAACGTCCCCAAAGGCACGCTTCCCAATGAACTGGACACCCAGGCTTATCTGTACGACCCCCAGACCGGTCAGGCCGACCCCATCACAAGGCGCTTCAATCCTTCCGTCAACCAGGCCTTCTGGAGCCGGACAGAGGACTGCATCTATTTCAAAACTATCGACCGTTCCTACCAGCAGCTCTATAAATTCGACCTGCAGAAAAGAAGCTTTTCCCACATAGACTGCGGGATTGAGGTCATTGAACAGATCGATATCGCCGAGAAAAATCCTGCGGCTGTGTGCGTCGGCTCGAGCGCGACGATTCCGCCCAAGGCCTATTTACTGGACCTGGAGAACAGGAAATGGACCATGCTCCATGATCCGGGAAAAGAGGACTTCGCGGATGTCAGGTTCGGAGAGGTCAAAGCCTGGAGATTCAAGAACAAACAGGGCCGCTGGATCGAGGGCAGGGTGTATTATCCCCCTGATTTTAATAAGAATAAAAAATACCCGTGCATTGTCTACTATTATGGCGGCGCCTCTCCGGTCACCAGGGAGTTCGGGGGCCGCTACCCCAAGAACCTCTATGCCGCCCACGGATACATCGTCTACGTGCTTCAGCCCAGCGGAGCCTACGGTTTCGGGCAGGAGTTCTCCGCCCTTCATGTCAACGACTGGGGACTGGTTGTGGCCGATGAGATTATCGAAGGCGTGAGAAAATTCCTCGATGACCATCCTTTTGTCGACCCCAAGCGAGTCGGCTGCATGGGGGCCTCCTACGGCGGGTTCATGACCATGCTCATCCTTACCCGCACCAACCTTTTCTCCGCGGCGATCGCCCACGCCGGCATCAGCTCCATTTCCAGCTACTGGGGTGAGGGATTCTGGGGCTACTGGTACAACAGCGTCTCCGCAGCCAACAGCTTCCCCTGGAACAGGAAGGACATCTATGTGAGTCAAAGCGCCTTGTTCAACGCGGATAAGATCTCGACGCCCCTCATGCTTCTTCACGGCTCCCAGGACACCAACGTCCCGCCCGGCGAAAGCACCCAGCTCTTCACAGCGCTCAGACTCCTCGGACGGGAAGTGGAGTACATCCAGATCCTGGACCAGAACCACACCATCATGAATTACACCAAGCGGAAAATCTGGACCAAGACCATCCTGTCCTGGTTCGATAAATGGCTTAAGAACGAGCAGGAATGGTGGAGCTCCCTCTATCCCGAGAAATAAGGAAAAACGCAAAAAGAAAACTCAATAGAGGTTTTCGGTCAGGCGGGATAAAGCAGAAGAGGATAATAAGGGGCATAAGAATTTCTTATAGATACAGGAATTCATAATTCAAGGAAGGACGTTTACCATGAATGAACCGAAATGCGCCGAATGCAAGCCCAAACCCTGTGTGCGGGGCGTAACCGATGAGTCACTCCTTCCCTCTTTTTGTCCCATCAAGAACTTCAAAGGCCTGCTCGAGGAGGTCAGGGAAAAATACCGGTCTAAAGACATCAAGGATTTCTACCTCCAGGCTGCGTTGATAGAGAAAGAAGCCTATGATGAGAAAGCCGCGAGAGAAGAAGGGCGGACCGTGCCTGTCCGGCCGAGGATCAGGGAAATCGCCGAGTTCGCCAAAAAAATCAACGGCAAGAAGGTCGGAATCGCCTTCTGCTCGGGCCTGATCGATGAGGCAGGCAGGGCGTCCGCCATCCTGAAAAAAAACGGGCTCGAGGTCATCTCTGCAATCTGCTGCTGCGGAGCAGCGGATAAGACCGACCTGGGAGTTCCGTCCGATTTCAAGATTCGAGACCCAAAAAAATTCGAAGCCGGTTGCAATCCCCTCCTCCAGGCGGAGCTTCTCAACAGGTCGAAAACAGCGTTCAACATCATCATCGGCCTCTGCGTGGGCCATGACATGCTCTTCACCAAACACTCCCGGGCTCCGGTGACGACCCTCATCGTCAAGGACCGTTTCACCGGGCACAACCCGGTGATCAGCCTCTACACCAAATACCACAAAGATATCGTCTGAAAATCATTCAGAAGACGAATTGAGGGCTTAATTAATTGGGGAAATGCAATCAATTTAATAATGAAATTGCCGCGCTTTGCCCGCAATGACAAATTGCATGAGAAATTGGGAGGCTGTCCCCAAGTCCTAAAATGACAACTGCAGGAAAAGGGGCCTGGCTCCTTTTTCTGTTTAATTGGGGACTGTCCCCAATTTTTAAAATGTCGAATGTTGAGATGCGATCCCTTTATTTCTTTCGAACTGCCAAAATCATTGAAAAATGTGCTTTCAAAAATCATATTTTTTGGTTAAAATACGGCAATTCAAGGAGGGGATGAAATGAAAAAAATATTCACAACCACAACATCTCTCTTTTTTCTTTTCGCGATTGCAGGCCTGGCCATCTCAAATTCTCTCAAATCTTCCCAGGATGTCGAAGTCAAGCTGACAGACGTCTCGCCCTTTTCCTACTGCTGCGTAACCCATAAGGGACCTTTCACGGAAATCGAAAACGTCATCGGGAAGCTGATGCAGGCAGCCCAATCCCAGAACCTGTTTCCCGCCGGGGCCATCATCGGGATCTATTACAACAGTCCGGACGAGGTTAAGCCCGAGGAGCTGGAATGGGAAATAGGATTTCCCGTCTCAGCCCAGGCCAATGTCCTCAAGCCGCTCGAGAAAAAGCAGTGGAAGTACTCGCCCGTGGCTGCAGCCATTCATAAAGGCGCCTACGAAGAGACCGGACAGACCATCTCCAAGATACTGGAATGGATGCAGGCCAACGGCTACGTCCAGGCTGGTCCGGTAATGGAGAAATACCTGACCATGCCCACCCCGGATACAAGACCCGAAGACATGAGATCGGAGATTTGGGTGCCCTGCAAAAAGAAGTGAGGCCAGCGCTCAACCCGGGTCATCAACAGCGAATTCTCCTCATAGACAAGGCAAAAGGCTAGCCGCTAAAAGTGATATAAAAATCACCCTAAAAGGGAGTAGATTTGGGGAAAAATCACCTATAGAATTCACCTGCTAAGGCTATTTACATAATAACCGGGATGGCTTATTCTCATTTTACAGGAAAAGTTTAGGGAAACTGTGTATAACCCTGAGTAACTCCAGCTTTTACAGGAAGAAACGCCATGAAACCCGACGCTGTTAAGGAAGCTTCGGAACTCGCAGGAGAGTTCTACCGCGACTTTCTGGACAACGCTCCGGATATCATCTTCACCATCGACCTGAAGGGAAATTTTCTCTACGTCAACAAAACCGCCCAAAAGATAACCGGATTCCCTCTGTCCCAGCTCCTCAAAAGCAGCTTTCACGAGCTCGCGGCACCCGATTATAAAGATGCTGTGAAAAAATTCTTCCAGAATGATTTTAAAGCCAGATCCATCCCCCTTCTGGAAATCGAGATCATAGGTTCGAACGCCAAACCGATCCCTCTGGAAGTCCACATCGAAAAATCCAAAGATAAAAACGGCAAGGTCACCGAACTCCAGGGGATTGCCAGGGATATCAGCCTTCGCAAGAAAGCGATGGACGAGATCAACCACCTCTACAAAGAAGTCGAAAAGGCCAAGACGAGCCTCAAATCCACCCTGGATAACGCCACCAACATCGCTATCCAGGCTTTCAACGTCAAAGGTGAAGTGGTCTACTGGAACCGCTTCTCGGAAAAGCTGTTCGGATACACCGAGGCCAAGGTTAAAGGGAAAACCCTCAAGGGTATGATCTTTTCCGAAAAAGATGAAAAAGAATTCAAAAAACAAATCACCCACACCATCGAGAGCCGGAAGGCCTCTTCAAAAAAAGAGTGGACCATCACCACCAAAAAGGGGGACGAAAAACACGTCCTCTGTCATATCTTCCCCGCCGTCTTCCCCGGACTGCAGTCAGTAGCCGTGGCCATGCACATGGACATCACCGACAGCTACAAGGCAAGGGAAAAAGTCAATGATATGCTCAACCAGCTCGAGAGATTCTCCTCCATCTCCGCGGACATCCTTTCCATCGAAGAAGAGGAAGAGCTTTTCGAGCGCATCTCTCAAGCGGTTGTCGACATCTCGGACTTTGAGAGAGTTCTCATCTCCTACTTCATCGACAAGCCTCCTTTCCGGGAAATCATCGGCCACAGAGGGATCAAGGAGTCTGAGTTCAACAGAGTCCAGAAAGTCCACATGCCGAAAGAGAAATACCTGAAGTACTTCGAGCGGGGAATCAAGATCGGCAACCAGTCCTGCTTCATCCCCCACAAAATGAAGGGCATCCTCGACAAGAAAGCGTTCATTCCCGGAGAGAAGGGTTATACCGATAAAGAGGGACGCTGGAACCGGGAAGACAATCTTCTCGTCGCCATGAGGGATACGAGCGGGGACCTGATCGGGATCATCTCGGTCGACGACTCCAAAAGCGGCCTGATCCCCACCGAGGAAACAGTCCGGCCTCTGGAGATCTTCGCCAACCTCATCTCCGAGATCATCCAGAGACACAAGCTGGCCAAAAAGATCAGCGAATCCGAGGCGAAGTACCGGGAACTGGTGAACAACATCAAGATCGGAATATTCAGGGCGACTCCCGAGGGTAAGATCCTTGAGGCCAATCCATCTGTAGTGGAGATGTTCGGCTATGCCAACGCAGCAAAATTCCTCAACGTCAACAAGATCGAACTCTATCAGGACCCGGATGACTACAAGGAATTCATGAACGAGCTGGAGGAAAAGGGAGTCGTCAAGAACGAAGATTTCACCCTGAAAAGGGAGGATGGAGAACTGTTCTGGGCGTCCATCACATCGGCGGCAATCAAGGATAAATCCGGGAAGATCATATACTATGACACGGTTATCGAGGATATCACCGAGCGCAAGAAGCTGGAGGAAGAAGTCAAGCGGCTCTCCGTCACCGACGAGCTCACCGGCCTCTACAACAGAAGGTACTTCAACCAGAACCTGCCCAAAGAGATTCATACCGCGGAAAGATGGAGAAGCGCACTTTCCCTGATCATGATCGACATCGACGACTTCAAACAGTACAACGACATGTATCTCCACCTCGAGGGAGACGAGGTCTTAAAGGAAACCGCAAAGGTCATCTCCCATGTCATCCGCAGGGATATGGATTGGGCGGCGCGCTTCGGAGGGGACGAATTTGTGATCGTCCTGCCCGGTATTAATTCCAACGAGGCGTCTGTCGTGGCCGATCGTCTCCGAAAATTCATCCAGGGCATAAAGTTCAAGCCCAAATCCGCCATCGTGCACAAGACCATAAGCCTGGGAGTGGCCCACTGCTACTATTCCGAAGTCAAGCCCGCAAGAGTCCAGGCCCGGGTCTACCCCACCAACTATGAAAAGGTCGCCACCGAGCTGACTATCCTGGCTGATAAAGCCCTGTTCAAGGCAAAGAACACAGGACGAAACAAGGTCGAAATCTCCAAGAAAGCCTTGGAGGTCAGCCGGATCGTCCGCTAAAAATAATCCCCCCTGAATTAAGGCCAGCCCTAAAGCACGCTCTCTGCTATTGAATCCAATCCCTGCTCATGCAGAAATAAATCCCAAAAGTGCTGTAGGATTTTTTTAATCCGGGTGAAGCGCCTCTCTAATCCCTGCAGGTGCCCGAGCAGGCTCTGACGCAGACGCCGCAGATGTGCTGTCCGACGATCCCCTGCCTGCGGAAATCCTTGAGCTTATCGAAACAGGCCCAGTGGTCGAAATCCTCTCTCTTCTCCTTGATGGCGCCGGCAGGGCAAACCTCGATGCATTTCAGACATTTGCCGCAGCCGCCTTTCAACGGCCTGCCCGCCTCAAGGGGCATGTCGGTCAGCACTGTGACCAGCCTGAACCTCGCGCCGTATTCAGGGTGGACAAGCAGGTTGTTCCTGCCCAGCCATCCCAGCCCGGCCAGGTAGCCCACCTTCTTGTGGGAGAGATGCGCCTTCTGGTTTTCCCAGTCGAGCATCTGGGAGGCAGGAATAGGAAGGGCTTTATAGCCGCTCTCCTGGATACGGGTCGCAAGCAGGAAAGCCGCTCTGTCGAGGAAAAAATTAAGCTGGCGGTAGTGGTGAAAATAAAGGGGAGTCGGCCTGTCCTTTATCTCATCGAGCACGCTGCCGATGAGCCTCTTTCCCATCGCTATTCCCCTGTGGAATCCCTTTTTGACCTCTTCATCCAGGAGAAACTCGTCCCTGATTGCGGTGATGTCCGCCACGCCGAACAGGGAGACTCCGAGGTCCAGGGTGAATTTCCTGAGGCTTTCCGAGTTTTTCCTTACCTCGCTCATGAAATCCCATTTTACTGGCGGCTTCAAGCCCTGTCAATCGGAGCCGGGATACAACCGATAAATACCGGTCCGGTAAAAAAAAAGACAAATATATCCATAAAAGTCTGAATCCCCAAATGAGCGAGCTGAAAACCTTCTAAGATGAAGTCTCCGACATAGAACATGAGAGAGGATTTTGAGAAAGCGGATATGGTGATATCATGAATATCATAAAAAGTGTTTTTCGACAGCCCTTGTTGTGCATATAATAATTCCAAGTATTCGTGATCCAAATGAAAAAAAGTCCAGAATTCCGAAAAAACGACCGTTACAAAAGAAGCAGCTATCGCGCCTACAACTGGAAAATGCCTCGAATATATGATTCCTGCATTTGGCTGAAATTAGGCAAAGTGGAGCTGCTGGACGAAACTGTGCTTCGCGAAGCATCAAGCGATGACCCTTCCCTGCGCATATTAGATATCGGCTGTGCGACAGGAAGGCTTCTTTATAAACTGGCCGAACGCGGCTACACAAATCTATCGGGTGTCGACCTTGCTCCGCGTATAATTGAAGTCGCCCGGAATAAACTATCCCCTTTTAAAATCAACCTGAACCTGAAGACCGCGGATTCCGAAGACCGTCTGCCCTGGCCCGATAATTCCTTCGATGTCGTTACACTTACAGGAGTCATCCATCATTTTTACCGCCTAGACGATGCCTTAAAAGAAGCCTGCAGGGTTCTCAACAAAAAAGGAAAACTGATAATCTGGGATCCCTGGTTTCCGGTCATTATAAGACAGATAGTCAATTCCTGGCTGTATTTTTTCCCGCATGACGGAGACTACAGGTTCTACACTCCCAAAAAAGTCGAGGTTTCACTCAAAGAAATCGGTCTGAAAAATGTTCAATACCGGAGAATAGGTTTCTGGACCTATATAATAACAGGGGAAAAATCAGGTTGACCGGGTATTCCCCCATTCTTAACCACTTTGAGGCCCGCTTTTCGCGAGCACCCCGGTTGAACAATGAATCTCTCTTTTTAAATCAGAATATACAAGAGAAGCATTGCCAAAGGCGCATAATGCAAATCATAGGAACAGAACACATGCAGACGAGATAAAGAGGAAAGAGCGAGGAAAGCAACCTTTAATCCCTTTTAAGAGTCATACGGTATTAATCAGGGAAAGGCCGACTTCGTTCAACATGTGATCCCAAGAATCCTGTCCTGAACCCCTGACTATGCCAAGGATGGCTTGTGTCTGAGTCAGGGGAGACAAATAATTCAGCAACCATTTCGGAAAGCCGGACGTATATATTTAAAAATGACATTTTTAAGAGCACTTTCGAAATCCGCAGTTTAGGCTCAGTGAAGCTTTCTGTTTGAAACACAGACAATAAACAAGATTAAAAGAGGAGAAGCCTGTGAAACCTTACCGAGTATTAGCCATCGGCTTTTCAATCTTCCTGGCTTCAATGGTCTTCCCGGCGCCGACATCCCCGCAAGACAGCGTTCCGAGAAACCATGGAACAGGAACGGTCGAGGATCCTTATATTGTCCCTCAAACCGGGTCTGGGATCCAGGTTGACGCTGTTTTGGAGGAGGAAGCATGGGAAAACGCACTTGTGCTGGAATTGAAATATGAGGTCCGGCCCGGGGAAAATGTAACTCCGCCTGTACGCACCGAGGTGCTCCTCACCTACGACAAGGATAACCTTTATGCAGCCTTCCGCTGTTACGACCCCAAACCATCGGCCATCAGAGCTCACCTGAGAGACCGGGATACTCTGGGCGGGGACGACTGGATCGCCCTGATCTTTGACACCTTCAACGACAGTCGACGGAGCTTTGATTTTATCGTCACAGCTCAGGGGGTGCAGTTCGACCAAATTGAAACTCAAACTAATGAGGACCCTGGTTGGGACACGATCTGGGATTGCTCCAGCAGGATCACTGAATGGGGCTACGCCGTAGAAATTTCCATTCCCTTCTCATCACTCCGTTTCCAGCGTAAGGAGGGACCGCAGGTCTGGGGATTCGATGCCGTGCGCCGGTATCCCCGCGAACACGCCTACCACATCGGGCTCTTCCCAAGAGACCGGAGCAACAACTGCTATCTGTGCCAGGCTGTCAAGATAAAGGGCTTCGAGGGCGCCAGCCCCGGGCTGAACATCGAGATCAATCCTACAGTCATCGGAGCCCGCACGGATGAACGGTCGGATTTTCCCCAGGGCAACCTTGAAAAGGAATATCAGGATGCGGAGGCAGGACTGACCGCCCGTTGGGGAATGACACCGAACCTAACGCTCAATCTAACGGCCAATCCCGACTTCAGCCAGGTCGAGGCCGATGCCTGGCAGCTGGACATCAACCAGCCATTCGCCCTTTTTTATCCTGAAAGGCGGCCTTTCTTCACCGAAGGAGCGGACTTCTTCAGTGCTCTTGAAAATATCATCTATACCCGGATGATACGGGACCCGAAATGGGGGTTCAAGCTGACAGGCAAGGAAGGAACCCACACCATTGGGGCCTATGCTGTCCGCGATGAAATAACAAACTTCATCTTTCCTGGAAGCCAGGGATCCAGCCAAGACTCTCTGGATCAGGCAAACACATCTTCGGTCTTTCGCTACAAGAAGGACTTCGGCAGAAGATATACGGTCGGGCTTTTGGCAACCGACCGGGAAGGGCAGGATTATTACAACAGGGTTTACGGGTTCGACCTGGATTTCCGCTTCACCCGCACCAATCAAATCCAGCTGCTGATCCTCGGTTCCAAAACAAGGTATCCGGCTGAAGTCGCAAGCGATAACAATCAACCTGGCGGCTCATTCAGC
>Ga0209427_10002824_pt1 | contig 20406 bp, 14 predicted proteins | sample DeeMarSWOR136_30_FD_187465 | JGI IMG/M metagenome (GOLD analysis project Ga0209427, IMG submission 187465) | Marine sediment microbial communities from White Oak River estuary, North Carolina - WOR-1-36_30 (SPAdes) (version 2) | ecosystem: Environmental > Aquatic > Marine > Intertidal zone >...
GAGAAGGTACTGCAGAATCCCGATTGCAGCTCATACATATCTTCTTCCAATTTCTTAATCTTTCAGTTGCTTAATTACGCAACAATATATAATATCTGCATATTTCTGTCAATACCTTTTTAGAAAATTCATTGATGAGGAATGTAATTAAATGCCTGCCTCTAATGCTCGGCTATTTCTGGACAGCAAAGGGGTTAAAGTCTGTATCGTAGTCGTAATAATCTTCACTTTCCACCTTCTTGAGAGTCCGAACACTCAGATAGGTGGCTGGAGTCATGATCGCCTCTATTCCGACTTTAAAAAGATAGTTTGTGATCACAAGGGTCATGAAGAGGCTCCAGGGAAACACCCCAAAGAGAGAGGCCACCGCGATGAATACCCCGGTGTCCACGAGCTCACCCACGATGGTACTCCCAATGGTTCTTGTCCACAGCCAGCGCCCGGAGGTGAGTATCTTCATCTTCGCAAGAGTGAATGAGTTGGTGAACTCCCCGGACCAGTAGCCGAGGAGGCTTGCCAGAGCGATCCCGCCTGTGCTCATGCCGCCAAGGATCGCTTCGTAGGCTGCCTGGCCTGCATAACTTTCCCAGGTCTCTTCCCCCGGCATGACCCTGACAAGCCAGAACACGAGCGAGCTCAGTACCAGACATGCAAACCCTGTCCAGATCACCTTCCGGGAGTTTTTATAGCCGTAGACCTCAGTGAGGATGTCACCAAAGATGTAACTCACGGGAAAGAGGAGCGTTCCCGCGTCAAAGGCGAACCGCACATTCAGAATGCTGAACCCCCAGTCGATGATCTTTGCAGAGGAGGCCACGTTGCTTACCACGAGTACAGTCACAAAAAAGGCGGTCACCAGGTAGAAGTATCTGTATTCCCTTCTTACAATCGCTTCCTTCACAGCAAACCCTTTTCCCTGATTGTAGCGTAAAAAACGAGAATTGGCAAACCAATCACAGGGGTAATCATCTTTTTTCCTGTCTGGTGGGATCATCAAGGAGAAAAACTGGACGTACACCCCCTCATAACGCACCTGGTAATCGAAAGGATAACGACCGGAAGGAAGATCCACTGAATGATGGGGATGAGCCCGATGCCAATCAACGGAATGACGGGCATGAGCGTGGAGTACCCCCAGTTTCCTCTCACCTGCACGTTGAGGTACTCGCTGAAAGCGGTGTAAAAAACTCCCAGAATCCCATAAACACAAATGAAAATAGTATTAAAAAACCTGTAGTGATCATGATTTTTTTCAACATGCTGGTATTAACCTTAGACGAAGCTTGGGCCCTTGTCAAGCCGAAGACACTGGGGAGTATAGAGGTCATTCATAGGTCGAAAAATATTATTATTTCCTTTTCGATTACGCGTCTGTACTCCCTCTCTGTTAATTCTGTCTCTCTTATATTTACAATCCTGTTGCATCCTCTGACTACTTTTTTCAACCGGTGTCCCAGATACTCAAAGAAGATATCACGCACATGGAACACCATCGCCTCCCTATCCCCGAATCTTTTTACCTCACGCTCGAGTGTTTTCAGCATGTGGAAGCCAGCAGGATTCGGAAATCGGTAGGTACAGTGGCCTTTTATATCCTTCAGCGGACTATCCGTTACGATCGAGTTGCTCTCATTTCACGGATATTCTTGCCTGCGATAATAACACATGTCATAATAGGTGTTGATAAAGAAAAGGAGATCGTAAAATCTATGAAAAATGTACGCATCATTATTTTCCTGGCAGCTGTACTGCTGATTATCACAAATACATCCTTCGCACACAAACCCGTCATTGTGAAGAATCAAAGCTCCAGAGAGAATCCGATACTCGTTGAAGAGCCTGAAATCTCATGGGCTTTTTACGGAGTGCTCGAAGGAGAGCCCCACTACTACAAGATCGTCTGGGAAAAGCCCTTTACGCTCTACGTCAACATCCTCGTGCCCGATCTCAATCCGGAGGGAGAGCCAGTGCCGGTGCACGACATGTCCTTTGCGATAGTTGAGGACGACACGCTTCTGCACATCACAGAGGGAATACATTTTCAGTGGCGAAGATTTTACGAAGAGTACGGCCGGGATCACTACTACATGGGGCCTGAGTTTGAAAAGAGGGTAGACGCGGGTACCTACTACGTCAGGGTGTTCAACGGGAATAATAGCGGCAGGTACTCCCTTGCCATTGGGAAAATCGAGAAGTTCAACTTCTTCAGCCTCATCGGCGCCATTCTGAAGGCGAAGTCCCTCGACCGTTGGTTCTTCAGGTAAAGGGTATTCTGGTGGGTCGCTTTTACTACGCTGTAAAGATAAGTTCTACTCTTCAGAAATATCTGCGCTCTTTATCTAATAATGTTCTTCTTGAGTGCACGGAGAACGGATGTAGTTGCGGTTAACCGTAGAATCCAAGGAGAGGAAAAGATGAAAATGAAACAGTCTCCCTTTGATGTTCTGCTCCGTAAGGGACTGCCACGGCTCAGCGGCAGTATTTCCGGCATTCCCCTTTTAAAACCGGTCAATGTAATCCGGGATGGATTCGGCATTCCCCACATTTTCGCACAGAACGAGCAGGATCTGATGGCTGCGCAGGGATTCGTACACGCCCAGGATCGACTCTGGCAGATGGAGATGACTAGACGTTTTGCAACCGGAAGGCTTTCAGAAATCGTAGGAGAGGAAACCCTGGAGCTCGATCTATTCACCAAAATCATGGGCTTTGACAGGCTCGTTGAACGGGCGGTCAGTCACGTTGCGGATGAAGACAGGGTACTCCTCGAATCCTATACTGCAGGTATTAACGCGTTCATACAGTCGACAGAGAAACACCTTCCCCTGGAGTTCAGGACACTGAAGTGTGTGCCTGCTCCCTGGAAAATAGAGGATATCGGTGGTTCTCTCGCGATCAACGCATGGTTCCTGCAGACCAACTTTCAGGAGGAAATCCTTGCGCTCCTCTGCCGAAAGAGGCTCAATGCTTCTCAGTGGAACAAAATTTTTCCCTCCTCCCCGGGAGAAAAACTGCCTGAAGAGGACTTCTTCCACAAGTTCAGGGATATCAGGATTGGGAAGCTGCTCCCAGAAGCCCTCGCCTACTACAGTACACTCGCGCTCCCTCCCGCAGCGAGCAATAACTGGATTGTGTCAGACGCCGCGAATGGGCACCCCCTGCTGGCAAACGACCTGCATCTGAGCATGATGGTCCCCCAGATCTGGTATTTCTGTCACCTGCACTGCCCGACCCTCAACGTGATTGGTGCCTCTATGCCAGGATCTCCGGGAATCATCATCGGAAGAAACGAGCGCATTGCCTGGGGTGTGACAAATATGATGACGGATTGTGTAGACCTCTATGTCCTGAAAGTCGATCCTGGTAATCCGCGGCGCTACTTTGTGGAGGGTCAGGCTCATGAGATTGATGTGGAGGAGCTCTCCATCCCGCTCAGAGGTGGAATGAAGAAAAAAGCACATGTCCTTCGTACGATCCACGGCACGGTGCTCACCGAGGTTGAGGAGGGAGTAGAAGCAGTGGTCGTGCTCAAATGGTACGGAACCCTCCACGATAATGCGCTTCTGGACTCAACCATTTCCGGCTTCTTTTCACTTATACGAGCCGGAAGCGTCAAGGAGGCCTTCGAAGCATGCAGGTCGATCACGAGTATTGGTCAGAACTTCGTTATAGGCGATGTGCAGGGAAACATCGGCTGGCACACCACAGGCGCGGTCCCTGTGCGACAAGGATATTCAGGAAGGCTGCCTGCTGACGGCTCATCGGGAGAACACGGATGGGAAGGATTCCTTCCCCGTGAACAGATGCCACACAGCTATAATCCTAGACCATCACGCATCGTCACGGCAAACCACAAAACCACAACCAAGACCCAATCCCATTCCATCACCCACTCCTGGTGCGCGCCCTACCGGTTCGAGAGAATCGAACATTTGATTGGGGAACTTTCCTGCCCCACGGTTGATGACTTTCGCAAGGCGCAGATGGATAGCCATTCACTTCAGGCAGAAAAAATACTCCCCACCCTGCTCCGTTTCTCCTGTTCCGATCCTCTTGCCCGGGAGGCACAGGAGATCCTCCGGAACTGGGATTGCACCATGCAAGCGGAGAGCAGATCCGCACTCGTATTCAACGTGTTTCTCGTACAGTTTGCCTGCCTGCTTCTTGGTGATCTGCTAGGAGATGCCCTTCCGTTGTTCCTCTCCCTTATGGGATTAACATACACCGGGGTGGATGAGGTGCTGGGCCCCAGCGGATATATATCCGGCGGATCGAAATCCGGCGGATTGAAATCCGGCAGTGATTCGCATAAGGAAATACTCGGAGACCGATCGCTCGAAACCCTCTGCGAGGAATCGCTCAAAGAATCGATACAGTTCATTTGTCGTACTCTCGGGAAAAACAGAAGAAAATGGAGCTGGGGAAGGTTACATACCTACCTCTTCATGCACCCGGCTGGAAGAGGAGGCAATTCCTCCTCTCCCACCTGGAAAGCACGTGCTGCGAGCTGGCTTTTGAACAGAGGCCCTTATCCTGCGCCGGGGAATGGCTCAACCTTGAACGCAGCAGTATTCAATCCCGGTCATAGGGGAGGTTTCAGCTCAAAATTTGCTGCTCACACCATTCCCTCCCTGCGTATGGTCGCAGACCTTTCCCACATGGATAGGACCTATATTATAGGCCCGATGGGGCAATCCGGGCAGCCGGGGTCCCGTCACTACGCAGATATGATCAACCCCTGGCTGCACGGATTACTCACTCCTATTCCGCTCACGAGGGAGGAAGCAGAAAAGATCGGTAGACATACTTTAAAGCTGTATCCGGAGATGAATACAGGTGCACCATGAGACTACCCCAAACCCAACCTCCATTGGGTTCCACATGTAAACCTGCTATCGCAGTATCATTTTTAACCGCTTCAATTTACCTTTATAGGGCGGATACCTGAGCTTGACATCCAGCAGTCTGGGACCCTTCATGACAGATTTCTGGTGTGAAAAGGTTTCGAAGCTCGCCCTTCCGTGGTAAGCACCCATTCCGCTGTTTCCTATTCCACCGAATGGAAGATTCAGGTTGGCAAATTGGATGACTGCATCGTTGATACACCCACCTCCAAAGGAGGTTCGCTCAAGCACCAGGTGCTGTGTCTTCCTTTTCTCCGAGAAGACATACAAGGAAAGAGGCCTTGGCCGCGAGTTAACGAAGGAGAGAGCGTCTTCAATATCCTCATACTCCAAAACCGGGAGCAGAGGCCCAAATATCTCCTCCTGCATGATCGGATCTTCCGGCATGACACTGTCGATAAGGGTTGGTGAAATATACATGTCCTTATCGTTCATCTCTCCTCCGAAGACAATTGAACCGCACCGAATGAGACCCTGAAGGCGTTTGAAGTGCCGTTCGTTCACGATCCTGGCGAAATCGGGGCTTTCAGCCGGATTCTTGCCGAAGAACTTCTCTGTGCTCAGTCTTAGCGCAGAAAACAGCGCATTTTTCACAGAGCTTTCCACCAGAAGATAATCGGGGGCGAGGCAGCTCTGACCGGCGTTCAGGAACTTTCCCCAAGCTATTCTTGATGCAGCCCTTTCAAGCTCTGCCTCCTTGTCCACTATGCAGGGATTCTTCCCTCCGAGTTCAAGAGTTACCGGCGTGAGATGTTGTGAGGCCGCCAGCATCACAATTTTTCCGAGGGACGGGCTCCCGGAAAAGAATATATAATCAAAAGGTTGGCGTAAAAGTGCCTGATTCATCTCTTTTCCCCCCTGGAAAATTGTAATGTATTCTTCATTAAAACATTCCCTTATCATCTGCTCGATGATGGCAGCGGTGCGGGGGGAGTGATTTGAAGGCTTGAGCACTACACAGTTACCTGATGCAATCGCTCCGATCAGTGGCATGATAAGAAGGTTGAAAGGGTAATTCCAGGGTGAAATGATGAGTACAAGACCGTAGGGTTCTCTACGAATGGAGCTTGAAGACCCGATGAGTGTGAACGGTGTTTTTACCCTTTCCGGTTTTCCCCATGATTTCAGGTGCCTGAGGTGCATCTTTAACTCCGTTTTCACCATCCCTATCTCCGATATGTACACCTCGTAGGGGGATTTCCTCAGATCTTGAAAGAGAGCCTCTGTGATCCGCCCTTCATAGACCTCCACTCCATCTCTGAGCCTTTCGAGCATTTCACGTCTAAAGGTAACCTCCTTTGTCCTCTGGGAGGAAAAAAAGCGTCTTTGATTTTCAAGCAGTGCCTTCATGTGCGTATCCTTCATAGCCTTTCCCCGAAGAAATAAAAGTCTTTTGTTTTTTAAAGTCTTAATATACCATGAAGGGGACCTTTACAGAAGCGCCAATTATTTGGTTTTTGAGCACAGTGGTTATTCGTGCTCCTACGCTCTCTCATAGGAAAACCTCTTTCTGGGACCCTGAGAGCGTATCACCTGAAGACGGTCTGCAGATCTCTTATTAGAGGGTGTATGCCTCCGTCGGTTGAGAAAAAGTCAAAGTACATCCTAGCAATCGATCTTGGCACAAGCGGTGCAAAGTCCGCACTGGTGTCTGTAAGGGGAGAGATTGCGGGTTGCGAATTTGAGAAGACCCCTCTTCATCTCATTCCCGGTGGTGGCGCCGAGCAAAATCCCGACGATTGGTGGAACGCCATTCTCAGCGCGTCGAAGAGAGTACTCGCCAGACAGCTCGTTCCATCAGAAGAGGTCGTTGCCCTCTCCTGTACGACCCAATGGTCTGGGACAGTACCGGTGGACAGAGGGGGGAATTCTCTGGCGAACGCCATCATCTGGATGGATTCCAGGGGAAGCCGGGAGGTGGAGGAAATCACTGGGGGCCCCATCCGGATTGCCGGATACGGTATTCTAAAGCTCGGTCGATGGATCCGTCTGACAGGGGGTATCCCTGCCCGATCGGGGAAGGATTCAATTGCCCATATCCTCTACATCAAACATGAACATCCCGAGGTGTACAACCGTGCATTTAAGTTCCTTGAGCCGAAGGACTACATCAATTTGAGGTTCACCGGTCGTTTTATGTCTTCCTACGACACCATTACACTGCACTGGGTCACCAACAATCGCGATGTCACACGCATCGATTATGACAACCGCCTGCTCCGGCTTACGAGGATCGACAGGGACAAGCTCCCGGATCTCGGGCAAGCGGTGGATATTCTTGGTACGCTGCGGAAAGAGATCGCACGGGAGCTCGGGTTGAGAAAAACCGTAAAAGTGGTTATTGGAGCACCTGACATGCACACTGCAGCGCTCGGATCGGGTGCGGTAAGGGATGGCGAAGCACACCTCTATATTGGAAGCTCATCATGGCTTACCTGCCATCTCCCCTACAAGAAGACCGATCTTTTTCACAACATAGCATCTCTCCCCTCTGCCATTCCAGGCCGGTACTTTCTCACCAACGAACAGGAGACCGCAGGAGCCTGTCTCCGCTTTTTCAAAGAACGAATACTCTTTTACAATGACGGACTGGCCGGTAATTTTCTCCTGTTCGAGGGTAGTGAATCCCTGGCAGAGGGCAAACCTCAGACCTTGGATTTGCCATTGAACGATGAAGCGATACAGGAAAGAAAGCAGAAGTGCACGACCACGGATGAAGAGATCTACAGTCGATTCGAGAGGATTATAGAAAACATTCCTGCGGGGAGTGAGGGGGTAATCTTTACACCCTGGCTCTACGGAGAGCGCACTCCCGTTGACAACCACCTGATCAGGGCCGGCTTCTTCAATCTCTCCCTCCGACACACGAGGGCTCACCTGCTGAGGGCGGTTTACGAAGGAGTGGCTTACAACACGCGGTGGCTCATGGGTCACGTGGAGAGGTTCATGAGAAAAAGGCTGCATCCCTTAAACATGATCGGAGGGGGTGCAGTTTCTGAGGTCTGGTGCCAGATTCACGCCGACGTATGTGATCGAATCGTTCAGCAAGTTGAAGACCCGCTCAGGGCAAATGTAAGGGGAGCCGCCTTCATCGCCGCAGTTGCGCTCGGCTATATAAACTTCGAAGATATCCCACGGTGCGTTAGAATTAGGAAGGTCTTTGAGCCGAACCAGAGAAATCGCTGCATCTATGATCTGCTATTCAGAGAGTACCTCAACATCTATAAGAAAAATCGAAAGATATATGAAAGGCTTAACAGTAGGGGCTTCGCTCCATTTTCAGGAGGGCTGGTATGAAAAAAGTTCACAGGAATGAGACATTCCTCAAAAGGGTGAAGTCAAGGTTTTTTTCAGGGCTGTTAAGGATGGCAAAGTCGATCCCGGCGGTAAGACGGAAGATCGAGCGGAAGTACGACAGGATACTGAGAGAACTTGAAGCACTGGTAAAGCCTTACAGGGACAGACCATTTACATTTGCCCGCCTCCCCGAAAAGGGACTCGACAGAGAATCCATACTTTCAGAAATAGAGGAGCTCAACAGGGGGGAAATGAGCCGGTGGAAGCAGGGATTTGTATCAGGCGCGGTCTACCACGGCGAAGAGGCTCACGTGGAGTTTCTCAACCGCGTATATGCGCTAACCTCCCAGAGCAATCCACTCCATTCAGATGTCTGGCCCAGCACGGTGAAATACGAGGCAGAGATTGTTGCAATGACCGCCCACATGCTCGGTGGAATGCCATCCAGGGATGCAGCTGACGGGGGGGTGTGCGGAACGGTCACCGCAGGAGGAACCGAAAGCATTCTGCTTTCTGTAAAAACATACAGGGACTGGGCCCGCGTCCAGAAGGGAATCAAGCGGCCTGATATGATCATACCTGTCACCGCCCATGCCGCATTCGAGAAGGCGGCTCACTACTTTGGGATTCGACTCGTTAAAATCCCCGTTGACTCCGATTATCGGGCAGACGTGAAGGCGGCCAGGAGCGCAATAGGGAGGAACACGATACTCATCGTCGGTTCAGCGCCTTCCTTCCCTCACGGAATCATCGACCCAATCGAAACGCTCTCGGAGCTTGCCAGGGAGAGGGAAATCGGTTTTCACACAGACGCGTGCCTCGGCGGTTTTCTCCTCCCCTGGGCAGAGAGGCTCGGGTACCGGGTCCCGACCTTTGATTTCAGGCTCCCCGGTGTTACCTCCATCTCAGCGGATACCCATAAGTACGGGTATTCGACAAAGGGAACTTCGGTAATTCTTTACCGGACGTATGCGCTCAGACGCTACCAGTACTTCAAAACCACGGAGTGGCCCGGTGGTCTCTACTTTTCACCAACCACGCTCGGCAGCCGTCCCGGCGGGCTCATCGCCGCCTGCTGGGCAGCCCTGATTACCCTGGGGGAAAAGGGGTACCTTGCAGCAACAGACAGAATATTGAAGACCGCAGCACAGATAAAGAGGGGTATCACCGAAATTCCCGAGCTCCACCTGCTTGGAGACCCTCTCTGGGTCATCGCCTTCGGATCTAAAACTCTCGACATCTACAGGATCATGGAGCACATGTCCCAAAAAGGGTGGAGCCTCAATGCTCTTCACAGACCGCCCTGCCTCCACCTCTGCGTCACCATGCGACACACAGAGGAAGGGATCGCCGATCGCTTCATCGAAGACCTCGGGTATGCTGTCACAGAAGTGAAGAGGCATCCCGGTGATAGAGGCAAAATGGCGCCTATCTACGGAATGGCAGCGCGCTTTCCAGACCGGAGACTCGTAGCCGACCTATTAGATAGGTATGTGGACCTGCTCTATGAGGCATAAATGCCCTGTAAGAGACGTCAGAGCAACCTCACCCGTATTTTTCCCACATTAAGCGCCTTCTCCTTTCATGAGCATCTTCCTCCTCTGCTTTCAGGCCCTGCAGGGATTAGACACAACTACTTATATCATTTTTTTCATTCTTACCTTTGTCACTCTGATAGTGCAAACAAATTAAAACATGCATCTATAATAAAAAGTTAAGTGAAAGCTGTTATATTTATTCATATGATGAATTGGACTACTATAGTACGACTACAACGCTTCTAAACGGAATAGATTACCCATGCTGAAGAACGTCTTGAGACTTCCCGAAATAGTGGTGAGCGACCGCAGCGGCAACATTTTTGAAATACCTGGGCTCTCCATGGCGGGTATGTCGGTCAACCGCCCCGTTCTTCCGGAGAGCGGTGACCTCATTCCCCTTCCCGAAGGAAGCGATCTATTTACCCTTCCCGGACGTGCGACAATCGGGTACGATAGGGCAGCAGAAGCGTTCGTGGAAGTTTCGACCTACAGTGGGGAAGATGTGTTTCCGGTTGCCGCGTTCATGGCGCCAGCCCACCTGCAGCTATACAGGAGTGCCTTTCGTAGGCTTTCCGGAGCTCCCCGTCTATCACTCTACAGCTACACAGCGGTGGGGTGGAAAGAAGGCTCCTTCTACGCAGCAGGAATCCGTATCGACCAGGACCAGCGCCAGGATTCGAAGTTCGTGGATAGAGAAACGATCCACAGAAAAGCGCTCATCCTCAAGGAGCAGAAATCGAACAACCGGCTGGTCCAGCACCTGGTGGACAATTGCGTGTTCAGATATGGGTGTCCTGCAGCCCGTAACTTCGTAATGGGCAGGTGGGAGTGTCCCCTTCCCATAAGCCCTTCCTGTAACTCTGTTTGCATCGGGTGCATATCACAACAGCCCTCCCACACGCTGGTTAAGGCTTCACAGGACCGTATCGAGTTCGTGCCAACCGTGGAAGAAATCCTTGATATTGCACTCCCCCACCTGGAAGTAGCATCCAGACCGGTGGTGAGCTTCGGGCAGGGGTGCGAAGGTGAGCCGCTTCTAATGGGAGAGGTCATCGAAGAGAGCATACGGCAGATTAGAAAAAAGACACAGCAGGGTATAATAAACATCAACACAAACGGAAGCTTGCCGGAAGTGGTTGAACGGCTCTGCAGCGTAGGCCTTGACAGCATCCGGGTGAGCATGAACTCGGCACAGGAACACTTGTATTACGCCTATTTTCACCCTCGTGGGTATGGCTTCGACCATGTAAAGGAAACGCTCATGATTGCCCGCCGTTTCGGTCGGTGGTCTTCACTGAACTACTTCTCGTTTCCCGGACTCACCGATCACCGGACCGAACTGGGAGCGCTTGAAAAGCTCATCCGAGAAGTGAGGCTCAATATGATCCAGACGAGAAACCTGAACATCGATCCTGACTGGTACATAGAAGCGCTCACCCTCAATGACCTGGAGCAGGATTCTCTCGGCATGAGAAACTGGATTGAGCACATCAGAAAGAGTTTTCCCTGGATAAAGCTCGGCTATTTTAACCCGCCGAGAGAGGAGATGAAGGAGAAACATTTTCGGTTTCCTAGATGATCATGAAGATCCCCCTCAGTGTTACTGCTCCGACAGTAACGAATGCCGCTGCAGAAAAGAGTAGAACCTGCTGAGTGTTCGTTTTTTCATCCGCAGTATTCTGAGAACGCGCCTGTCGAGTTCCTCTTCGCTGAGGGCTCCGTTTTGAAAGAGCTCCGGAACGCGCTGGAGGAGGAGGGTTTGCTTCTTTTTCGAGTGGGCAACGAGGAAAAGGTCGTTTCCCGCTTCGAAAGCACGGATAAAGGCCTGCTCGATCCCGCCTGCATGCATTTCAGAGCTTTCCATCTCCAGGTCATCGGTTACGATGATGCCCCTGAAGCGCATCTTTCGCCTGAGTAACCGCTCCACAATCGCATTTGAAAAGGTAGCTGGGTTTTCAGGGTCTATCGCATCATAGGTGACGTGTGAAACCATAACACTCTGCAGGAGACGCTTACGTATGAGCCTCCTGTAAGGGAGGAGGTGCACCCTCTTCAGCTCCCTGACACTGGTGTGAACACTCTGCGCCTCAAAGTGGCTATCAAAATCGGTCATTCCATGGCCGGGAAAATGCTTGACCGTGGGCAGTATACCCCCTCTTACCTGCTCGAGGACGAAGACCCTCACCATCTCAAACACGAACTCCGGGTTTTCGCCGTAGGAACGGCTCCCGATCACACTGTTCTTCTGATTTGTAAGCACATCCGCACAGGGAGCAAAGTTCATGTTGATTCCCATCTCCTGCAGAATCACGGTGATCACACGCGCGGTTTCGGCGCACTGCAGCACACCCTCCATTTTCGAGGCGGAGGGGATTGAAGGCATTCCGGGGAATCGTACGTGATTCACCCTTCCTCCCTCAAGGTCCGTTGCAATAAATGGAGGTATACCATGGGATGAACCACTGGCAAGCGCGATCATGGAATCGGTGAGCAATCGCACCTGCTGCCTGGACTGAACGTTTCGCGAGAATATCTTCACATTTCCCAGCCTGCCTGCCTCTATCCAGGAATGATACTCTATGCCGAGGGAAGTTCCCGTAAAACCGAATATGAAGATCTGTCCCACCTTCTCCTCAATGCTCATCCTCTCAAGAATTTCCCTCTCATCGGTTTGGATGAAATTCCGGAAAAACTCCTCCCCCGCGAATAGCGCAAGGGGCAGAGAGATAAACCACATGGTGGCAAGCAGAAAAAGCTTTTTCAATGACACATATCCTTCATCGCAGAACGCGAGAGGGAAATATGTATCCACCATGAAGAAAAGTCAATTCCGGACTTCAGTGCAGGAAATCTCGTCCTTTATCCGGATTCAGGAGGTAGCTTGACTCTCCCCTCCGGCGAGAATATCTTACCTGAAGGCTCGATTTCACCGATATTTTTCATTTCTGTGAAGAAATTATTGAACGAACTGGCAGATACGGATGAAAAACTCAACATTCTATAAACTTGAGGGGTGCTGGACTGCCCTTCGGAAGCGTCTCGGATTTCAAATGCACATCACACAGATACTCCTCGCATTTAAAAAAATCAATGGAGCTCTTGCGTTCAAGCATACAGGTATCCTCCTGGGAAAGCTTCTCCTATACGTCCACGGGGCTCTTTTCCTCCTCGTTCTGGTGCTGTGCCTTCTCTACACATCGATAAATCCGCCGGTCACCTCACTGATGATATACCGAAGGCTTTTCTTCGGCTACGATTCTAGAGGTGTGGAGTTTACCCCTCTCTCTCAAATCCCGAAGAAACTACGGCGAATGGTCGTCAATGTGGAAGACTATAAGTTTTATAGGCATCCAGGAATCGACGTCGAGGCCCTCGTGAATGCCTATCATCTGAACAGCAGGATCGGCAGTATCAGGTTCGGTGGAAGCACCCTCACAATGCAGCTCGCACGAACACTCTTTCTCGTTCCAGATCAGTCCTATCTGAGAAAATACCTCGAAGTATTGATAGCGCTCGAAATGGATATGATCATTAAAAAGAACAGAATCCTCGAGCTCTACCTCAACTACTGTGAGTGGGGCAAGGGCGTCTACGGAATTGATGCTGCAGCTCGATACCATTACAAGAAGAGGGTAAGTGACCTCTCGACCGATGAATGCAGAAGGCTAGCCACCATACTCGCAAGCCCCCTGCGGTACGATGTGCACAACTTCTCACGCAGGAAGAGCTTGGTGAAGCGATACGAGTATCTGGTTTCACGGTTTCCCTGAGACATATAAATAAAAGCCTTACTCATTCCATTGATAAGATTATGGATGAAAAGGAAAGAGAAAATGCACAAGTTTGGTGGCGGTATCATTGACTTTGAGATATTGAAAAAGAGGGCTGAATTCCTCCAGCTTACCCGACGCTTTTTTATCGAGCAGGGCTACCTGGAGGTGGAAACTCCCATCCTCTCTCCCTATCTCATTCCTGAACCTTCCCTGGAAATCTTCAAAACCACTTTTTATATACGGTCTGAGCAAAGCCTTGAGTGCTACCTGATCCCGTCCCCTGAGCTCTGGATGAAACGCCTTATCGCACAGGGCGCGGGAAACATCTTCCAGGTGACCAAAGCCTTCAGAAACTGCGAATCCCTCGGAAAACTCCACAATCCAGAATTCACCCTGCTTGAATGGTACACAGAGGGTCACGACTATCAGGAAGAGATCGTTGTCTTGGAGCGGCTCATCCTATTCCTGAGTGAAAAAATGCACGCAGAAACTGTGTTTTCAACTCCATTCAGAAGGATCTCCATGCATGAAGCCTTCCATACCCATACGGGAGTGGATCTGGACGAAGTGGCAGACGAGGAGTCGATCAGAAAAGTGGCCCGGCATCGTGGGATCAATGTGAATGAAGATGAAAGCTGGGAGGAGACTTTCCACAAGATCTTTCTCACCCTTGTAGAGCCTGCACTCGCAAAAGAAAAGACGATTATCCTGTACGATTATCCTGAGAAAATACCGACCTTCGCGCGCACGAGGGAGGGCTACTCTGAACGCTGGGAGCTCTACATGCACGGAGTTGAGATCGCAAACTGCTACACCGAGGAAATGTCGAAGCAAAAACTGAAACATCTCTTTGAAGCGGAAGCGCAGAGGAAAAAAAGATGCGCTGTTCAGCACACCATCGATCCAAGCCTTCCAGACATTTTCTCCGATTATTCCGGCGACTGTGCGGGTGTTGCACTTGGCATGGACAGGCTCTTTATGGTGCTTTTTGGTTTTCAATCTGTCGAAAGGGTTTTACCTTTTTCCTTTTCAAAAATATTTTAATACTAACCATTGTAAATACACAAGAAGAGGGATGTGTATGATCAAAGCCGGGCAGATCTCAAAAGGAATGTCTCTCAGGTTCAAAGGTGATCCCTACATCGTCATGGAGAGGGAGTTCGTCAATCCTGGAAAAGGCTCTGCATTTGTGCGGCTCAAGCTAAAAAATTTGATTTCCGGTGCGGTCATCAAAGAGACGATCAAATCCCAGGATCAGGTAGAGGATATACTCGTCGAAACAAAGGAGGCTCAGTATCTCTACTCCGATTCCGAGAGCTACCACTTCATGGATAACAGCACCTTCGAGCAGTACGCCATACCGGTGGAGGGGCTCGAGGTGATGAAGAACTATTTGAAGGAGGGGGAAACATACCAGCTCATTTTCTGGGAGGACCACCCCATCGATATAAAGCTCCCCTTTAAGATCGTTCTCTCCGTCACCAACGCGGAGCACGCCGTTAAAGGAGACACTGTATCCAATATCACCAAATCCGTTGTGACCGAAACCGGACTCGAGGTAAAGGTGCCCATTTTCATAAAAGAGGGTGATAGAATCCTGGTCAAAACAGAGACTGGGGAATACGTGGAGAGGGTGAATTGAGGTGACGCATGCCCGGATTTACGCTTCCATTCTATCAACTCCCCGATTTCACCGCTGAGCCTTTTCAAAGCGCCCCTGTCGTTCGCTTTCAAAGAGTCCTCAAGAAAGGTGTGGCACCAGAAGGCTATCATGCGACGAGCATTTACCCCGAATACTTCCATATACGCAAGGGAGAGTGGATACTTCTGAAGGAATCAAGAATGGACTGCGTCGTCGTTCGCACACACTCCGGCGATCTCGAGGTAAATGAGTTCCGACACCTCAAGACCGGAGATGAGGTGGCCTGCGGCAGGGGAGAGAATGGAGAGGACGGAATCTTCGTACACACCCATGCCTTCCGTTTTGGGGAGGATCTCTCCGATAAGTTCCTGTTTCGCTCCCGCCCCACACGCGAGACCTCCTTTTCGATCGATTACGATGAGCTCTACTCGCTTCTGAAATACGAGCGGAAAAAGGGGTTCATACTGTGGGTTCTGGGTCCAGCGGTCGTATTCGACAGAGACGCGCGTAAATCTTTTGTCAGTCTCGTGGAGCATGGGTATGTGCACTGCCTCTTTGCCGGAAATGCCCTCGCAACCCATGACATTGAAGGGGCCCTCTTCGGGACCGCCCTTGGTCAGGACATTTACTCTAAGCACTCCATGCATCTTGGACACTATAATCACCTCGATGCACTTAACAGAGTACGGGCTGCCGGGTCAATTGCAATGGGCCTTGAAAGCGGCATGATTAAAGACGGCATCATGCGTATCCTCATTGCAAGGAAAATCCCCTACGTGCTCGCAGGCTCGATCCGTGATGACGGGCCGCTCCCCGAGGTGATCGTCGATGTGTACGAGGCGCAGAACAAGATGCGCGCCCTTGCCCGAAGAGCAACGACCGTGATTGCCCTTGCAAGCCAGCTCCACTCCATTGCGACGGGGAACATGGTGCCCTCCTACACGGTTACCGGAGCGGGAAAGGTACGACCGGTCTATTTTTATACGGTAGACATGTCAGAGTTCGCGGTTAGCAAGCTCGCAAACAGAGGTTCGCTTACCGTCCGTTCCATTCTCACCAATGTTCAAGACTTCATCGTCACGGTCCAGAGAGGCCTGATGGCATCGAGGAATCGGCTGTCATAAAGATACAGGCTGTCATAAAGATACCGGCTATTATAAAAAAGCCGCTCGGCATCAAGAAGCCAGCCGAGCAAATCCCAGCCTTCAGGATAGAGCACTACCTGCACATAATTATCGAAAAGCAGGTAGGCTTCCGCGGTTTTTTGCAGAGAATCCACTGAGAGCTCCTTCAGAATGCGGTCGTATTCAAGAATGTCCAGAGGATTCAGATCGTTCATATAGTAGGATTGGAGCAGGCTCAGCCAGTATTCGTTTCGCTGCAGGTTTGTTTCCCTCTCACGCCTGAGGATCTCTCTCACCTTCTCCACGTCCCCCTTCCGGGGCCCCTTTTCCCTGACCTCTCTCAGGATTCTGAAGGCCTGATCGAGCAAGTCTTCCACCTGCTCCGGCGCGGTTCCGAAAAGGATATAGATACGATACTGTGGACGAGGAAAATGCAGGGACATTGCGTACACCGATACATCATAGGTACCACCCTGCTTCTCCCTGAGCGTTTCTCTGAGCGGGATCTCGATAGTGTTCCCCAACGCTTTTAACAGAATGACATTCTCCAGAGACCAGTCCATGGGTCCGTTGAAGGCGACTGCAGCACTGCTCTTCCGTTCGATCCCCATCTTCACCGTTGCCTTAACTACCCCCTCGGGTGGTCGTATTCCCAGGTCCCGCCAGGACTCCTGCCGGCCTGTGGAAGGAAGGGAGGCTAGATAGGTTTCAACAAGCGGTCTCAAAACACCGGGCTCGAAGTTCCCGACGAAGAAAAAAGTGAAATCACCCGCATCAGAGAACTGATCCCGGAAAAAATCGAAGGATGCATCGAGGTCCAGTTGTGGGAGCATCTCGCTCTTGAGGGGCCTTGCTCTTGGGTGGTTGCCGGACATTGTCTCCTGGAGGGCATCCCAGAAGGCGGCATCAGGAGAAGCCTCCCGGTTTTTTAACTGTGTTTTCAATCGATCCCGATAGCTCGTAAAGGCCTGCTCATCCTTTCTCGGTTGTGTGAAGGTAAGGTAGACAAGCTGGAACAGGGTTTCGAGATCGGTAGGTGTAGAGCTTCCTTTGAGTCCTTCGTACAGATCATCGATCCATGGAGAAACTTCCACGATCTTGCCCGCAAGCTTCTTTTCCAGCTCCGTTCGGCTGAATCCACCTACCCCGCTTTCAGCGATCAGGTCAGCTGCAGTTCTTGCCGCTACCACTTTCTCATCGGGAGCAAGGGAGTGACCTCCTGGGCTGTACGCACCGAAGAGAATCTGGTTGTTCTTGAATTCCGTAGGCTTGAGCATAACCCTCGCACCGTTTGAGAGCACCCATTCCGTAAGCCCGAGTCCTTGCACTTTTCGCTCCTCGGTGACCGATCCAGGCTCCGGGAGGAGGGCAAGGAGGGGGAGCTCGGGCACCCTGTCCTCGTAGGGTGTTATCTGTTTTGCCAATACCCGCTGGTGAATCTCTCTCAACTCGAACTCCAAACGAGCTGAAGGCTCCCCACCGACCGGCGGTTCGCTCTGACCAGGCGACTGTCCCTCCTTTTCTGGAGCGCTCACCAGCACGACTCGGTTTTCCTCGGTAAACCAGGTCGCGGCCATACTGTTCATCTCATCGATCGTAATTTCGGGGAGAAATCTTCCGTAGAGTTCGCGCTCGTATTCAATTCCCGGGATTGTCTCCCCTTCCAGGTAGTGGCTCACGTATTCGGAAATGTAACTGTTCGATTCGAGCTTGTCACGCTCGCTAAAGATCTTCTCTATGTAGCTGAGCATTTCCTTTTTCTGACGGTCGAACTCTGACAGGGTAAAACCGTATCTCTTTACTCTTTCCGCCTCTGTTATGAGACTCTCGAAGCCCCGTTCGATGCCATCTTCCTTCACACTCGCCCCAAGAATAGAGAAATCACTGGAGCGGACAACCCTCCCGCTCCCAGAATAGGCGCTGATAAAGGGGGCGTCCTCCCCCTGCGCGAGTTCGTCCAACCTGGCATTGAGCATCCCGTGAAAGAGGTACTCGGTGATAAGGTCTCTATAGTCCTTCAGAGTCACTACCTCCTTCGGTACCTTCTTGGTGATGATGCTGATCCTGGTGGAAGTTGCCTCTCTATCGGTAACAATGCTATAGAGAGTCTGCGGGTGATCCGGAACAGGGTAGAGTGTTCGCTCTCTGGCATTTGAGGGAGATTTCATATCGGAAAAATGCTTTTTTATTAAGCCCTCAACCACGGGTGCATCAAAATCTCCCACCGCCACCACCGCCATGAGGTCCGGGCGATACCAGTCTCTGTAAAACCGCCTGAGCACTTCCGGCTGAAATTCCTTGATGATTTCCATATCCCCGATGGGGTTCCTGTCTGCGTAGCGGGAACCATAAAACAGTACCGGCGCGTGTTTCTCTCGGATCCTGCTTTCAGCATCACGTCGAAACCTCCACTCCTCCACAATCACCTTCCGCTCCTTGTCGATTTCCTCCTCCTCAAGGGTCATAAAGCGCGCCCACTCGTCCAGAATGTGCACCGCTGTTTCGAGGGTCTCCTCTCTGTCCGTAGGGACCTGCAGTATGTAGACCGTCTCGTCGTAGGTAGTGTACGCGTTCAGATCGGGGCCAAATCGCATCCCGATTGATTCGAGGTAATCAACGATCTCCTGTTTCTCGAAGTTTCTCGTCCCGTTGAATGCCATGTGCTCGAGAAAGTGAGCGAGCCCCAGCTGATCATCATCCTCCAGAATCGATCCGGCATTCAAGACCAGCCTTAGCTCTGCCCTTCTCTCCGGCACTTTGTTTTCCCGGATATAGTAGGTTAGCCCGTTCGCGAGCACCCCGATCTTTACCTCAGGATCAACGGGAAGGAGCTCTTGGCTGCTTGTGGGAGCAGCGGTCTCAGGTGTACCCCTTCTGCGCCCCGAGACACAGGAGGGAAGAGTGAGAGAGAGGATAAGAAGAAGAATAGGAAAAAATAGTAAATAGGCCAATTTTTTCATAGGAGCTCCTCTACCATCATGGTTCGTCACTCTTTTAGTTACACTGTTACTATAGCGTTACGCATTGCTCCGGTCAAGATCGGGAGGGAATAAACTGGCGTGACTCCCTGAGACACTCAGGAAGTGAATTGTAAACAGAGAGGAAAGGACTCGAGAAACAGCACGTTTCAAATAAAGAAATCGGGAAAGTGAGGTCTGCACCATGAAATCATCGCACCTCGAATGCCCGATTCAGGCGCCGTATGAGCTCATTCTCGAGCAGCGGTTCTCCGCGGTCCTGATATTCATATCTGACACGAATCGTAGGCTTGTTGATCGAAAGGAGCCGGGTGAGATGGATAGGGGTGGCAAACAGTACCAGATCGCATGGTGCAGCGTTGATGGTTCGCTCCAGTTCCTGGATCTGTTCCTTGCTGTACCCCATCGCGGGAAGCACCGCATCGATGTGGGGATAACGCCGAAAGGTCTCCCTCAGAGTCCCGGTGGCATATTTTCGGGGATCAATGATTCCTGCAGCCTTGAAGGTTTGTGCGGCAATTTTCCCTGCACCATAAGGCATCTCCCCATGTGTCAGGGTCGGTCCATCCTCCACTACGAGCACCTCTTTTCCCCTGATACGCTGCGGTTCGTTGACGATAACCTTTGAGTCCGCGAGGATAACAACCGCATCCGGAGCGTTCCTCTCGATGTTTCTTCTCACCTGCTCCACCTGGGTAATGCCCGCGGTATTCACCTTGTTGATCACTGCGATGTCAGCCATGAGCATGTTCGTCTCTCCCGGGTAGTAACTGAGCTCGTGTCCCGCGCGGTGGGGATCGAAGAGCACGATATGCACACTGGGAAAAAAGAAGGGCGTATCGTTGTTCCCACCGTCCCAGATGATCACATCCGCTTCCCTCTCCGCTTCCGAGAGGATCCTTTTGTAGTCTATTCCTGCGTACACCACAATACCCCTGTCCACCAGCGGTTCGTACTCCTCCCGCTCCTCTATTGTACAGTTATGTTTATCGAAATCGTCGTAAGATGAAAATCGCTGAACCACCTGCTGTCTCAGATCTCCGTAAGGCATCGGATGCCGCACCACCACCGCTCTTTTCCCCATCTCCCCGATGATCTCGCAGACCTTTCTCGTGGTCTGTGACTTTCCACACCCTGTTCGCACCGT
>Ga0209427_10002827_pt1 | contig 20392 bp, 18 predicted proteins | sample DeeMarSWOR136_30_FD_187465 | JGI IMG/M metagenome (GOLD analysis project Ga0209427, IMG submission 187465) | Marine sediment microbial communities from White Oak River estuary, North Carolina - WOR-1-36_30 (SPAdes) (version 2) | ecosystem: Environmental > Aquatic > Marine > Intertidal zone >...
CTACTATATTCTCTGCCTGCACAAGCTAACCCCGCCGGTAATGAAAGCTCTCTTGGATTCCGGTGAGGTAAGGCTTGATGGAATCGTTTGTCCCGGGCATGTCAGTGCCATTATCGGCTCGCACCCCTACCGTTTTATTCCCGATAATTATAATATTGCCTGCGTAGTATCCGGTTTCGAGCCCTTGGATATTCTTCTCTGCATTGATATGCTGGTCGGGCAGATTGAGCAAGGGGAGCCCACCGTTGAGATAGCCTATCGCCGCGGTGTCAGGCCTGAGGGTAACCAGCAGGCTCTTAAAGTTATGGATACCGTTTTTGGGCCCTGTGCCGCGGACTGGAGGGGGATGGGGATAGTACCCCAGAGCGGGCTGGCACTGAGGGAGAGATATTCTCGTTTTGATGCCGGCCTTGCTTTCAAGACAGAAATAGAGCCTCCGCTGGAACCCAAGGGGTGTTTGTGCGGTGACATCTTACGTGGTGTTAAGAGCCCCCCTGATTGCCGGCTCTTTGGCCAGTCATGTACCCCGGTACATCCGGTAGGCCCCTGTATGGTGTCATCGGAGGGCAGTTGCGCCGCTTATTATCATTACGGGGGGAACGATGGAGGATAAGATACTGCTGGCGCACGGCAGTGGCGGCAAGCTCAGCCATGACCTGGTGGAACAAGATTTCGTGCCCATTCTGCAGAACCCGCTGCTGGAGAAGCTGGACGATGCCGCGGTTTTTGAGCTAAGTGGCCGGCTGGCTTTTACTACCGATAGTTATGTGGTAAACCCTATCTTCTTCCCGGGCGGTGATATCGGCAGACTGGCTGTGTTTGGCACGGTCAATGACCTGGCGATGAGCGGTGCCCGGCCGCTTTACCTCAGTATTGCCCTGGTTATTGAGGAGGGCTTGCCGCGAGCCGAATTGGACAGGGTAATGAAATCGGTGGCAGGAGCTACTGAAGAAGCCGGGGTCAAGATAGTTACCGGTGATACCAAGGTGGTTAACCGGGGGGGTGCTGACAAATTATTTATTAATACTGCTGGTATCGGGCTGGTGCCCTTTGGAGTTGATATTTCTGGCTCTAAGGCGAGACCCGGCGATAAGATAATCCTCAGCGGCTCTATCGGGGACCATGGTATTGCCGTTATCAGTCAGCGGGAAGGGTTGCAGTTCAGGGTTCCTGTTGAGAGTGATTGTGCTCCTTTACATAATATGGTGGCTGGTATGCTCGAGGTTTCCAGTGATATACACTGCCTGCGTGACCCTACCCGGGGAGGGCTGGCCAGCACTCTCAATGAACTGGCTCAACAATCGGGGGTTGGTATCAGGATAGATGAGGAGAAGATACCGGTGCAGGATGCGGTGCGGGCTGCCTGCGAGCTCCTCGGTTTTGACCCCCTCTACGTGGCCAATGAGGGGAAGCTGGTAGCCGTGGTTCCTGCCGAAAAGGCGGAGGCCATGCTGGCTCGAATGCGTGATAACCGATACGGCACCCGTGCGGCCATTATCGGTGAAGTGGTGAGCAGTCACCCCGGCCGTGTGGTAATGACCACTACCCTGGGGGCTTCGCGGATCATAGATATGCTCACCGGTGAGCTGTTACCCCGAATATGTTAGGGTGATGCCGTCTTTTGTGAGAACTTGAAAAACATCACCAGGGCCTGGAATGGACGACTACTGGTGATGTGTTAGCCGGGAGAAAGATAAACGCAGAATGGTATCTAAAGGCCTGCTTTCGCCAGCTGCTTTTCCACCCTTTTTAATAGCTCTTCAGGGGTTACCGGTTTATCGAGATAGTCCTCGGCATCAAGGGTAAGCCCGCTGCTGACCGGAACAGAGGTTTTGTCCCCCATCTCAGCATAAGCAGTTAACATAATGACGGGTATCTTGCTCAGTTCGGGGTCTTTCTTCAGCTCTTCGGCAGCAGTAAAACCATCTTTTACTGGCATTATCACATCCAGAATAATTAGGTCCGGGTTTTCTTCTTTGGCTTTCCGTAATCCCTCGGCTCCTTCATTAGCGATAACTACGTCGTAGGGTTTACTCTCTAAAACAATCTTGGTAGCCTCAACAAAATCAGCATCATCATCAATAAGAAGGACTTTGGCTTTTTTTGCCATCTTCAGATTCCTCTACCTTTCTTCAGATTTAATCCCCTTTCTACTTCAGAAGGTTGTTAACCCTTTTAATCAGGATTTCTGGGGACACCGGTTTCTCTATATAATCATCTACGTTGAGTTCAAGCGCAGTTTCTAATTCGTAGCGGCGGCGGCTGGCGTCCTCTCTTACCGAGCTCAGGATCAGTATTGGCGTTTCCCTATATTTAGACCAGCGGCCGTCCTGTAGCGTCTTCAGTACGGCAAAACCATCCATGTTGGGCATAAGGAGGTCGAGAATCATTAAATCTGGCTGTTCTGCCCTCAGACTGGCCAGAGCTTCGACGCCATCCTGCGCTGTAACAATTTTATAATCCTGTGATTCAAGAATAATGGTTATTGCGTTACGCATATCCGGGTCATCATCGACTACTAAAACTTTCTTTGCCATTTTCACCCCCTTGGGATTATATCATAGACCGTGATTTTAATACTAGCCTGCAGACGATTGTTTGATTAGTATCCTTCCTCTCGTGAAAGCAGGTTAACGGCAATCCGTTCTATTTTCTTAAGGCCACGGGTTCTTATACTTGTGGTTGTTTTTTACCGGGCTTTACCTTTTCTTTTTTACCTGATATTTGTACCGGCTTCTTGGGCAACGTGCAGCAAAATTTACATCCCCGGCCTTTAGCGTCTTCGGGATTTGGGCTCTCTGCCCAGATCCGTCCCCCGTGAGCTTCAATGACCCTTTTAGCTATTGATAGCCCCAGTCCGGTTCCCGCCTTTGCCTGGTCTCCTCCTCGATAGAAATCCTCAAATATATGGGGCATGTCTTCGCTACGAATGCCGGTGCCGGTATCTGCTACCTCCACCTGAATTAAGCTCTTTTTGTTGATGGCTCTGATTAAAATGTTGCCTTTCTCCGGGGTAAACTTTATGGCATTGGATAACAGGTTTGTTATTACCTGTTGAATACGTATATCCGAAGCCTGAATCTGTGGCAGGGTCTTGGGTACCTCAACCTTCAGCTTTATGTTTTTGCTTTCCGCCAGGGCGTGGGCATCTTCTATGGAGTCTTCAATTACCGCCAGTAAAGATGTCTCTTCTACCTCAGATACAATCTGTCCGGATTCGATTCTGGATATATCCAGAAGGTCACTAATCAGGTTTAGCAGTCCGTTAATCCTGTAGATACTCCTGTCCATCATTTCTCTTTGTTTATCTGAGATAGTGCCAACGAAGCCGCCGACCATCAACTGAAGATAGCTTTGTACGGCGGACAGGGGGGCTTTCAGGTCGTGAGCAACTATCCCCAGGAAATGAAGCAGTTTTCCCCTGCCTTCCTCCAGCCTGGCTAACTCTTTACTGATGTCCCGCAACTCTTTAACTTTCTCACTGATACCAATGTCCTTCAGGGTAACTACTTCCCGTTGCCGTTTCCTCAGTTCTCCCGATATCTGGGTAACCATATAGGCGGAGCCATAGATACAGGTCGCCAGGGCAATCAGTATCCCAAGGATATAGTTCCCCTGCTGGTAAAGGTCAGCAGAGGCGAACCCTTCCAGGTGAACATGTGGTATCAGACCGCTGTATTCCAGCCCCACCAGTAATGAAACCAGTAAGATTGCCGCGGTGGCCAGGAAGTAGACTACACGGTAGTGAAGCAGTATCCCGGCGATCATGACATGAAAGATGAAATAGAATATGAAGGGGTTTTCGATACCGCCGGTAAAGTGAAGGAGCATAATCAATGCGACCAGGTCGAGGGCAATATGGATATTACCGATAAATCTGGCTTTTTCGATTAATGTAGCGCCTCTTTTGGGCATCAGGTGTACGGGAGCCAGATTACCCAGGCGTATTGCCAGGCTCTGGGGTGTTGAACCGCTACTTTCGACTTTGAGATTACGCGCCTGCAAGAAGAGAACGAAGTTATAGACAACCATGACAGCGCAGATGACGTACAACGGTGTTAAAGGAAAGCGGACATTTAGAACCAGGTCGGCCAGCAAGCTGGCAATGATAACACCGGCAATTGCCAGCCATCTCATGTTAACGAAGACACCGATCCTCAGAACTAGGGCAGCCTCTTCCGGTGTAAGCTCGGGCTCGTTTATCTCCTCCTGGTTTGACCGACTGCTTGATTTAGTCGCCAAAAATGAAACTCCGTCACCTTTTCTGGATAGTTGGTAGTAAAGTACCAATTATAGTCCGGCGGCGTCAAGTACTTCGGGGACCCTCTTTTCCCACCCTATAGCCATGATGTGTGCGCCTTGACAGAGGGGTTTCATCTCGTTAATCAGACGAGCGGCTATCTCAATACTCTTCTGGGTCCGGTTCTTTGCCTGGTCCATCTCCTCAATGAGGCTATCGGGCACGTGTACCCCGGCCACATTTCGGTTCATGAACCTGGCCATAGCCGCTGACCTCAGCATTACTATGCCTACAAGCACCGGTACATTCAGGTGTTGTACTGCTTTCATAAACATTTCGAACTTCTCTGGTTCATAGACGGCCTGTGTCTGGAAGAATTGCGCCCCGGCCTTTACCTTTTTCTCCATCTTGATAAGCTGGGGTTCCAGGGGTTCGGCTCCGGGAGTCACCACGGCTCCGAGGCAGAAACTGGGCGACCCTTTTAGTTCGTTGCCGGAGAGGTCCCGTCCCTGTTCCAGCTCCTTGGCCGCCAGCAACAGCGAAACCGAGTCGAGGTCAAAGACCCCTTTGGCTTTGGGGTGGTCGCCCAGGGCGACAAAATCACCGGTAAGGCTAAGGACATTTTCAATGCCCAGAACGTAGGCACTGAGCAAATCAGATTGCAGGGCGATCCGGTTGCGGTCACGACAGGTCATCTGAAAAACGGGTTCCAGCCCTTTCTCTTTAAGGAGACGGCAGACGGCCAGAGATCCCAGTCTCATCACGGAGCTTTGCTGGTCGGTGACATTGATGGCGTCTACCCGTCCCCGCATCAACTCGGCGTCATCCAGCATTTCCTTAATATCTACCCCCTTCGGTGGGCCAACCTCAGCGGTAATTACAAACTTTCCGTCCTTAGCTAAATTGGCGATATTCATTTTGTGGCAACCTCCTCTTCTTCCCGTTCTAGAGCCCACAATATGGTTTTTCTCATGTCCGCAGGGGGTCGCATTTTACTGTGGTCTTTAGGGCTAATTATAATACTCATCTTGTCCAGTTGCCCCAGTTTCTTTAGTTTCTCGTATATCAGGTGCCAGCCGCAGTCCCGGGTCTCCGGTTCGAACTCGCACATACCATTTTTAGCGCCGCCGCAGGGCCCGTTTATCAGGCTTTTGGTACAGGCGGTTAACGGGCAGATACCGCCGGTATAATCCAGAAGGCATTCTCCGCATTCGAAACAGCGCTCCTCACCGCGCCATTCCCCACGTGCACCTCCCGTGTTGATGGTGTTGCAGGCCGGGTGGACTATCTTGTCGACTACCTTGGCTGTTGCCTGCACCCCGATACCGCAGGTCATCACTAGAATGGAATCGGCGTCGTTGATTTCTTTCTCGTGCGCTTTCAGACTGAACTTGACCAGGGCTTTATCGCAGAGAAAATCAGCTACCGTACAGCCGACTATCTTTTTGCCTTCCTCTTCCAGTTTCGCTTTCATCTCCTGTACCTCGGTTTCGCCACCGGTGTGACAGGCTTCGGCACAACCCTTGCAGCCGACAATAAAAATGTTTTGTTCTCCTTCCAGCGACTTAACGATCTCTGGTAGAGGTTTCTGTTCAGAAATTATCAATTCCTATTCTCCTTTCTCCGGGTCATCAGGATGGCACTGACCTGCTTCTTGCAGCACTACCCCGATGATCTGGGACATTCGTTGTTGTAACTCGGTTGAAAGCTCTATTCCCCAACCGGTTTCTTTGGGCTGTACCCCAATAATGACAACATCCTGGTACTTTTGCCCGAATATTTCCATCAGCCGTAAATTATCCAGCAGACTTATCTGGTGCACCGATGTCAGACTATTATCATCCAGGTTAATATCGGCAGGGCAGAACCGATAGATTGCCCCCGGTTCATCCCAGGCCTGTACCGCGTCGACAACGATTAGTTTGTCGGCGTCTTGAAAGGCGAGGGTGGCATCCGGCGAGGTTGCCCCATCGACTATCTCCAGCTCTATATTGCCGGGCGATGGTGCTTCCTGTAAAGCATTGGCGACATGGACTCCAATGCCCTCGTCTCTTAACAGAAGGTTGCCCATACCGAGTATGACAACTTTAGGGTTTTTTCTCACCATTTATCTCCCGTTTGTTAGCACACGCGGAACTCACCCAGGCTCCTCCCTTTAGGGGTTATCATATGTATGGCGCAGGCCAGACAGGGGTCGAAAGACCTGATAACGCGGACTACTTCAAAGGGGTTATTTTCATCCTTTATCTTCATTCCTGTAAGTGCCTGTTCTACCGGCCCCGGTTGACCGTTGTTATCTCGGGGACTGAAGTTCCAGGTGCTGGGTACCACACACTGGTAGCTGGCGATTTTCTGGTCTTTAATCTCTATCCAGTGCCCCAGGGCACCCCGTGCCGCATCAACCAGGCCCATACCCTTTGCCTCCTCCGGGATGGTGTAGTCTATACAAACAGGTTCTCCCGGTTTGAGCTGTAGTAGCCATTCAGGCATGGTATCGGCAATGAGTTTGCAGTAAAGGGCCCGTGCTGCATGGCGGCCAAGTACCGAGAATAAAGCCGCCGGGGTAGCATTGAACCTGGACAGCACGGAATCAACCATCTCTTTCACTCTGGGATTACCGCTGGCATAGGTAGCTACCACGCGAGCCAGCGGGCCTACCTCATAGACCTTGCCGTCGTAGCGTGGAGATTTGACCCACGAATAGGCCCCTGCTTTTCCGGGTTCGGGCCGGGTTTCACCCTGGGTGGGATGGCGGGTGTCACTGGAATCAGCATACCAGGAATGTTTGACCGCTTCTGTTATCTTGCTGGTATCCAGTTCTCCCAGTTTGAGATCGGTGGAAACCGTCCCTTGTTTGAGTAATCTGCTCCTTTTAGTCAGGTCTGTCTCGCTGCCATCAAGGTCAAAACTGCCGTAAGAAAGAAGATTGCCGCAGCCAGTACCTATTTCAAAGTAATCGCTGTAGACCTCGGCTACAGCCAGGACGTCGGGCAGGTAAACATTATCAATGAAGTCCCTGAGTTCATTCAGGCGCCACAGGAAGGCGGCGATTTTGTCCACGGTGGGCACCTCGGTGACACCGCCGGGCATGATAGCGCAGTTATGGGGCATCTTCCCGCCGAAGATCGACAGCATTTCCTGTCCCTTACGCCGCATGTTCAGGGCTTCCACATAGTGGGCTACAGCCTGCTGGTCAACTTCGTCAGGCAGGCGGTAGTCCCCTTCATAACGGGGAACAAACGGCCCCAGTTCGCCCCGCCCGATAAATTCCTTTATTGAGTTTAAGGCAGAATTACCACCCTGGTAGTTGGCTACCTTGGTTATATCCACATAGTCAAGGGCACACAGGTGGTAGAAGTGTAAAATATGGTCGGCAATATGGGCTGCACCCAGGATGAGATTACGCAATAGCCTGCCGTTATCCGGTATCTTATCGCTGATACCGAAGGCACTATCCAGGTTGAGGGTAGCTGCCATAGAATGGCTGGTGGGGCAGACTCCACAGATGCGTTGGACGTAACGCTGAGCATCTCGCGGGTCCCTGCCTTGCAGGATTAGTTCGATGCCCCGGAAAAGGGTTCCCGTGCTTCTAGCTTCTTTTACCTCTCCGTTCTCTGTTATCAGCTCGACTTTGAGGTGACCTTCAATACGTGTTACCGGATCAATTATTATTTTACCCAATCGATCAAACCTCCTCTCTGCTACCGATATTCGGCAGGATGTCTTCAGTCAATTTCTTATAGAACGGTGCTAACTGGTCGGGGAAGCCGGGTTCAACACAGCCTATGCAGGGAGACCCGCTGCCTATGCACCAGTTCACCCCACCGTTCCAGAGCCTGAGGGGGCAATCAGCATGGGTTACCGGGCCCTTACATCCAAGCTCGTTAAGGCAGCCAGGGTCACCGAACTTTTTAGCGAATTTACCTTCGTCAAAGTAGGCACGGCGAGGGCAATTCTCATGTATCAACTGGCCATAGAAGTCTTTAGGCCGGCCATAATCATCCACTTCTTCTGGTGCCGGTAGGCCGAGAAGCAGGACTTTGGCCAGGGTGCCGATAAACCAGTCGGGATGGGGCGGGCAACCAGGAATATTAACCAGGGGAGTAGTGATACCCTTTTTCTTGAATAGCTCCCCGACGCCGATGCATCCGGCAGGATTGGGTGAGCCGGCAGCAATCCCGCCAAAGGCGGCACAGGTTCCCAGGGCGACTACGGCCAGGGCATCTTTACCCAGGGTTTCTACCCGGTCTATCATGGATACCGGTTCCTCATTTTCCTCGCCGATAGAACCGTAGTCGGCTGCCTTCTCTGTTGTCGGGATAGCCCCTTCTACCACCAGGATATATTTACCCTTCTCCCTGACAGAGGTCTCCTTCATCTCCTCTATGACTGCATCTCCCGCTCCCGCCATTACCGTGGCCTGGAACCTCAGGTTGACGTGTTTACCCGGGATCACTTCATCTATGAGCACGTTCTTGATGGAGGGGCTTACCGAATTGAGTGCGGAAACGGAGCAACCGGTACAGGTAGCGCACTGAATCCAGATCACCGGGCATTCTGCAGTTTTTGCTTTTTCCATGAATTCCTCCTAGTTCTAGTATCCGGCGTGGTTTCCCAATTGAAACCTATGTAGTCTCCTTTTTGGATTGGTTACACCATGATTCATTACAACAGCAGGTGCAGAGTCATAAAAAGAAGGTAAAGAGTTAGAAAAAGAGTAAAGAAACTGCTATGTCTGAAATGGCAGGCTAAGGCGTGTACTCTAAATGTGATATGATGAAATTGCCTATGTTTTAGCAACATAATAGCTGGGGAACCCTTTAAAATAATACACGTCTCAGATAGAATTGTCAATGAAAAATACGTGGGATACCGTGGCGATGGATAGAGAATAGAATGGTGCCCTGAGCTTTCTCTCCTGTATTATTAGCCCCGATAGACGATACGGGCTGGATTTAACGGCAGTCGGGTAGCTGGTTACCGGCAACCTCAGGAGTAAATATGGACCTGGCAATGCTAATCCTGGTGAGTCTTCTGGCCGGTGCCGCTACCGGCCTGGGTGGTATTCTGGGGGTTTTGTTCAAACCGGTGGAGCGGAGCCTGGTTCTGGGGTTGGGCTTTTCCTCAGGGGTAATGCTGGGAGTTACGTTTTTAATTCTGGTCATGGAATCACTCAAAGGAGGGTTCCTACTCAGTTTTAGTGGTTTTATTATTGGCTCCCTGGTTTTTCTGTTAATGGATTTCGTGCTACCGCATATGCATATCATCGAATCGAAAAGCAGCCTTTTTAGACTGGGAGTGCTGATCGCTATCGGTATAGCCATCCATGACCTTCCCGAGGGATTCGGGATTGGCTCGGGATATGGGGTTTCAGGAGAGCTGGGGATGGTCATAGCCATCGCCGTTACATTACATAACATCCCAGAGGGGATAGCTATTGCCATCCCTTTTCATTTCTACGGGATGAGTAGGCTGAAAACTATCCTTATATCCTTTGCGGCTGGTATTTCCACACTGATAGGTGCTTTAATAGCCTTCTTTTTCCTCGGCTCAGCCACTGAGAAGCTGATGTATTCCGGTCTGGCATTTGCCGCCGGGGCAATGTTCTACATTACGGTTAATGAGCTCATTCCCGAAGCTCATAAGTACGGGAACACCCGCCTGACCGGGTTAGCCGTTCTGGCAGGTTTGCTGGTGACCTTTTTGCTGGCGCAGATTGCTGTCTAGAAGATAGGGCAAGCAGAACGGACAGACTTTTTATCTGGTTCTTACCCCGAGCTTTAGTAGAATTTCTAGCCAGTGGACTGTCTGGTCGGGACTGGAACGCCAAATGCTATAATAGCCCCATCCACCATCCTCTTTTTGATTCTCCAGAAGATAATGTATACACTCGTCTACATACTGGTGTTCTTTATCATATCCCAGCATAAAAAACACGCCCAAGGGGTTTTCTACTGGTTCTTTCCATCTGTCCCGGTGAATTAATATTGCATCTTCGGCTTTCTTGATTGTCTTTGAACTCTTCTTCTCTCCAGTGGCTAAAAGCGCTGAAATGACATCCTCCATCGCCCACATATCTGTACTCTCAGACTCTTCTAAACCGGTATGTGAAGGCCACCCACCCTCCCTATTTTGAAGGCCTTTTAGGAATCTCCTGGCCTTTCGTATATTTGGGGTATCAGGTGGATGTCCTGCTTTGGTTAACGCCGTAATCACCAATCCTGTGATCCACGTTACGCTGTGATCCACACTAAACCAGGTCCAGCTTGCTGACATAGTCTTACCCAATTGTGGGCTTTCTGACCATCCCCCGTCTTCTCTTTGGGTTTCTAGAAGGAAAGTTAATGCCCTTTCTAATTCTTCAGGAAATGTGTTTGTACCAGTGTCAATGAGTGTCGGGATAATATAGGCTGTATCAGTGATGCTACTCGGTATCTTTTCATCGAATCCCCATCGACCGAGCCATGGCCATCCTCCATCGTCATTCTGAGCTGCCCTTATCTTGGTTAAGATATCGTTAAGCTTATCCGTATACTTTTTCCCGAGGAAATTCAGGGCTCTCAAGATATGATAGTTGTTACCTTGCTTAAATATGATTGGCACCGGGTCATATTTCAGGGCATAATCTTGCATCAACAGAACCTAACTCCATACGCCAGAGGATATAATCGTTTGCGTAGAACTCCGCAAGCAAATATTATAGTTCGGCAATCAACGGAATACAAGCAGCTGCTCAAAGTCAGGGATTTGGGTTACCGTTTAGAAATGAGGACAAGCAGAACGGGATGAATAAGGCACCATGTCTGTTTTTGTTAATGGCGGAAACCGGTCTGCTATCTTATCTTAATGTCATGTCGAAAAACATAGTTACCCGGTTCATGTATTCTGCAGGGTAGGTCAGGTAGATTTTCACATGGCCGGCGCCGGGTGCTACCCACAGCTGGTTTTGTGGGTTAAGGGAAGCCTGGTACAGTCTTTGGGCATGTTCCTGGGGTACCGTTTCGTCATCCTCGCCGTGAATAAAGAGGACCGGTCTTGGCGCAATCCGGGGGACTACTGCTTCAGGGCTGACCGCATTAAAGTCCACTCCGTACATAATCTTGACCAGGAACAGCAGGGGGCCGAGAAAGAACTCCGGGAACCTGGTCCGTTTGGTAAACTCGGGTTCCATCATGTCTTTCAGGTCGGCAAAGCCACTGTCACTTACCAGCGCACTGATGTCGCTGTTATCTGCAGTTGCCAGGACAGCGGTGGCAGCACCTACGGAAAACCCGAGCACGCCAATTTGCTGGAAGCCACGGCCTTTTACATATTCCACGGCACCATTCAGGTCCCTTTGTTCGTAGTAACCGGCTGACATCATGTTGCCCTCGGATTCGCCATGGCCGCGAAGGTCGAACATGAGGACGTTGTAGCCGTGTTCAACCAGCTCCGAGGCAATACCGAGCATTCTGATACTGGGATCGGCTCTATGCTGGTCGGCGCCGTGTACCATGATGATAACCTGCTGACTGTCTGCTACCGGAAGAAACCAGCCCTGAAGGGTTAATTCGTCCTCCAGGCTTGGGAAGGAAACTTCTTCGTAGTCAAGCCCGACCAGTGCCGGGTCCTGCTCAACGGCTGAACGCTCCACCCTGGTCATGGAATACCCCAGATAACCGGATATCCCCAGGGTCGCCACGACAATAACCAGTACAAGGGTCAGTGCCGCTTTCCACCACCACTTCATTAGGGAGCCTCCTGTGTGCTAGCTTGCTATATTAGAGCCCGCCTTGCCCCTTGTCAAGGTAAAGATGTAAAATCGGTAAATCAGGCCGGACTCAGTTGGTATCAGATTAGAGCCGGCGATTTTCTAATTTTATCAGATCGGGGTGTTTAAATGGTTAGAGAACTCATACTTAAAAACAGGAGCTACCGCCGGTTTCATCAGGAAGTTAGCGTGGAGATGGATACATTGAAGGAGCTTGTTGACCTGGCCAGGCACTCGGCATCGGCCGGTAACAGGCAGCCATTGAAATACATGCTCTCCTGTGATGCCGATAAGAATGCCCTTATCTTTCCCCATCTCACCTGGGCTGCCTACCTGGCGGACTGGCCCGGCCCGGAGGTAGGGGAAAGGCCGTCAGCCTATATCATCGTTCTCGGGGATACCGAGATAATGAAATCTTTCGGCTGTGACCACGGCATAGCCGCCCAGAGCATTCTCCTGGGGGCTGTGGAGAAGGGCCTGGGTGGCTGTATCATTGCCGGAGTGCGTCATGACGGTCTGCGCAAAACGCTGGGAATACCGCCGCGCTACGAGATTCTACTGGTGCTGGCGATAGGTAAACCCAAGGAGACGGTGGTCATTGAGGCTGTGGGTGCTGACGGTGACATAAAATACTGGCATGACAGCGAGGGCCGGCACCACGTACCGAAAAGATCCCTAGATGACATTATTGTTAATTAGTGTATTTTAAGGCTATAATAAACACGTTTTCCGGCCGTAAAATTATTTTGGATTGAAGAAGGGTTGAGCATTTGCCGCCAGAAAAACCCGCGCTGGATGAAATCCTGCACCCGAAATCGGTTGCTGTTGTTGGTGCTTCGGCCAGTCAACAGGCAGGGGGTTGGGTTTCCCGGCTGATAACCTTCGGGTATAACGGCCAGGTATATCCGGTAAACCCCCGCGCTGACGAGATAAACGGACTGAAAGCATATCCTACGGTCAGGGATATTCCCTATCCCGTGGACTACGTCATTTTTAATATTCCGGCCAGGCTGGCACCCCAGATTATGGAGGACTGTGTTGCCAAAGGGGTGAAGGCAGTCCATATGTTCACGGCCGGCTTCAGCGAGACGGGTCGGGTAGAAGCGGGGGAACTGGAAAGGCAAACGGCTGACATTGCCCGGAAGGGTGGTGTCCGTATCATCGGCCCCAACTGTATGGGTGTCTACTGCCCGGCAGCGGGCCTGACCTTTAACCCGGCCTTCTCCAGGGAAGCGGGTAAGGTGGCCTTCATCGCCCAGACCGGAGCCGGAACGATACGCTTTGTCTACCTGGCCAATGACATGGGCATCCACTTTAGCAAGGTGATCAGCTACGGTAATGCCGTAGACCTTGATGCCCCTGAATTTCTAGAGTATCTGGCTGGTGATGACGAGACCGGGATTATCGGCTGCTATATCGAGGGGGTCAGGGACGGGCGCCGTTTCCTACAGGCGGTAAAGAAGTGCCTGTCGGCCAAGCCCGTTGTCATATTGAAGGCGGGGCTTACCGAGGGCGGTGCCGGAGCAGCCGCCTCGCATACCGCTGCCCTGGGCGGTTCGGGGTTGGTCTGGGATGCTTTCTTCAGGCAGACCGGGGCTATCCCGGTGAATACCATAGAAGAAATGGCGGATATGCTGTTAACCTTTTCCCATATGCCCTACCCCGGGGGAAGGAGGGTGGCTATTGTGGGCAGGGGGGGTGGTATCGGGGTCATTGCCACCGACACCTGCGAGCGGGTCGGGCTCAAGGTTCCCCCTTTTCTCCCCGAGACCAGAAGGCAGCTGGAAGAGATTATCCCTGAAGCCGGTACCGGTGCCCGGAATCCCGTTGAGACTGCTCTTGGGATGGCTGGCGCCGCTGATTTTTACAGCCGGGGGCTGGTTATCGTGGATGCCGATCCCCAGATAGACCTTATTCTGATACAGCTGGCGGTGGATGTTTACGGTGGGCGTCAACCATATTTAAAGGAACAGCTGGTAAGTACTATTGAGGTTTTAATCAGCACGGCCCAGATACTTACTAAGCCGGTAGCCGTTGTTTTTGGTGTTGGTGAGGATATCAATAGCGTTACCGCTGTGCTTGAGGCCAAGCAGAAATTGCTGGCAGCCGGGATACCGGTCTATTCCAGTATTGAGGCAGCGGCCCGGTCTCTAAATAGGCTTATCCAGTATCATCAGGGGCCGGAGACAGGCTGATAATTAGCAGTTTCAGGCGTGGTCTTCAGCGGGCAAGCTTTCTTGAACGGGCGGCTCTTTGAGCGGTATTTGCAGGGTTCTCATCAGGTCCACGGCGTTACGGGGGGCGTATCCCTGCCAGTGATTGTTGAAAAAGGCGAACATTAACCCGGTCTTTTCGGTGGCCGTTTTAACCTGACCGGCCAGCTCATCTATTTCCGGCTGAGAATATAAATATTTATAGCGGGTTTCGCTGTTTCCCTTCCACCACATTTCAACATTCCTGCCGTGGAAGCGAAAATATGACATTCCCGACGTTACTGGTATGTCCCGGGCTACCGAGGTACCGAATTTAGGCTCATCAATCTGCACCCAGGTTACCTGGTTTTCCCTCAGCAACCGGGCGGTATTATCATCGTCGCTCCAGCTGCGGTGCCTCAGCTCAACGGCCAGGTTATAATGGCCAAATGTTTTGATGACCGCTTCCAGTATCTGCCTGCCGTCTTTATCATTCTTGAAGCTGGGCGGGAACTGTGCCAGTAGTGCTCCCAGTTTCCCATAGCTGGCCAGTGGTTCAATGCTACGCTGAAAAAGGTCAACATCTTCCCGGGATATCGCCGCGTCCTGTCCGGTCGACTGCTGGTACATCTTGGGGTGAGTGAATTTCTGCCACAGCTTGACAGTAAAGAGGAAGTCTGCGGGTACCTTACGGGCCCAGTTATGAACGTAACCCGGATTTGGTGGCCGGTAGAATGAGCTGTTAATCTCGACGGTATTGAAGAACTGACTGTAATAGGCAAGCTCATCAATCTTACCCCTGGGGTAGAAGTAGCCTGCCCAGGTGCCCTCTCCCCTGGGATAAGACCAGCCTGATGTGCCGATATAGAGCCTGGATTGGTTCGGCATCGCCATCATTCCTCTAAGGTTTATTATATATGATAATAGGATATTTATCCCGCCGCATCAATCGGTATAGGGTAATTAAATAATAACCGCTGCTATTACATTTTAACTCAGAATACCGTCTATCTGCGGTTTGGTATGGCGTAATCGCCATTGGCAGGACAGTTGTCATGGGATATAATTTGTTATGGTTATTTTCTAATTCAAATAAACAAATCGTGTAAGTGGTAGCCACCAATATACCGTGCTTACGCTCTTTTCTCTGGATGGCTATTGTTTCAATGACGGGTTTGTTAGATATTGATTTACAGCGATAGGGAGTAAACAAATTGATTTTATATCTTAAGGAGGGTATATGAAGCTTGAAGGACAGGTAGCAGTTGTTACCGGTGCCGGCCGGGGAATCGGGCGTGCCTACGCCTTGCGATTAGCGGGTCTTGGGGCTGATGTTGTCATTAATGACATCGACCTTGAATCAGCCCGGGAGTTTAACGAGGAACTAACGGCCCCAACGGTGATGGACGAAGTGAAGAACCTTGGTGTACGTTGCCAGGGTATCCAGGCTGATGTCAGGGACAAAAATGCTGTTGACGCTATGTTTCAGCAAGTCCTCAACGAGTTTGGGCGGGTGGATATTCTGGTGAATAATGCCGGAGGTATGGCTGGAGATAGAACCCGCAGCTTTGCCGCCAGTATGCCGGAGGAAGATATACGGGCTACCTTTGATAGGAATCTTATGGGAACGATATTCTGTTCCCAGGCGGCAGCAATACCGATGAAACAGCAGAGGTATGGGCGTATCATTACTGTCTCTTCGCAGGCTGGTATGAGGGGTAGTCCCAGGGGATTCTATGCGTCCTACAGTGCTGCCAAAGCAGCTATTATAAACTTTACCCAGAACCTGGCACAGGAGCTGGGCCCCTATGGCATCAACGTCAACTGTATTGCCCCTGCCTATATCAAAACAGGGCGGATGATAGCCTGGAACCGGTGGGACCTTGAAGAACGTCAGCAAAGTATGTCCCGGGACATTCCTTTAGGCAGGTTGGGAGAACCGGAGGACTGCGCCAAGGTACTGGAATTTTTTGTGACCGACCTATCCGACTATGTCACCGGCCAGTGCCTGAGTGTCTGTGGCGGGGCAATCAGGTTTAAATAAGACCCCGGTGTCATTAAGACGCCCCGGATAGATATTTATCCTATATCTTGTAAGAGAAAGCCGGTTTGAAGTATGGTAATGGCTGGCCCTGGTGATGGTAACGGGTTACACCGCTGAGGCTAGTCAACGGGGATTATTCCAGTACCCCCTCTCTTATTAGCTCTTCAATCTCCTCGTCTGACGTGCCGAGAAACTCTTTCAGGGCATATTCATTATGCTCCCCCATTAACGGGGCACGCTGTAATTCGTAGGGGAACTCGGGGAATACAAAAGAGGGTGCCACGCCCCGGTATCTGCCGATTTCCGGGTGATGGAGTTCCCAGTAGAAGTGACGGTGCGCCATCTGCGGGTCTTTCTCCATCAGGCCTTCGCCTGTCTGCAGCACTCCGGCGGCTACCCCGGCTGCCTGCATCATGACCATCACGTCTTCGGCTGTATGACTGCTTGTCCATTCGGCTATTAGCCTGTCCATTTCTTCCACGTTCTCCTGCCTGGCCTGCAGGGTACTGAACCTGGTTTCCCTGGTCCATCCCGGGTTACCGATGACGCGGCAGAAACTCTGCCATTCCTCATCGTTGGTAACGGCAATGGCGCACCAGCGGTATTCAGGGTGGCAGCGGTATATCCCGTGAGGGGCCGTATATGGCGATTTGTGTTTTATCTGGGGTTGATGGTTTAACCATTCGTCTTTGTTGTCCAGTACGCCAGCCCATACTTCAGCATCGCGTAGTCTGCGGACGACATCTTCAGGTAAAAATTGTATTGTCCACTCCTCTACCAGCTTGTCCAGTTCTTCCTCATTGTCCCGCCTTGCCTGCAGCGTGCTGAATTTAGGGCTCTCGGTCCATTCCGGATTACCCATGGCATAGCAAAAATTCTGCCACTCTTCGTCGGTATATATGGCAATAACGCAATACCGGTCTGTGTGGGTGGGGATACAGGGATAGGCTCCATGGGGTGCGGCCAGCGGGTGGTAGTTACCTACCCTCTCTGATGCCCGCCCGGTGGTAGCGGTTTCCAATAGTAGTGGTGCTATTAATTGCAGGCCGCTTTCAAACTGTGACATATCGATATACTGCCCTTTACCGGTGCGGCGCCGGTAGTCAAGGGCTGCCAGAATGGCCATCAGGCTATGGCGGGGGGCAACATAATCGGTGTATGGCCCGATACCGGCCGGCTCCCGGTCGGGCCAACCGGCAATAGAACTGAGACCGGCCAGGTTCACCAGCTGTGTCCCGTAACCCGGGTGGCTGGCGTGGGGCCCGGTTTGCCCCTGCATGCAGGAACTCAGCATGATGAGGTCCGGTTTAATCTCCTTGAGTTCTTCATAACCGAGGCCCATCCTCTTCATTGCCCCCCCGGCGAAATTTTCGACAACGATATCAGCCCAGACGATGAATTGTTTGGCGATCTCCCTTCCCCTGGCTTTGGCCAGGTTAAGGCTGATGCTGAGCTTGCCCGTATTATAGAAGCAACCGGCAGGATTGCGATTTGCCCAGGGATTAAATGGTCCCGGGAAGTCGGTCCCACTCTGAGGGATCATGACCTGCCGGAAGAGGTCAAGGTGGTTCCGCCCTTCTATTTTAAGCACTGTGGCACCATGAGCGGCTAAAGGCTTGGTTATTACTGGTCCGGCGATAACGGTGGTGAAATCAGCAACCTTCAGTCCTTCTAACATTTTTTTTGCCATTATTCCGTCCTTTCTTTCTCGGGCCGGTCTAGATAACCTTATTTTGCTCTAGTTTCTGTAATTCCTCGCTCGAGATACCCATCTCCTGCTCGTAGATCTCCTGGTTGTGTTCGCCGATTAGCGGGGCTCGCCTCGATATGGAAATAGGCGTTTCTGAGAGTTTGGCGAAAGCACCCGGATAGGTAATGGTGGTGCCCAGCTCGGGGTGTTCCACTTCTTCCCAGAAACCCCTGGCATCAAGCTGGGGACTCTTGAGTATATCGGCAGTGTTGAAAGTGGGGTAGAATATAATTCGGTTTTTGACTGCTCCTTCAAGGAGTTCTTCTTTGGTGTGCGACAGGAAAAACTTGGCTGCCGGTGCCTCTATACGGTTAACTGTCTCCTGGGTGGCAGTTGCCATATCCCACTCCTCCCAGTCAAACTCCTTCAGGAAATCATCAGCCATACCCTCACTGTCCATCCATTTGATGAATGGTTTCATGAAACGGTCGGCCGCTTGCTGTCCCCCTCGGAAAGCCCACGATACCTTGCCGTCCTTGCAGGGCCATACCCGTGTTATTTGCAGTCTGGAACGGGTCATTGCCCCTCGCGGTCCAACAATATTGCGCAGGTCCCACCCCTGGTTGCCGGGCTGGGCAAACGCCGCCTGGATTGACTGGTCGACATGTTGTCCTTCCCCGGTAGTCTGCCGGTGGTAGAGGGCCAGCATCGCTCCTACCGCTGCCTCCATTCCACCCTGAAGATAGGTGGCGTCAATATGGCTCATCCGGACAGGAGGACGGTCTTCGTCACCCATTCCGTACATGCGTCCGCTCATGGCCCAGAGGGTGATATCGGTAGCCTTATAATCCTTATATGGGCCGGTTTGCCCGAACGGTGTAATGGAAACCATGATTAACCCGGGATTGAGTTTTTCCAGTGCTGAGTAGCCCAGTCCAAGCCCGTCCATATACCCCGGGGGGAAGGACTCAATAACGAAATCGGCATCCTTTACCAGCCTCTTGAATATATCCTGGCCTTCCGGCTTTTCGATATCAAGGGTTATCCCTCTCTTGTTGGCATTGTAGGCAAACCAGAAAAGGCTTTTCTCGGGGTCATCCTTATCGTCATAGAAGGGGCCTAGCTTCCGGGCAGGATCACCACCCGGCCTTTCAATCTTGATAACATCAGCCCCCAGGTCACCCAGTAACCTGCCGCACGATAACCCCTTCTCATCGGTAAGGTCCAGAACTCGATAGGGGCTGAGCATACCTTCAACCGCATTCTTTTCTGCCATATGTTTATCTCCCTCCGATAACAATTATCTCGAATTTACCGGGTCTTGGCTGTATTTTACCTTCCTTTTTTAGATATGAGTATTTAATAAACCTGTGGAATGAATTCTTAACCTCTACCGTACTAAAGGACTGACCGCAATAAGGAATTTCATCGGTAATAACCTTAAGCTGCGTTGCTTAAGCCGGTCAACGTGGGCTATTCCAGTACTCCCTCTCTTATTAGCTCTTGAATCTCATCGTCTGACATGCCGAGAAACTCTTTCAGGGCATATTCATTATGCTCCCCCATTAGGGGGGAGCGTTCTATTTCATAAGGGAACCGCGACAGTATGAAAGATGGTGCCATACCACGGTATTTACCTGCTTCCTGGTGGTCAAGCTCCCAGAAGAGATGGCGTTCCTTAAACTGCGGGTCCTTTTCCATCATATCTTCACCGGTCTCCAGTATGCCGGCAGGGACACCGGCCCCCTGCATCATGAACATCACGTCTTCTGCCGTGCGGTTACAGGTCCATTCGGCTATTAGCTCGTCCAGCGCGCCAGTGTTCTTCAATCTCTCCTGAAGGGTGCTGAATCTGGGTTCCCGCGTCCACGCCGGGTCACCAATGACGCGGCAGAAACTCTGCCATTCTTCGTCAGTAAAAACGGCGATAGCGCACCAGCGGAATTCGGGGTGGCAGCGGTATATGCCGTGTGGAACTGCATAGGGAGACTGGTTTTGGTACTTGGCATAGTTCTTTACCCTCTCGTCGGTGTTATCTACCTCACCGGCCCAAATTTCGGCCTCACGTAATCTGCGGGAGACCTCTTCAGGTATGAATTGAATCGTCCATTCTTCTATTCGTCTGTTCAGCTCCTCGCGGTTGTCTCTCCTTGCCTGAATGGTGCTGAACTTTGGGTCTCTGGTCCATTCCGGGTCGCCGATAGCCTCGCTAAAACGCTGCCACTCTTCATTATCATAGACAGCGATGATACAGGCTCTATCGGTGTGACGGGGAAGGCAGGGATAAACGCCGTGGGGAGCGGCATAGGGATAATAATTACCAACCCTCTCCGACACCGTGCCATTGGCAGCGGTTTCCATGAGCAGAGGTGACATGAAGTGCAGGCCGCTTTCGAATTGGGAGAGGTCAATGTACTGCCCTTTACCGGTGCGTCGCCGGTAGTCAAGGGCAGCTATTATGGCTATCAAGCTGAAG
>Ga0209427_10002828_pt1 | contig 20391 bp, 16 predicted proteins | sample DeeMarSWOR136_30_FD_187465 | JGI IMG/M metagenome (GOLD analysis project Ga0209427, IMG submission 187465) | Marine sediment microbial communities from White Oak River estuary, North Carolina - WOR-1-36_30 (SPAdes) (version 2) | ecosystem: Environmental > Aquatic > Marine > Intertidal zone >...
CGTTGACCACTGCGGGAATGCCATACTCGCGGGCCACTATACTTCCGTGCGAGAGAATTCCTCCCTGGTCCATAACAACAGCAGCGGCTGTCACAAAATATGGCGTCCAGCCAGGGTCGGTAAAAGGGGCAACGAGGATTTCACCAACCAGGACCTGCTGGTCCGCATCGGCCCTCAGAATGACGCGTGCCTTTCCTGTAACAACGCCGGGGCTGACTGCCAGGCCTGCCAGCGTCTCAACATCGGTGTCGACAGATTCGGGGACATATTTATCGGGAACAAATTTGCCAAAAATAACATCGGGTGGTGAAATCAAGCTGTTCCTGTCATACTCGGCCCGCCTATCTGTAATAACCTGATGTATATTGAAGTCGGCCTTACCTTGAACTACCGGCTCAATCTCTTCGATTCGCAAAAAGAATACGTCATCCTGATTCCTGAGTACTGCCTTATCGGTGAGTCTTTTGCCAAGCTCAAGGAGCATTTTCCGCAGAGTTGTAACCAATTTTATGACTTCGCTTTTGACGTTCTCGCGAAAGACTGAGCCTTGCTGAGAGCGAACCAGAACACGGTTGAATATCATTCGCTTTAGAGGGTTTCTGAGTTTTTTACGACACTGTTGTTCCAATTGACGGCGCTCTTGTACGAGGTTGCCGAAATTTTGGACGGGGTCGGTTTTATCGAGCTGAGTGATGTAGCTGCGGAGCAGTTTAAGGATGTAATCAGGAGTTTCGGCCCATCGTGGATTGTACAATTCCAATTCGGCTCGGCAATGGTGACCATGACGAGCCATAAACTCGCGCCAGATTTTGAGGAACTCTTTTCCCGAATCCATTTTAGAGAGTTTAGGTTCAATTTCGCACCAGTCGGCATCTGATAGTATCAGGTCCCTGACCTTCGGGGCAGCATCGGCGGCGACAGCCAATCGCCAGAGGTCCAACCCGGCAATGACATCGTCCATATCACCGATTCCTGCCAGCAGTCTTCCCGTACAGGAGCTATCTTCCGATAGCCATTTCCTGCATACCATATCAAGAACCGGAAGTGCCGCCAAGACAGCGAACAAGTACAGTATGTTGCTTAATAACTGACGCAAGTCCGTACGAAGCTGTTGACAGTATGCCGTGATTTGTTCCAAGGAAAGGTTTGATACATTCAGGTCAGACCACTTTTCATTCTTAGCAGAAATTGATGTGATTATTCGGCGGCCTTTTTTTGGTGTGTTGAGAAGTAAGCCCATAATGATAAGAGGTATTTTCAGAATGAATTTGAGCAGGCTGAATTTTATGTCAGGCAGGTCCAGGTCCGGGGCGGTCCGGAGCCTCTCGACCATCTCCTGCATGCCCTTATGACTTCCGGCGAACTCCATTAAATCGAGACCCCAGCCGTCGGGCACTTGCCTGAACACGGCACCCCAGATATTTGCATTAAAGTAAATTCGGCCAGCGATGAGGTCATAAAGAGGGTGGCCGCCGCGGTCGCAACAAAACATTCGAAAGACAGGATCGAAGAACTCCTCTCCTATCGCCTCAAGCAGCATGGAAAACATAATGGGCGTGACAACATCGGGCATGACCTCTTTGGCAGGATTACTGCTCCATATCTGCCGGTCCTCCCAGGACCTTTGCTGCGGGAAGCCTGTAATAGGTCTGGATTGGAGTAGGAAAATTTTGTTCTCACACACGGCCCATTCGATGTCCTGAGGGCAGCCGAATCCGGCCTCGATTTTTTGTGCAAGTTTTGCCAGTTTCTTTATGTGCTTTTTCCCCAGAGACGGTGTAATCGACTTTTCATTGGTAAGTTCCTGCTCTGTGACCGACCCACTCCTATCGAGAACACACTCAATCTTCTTCTCTGAGACTGCACTAAAAAGCAGCTCTAACGTCTTCCTGTGAACTACGAATCTATCGGGTGCCACTTTTCCCGAAACCAGGGCCTGGCCTAATCCAAAACAGGACTCGATTACAATATTTCCTGAAGGACCAAAGCGAGGGTCGGCCGTGAAAAGTACACCAGAGACATCCGCCTCAACAAGCAACTGGACAATTACGGCCATACTTACTGCAAGGTGGTCAAATCCGTTCTTTTGGCGGTAGTCGTAGGCGCGGTCTGTCCATAACGAGGCCCAGCATTTCTTGATGGCTTTAATGCAAGTGGCGAGGTCTGCCACGCCAAGGTAGGTATCATACTGTCCGGCGAAGGAGTGGCCCGGTAAATCCTCGGCGGTGGCAGATGAGCGGACTGCGACGTGGTCAGCGGCAAGTGTGCGATAATGTTTCTCTATCTGTTGGCGGAGCGTATCTGCCAAGGGCGCTTCTATGATAGTCTGCCTGAGGTCTGACAGGATAGATTTTTTTTCTGTTTGCGAAGCAGCTCTGAATTCTGCGACCGTCGATGTGATGCGGCTGACGAGATTATTAAGCTCCAGATGCTCTCGGAAGGCAGCTTCCGTGATGCAAAAGCCGGGCGGTACGGCAAGACCAATTCGCTTCATTCGAGCAAGACTCAAAGCTTTGGCACCGACCACAGATATGTCGGCATCCTGAATGGCTTCTAAGGGGATAACTAAACCGATTTCTTCCATATATGCTCAGCAATGCTCGAACTTCATTTACAATATATTATCAAATCCGTTCACTTAATACAAGATGCAGTGACGTAGTTTATTGCATCGCTCACCCGCTACAACAGCGCACTAATAACGATACTGCCGCACTACTTGTTGTTAAAATTGAGGGCGAATAAAGTTCAATCTACCAAAAAAAAGAAAGAATGTTATAATCTTTGGTCCGGCGATTTGATTCTGAGAAGCTTATTTGGTAAATTACAGTCAAAACTATGCCTGCTAATCTGACACCGGAATATTTTAAGGCCGAAAGGTGGTTTCGCGAGGCGGCGACCACTGAGGAGAAAATCCTTGCACTTGAGCGGATGTTAGCGGTGATGCCCAAGCACAAAGGTACTGACCATCTAAAGGCCGACCTGAGAAGGAAGCTAAGCAAGCTAAAAGAAGCGCCAGCTAAGAAAAAAAGCAAACAGGTAGATGTTTTTTATGTCCCGCGAAGCGGTTCAGGCCAGATTGTTCTTTTAGGGACCCCGAACTGCGGCAAAAGCTCCATCGTTGCCGCTCTTACCAACGCAAAAGTCAACGTCGCAGATTTTCCCTTTGCAACCAGCGCACCTGTGCCTGGAATGGTAAAGTTCGAGGACATTCAGATTCAGCTCGTCGATATGCCGCCGATTACCGCCGACTACCTCGCTCCGGGTCAGGTGGGGACATACCGCAACTGTGATGTAATTGCCGTTGTTATTGACCTCTCCGCCGACGTTGGCGAACAAATGCAAATCTGCCTGGACTTTTTAGAGTCAAGAAACCTGCTCATCGACGCCGAAACTTCGGCCGTGGATGAACACGGCAACGTTCTGGCTAAAAGGGCGCTTTGCATCTGCACCAAATCCGACATCGCTAAGCCCGGTGCCGTTGAAGCCGTGAAACAATCTTGCAAGCACGACTTTAAATTTATAGAAATATCCACCAAAACCGGTGAGGGGCTTGAGAATCTTCCTGATATGCTTTTTAGCTTGTTAAATCTCATACGCATCTACGCCAAGCCACCCGGCAAACCTGCCGATATGGATGAGCCATTCACGCTCCCGGCCGGTGCGACCGTTATGGACCTGGCCAGCGCTATCCACCGTGAATTAGCCGAGAAACTCAAATTCGCAAGGATATGGGGCACCGGAGTCTATGACGGCCAGAACGCACAGAGAAATCACGTCCTGAACGACAAAGACATTATTGAGTTGCATTTCTCTTAATCTGCCTTTATAATATATCCCGCATACGAATGAAATGATGTTTTGAACATTTGAAAATTTGAATTTTGATATTTTTTTGGATTTCGATGCCGTACAGGTCCGGCCCTGCTTCAGACGGGACGGATTCGAATTTCGCACTTGAAAACCGGAGGTTTTTTAATGGAATGCAAAAAAGAGCAAAATCTGAAAGATTGCAATTGCACATATCCGGGCTGCGACAAAAAGGGAATGTGCTGTGAGTGCATAAGCTATCATTTATCAATAAAGCAACTGCCCGGCTGCTGTTTCCCCGATGATGTCGAAAAAACTTACGACCGCAGCTTCAAGGCTTTTGTCACAGCCTGGGGACTGTAAACCAATCAATCCAGAAGCTGACAAGTACAACACAGAACTTGCCAGATAGAAATCGCAGCGTATTAAAAAGCCGAGCAAAACGCCCGGCCTTAGCCAACTTCTATTTTCACAAGGTTATTTCTCAAGCAAGGTGTAATCGTCAGGAATATTCGGCTCGAAAACACTGGGCTCAGGCTCGGCATCCCAATCAAAGTCATAAGCAACTATTTTTGTTTCAATGGAACCGTTCCCGGAGATTCCTTCAATCTCAGTCCGTACGGGCAAATTTGTCTTCACATCGACCCAAAGACGTCCGACAGCGCTTTCAAACGGACTAGTACTAGTTAAAAATTCGGGGTCGTTCACTTCAATACCCTCCGCCTCTACGCCATCTATTATTTCTCGACCAAGTTCAGTATGCTTAAATGACATAAACTCCTTGATCATCCCCCTCGGGTTGGCTTGGTCATGGATTTTCCTCATATGCTCTTCTGTTGTTGACACTCTTCTATATTTTTTCTCATTGGGCATAACCTGTGTAACAATTGTCCCTTCCAGTGGTATATAAGAAATCCCAATTACCTGGCCATTCTTGTATGCATCCTGTCTTAATCCATACTCCGAAGAGATATATGTGATTAATTCGGTTGTCTCTTCTGGCATTCCATTAATACTAATCCTCTGTTGAAAAATAAACGACTCAATCTGTTCAACTTTTTTTGCGACCTCACCCCAAGCAACAGTTGCCATATCGGGTCTGCCAATAAATTCCATTCCAAAAAGCACACCGATTAATATCACCGCCGCGGCGGCAAGTTTTGTAATTGGACTTTTCATAATTATTCTCCATATATTCGGCTGTGCAATAGCCGATTTTGTCTTTTCGGATTCAGCCAGTGCTCTGGAGATATCATCGTGCACTCTTTTGTCCAACTCAGCACTGGCTTTCAAATGCAATTTCTTAATCGACCTATGTAAATCATCTGCCGGTCTCATTTTTTCACCTCACCATTTAACATTGACCGCAGTTTATCCAACGCATACCGGTACCGGCCCTGCGTGGTATTGATTGAAACGCCCTGCTGGACGGCAATCGCCTTGAATTTCATCCCGCTGTACACATGCAGTATTAACACCTCTCGCTGCTGATATGGAAGCTGTGCAAGCGCCCAACCGACCTGACGCAATTCTTCGTCGAATATCGCGTTAAATTCCGGCCTGTTCGAATCTGATACAACCGGCTCAGCTTTATCCAGCCCGATGCTTTGATGCCTTTTATTTCTATTACGTGCATTATTGGCAACACAAGTCGCTAAATAACCCTTCAAACTGCCAGTGAGTCTAAACTTCTCAGTGGATTTGATAAAAGACACAAAAACATCGTGCACAGCATCCTCGGCAGAACTTACATCAGCTAAAAGGGCGGCTGCCAACGTTACCAAGTCATCTTTGTATTTTTCATAGACCCGCCGCAGAACGTCTCTGTCACCGCGATTAAACTTCCATATAAGCAGCTTATCTTCCAGCATCAACAAAGCACCTTCTCGAATAAAAAACAATCGATTGTCACTTATATAACAACCAAGCTGGGCGTTTTAGTATAAAGAAAAAAGACTTTTTCCGCCAGATTTGACTTTACGGTGTAAAAACCGATTTTGCCCACAAAAACGCATAAAAAGGCCGAGCTAAATCAGCCCGGCTTTATGTTATCACGTTTGTTTCAAATTTAAATTGGACTGCCTATGTTTGAAAGAGCCCTTGAATCGGAATCAAATCATTCCAGCCTGCATCGACTATGCCTTTGAAGCCTATCGGGTTATTCTGGCCGCGAAACCATCAATATATTCGTACGAGGCCCGGAAAGAATCAAGTTCTTTCACCTCATACCCGGTCAGGTCGGGTTTGAACACTGCTTCATCCAATTCAATATCGAAAACGATATCGCTCCAGATAATCACCGGTTCCCTTCGCCCCTGTTCATTTGTTCCAAGGAATTCGATGCGGACAGGCAGTCGACTCTGAGGATCAAGCCAGGCGACCATGTCATCACCCGCGTTATCTTTAAACAGCCGAAAACCTATTACCTCCTTTTGACCTATTCTGCGTTGGCCTATCTTCTCACAAAAAAGTCGGGATATATACTTAAAGGTGCTTAGAGCGTCATATATGTGCGGAGGTTTGTGTTTCAGGAATGTTATCTCAGCTATTTTCTTCGCAGGATTCATAAGGATTACCTTCCCCTCGCGGCGATCTAAGAGCCAGACGCTTCCATCCGGCAGGTCAGCTCTAACATAATATGGTTCAAGTGCCATCGCCTGAACGGTCGCCGTTTCATCCACCGGAAAGATGACTTTCCAGGTTAAGGTTTTATATTTCCGGACATTTCCCAGGACGCCCACAGAATCGAGCATTTTTCCGGCAATCGAGCCGCCGAACAGAAGGATGGCGATAAGCAAGGCTGTAACCATCACCGTCGCTGCGGCGAGCTTCATTATTCGGCTTTTCACAATTGTTCTCCTTCCTGAAATAACGGCCTGTTTGCCTTGCACGATTGCCATCTCAGAAATAAGCACAGAACTTTCAGCTATCGAAGCCGACGGCTCTTTAACCAGGCAAGAGATCGTAATAAACTACTTATGGGGGCGGTCCGCCGAACCCGGTTGTGAACCTCCAGAGCGGGCCGGGGGTTGTGCCCCAGAGATTGACCTCATCGATACGCCAATAGTGCCCCGTATTTTCGGCCATTGTGCCGGGGTCGAATGTTATGTCAGTCTGGTTGCGTATGAACGGCGGCGGATTGCTTGTGCCGAAGTACACATTGTGGGACGTAGCACCAGCCCCTGCCGTCCAGTTCAAATCATAGTCTATATCGACGTTTCTTTCGCGATCATACGGATGCGGATTATTTACCGGCGCCGGTAGTGGTGGTATCTTTGCAGCTCTGAGCCAACAGTCAGCTAAGACAGTTAGGTCTTCACCATTGACTTCTCCATCGCCGGTAAGCTCACCACCGCTCCAGTTATCACAGCCCGTTTCCCGCCACTGAGCAGCCAAAATGGCAAAGTCCTTAGAGTCCACTTTTCCGTCTTTGTCGCAGTCGCCGGGACTTGTAGGCATTTCGACTATCGTTACAATTGAGCGGGCTGGAATGGCAATTGTATCATCCGGGCTAATTGCAACATAAGCAGTCAGATTGTCCTGGATTATAGAATCGCCTCTGGTGACGTACGGAACCAAATAAGTCATAGACCCACCAAGGAAATCAAGCTCTACGAATTTATCCTGGTCAGCCCAATTTACGAATACAATAACCACTAAATCATCATCGCTTTTATAATAAGCAGAGACCATCAGGTCTTCGACGGTGTCATCGGGCGTTGCGTTGTCAGAACGATAAACTGCAACGCGCTTCATTCCCGGCCTGATAAAACGGCTGAAGTTGCCCATCGCCCACAACATCTTCGATTCATAATAGTTTCCGTTGGTTTCGTTCTTGTCTATGTACACAAGACCATCTTTGTAATCATAAGGTGAAACAGCCAGCCACCACTGCCAGGCTGAGGCCTTGGCCACTGTCAGGTCATAGTGAATGACGCGAGCAATCCACAGTGCAGGGTCTATTCCCAAATCCCGACCGTTGCCGTAACCACGATGTTGTGGGGGGACCCAATCATCACCGGGAATAAGTATACAATATTCGGTCGCCCAATATTCAAGACCGGGGTATTGATAGAGCTTACTGCGTAGGGTTTCGCGCATTCCAACAAGCCGGTCATCTTCAGGCCAGCAGCTAAAATAGCTGTGTCCGGCCACTTTAGTTGCCACCTTGTTGCCGATGAAATATGGACTGCTTGCATTGAAGAATGAGTCAATATAATCTCCCCGTTCGGTGGAGTTACCGTAGAGATACCCCATGTCGCCTGCTTCCGGAAGTTCTATCTCGGCGGTAAGGCCCTGATTCTGAAGCTCGGGGTAGAGGACGTCTACCACCTCATTGATATCTGAATTATAGTATCGGCACCCCTCCTGGCCTCCCTCCCAATCCCAGTTCGGCTCGTTAAACGGGCTGATGTAATCAAACACTATCCCTTCGGAGTCAGCGAAGTGCCTGAGGATAGCAGCAAGATATACAGCAAAATCGGTGATTTTGTCAGACCGCAGGTTTGTTGTACCGGAACTACTGTCGCAATAAGCGATGCCGTTCTTCGTCATATTTATAGGCGGGCTGTTAACAAAGGCGATGAACTGCTCAAGCCCCCTGGCCCTGGCAGCTTGAAGGAACCACTGCTGGCCGGGCAGACGCCACCAGTCGTAGGAGCTATAGTCTGTGGAAAGAAAAGTATCGGCCCTTCTCCAGGAATCAGAGATATTAGTTTGTCTGCTGCTGCCGGCGCCGATATTAAAACGCCAGCAGGACAGGCCTATGCCTTTCGGGTCGTTTTGAATATCAAGGCCCGTTTCAAACAACAGGTCCGCAATCGCATTACGTTTCTCCAGCGGCCACTGGCCAACAAACTGAATTGACCAGGCATCAGATGCACCGAAGTTATGGATTGTCTGCAGCATGTCATAAGTATTAACGGTTACCGTAAGTATACTCGGATTCGATGTGCGCAGGTCGCCGCCACTACCCGGCAGGCAGGGCACATAGTTAGAAGCGTACGTGCTCCCGCCGCCAACGAGAAATCCAGCGATAAATCCGATTAATAGCCATTTTACTTTATAACCATCAAACAATTTCATTTCATACCATCTTTTCTGCCTATCACGACAAGAAAACCACAAGTATAATATTCACAGCCCTTTAGCCTAACATAAGATTGTAATAAACTAATTAGGGAGGCGGTCCGCCGAACTCAGTCGTGAATCTCCAGAGGGGGCCGGTGGTTTTGCCCCACATATTGACCTCATCGATACGCCAAAAGTGGCCGGTATTTTCGGCCATTGTACCGGGGTCGAACGTTGTACCAGTCTGGTTTCGTATGAACGGCGGCGGATTGGTTGTGCCGAAGTACACATCGTGGGAAATCGTATCGGCCCCGGCCGTCCAGCTCAAATCATAGTTTAGCTCGACGTTTCTTCGGCCATCGTATGGATGCGGGTCACTCGCCGGTTCAGGTAGCGGCGGAACAGTCCAGGCCATAAGCCAATTTTCCACGAAAATAGCCAGGTCTTCAAAATCGACTTTGCCGTTGGCGGTGAGGTCGGCGCCGCCCCCGCCGGGGTTCGTTCGCGACCACTGTGCAGCAAAAATGGCAAGGTCTATAGAGTCCACTTTCCCGTCTTCGTTAAAATCAGCAAAGCGGATTATATTAGGTTCTACCCTGATTAAAACCACGCCGTGTCCGGGAACCTCAACGGTGAAGCTGCCCGTGAAAACGCCCAAGTCCTCCCGGCTCCAGAGGTCACGAATCCCTGCTTTGTCGCTAAATTCAGGCCCCAGGTCACTGAAAAGGACAGTGATATTTGCAGGCTGCAGGTCGCGGTTGAACAGTGCCACTGCGCGGTTACCATTCACGAGTTCCTTGACCCACACCTCTCGGGCGCCATAGTCGCGTACCCGCCTGCCCTGTTCGCCCAGAGGGTCTTGATCGACGGCAATGACTTCAGGTGCGGTAAGAATCTCTATAGTTGACTGAGACATATTTCTGAGATCGTTGCCGGCAATCAAAGGTGCCGCCATTATGCACCACATACTGAAGTGGGCCCGATATTCCGTATCCGTCATTCCTCCGTTACCCACTTCCAGCATGTCCGGATCATTCCAGTGCCCGGGACCGGCGTACGTATAAAGATTAGCGTTGATATCGATGATTGACACTACCGAGCCCCAGTTATCCTGGATGTCCCCGGTGGTTCGCCACAGATTTCCGACGTCAACAACCCAGGGACCAGGAAATTGCCAACTACATATGCTGTAGACGATTGGGCGGTAAGTGTTCAACAAGCAGTCCCGCATCAAAGTGTAAGACTGCTGCATATTCATTCCCGAAGTATAGCACCAGTCGTATTTGAGGTAATCCACCTCCCAGGCGGCGTACTGGTCCGCATCCTTCTGCTCATATCCCCTGCTTCCCGGCCGACCCTGGCAGGTCAAAGTTCCGGCATCAGAATAGATGCCCAGCTTAAGCCCTTTGAAGTGGACATAATCGGCCAGAAATGCGATGCCGTTCGGAAACCTCACGGGGTCAGCCTGAATGTAGCCGTCTGCGTCCCTCTCGCCGTGCCAGCAGTCATCGATGTTGACATAGAGATAGCCGGCGTCTTTCATCCCGCTTGTGACCATAGCATCTGCTATCTCCCTTATTAACATCTCATTGATGTTGCATCCGAATCTATTCCAACTGTTCCAACCCATCGGAGGCGTTCGCGCCAGCCCATTCTCCAGCCCTTCACAGTCTGTGGCACAATAAGCGGAGAGCAGGCCCAACAGAAACAGCCGGATTACATTCACTCGAAACCTGTTAGTCTCCAACGAATACCCCATTGCTTGCGCCCTTCTTTTCTTCTTTTCACTGTCCGTCAAAGACTATTTCTCGTTAACTTGCCCCGCATAAATCGCTGCCACCTCATCGGCACTGAGGTCATAACTATAAAGGCGAACATCATCGATGGCGCCTTCGAAGTGGTCGCCGTATCTTGAATGTCTTGCAAACTTCAAAGTTGTCAATTCTTTATCCGGGGCTCCTGAAGGCTCCGGATTATCCGTTATTAGGACGCCATCCTTGTATGCCTTGAGATTCTCCCCGTCATACGTGGCTGCAAGGTGATACCACCTGTTGGCTTCTAATTCTCCGAAGCTTGCAGCATACCATGTATCTCCAACGCGCAAGCCTGCCGCTCCACGGAAATCTGCAGAGGTGTGGTCCCAGTTAATCTGAAAATTATTCTCCCGGTGGACCGGCCCAGCCGGCGCCGCATTTGAAGGTGCGGCAGGGCTATTCACCCAGACCGCTACGGCCCAAGTAGGCAGGTCGGCTGCATAATCGGTCCGGATACAGTCATCAAGCCCATCAAATTGCAGAGCGCCGTCTATCGGGCCTATAACCCAATTCGGGTTACCATTTACGGTTCCATGGTTGCCGCTGCCGGAGCTGTCGTTGGCATCGGCATCAAGCTTCCACCAGCCGACCAGCTTGCCCGTGTTGAAGCTCCAGACGTCACCGGTAGCGATGGTACCATCGGGCTGGACTTCATCGACGCGCCAATAATACGTGGAGGCCTTTTCCAAAGCCGGTGCCATGACGCTGCAGGAATCGGTCACGCCGACCAATAGCGACAACTGGTCCGCCGCGGTCCCGAAGTACACTTTGTGCTCGGTGACATAGGCGCCGGGCATCCAGCTCAGTTCTACTTCTACAAATGCGGCAACCGCCGCTCCGTCCGCCGGCTGAGGCCTGATGGCGATTGGCTTGGTGTTTAGAGGCGCAGCTTCAAGGTCAGCCAGCTCATCAGGGGTAACATCTCCGACTGTTAAGTCTCCGAAGATTACTCTGTATTTATCATCTACTTTCCACCGCATCAATACTGCCTCGGGGAACTCGGCAGTAACCTTGTGTCCATAGTAGGCGGGGTCTTTATCCCCGGCCACCAATCCGGCATAGAACGTGAAGAGCATCTGCAGACTTACCATCTTCTGTACATATTCTTCGCCCAGAGCATCCTCTGGCTTGTCAGCGACACTTGCTCTCATCGCATCCTGCAACTCCTGCGTCAGTGTCATCACCGACATCTCGCTGGGGTACTTGCCGCCGGTTAACTCAGCAAAGAAACTCAGCCCTTCCACAACGTTTTTCTCGTCTCCTGACATTTGTACATCTGCCATTAGTTTATAATCATCCGGTATATCGGGCTCGAACTCAGCAGCACTAATCTCGACGTCCCACTTGAACTCATCCATAACCATATCCAGCACCTTTGTTCCATTTGAATAGCATATAATCTCCATCCTCACGGGCAGGTCGTTTTCAACAGCAACCCAGAGACGTGCCACTACGTCGCCAAGTATGCCTCCTGCGACGTTAGGGTCCTTGGACTCAATACCCTCAACTTCGATGCCGTCTATTGTATTTCGCCCCAGTTTCGTGTACTCACACTTCATAAACTCGTCAACCATCTTTCTCGGGTCGCCGTTGTCTTTCTGCATCTCCTCAAAAAGCTCATCGGTCAATGTAATGCGCATATATTTCTTTTCCTCGGGTATAACTGAAATAACAGTCCCTTCTGGCAATAAAACGTAACTTTTGCTAATCAATTTGCCTTCCGTGTAGGAGTCCATCCGCATACCAACCTCTCCGGATATCCAGGCCTCCATTTCTAACTTCATAGTCTTTCCGTCTGGCATACCCCGTATGCCTTTCATGCTCATTTTCATTCGGTACGTAAATGCCTGGACCTTTTCAATATTATTGACTACTTCAGACCAGGCGACAGTTGCTATATCCGGCCCGCCAAGAAAATGGAAGCCTAAATACACGCCAACAATTATCACCGCGGCAGCGGCGAGTTTTGTAATTGGGCTTTTCATAATTGTTCTCCATACAGATTCCGGGCCGATGGTCGGCCTGGGGATTGGCTCTTTAATTACTTCATCCGCCACAGCCGCAAAAAGCGAGTGTTTGGCCAACTCACACGCCTGCTCATCAGCCGACAATTCTCTCATATCCGCAGCACATTCCAGCACCGCTTCGAGTTCTTTTAGCTCTTCTCTGCACTGCTGACACTCGGCCAGGTGCCTTTTTACCCCGGACGTTTGCTGCTCCGACAGCTCTCGGAGAGCAAAACCCACCAACAGTTCATTGATTTGTTCGTGTCTATTCATATTTCATCTGTCCTATTCATAGATAGTTGCTGAGTTCCCGGGCCAACCGTTTTAATGCTCGATGCAGATGGACCCTTACTGTTTCCCGCGAACAACCCAATATCTCCGCAACTTTCTCATATCTTAATCCTTCAATTCTCGACAACACAAACACATCCGCCTGATTTTTCGGCAGCCTTCCAAGGCACGCGGTCAACTTCTGCTGCAGTTCGGCAGTTCTTAACCGCTCGTCCGGTCTATCCCGCGTGGTGGGATTTTGCAAATGCTGCTCTATAAGCGGTTCTGTCTTTGACCGTTTGGCGAATTCCATCGCTTTTCGCACCGTGACTCGGTATAGATATGCCCCCCAGTTCGTATCGCCATCGAATTTGTGCCATCGCCGCAAAATCGCAAGAAATACTTCCTGATGAACGTCCTGGGCCTTTTGAGTATCGCGTAAAATCCGAATCGCGGTGTTCATGACCGCCGTACTATGATTATTAACTAACGCCTTAAAACTCATCTCCGGCACTGTTTTACCCCTAACACCTTAAGCTATGCATAGCCCGGATGTGCTCACAATCAAACATCCGTAATTATAGATGCGCCAAATCATATTTCGTTAACAAGAAACTTTGACTTTTTTCTATTTTGCCCTTTTTTCCGGAAAAAACGCATAACAAAGGCCGAACCCTGCTTGTCAGCGGCAGGGGCCGGCCTGTTTGTGACACACAGTCAATGAGAAACCAGACTGTTTCCTTAGATTCCGCCGAAAATCGTCCATCGACCCGGCTGGCCATGTACTTGCCGAACGCCGAGGCGCTTTAATTTCCATTCGCTTATTTCCCCCTCCTTTTCTATCTCAACAGTGCAGGGCACAACTAAACCTCCGGTCCTGGGGTCGGGATGCGGGCCAGCCGGACCAATGGATATAATGCGGAGAAACTTCATTTGTCCAAGCCCTTCCTGCATTTTATCAGCGGGCATACCTTCAAGCAATCTGCCTGCTCTGGAATAATCCCCGGCTATCAGAGATTCAAAGAACTGACGCACCACTTCGACGGCAATTTCCTCATCACTAAGCTGACCCTGAACCAGCCCGACCTCCTGGGTTGTCTGGTCGATTCGCATAACGTCAGCAGGAATTCCATCCAGTACGAACATTCCAGCTTCGATCGGCTGATTGTAGTCGTAATACTCCTGTAGGCCTACATATTGGTATTCATCGTCTTTTAGCTGGTAAAACTCTGCGGCTGTTACCAATTTGGTAGCCTGATCTACGAACAAAACCAGGCGTCTATGAGGCGATGAGCTTTCAGGCAGATAGGTCGCTGTTACTATAATCGGCTCTGCCTTATCGGATGGCTCGTCAATCTCTATCTTTACTTTGCCCTGTTTTTCTTGCTCATATAAATGTTCGACAGCGCGCCTTGGGTCAAGTTCTTCTACAAATTTGAGCATACGGGCTGCAACAGTCCTGTCTCGGATGGTGATTAAAATGTTTTTCTTTTTGAGCCATAGCTGCGCTTTGTTTTCCTTCCATACTATTTTTTTTGCTCCATCCTCAGGCGAGTCCCATTCCGGCATGTGCATACGCACGTTCCTCACCTCTCCGTCCTCGTAAAATTCAACCCAGAACTCCTTTGGTTCGTCCTCACCCGGCTTAAAGCTTTTTATGTGGATGTACCGCACACCGTGGTTGGCCTTAATAGTCTGGTCAATGCCGTAAACGGGTGCAACCGTATTATCCAATAAAGTGGTAAGTACAAGACTAACAGCTATTATTATCACCGCCGCTGCGGCCAGTTTTGTTATTGGACTTTTCATAACATACTCCAGAAAAATATGTCGTTTTGGTCGCATCAAAGTTTCACTGAAATCTCTTGACGTTTCCTGGGCTATTTTGCGGACATCGGCCGGAACATCTTCACTGCCGATACTTTTCAGGATTTCTTCAATACCTTCTGGCTTCATTTTATTTCTCCTAATCCCTCAAGGTCGCCAACTTGCTTTTCAAGGTTGCAATCGCCTTGGATACGTGCGACCTTGCACCGGCCTCACTGCAGTTCAATCTCTCAGCGACGGCTTTGTAATCCTGCTGCTCAAAATAACGCATCACTATCGCCTTAGACTGTTTGGCCGGAAGCTGTGCCACCGCTTGTCTTATCTTCGCAGCCAATTCACTCCTGCTGACTTTCTCATCCGGGCCTTCCCCGACCCCGGCCTGCCCTTTGCTGATTTCACCGTCCCTGCCGATTCTATTTTGCCACGCCGCCGAATTTGCTGTCAGGGCAATCCTGTAGATATAAGCCCCCGCCTTTGGGCCGTTGAGCTTCTCGACGTGCTGCCACATCCCTAACAGCGAATTCTGCATCGCCTCGGTGAAAAGCTCCCGGTCGCCCGTCAGCTTCCAGAGAATCGATGCTAAGAAGTCGATATAGTCAGCTTTTATTCGTCTAAAGAGTTTCGCTCGCTTTGAATACTTCATTTTCTATCGCTTTATCTTCCGTAAAGTCTGAACATGTTCAGTTTCCACTTAATAATAACAGCCGAGAGTCAATTTTGTGTAAAAGTTTTTTGAAAAGATAAAACCGAACACTCACTTTCCCTGGAATTCCCTCGAAATGCTCTTTCAATAGCTTTTTTCGGCTGTTTACAGGCCAATTCCGCACCGGCTCATCTGCGGCACCTGAGCATAATGAAAAGCCCGAAAGCGCCCGAGAGTAAATAACCCAGAGGCACAAATTTCAAGATGACACCGGGACCAAAAGCTTGTGCTACGGGCAGCAAGGCCAGAAAAACAATATTGGCCAGTGCCCACGTCCCCCCTACCATAAAGCCCATTCGCTGTCCGAGGTTCGGCCCGGTGGCGCCTCTGGCCAGCGTTACCATCAATACGTAAGCTGAGATTGCGCAAAAGCCGGCACCGAACAACATCCATATAGCCATTCTGTTATCTATCAATATCAGGTATGTCACCAAGAAGGGAACCACGAGAAAAAGTGCCGCAATTGAAGACGGAAGCTCGCCTTTTTTGTGACCGATACCTCCCCACACAAACGCGCCCACCGCCCCTCCCAGACCGAACATCGTTACCGAGAATCCCCCGAAAGTAAGCTCAAAGCCAAGCTTACTGAGCACCGTCGGCAGCAGTAACGTAAGAACGAGCGTAGAAACAGCCGCGGGCATAGCCATAGCTATTACAAGCCAGAAAGACAATCGTTTCTCAGCCGTCCCCGAAACATTTTCGTTACGCCCTCTCGGCTCAACCGCTACACGGATTCTCAAGAATATGACCATTAAAATGCCGAGGGCGGGACAAAGAATCAGAGGATACAAACCCTGCAGACCAAATCGGGACACAAGAATAGTCGAGACCGCCCCGCCGCTTGCGAATCCAAGAAGGCCGCCGGCCATAAAGACACCTGTGCTGACTGCCGGAGGAATCCGCTTAAGTCGGTGAACAGCCCGAAGCGCTTCCGGATGAACTATCGCTATCCCGCAGCCGCTGACCGTGGCTAAGAAAAGCATTCCGCCAAAAGAACCCCCTGACCTCGGCAGCAAACCCAGCAGGCATATACTCGCGGCCAATATCAGCCCAAGATGCATAAACAAAGGCCTGCGATTCTGAGCACGTGTATGGCCGGTTAGTGCCTGAACGCCATTGCTCGTCATATGCAGCACGACCAAAAGAATGCCGCCCAGAGACAGGCTTAATACAAATTCGGCCATTATTGCCGGCAGAATGGCAGGCAGCATACCCGCGAACATATCAATCAAAAAATGCACCCCCGCAAGCACCAATAGCTGCATCCATCGAAATTTGGCGATTCTTTTATTCAAGTGTCAACTGATTTACGCCTCAAACTTCTTGCCTGTTAATCGCTCATAGCCTTCGATGTATTTAGCGCTGGTCTTTTGCCTGATATCTTCGGGTAGCTCCACACCCGGCCCCGATTTGTCAAAATCAATGCTCTCCAGATAATTACGAACAAACTGCTTGTCGAAACTCTCCTGGTCTCTGCCGGCCTCGTACTTATCGGCAGGCCAGAACCGCGAAGAGTCCGGCGTCAAAACCTCATCAATCAAAATAATCCTGCCATCGACACTGCCCCACTCAAACTTCGTATCGGACAGGATGATGCCCTTGCTCTCAGAATACGTGCTTGCCTTTTTGAAAATCTCCATACTCTTGTCACGCACATACACAGCCGACTCCTTGCCGATAATATCCACACATTGCTGGAAACTGATATTCTCATCGTGTGTCCCCCTCTCGGCCTTGGTTGCCGGCGTAAATATCAATTCCGGCAGCTTCTCGCACTGCCTCAACCCGGCCGGCAGCTTCTGCCCACAAACCGTGCCGCTTTGCTGATATTCTTTCCAGCCGGAGCCGGCCAGATACCCCCGAACGACACACTCTATCGGTAAAACCTCACCCTTCTTAACCAGCATACTTCGCCCGGCCAAACGTTCATCGAAATCGCAATAAGGCGCAGGGAAACTGCTCACATCGTCGCTAATTAAATGATGTTCAACGTCACCAGACAAAAAATCGAACCAGAAAAGCGAAATCTGCGTCAGAACAATCCCCTTATAAGGTATACCGTTGGCCATAACCACGTCGAAAGCGCTTATCCTGTCGGTCGCAACTATCAGCAGCTTATCGCCCAAATCATAAATATCGCGCACCTTACCTCGTTCCGGCTTCTGCCCGCCTATGTTTGTCTGCAAAACAGTCTCCATAATAGTCCTTTCCTTTGTACAACTTGAACAACTCAGTATGTTAAAATCATCGCCTGGTTTCGTCAACCCAATCGGCCATTAATAAAACTAATAACTTACTTCAACTGCCCTGCTTTATTCTAAAATCAATGTACTCAAATATCTTTTCTTTCACTCTCTCGATATTTTTTATTCCCGGCAAAAAGTCAGTGGAGACTAATTTATAATAGCTTTCAGGAAAAATTCCTATTCTATATTCCAACATTGGCCCCTTCGGGTATAATACAGCCCGAATCGATAATAGTCAAAGGAGCAAAACAATATGCCAAGCGTAAAAGATGTGATTGTCAAAAAGCCGTCAGACGAGGAAGCAAAAACCTGTAAGGCCTGGCCAATCTGGAAGTGCGAGCCCAGCACCTTCGACTGGGCGTACACAGAAAAAGAAACCTGTCTTCTAATAGAAGGTAAGGTAACGGTCACGGATGGCAAGGATTCGGTAAGTTTCGGCCCCGGCGATTTAGTGATTTTCCCCGAGGACCTCGAGTGCACCTGGAACGTTACCGAAGCCGTAACAAAGCACTACAACTTCGGATAAATTCGCCATTCGCAATACCTGCCCGACGGAAAAAAAGACTGCTTAAAATTTGCATTACTAAAAATCCCGACCGAGTGGGTACCGGCTTTGCTTTCACTATATGCTATTTAATAAAGTACTCTGTCACCCGCCATACGCCGTCTCCATCCCGCATCAGCGTAACGGTTTCGGCAGCTTTGCCTGTATGCTCAAACGATGACTCGAACTCAATAATCACATATTGACCGGCCGGGCCGACAGGAAGGTATCTGGTTTGTCTTGTTGAGCTGACCTTTCTCGAAACAACTTTGCCGAAACCTTTTTTATGAAGGTCCATCGTTTTCTCCCAGTCGGCTTTACCCATCGCCCCTCTGTACAGTGCAGCCATTTCGTCCCAGCTTTTACCATAATCTCCATCATCGATAAGTTTCAGCCAGCCCAGCGCTGCTTCGACTGCCGCCTCAACCTTCGGTTCGGTTTTCTCCCCCGCCTTCAACGATGCGTTCTTAACATCAACCCACCACTTCTGCCAGCGGCGCTTGACGGCCTCCGCCGCTTCCGGGCTGAACATCTCCGGACCTTCACTGTGGCCGGTGATTTTGTCAAGCGCCTTGACTATTTCGATGACCGGGCCGGCAATAATAATCTGTTTGGCCTTCCGGTCGTTATCGTCCGGCGGCCTATGCTGATGTCCCAGCATAAACGTTGCCAATTCATCATCCTTGACATATATCCCATATTCCCCACGGTACTTTGACCGGCCCAATTCCTCGATTAACGCAGACACCGCTCGCCGGTCGTCGATGGCACGAAGCGTAAAAGCGATTAAGCTCTTATAGAGCCAGCGCTCGGTTTGAAGCAGCTCCGTAATCAACTCCGGCACAGCAGGAGCACCTATCCCGACAAGTTCCCGTATCGCCGATATCGCTGCTACCTGCGAGTTACAGGGTTCGTGGATGTGATAACTCTCGCGCAGCGTGAGAATCTGTTCGCGAATACGCCGAGTCTGCCCCTCGCCGAGCCACTGTTCGATTCTCTCCTGCTCTATGGCTCTTTTCCTTTCAGCCCGAGCAATTGCCTCTTTACCCGGCTGAAGCGCAATATTCCTGAACTCGACCCACTCGTACTCACGCACCTCAAAGCGGTATTCCTGAAGATTGACCTCTGTCAAATCACGAAAATTCGCAATGGTTCGTCGAAGCTCACTGGTGCCGCCTGAGCCCCCGGAGCTGGAAAGGTGCACTTTGCCGTTTTTATCGACGGCTATGATACGAACGTCACGGTCTGTTACATTGTAGACTACACGGATATACAGTCCTTTTTCACCCAGACCTGAGCCAAGCGGCCCAAAATGGCCATACGCCTCGCTCACAACTATCGAATCCTTACCCTTGCTGTAAGAGCCATAGTCCTTAAAAGCGATAAGTGTTTCCCACTGTCCGCCGGCGATACCCAACCGCAGCGCAGTCGTTTTGACGTATTTAGGAAACCTCACCCATCCGGCCAGGACTGCCTTATCATAATACGTCGTGCGGGCGTGGCCATCCGCCCTTCTGAAACGCCACTGTACCTGTCCGAGCTTATCAGCGGCTTTGCCCTTCAGACGCATAGCCACTGCATAATAACTGAATTGTTCCCAGTTCGGGTCAACACTCGGGTCACTATCTACCCTGTCAAAAGGCGGCTCATCAACCGGCGAACCGTCGGGCCTCCACCACGGCTGACCCTTCACCGGAATGTACGTCAATCCCAGCAGTTCAATGCTCACACCGCTGCGCAGAGTCGCCTTGTTACTCACCGCACGGATAACCGGTCGTCTTAGCGATTGCCCCCGACTCGCAGCCGCCATCGGCACAACGGCTGAGCAAAAGGCAACCAACAACATACAAATGCAACTCGCTAATCGCATCATACGCCTCGTCAGTTTTTATCATGCACAATATAAGCTCAATTAGTGCGGGACGACATCACTGCTCTGCTTGAAGTCCGATCCCATTTTACCATATTTCGCAAAATGGGAACACCCCCAAAATGCCTTTCTTTCCCTGCTGGGATAAAACGCCGACCATCTAAAGCTTCCGACCCCAACAGCCAAAGACTTGTGGATGGTTCAATAACTATGAAAAAACGAAATCAACCC
>Ga0209427_10002829_pt1 | contig 20389 bp, 11 predicted proteins | sample DeeMarSWOR136_30_FD_187465 | JGI IMG/M metagenome (GOLD analysis project Ga0209427, IMG submission 187465) | Marine sediment microbial communities from White Oak River estuary, North Carolina - WOR-1-36_30 (SPAdes) (version 2) | ecosystem: Environmental > Aquatic > Marine > Intertidal zone >...
ATTCAGGGTAGAAGTCGATGGGAAAATTGGATTTAATCAGCAGGCTGGATTCACCGAACCGGATTTTTTTGAATTGTTTTCATTCCCATTGGTATCAGGCAATCCGAAAACATGTTTGAAGGATAAGAATTCCATCGTTATTACAGAAGAGACAGCTGCGTATTATTTTGGTGATAAAGACCCGATGGGAGAAACAGTGCTGTTTGATGACGAAAAATTCCCGCTCAAAGTTACGGGTGTCATAAAGGATCCCCCGGATAACTCCCACATACAATTTAAAATGCTTGTTCCAGTAGGTTCCGGTTATGGTGTTATAACGGGAAAAGACCTCACCAGTTGGGAAAATAATGTCTGGGGCTTATATCTTCTTGCAAGAAATGATATTGATCCCGCTTCATTCACGAATAAAATTACCAAATTGTATAGAACTCATAATATAGAAAATACACAATATAGAGAAAAAATCCGGTCCAGGCTGCAGCCGTTTAAAAATATTCACATGAGATCTGATGTAGACTTCGACACATCGAATCATTTTATGACGGATATTAAATATGTATACATTTTTATATCAATCGCCGGAGTCGTTTTTATCGTTGCCTGTTTTAATTTTATGTGCATGGCAACGGCACGGTCAGCCAAACGCGAGAAAGAAGTCGGAATCCGAAAGGTCAGCGGCGCTTTCAAAAGAGACCTGATAATACAATTTATGTCCGAGTCATTTATTCTGGTCTTCATCTCTTTTGGTTTTGCTCTCTGGTTGGTCTATTTGTTCCTCCCTGCTCTGAATGAAATTTCAGGTAAAGAGATTCATTTCGCCTTGCTGAATAAATGGCATATTCTGATTTCAGTATGTCTGGTTACATTAATTACAGGGCTTTTTTCAGGCAGCTATCCGGCGCTGTATTTATCATCTTTGAATCCAGCGAGTTTATTTCATAGGAAAAGCCTATCAGGGAAAAAAACAGGTATTAACCTCCGAAAACTGCTTGTGGCGGTCCAATATCTTTTTACAATTGTCCTACTTTTTGTGTCATTGGTCTTGGTTAAACAGATGAATTTTATCGCTGCAAAGGATTTGGGATTCAGTTATGAAAATGTTGTCTCTCTCGATTTGCCGGGCGGAATAGATCATTTTGAAGCAGTAAAGAATGAGCTGTTGATGCATAACGATGTGATCAGCGTAACCCAGGGAATACGGCCTTCGCTTCGGGATCAAGGCCACTCTGCGCATCACATTGACTGGGAAGGAAAAGAAGCTGATTTCAAGCTCGGGTTTGACTGGTTGGCTGTCTCCTATGACTATGACAGAACATACAATATGACTCTGAAAGAAGGACGGTTCTTTTCAAAGGAGCACCCGGAAGATACATCTAATTTTGTTTTAAATGAAACCGCGGTTAAAGCTATGAATCTCAAAGATCCGATTGGAAAAATATTCAGATTTAACAATACCGAAGGGAAGATAATAGGGGTAATAAAGGATTTTCATTTTTCTTCATTAAGGAAAAAAATAAAACCGCTTTTTCTTACTTTTACCAAGTATTTTGGACTGAGCGTAAAAATTCGTCCCGAAAATCAGGATGAAACAATAAAGTATCTGGCAGCAGTCTGGAAGAAGTTTGAACCTGAAGAACCATTTAAATACAGTTTTTTTGATGAACGCATTCAAAGAATGTACAGCAATGAACGGAAAACCGAAATGTTGGTGAAATATTTTACTTTTCTAACGATTGTAATTTTTTTTATGGGATTGTTCGGTCTTATCGGCTATATATCACAGCAAAGAACCAAAGAGATCGGGATAAGAAAGGTCCTCGGCGCTTCAATCTCGAACATAACAACGATGATATTTAGAGATTTTATAAAGCTTTTACTTATTGCATCTGTGTTTTCATTGCCTTTAGGGTATTATATCGGTGCCAAGTGGCTCAATAATTTCGCTTACAGGATAGACATCAGCATATGGATATTTATCGTGACATTTGTTTTTATCTTTGCTTTTTCATTCCTAATAGTATTCTATCAGACAGTCAGAGTTACGTTATTAAATCCAGCTGATACGTTGAGGTATGAGTAAATAGGGGAAGCCCTGCCCAAAAACTGGTCCAGCCGAAATTATAGTTTCCTGCTTTCAAACCACTCGGCAAACCGCCTTGCCGTCATGTCGTGAAGGGATTTTATTCCCCTTGCACTATTCTCTGTTTGTCATCAGCTCAAGATAAATCACCGTGTCACTTATTGTGTCATTTAAAGAATTTGAAAAATAAAAGAAAGCGTTAGCTGATATCAGCCAGGATTTCGTCGAAGAGATCCAGGGCAGCCATAAGATATTCCTTCTCTGATCCCAGCCCGATCCGGAGATAATGGTCCATCATGAAACAGTCTCCCGGAGCGATGAACACGCTTTTCTCCTCTCTGAGTTTTGTGGACAGCTCTGTCGAGTTGATATTCAGGCTGTATTTCAGGAAAGCTATGGCTCCTGCCCGAGGAGGGATGAAGCTGAAGATTTGGTCATGTTTTTTGACCCAATCCTGGAGGACAGCCAGGTTTTCTGAGATGATCTGCCTGTTACGCCTCAGTATTCTTTCTCTCCGTTCAGGTTGGAGCGCCAGTGCACCCACATGGTTGCTGAGCAGGGCAGAAGAGATGGCTGTGTAGTCATGGCCGGCCCAGCATTCTTCGATGGTCTTTTTGGGGCCAACCATCCAGCCGAGTCTTAACCCCGGAAGAGCGTAGGCTTTGGAGAGCCCGCAGCAGACGATCGCTTTATCGTAGAGCCCGTAAAAAGAAGGAGTTTCCTTCCCGTCCAGCTCGGCTCCCCGGTAGACTTCATCCGAATAGAGCCAGGCATCCGCATCTTGAGCCAGGCGGATGATTTCCTTCATCGCCTCATCGCTCAGCACAGCCCCGGTGGGATTATTCGGGTTGCAGACAGCTATCATTCGAGTCCGAGGAGTTATCAGGCTTTTCAGCTCCTCGAGGTCCGGTCCCCATTCCAGCTCTTCTTTGAGATGGAAAGGCTTGACCGTTATGCCGAATGAGCGGGCAATGCCCCACATCTGCATGTAGTTGGGAACCATCAAGATCAATTCATCACCGGGATCGAGGTTGCACCAGATGTTGATGAAGTTGGCCTCTGCCGAGCCGTTGGTGACGAGGATGTTATCCAGGTCCGCTCCCGAATAGAGGCGGCTGATCGCTTCTCTCAGCTCGATGGTGCCGTTTGCCTGCGCATAGCCTATTCTGAGCGAGCCCAGTTTTTTTATCTCTTCCTCGCTCAGAAGTTCTTCCAGCGTAAAAGGATGGATCCCGCTCTCCGTCAGGTTATATTTGACTGTGTTTTCATACTGAGACAGGAGCCTTTCCAGTTCAAATTTTTCGATTTTCATGATGACCTCTCTTTGTTCCTTTAATCAAATTTTATCGATTTGTTTGTTTTTTACAAGCGCTTTGTGAACCGCCTTGGATATCTGGATATCCTGGAAGGCGACTCCGGTCAAATTCGCAACAGCGATCTGGTCCAGGTTGAAGATATCTGTCATATTCCTCAATGCGTCTATCAGGAGATCACTTCCTTGAGCTGTTCCAGAGCGACTTTTGAGCCGCTGAGAACCAGGACCACGGTCTTTCTTTTATAGAGTTCTTTCTGCTGCAAAAAGGATGCTACCGAAAGCGCCCCGGCTCCCTCGACGAGAGTGAAGTGTTTCTCTATCAGCAGTCTCATGGCCTCCTTGATCTCCTGTTCGGAGACAAGGGCAAAGTCGTCCACGTATTTTTTGCAGATGTCAAAGGTGACGGCTCCCTTTTCGATTCCTCCGGCTGAGCCGTCGGAGAGCGTGGGCTTGGACTCCATTTCGATGATTTTCCCGACCCTGACGGATTTGTACATGACCGGCGAGTTCAGCGGCTGGCAGCCGATGATCTTGATGTTCTCGGCCGCCGGTTTAAGATAGCCGACAATTCCCGAGATCAGGCCGCCTCCGCCGACCGGGACGAAAACACTATCGATCTTGTCGATCTGCCTCAGGAGCTCGATCCCGATGGTTCCGTGGCCGGCGATGATTTTCAGGTCGTTATAGGGAGGGATGTAAAGAAGATCGTTTTTTTCCGCCTCGCTTCTGGCATGTTCCTCGGTTTTAACGCAATCCGTCCCGAAGAATTTCAAAACCACATCGAAGTCCTTCAGGGCATCGATTTTGGCCTTGGTTGTATTCCCTGGCAGATAGATCATTCCTTTCAACCCGAATTTCTTGACTGTGTAAGCAAAAGCTGCCCCATGGTTTCCGGATGAGGCCGTGACCAGGATGGTTTTACGTTCCTTTTTGGAGAGGGATAGGATTTTATTCAGCGTTCCCCGGAGTTTAAAGGAGCCGGTTATCTGGGCGCTTTCAAACTTGAGATAGACCTCGCATCCCGATTGCTTGCTGAGAAAAGGTGAATACACAAGGGGCGTCTCCCTGATGTATTTCCTTATCTTTTTTTCCGCTTTTTCTATCTCCTTTTTGAGGCCGATACTTTCTAAGAAATCCTCTTCTCCTTCTTTTTCTCTTCGGAGTTCGGAATAGCTCCTTATCTCCTTCTCTTCCTCCTTTTCTTCCTCTTCTATGTCCTCTTCTTTTTTTACTTCCACATCGCTGTAATCTTCTTTATCTTCATCTTCTTTTTCATCCTCATTATCATCTTCTTCATTATTATCATCTTCTTCTTGGAACGGATTTTTAGCCCCTATTTCGAACTGGTCCTCTTCTTTTACCCCTGCAATCCTTTCTTCATCTGCGGGGGGATTACTCTCGTCATGTGTCGAAGGATCTTCTTCCCTGTCTTCGAGAAGACACTTGTCTGGGTCTTCAAAAAAATCTTTTTCGTTCATTTTCACTTCCTTTCCCCAATAATACAAAGCTTAAAACTTCAGCTAAAGTATCTCAGGATTTTTGATTCTTATCAAGTCTAAAATGGAAAATGGGGTCAGGCTTCAGTAAGTTCGAAAACTTCATGGCAAATGGGAACAGGCTTCGATAGACACTTCAACTCTGGGCTCAAAACCCAGGGATTTTGCTGTCGATGATACAGAAATTTCTTTTTGAATCCCGGATTCCTGACCGGCCCTGATAAGCTTATTCAGAATTTTCTGCAGGCCCAGAGGCTCAAATACCCCTGATGACGGCTCCTTTGGGATACTCAATGGTAAATCCGATGAGGATTTCCTTTTTTTCCTGGGGCTCAAGGGTGAGCGTCCAGAAGAGGATCCCTTTATCGTCCTTCTTGGCCGGCTCCGGTGTGAGAATCAGGTCTTTTATCTCGATCTTGGTGTTCTGGCTTATCGGAAGCTGGTCAAGGATTTCAATGTCAACTTTATGTTTGCGAAGGTTTTGGATCGTGATCTTGTAGGCCAGCTTGACCCTCTCGTTTTTCCCCAAAAAGCCCGGCGGACTCTTTTCTCTTTTGGTCCTCTCATGTTTGATCCTGATCTGCCTGTCCTCGCCGAAAAAGACCTTTGCTTCCTCCTCCGCGGCAATGAAAGGAACTCTTGTGGAGCCGATGAAATCCTGGACAACAAACAGGTCCGCGTTGCCGGAGAGAAGCGGGTAGGGAAGGGTGTTGCGAAGTTGTGCTCTCAGGAACGCGGCTTCTTTGAGTTTAGGGACTGCGATATAGTCATACTTGACTTCGATGTCCTGAGCATCCACCGGGACTTTGTGCGGTGATCCATCGCTCGGGATCTGAATGTTCTTCTTGATGGCGAAGTTCAGGTTGATCCCGGTTTCGACGATGCCGGCTGTGGCCATCTCCGCATCCACCATCTCCGCTTCCTCAAGAGGAGCCTCGGCTTTGGCGACAGCGCCGGGTACAACGCCTCCAACGACCCCACCTCTAACACTCTTGGTCTCTCTTGCCCGGGAAAGGCTGGGCTCGTAAAGGTCCAGTATCCAGGGATTGAGCGCTGGAGGATTTGTGGAGAGAGCGGGCGAAGCTGTGGAGAGGAGAGCTGTGGCATCCTCCCAGTTTTCACCGCTGTTCTGGATAATGTTGGCCGACATGGCGAATTCGATCTCCGATGAGTCGGGCAGGGCCCTCATCGTATACAGAGGAGCCCAATGGGCTCTCATCACTGTGTAGGAAAGATCGACCTGGAACCTGCCGGCCCGGCTGGCTTCGACAAGGACCGAGACTTTCCGGCTCTCCTTCGGTTTCTGGGGCTTTATGGAGTTTAGCTTTTTTTGGAGAGTCTGCAGTTTAACCTGCTGTTCTTTGAGTATGTTCCTCTGTTCGAGTTTTGCCTCTTTGACCTCGGTCAGCTTTCTCCCTATAAAATTGATGACTCTTTCCCAGCTCTGAACATCCGGTTTGCCGAGCATGACCTCCTGAGACGCCTGGGCAGCATTGGCTGATTCTATGGATTTGAGGAATTTTTCCTGGGTTTCAAGGACTTCGATCCTGTCCACTGTCTTGTTCATCTCCAACTGCAGGCCATCGATTTCTTCCTGGAGTTTCTTCACTTCCGGAAGGAGCGCGACTTCCAGAAACTGACTGGCCAGGTCGATGCCAACCACTTTGACTGCTGCCGTCCCTTTTCCGGATACCCGGAGGGAATTGGGGATCAGAGTCATCGGCAGGTTATCAAAGACGACCGAATGGGTGCCCAAGGCCAGAGAGATGTCTGCAACTCTGATCAGAGTTGCCCGGTCAGGGTAGATGGTTACCGATGATATCGAGCTTTTGGCCACGATCTCATCAGAGAACGAGCTGCCTGTGAAGAGCAGCAGCAAAACCATGACAAGGAAACACTCTTTCAATTTCATGGTCACCTCCTCGAATTCTGCGGTTTTGGCGCTTTCTTTCTTAAAATGATTTCCTTTTTTATACAATTCGCGAGAGGAAATATTCCTTTTCGCTCAATAATTTGAATCGAGAATGCGGATTTCTTTTATTTCAAGAAGAGTTTAACAATATTCCACAGGCCGAGGCAAGTCACGATCAGGATGATCAAGCCTCCCAGGACGTTCTGCCAGGCATTATTGACTAGCTTTCCCATCTTCTGGCGGTTGTTGAGAACGATCAGGAGGAAGATGGAAGCGACCGGGAGGACTATCCCGTTTGCGGCCTGGGCAAAGACGATCACAGCCAGGGGCTTGAGGTTCAAGCTGGCTACGATGAATCCGACAAGGATGACTCCCAGCCAGACTCCTTTGAAACCTTTGGATTTGGGCCCTTCCTTCCAGCCCAGGACGCCGGAGGCGGCATAGGCGGCCGCGTAGGGTGCGGTTAAAGCTGAGCTCAATCCTGCCGCAAAGAAGCCTAGCCCGAACAGAAAATTGGTGAAGGAGCCGAACAATGGTTTGAGCTGTTGGGCCAGCTGGATCCCATTCTCCGGGATTATTCCCTTGGCGTGAAAGGCTACGGCTGAGGTCACCACGATCGAGGCAGAGATGATTCCTCCCAGGGTAATGGCGATAAGCAGGTCTTTGTTCACCTGCTTGAGGTCGGACACAGACTGCCACTTTTCCCTCACCGCCGATGAGTGAAGGAAGAGGTTGTAGGGGACTACGGTCGTTCCTACCAGAGCGAGGCTGAGATAGAGGGAATTTCGGGGGAAAGAAGGAACCATCCCTTTGAGGATGGAGAGCAGGTTGGGTTGGATGATGATGAGAGTGCTGATAAAAGACACGCTCATCAGGAAGACCAGAAAAATCAGGAATTTTTCCACCAGCTTGTATTTGCCCCTGCTGAGGATGAATACGGCGACCACGGAGATCACAGCTACCCAGTATTTATCAGGGATGGAGGTGATCGTCTCCAATCCCAGAGAGCCGCCGATGATGTTGCCGGCTTCATAAGCCGCGCAGCCGAAGGTGATCGAGCAAAGTGTGAGCACGATAAATACGGTCCTGGCTGCCAGGCTCTGAGGGAACTCTCTGAGGGATTGACCGAGGTCATGTTTGGAACCCAGACTGAGCCTTCCTGTCATTCCCTGGAGGATGAGAGTTGTCACCGTGGCAAAGACCAGGGTGAAGATAAGCGCATGTCCGAACTGCGCTCCTGCCAGAGAACAGGTGGTGACCGTACCTGGCCCGATAAAGGCTGCTGTGACCAGGAATCCGGGGCCGAAAGAGGATTTTTTATTTTTTCCGGCCATATCCTCCCCCTCCCGGAGTCTCCACCCGGAGTATGTCTCCGGGTTGGACCTTGATGTTGGTCTTGGATCGAAGAGGGATCTTTTTTCCGTTGGAAAAGAGGATATTCCTGCCCTTTTTGCCGTCCTCTCCTCCCTTGATCCCGTAGGGACTGAATCTTCGCCGTTCGGAGATGATGGTCACCTGGGCCGGGACGAAGAATTCATACTCACGGATGATCCCCTCGCCTCCCTTGTGCAGACCTTTACCGCCTGAGCCCTGGCGCAAACAGTATTTATTGATTCTGAGAGGAAGATAATTCTCGAGGGCTTCCAGGGGAGTGTTGAGAGAGTTGGTCATATGAGTATGAACGCCGCTGATGCCCCCAGAATCAGAGCTTGCGCCCATGCCTCCGCCGATGGTCTCGTAATAGGCAAAGCTTCTTGCTCGCGACTGGTCATAGCCTCCAAAGGCCACATTATTCATGGTTCCGGAGCTTGCTGCCGGGATCTTTCCGGGGATGGCTTTGGAGAGGGCGCCGAGAAGGACATCCACGATTCTCTGGGATGTCTCCACGTTGCCTCCGGCAGTGGCCGCAGGATGAAGGGCGTTGAGAATAGAGCCTCGGGGAGCTATGATCTGGAGCGGCCTCATCAGGCCGGTATTGAACGGAATGTCTTCCTCGACGAGACAGCGAAAAACGTAGAGGACCGCGGAATAAGTCACGGCAGAGTTGGCGTTCACACTCCCCTGGACCTGTTGGGATGAGGCGCTGAAGTCGATGATGGCCTCATCTTTGCGGATGGTCAGCTTGACGCCGATCTTGATCGGCTCGTCCGTGATGCCGTCATCATCCAGGTAATCGGCAAAAGCATAGCTGCCGTCCGGGATCGCTTTGATGGTTTCTCTGAGGATTTTTTCCGTGTAAGAGGGGATGAGCCGGGTGTAGTGGAGGATCTTGGGCAAGCCATATTTTTTTATGGTCTCTTCCAGTCTCTGTTTCCCCTTATCGTTGGCCGCGATCTGAGCCAGGAGGTCTCCCTTTCGTTCTTCAGGAGTCCTGACATTGGCCAGGATCAGGTCCAGGATCTCAGCGCTCAATCTGCCTTTCCGGATGAGCTTTATGGGTGGGATGATCATTCCCTCCTGGAAGATTTCCGTGGCCAAAGGCATCGAGCCGGGCGTCATTCCTCCCACATCGGAATGATGGGCGCGGTTGGCGACAAAAAAAACGAGTTTTCGATCGATAAAGACAGGCGAGATACAGGTAATATCCGGAAGGTGAGTTCCTCCCCTATAGGGATCGTTCAAGATCACTAAATCGCCCTCCTCAAAGTCGACGGCTTGAATCGAAGCCTGGACCGATAGAGGCATGGCCCCAAGATGAACGGGAATGTGGGATCCTTGGGCGAAAGTCTCCCCCTTCTGGTCAAACAGAGCGCAGGAGAAGTCTTTTCTCTCTTTGATATTCGGAGAAAGAGAAGTCCGGCCCAAAACAGCTCCCATCTCCTCAGAAACCGAGACGAACACGTTCTTGAACAGCTCAAGCTCGATAGGGTCGAATTCGATCATTTACCTTTTTATCCTTTGAATGATAAGGTTCAAAAAGCCATCCACTTCCAACATATAGGCTGGGGGAAGGAATGTCGTCGATTCGGAATCCGCGACCAATGCCGGGCCTTTCAATATATTGCCCGGAGAGAGCCGGGCCATCTCGAACACCGATGCCTGGTAGGAATTTCCTTTATAGTAGAGGGTCTGGTTTTTGATGAACGCCCTGGCAGGATCGGGTCCTGTCAGAGGAAATTTTTTCAACCTGATTTTTTTGCCTGCGCCCACAGCTTTAACCCGGATGTTGACGATTTCCACGGATCTTTCTTGATGTTGATAGGAATACATTTTTCTGTGGGCTTTATGAAAATCAGGAACGAAAGAGAAATCGTCAGTTTTTCCAGTCCGGTATGGAATGGTGATCTCATAGGATTGACCGAAATATCTGAGGTCAAGATGACGGTAGAGCCGGATATCCTCCTTACGTATACCATCATCCTGCAGTTCCCGGATTCCTTTTTCTTCCAGTTCCGCGAAGTATTTGTCCAGTTCTTCCCGGCTTGTCTCTGCTGTTGTCTTCAGGATGGATTTGGAGTAATCCTTTATGGAATCAGCCAGGAGAAGACCGTAGGCAGAGAGGACGCCCGCGTTTTTGGGCACGATCACTCTGGGCATTCTCAGGTTGGAGGCGATATCCACGGCATGCATCCCGCCCGCTCCTCCAAATGAGACCAGAGTGAAATTCCGGGGATCGAATCCTCTTTCGATGGATATCACCCGGATGGCTTTTTCCATGTTGGCGTTGGCGATCTCGATGATGCCGGCAGCCGTTTCATCAAGGGGCTTGTTGATGTCTTGAGCCAGCCGCTCCAGGGCCTTGCGGCTTCTTTGGGGAAATAGTTTCATTTTCCCGCCCAGGAAGAATTCGGGCACAAGCCGCCCCAAAACCAGGTTGGCGTCGGTCACGGTCGGGAGGTTTCCCTTGCCGTAGCAGGCGGGTCCGGGATCGGCCCCGGCGCTCTGGGGGCCGACGCGCAGAGAGCCTCCTTTATCAATAAAGGCGATCGAACCGCCTCCGGCTCCGACAGTATGGATGTCGATGATCGGGATTCGCAAAGGGAAATCTCCCACCACGCTCTCATTCGTCCTTCTGATTTCCCCTTCCACAAGCGACACATCGGACGAGGTTCCCCCCATGTCGAAGGTGACGATGTTCTTGTATCCCGCGGCTTTTCCTATCTGGAAGGCGCCGACAACACCGCCTGCAGGACCTGAAAGGGCTGTCCTTATCGGCTCTGACCTGGCTTTTGCCGGAGAGATATACCCTTCGTTGGACTGCATGATACGGAGCTCTGCACCCCGCATTTTTTTCTCCAGGTTCTCCAGATAGCGGCTGATGACAGGCATGAGATAGGCGTTCACCGCAGTGGTCGCTGTTCGTTCGTATTCCCTGTGCTCGGGGAGGATGTCGCTGGAAGCAGAAAAAAGGAATGTGTTCTTTTTGAGTTCCCGGGAGACGATTTTTTCATTGGCAGGATTGGCATAGGAATTGATCAAGCTCAGGGCGACGGCTTCGGTTTTCAATTTCTTGATCTTGTCGAGTATTTCCCGAAGTTCATCCAGAGAAACTTTTTTCTCGACCTTGCCTTCTGCGGATACCCTTTCTTCGAGCCCGAAACAGAGACTGCGGGGGAGAAGCGGAATCCTCTGCTCGCCTTTGAGCCTGTAGAGATTGCGCCTCGTCTGTCGCCCGATGAACAGGATGTCCTCAAATCCCTTGGTGGTGATAAGGGCAATCCGGCCGCCTTTGCGCTCGAGCAGGGAATTCGTGGCCACGGTCGTGCCGTGGATAACGAGAGGGAGACGGTCAAGAAGCTCCTCTATCCCCTCGAGGATGGCCAGGGAAGGGTTTTGAGGCGTGGATGGGATCTTATTTATTTCAATCTTTCCAGCGGAGAAAACGACAAAATCAGTGAAGGTTCCACCTGTGTCGACTCCTATTTTCACTTCTTTCATTAAGGATATATTTATCTTCATGGCTGCAGCAAAGTCAAGAAATATGAAGAACCAGGCATGAATGGCTCAAAAATTTGCTTTTACTTTTTAAGCCTAATTATTATAATGAGACTCAAGGGAATGTGTTTAGGTTCTCATGATTGAATAGGGAATTCAGAAATGCCTGTCTATTTCAAATGCAAGATTTGTGGAGAGAAGCACCCTTCGCCTGTGGCTTTCACCAAAGAATCCTTTGACTCCAGCACGATTTTTGCTCAAACTTTCAAGTGCCCGAATACAGGACAGGTGGCCAAATATGACCTGATTGATCTATTCTGGGAAGATAAGGGTAAGGACAGGATTTAAGGATCAGCAGGGCGTTTCTCTTTTACTTGCAGGTGTCGCAAGTTTTTGTCGAGCAGGTCGTGCAGGCTTCAGATGAAGTGCTGAGGCGGTTGCTTCCTCCGCCGATTCCAAAAGAAGAAACACACTTTTGTATGTCTTTGCTCCCGCATGACGAGCAGGAGATATTTTTTTCTTGCCCTAGAGAAACCAGGGTCTCGAAATGCTTCCCGCATTTTTTACATATGAATTCATAGATAGGCATAGCAGCATAATTTTAAATCATTTCAGACACAGGGGCAATCAGAATAACAAAGAATATTTCTTGTCTCTCAGATAGTGGTCTATTTGACGGCAATCGCCTCGATCTCGACCTTGACGTCTTTGGGCAAACGAGCCACCTGGACGGCTGCCCTGGCAGGGTAAGGCGGCTTGAAAAACTCGCCGTAGACTCCGTTCATCTGGGCGAAGTCATTCATATCCTGAAGAAAAACCGTGCATTTGACGACCTTGTCAAAAGAACTTCCGGCAGCCTCGATGACGGCCTTCATGTTAGTCAGTACGAGACGAGTCTGCTCCTCGATAGTGCCCATCTTTAGCTCTCCGCTTGAAGGATCGATCGCGATTTGACCGGAGGCAAATATGAATCCGTTTGCTTCGATCGCTTGAGAGTAGGGACCGATCGCTTTTGGCGCCTTATCCGTCTTGATTTCCTTTTTCATGTTTTTTCTCCTTCCTTCATTCAGTGAAAAGGTTGGGCCGGCTAAGGCCATGCAGCTTAAGGTGATCAAAGCTTCTCTTCTTTTCATCTTAAGCTCTCCTTTCAAAAGGGGTCAGGGCCCGACATTGGACAGTATAAATTCAGCCCCGAAAGATTTTGGGATCAGTCCCTGGTTGAGTGAGCATCTTTAGGATCGGACCTCAAATGGTGAAATCCTCATCAGTCCTGATCTCGATATTTTAGCCAAGCCCTGATCTTAGACATCCCGCTGAAATGTCCAATGTCGAGCCCTGACCCCATTTTTTTTATCAAGTCATTCTATACCAACAGGCCGGTGGAGTCCAGAAAAAGATAGGCCTTTTTTTGACATCCAGTATGCCTCGTGGTATATGATGAATTTGAGGAACTAGACTCGGTCAGGAGCACGGAGATCAATAATAATACCGGAGGGATTATCATCCCTCGAATGGGGGACAAAACCTTAAAATGGAGGACTCAATGAAAAAGAGATTCAACAATTCTTTTTTCCGGACTGCATTCCTATTTTTATTGACCATTTGTTTTCTTTTTTTCTGGGAGACCTGCAGGAAAGCAGAGGTCGTCGTCCCCTCTCCGCCCGAGACAGAAATCATAAACGTCACCGAAACCATCCACGGCGTGGAGATTGTCGACCCTTATCGCTGGCTTGAAGACCAGGAGAGTCCTGAGACACGTGAATGGATCAGAGTACAGAACGAATACACGGATTCGATTCTCAACTCCCTCTCTGGCCGGGAAAAATTAAAAGAACTTGCTTCCAGCTTCATCAAGATCGATGCCATGGGCATGCCGAGAGAGATGGGAGGACGGTATTTCTTCTTCAAGAGGCGCGCTGACCAGGAGCTCTATGTGATCTACATGAGAAAGGGCCTTGAGGGTGAGGATGAAGTGCTCATCGATCCTCACCCGATGAGCGAGGACAGGACAACGAGCGTCGGGATCTCGGGTATCTCCAAGGACGGCAGAATGCTGGCTTACAGCGTGCGCAAAGGTGGTGAGGACGAAGTTGAGATCAAGTTCATGGATGTGGATTCCAGAAAGGACCTGCCCGATTCTCTCCCCAAATCCCGCTATTTCGGCCTCAGCCTGACTCCGGATAAAAGCGGGCTTTATTATACACGTCATTTTTCAGACAAGGGTCCCCGCGTCTATTATCACAAGATGGGAACACAGACTACCGAGGACAGGCTGATATTTGGAGAGGAGTATGGTCCGGAGATGATACTCTTTGAGGAGCTTTCCGAAAACGGACACTGGCTGGTGATCACAGTACTCTATGGTTCTTCGGCAGATAAGACCGAGATTTACCTCAAGGACATCTCTGTTGACGGTCCAATCTTTCCAGTGGTCAAGGACATCGATGCCCGGTTTTTCGGGACCATGGCTGGGAATACGCTTTTTCTTCAAACCAACTGGGAAGCGCCCAACAGCAAGCTGATTGCCGTTGACCCGGAAAAACCGGCCATAAAGAACTGGCGGGAGATCATTCCGGAAAGCGACGCGGTCATGGAGGGATTTTCCGCAGCAGGAGGGAAGCTGTTCGTCAGTTACCTCAAGGATGTGAAGAGCATCGTCATCGAGTTTGAGCCTGACGGGACCAGGATTGGTGAGATATCCTTCCCCACCATCGGCACGGTCAGCGGTGTCTACGGGAAATGGGACAGCAGCGAGGCCTTTTTTCTCTATACCTCTTTCCATATTCCCACCACCATCTATCGCTATGATGTGGCGAATAAAACCCAGAAAGTCTGGTCAAAGATCAACGTGCCCATCGACAGCGATAAGTACGAGGTCAAGCAGGTCTGGTTCGAGTCAAAGGACGGCACGAGAGTCCCGATGTTCGTCGTCCATGCCAAGGACATCAGGCTGGATGGCTCTCATCCGGCTTTTCTCACCGGATATGGCGGTTTCAATGCCAGTTCCACCCCAGGGTTCTCTGCTCAGGCGGCGGCCTGGATCAAAAAAGGCGGTGTCTATGCTGTGGCCAACCTCCGCGGCGGTGGGGAATTCGGAGAGGAATGGCACCGGGCAGGCATGCTTCAAAATAAGCAGAACGTCTTTGATGACTTCATCGCTGCCGCTGAATACCTTATAGAAAACGGTTACACCAAGCCAGAGAAACTGGCCATCAGAGGAGGAAGTAACGGCGGCCTGCTCGTGGGGGCAGCCATGGTCCAGCGTCCCGACCTTTTTGGGGCGGTGATCTGCACTTATCCGCTTCTCGATATGGTCCGCTACCATATGTTCCTGGTGGCGAGATACTGGGTTCCTGAATACGGGTCCTCCGAGAATCCCGAACAGTTCAAATACCTCTATGCCTATTCTCCCTACCACAACGTGAAGAAAGGAACCGACTATCCGGCTGTCCTATTCATCACCGGTGATGCGGATACCCGGGTGGCTCCGCTTCATGCCAGAAAAATGGCAGCTATGATGCAGGCTGAAACGGGCTCGGACAAACCTGTGATCATCCGTTATCATACCAAGGCCGGACACTCTGGCGGGCAGCCGGTCAGCCAGCAGATAGATGACTTGACCGATTCGCTGAGCTTCCTTTTCTGGCAGCTCGAAGGCAAATTTTAAAAGCTCTCTTCCATTCTGTGGGATTAGTTTATTGAGTCAAATACCCGGAAATGGCGTCGCTCCCTATATTTGGAAGAGAGCCAGGGAAGAAAATAACATCGGATGAGTCTATTGAAAAAGCACTTTTTATGGTCTACAATCTTCTGCAAAAATGCAGTCAGTCCAGATTAGTGCCGATTAATTGAAATCGAGGCAATTTCGTTGGACTGCCTTTTCAATATGAAAGGATGTTTATTTTTGAGTTTTAAAAAGAATCTAAGGAGGGTTCTATGAAAAAGCGGCTTTATGGATTATCGTTTTTACTGTTACTGACTCTCGCTCTGCCCGGATTCCTGGCGAGCGGAATCGATATCAATGACACCAAACTGTTGAGCCAGCCAGCCATAAGCAAGGATCATATCGCCTTTTCTTATGCCGGAGATCTTTGGGTGGCCCACATCGACGGCACAGGGGTCAGACGTCTGACCTCTGCTCAGGGGGATGAGTCGGATCCGGTTTTTTCGCCCGATGGCAAGATGATCGCTTTCAGCGGGGAGTACGACGGCAACGTGGATGTCTTCGTGGTCCCGGTGGAAGGCGGCATTCCCAAACGGCTCACCTGGCATCCGGGCGCGGATGTTGTTCGGGAATTCACGCCCTGCGGCTCTGCGGTCCTCTTCGCTTCTTCCCGCGACAGCTTTACCTATTCCTATTCCCAGCTGTTCACGGTATCTCTCGAAGGCGGCTTCCCTGAATCCCTCAAAATACCCAATGCCAACAGAGCCACCTTTTCCCCTGACGGCAAAAGTATGGCCTATACTCCGTTACGGGAAGCTTTTCACCAGTGGAAGAACTACAGAGGAGGCAGGGTTTCCGAGGTCTGGCTCCTGGCGTTCAGCGATTACTCAGTGGAGAAGATTCCCCAGCCAGACGGCCGCTGCAACGACACTGACCCGATGTGGATCGGAGAGAGGATCTATTTCCGTTCAGACCGGAACGGGGAGTTCAACCTGTTCTCGTTCGACCTGAGATCAAAAGAGATCCAACAACTCACTTTTCACACTGACTTTCCGGTGATCAAAGCCTCGGCAGGCAGCGGAAGGATCATCTATGAGCAAGCCGGACATCTTCACGTTTTTGATGTTGAGCAGGCGAAGAGCAAGAAGCTGACTATCGGTGTCGCGGCTGACCTTCTCGAGCTGCGGCCCCGTTATGTCAAAGATCCGCGCTTCATCCGGAACGCGTCGATTTCCCCTTCTGGCGCAAGAGCTGTCTTTGAGTATAGAGGGGAGATTGTAACGGTCCCGGCTGAAAAGGGAGATCCGCGCAACATGACAAACACCACCGGAGTCCATGAACGCTCTCCGGTCTGGTCACCCGATGGAAAGTCCATCGCTTATTTTTCAGACGAAAGCGGGGAATACGAGCTCCATATCCAACCCCAGGACGGCAAGGGTCAAATCAAAAAATACAAAATGGACGGATCAGGATTTTATGACTCACCTGTCTGGTCGCCGGACAGTCAAAAGATATCCTTTGCGGATAATTCCTGGAGTCTGTACTGGATAGACCTGAAGACTGGTATCTCGAAAAAGATCGCATCCGAGAGAATTTTCGGACCCGGTCGGTTCAGGACAGTCCATTCAACCTGGTCTCCTGACTCCAAGTGGATTGCCTATACACTCAACACCACGGCTTACATGGGGAAGGTCTATGTCTATTCGCTCGACAAAAATAAATCCTATGAAGTGACCGACGGGATGAGCGATGTCGGCGAACCGGAGTTCGATACAAGCGGAAAGTATCTCTACTTTTTCGCCTCTACAGATGCCGGCCCGGTCAAGCAGTGGTTCGCCTTGTCCAACATGGACATGGAGATGAACCGTTCTCTCTACCTGGCTGTCCTGCGCAAGGATATCCCTTCTCCGCTGGCCAAGGAAAGCGATGAGGAGAAGGAGGGCGAGGAGAAAAAGGCTCCTGAAAAGGAAGGGCCTCAGTCGAAAAAGAAAGGTAAAAAACCTGAAAAAAAAGAAGCGGAAACCAAAGAGACATTTTCGATTGATCTTGACGGCCTGAGATACAGGATCATTGACCTTCCCATACGAGCCGGTGCCTACTTCCGTCTCCAGACTGGCAACGAAGGAGAGATCTACTATCTGGAAGCGCCTGCTGGCAGCCGGAGTTCTTTTGCCAGGGAGACTAAGCTGATGAAGTTCACCATGAAAGAGCGAAAGGCGGAGGATATCCTTGGAGGCGTGAACTGGTTTGAGGTCTCCTCCGATAAAAAGAAGATCCTGTACATGTCAAGAAACACCTATGGGATCATTCCTGCCGGACCGAAAGCGAAGCCCGGCCAGGGAAGGATCGAAACCGGGGCTATCGAAGTCCGGATAGAGCCGAGAGCGGAATGGAAACAGATCTTCCACGAAGCTTGGCGGATCAACCGGGATTATTTCTATGCCACCAACATGCATGGTGCTGATTGGGAAGCCATGAAAGACAAATACTCTGTCTTCCTCCCTCATCTTTCCTGCCGCAGCGACCTGAACCAGGTTATCATGTGGATGTGCAGTGAGCTGGCTGTCGGCCATCACCGGGTTGGAGGCGGAGATTTTCTGGCTGAACCCAAAAGAGTGCCTGGCGGTCTGCTCGGAGCGGACTACGCCATAGAGAACGGCCGCTACCGCTTAAAAAAGGTCTACGGCGGTCTCAACTGGAATCCTGAGCTCCGCTCGCCGCTGACCGAGCCTGGAGTCGATGTGAAAGAGGGCGAGTATCTCCTGGCTGTTCAGGGGAGGGAAATCAGAGCGCCTGAGAATATTTACAGCGTCTTCGAGAACACGGCTGAAAAGCTGATCGAGATTACGGTTGGGTCTAACCCGGACGGAAGAGGTTCGCGGACAGTGCAGGTGGTTCCTCTCAGCAATGAATACGCTCTCCGCAACAGGGATTGGGTGGAAGGAAACCTGAAGAGAGTCGACGAGGCCACCAACGGACGTGTGGCTTATGTCTATGTCCCCAATACATCGACACTGGGTCACATCTACTTCAAGCGCTACTTTTTTCCTCAGGTCGATAAGGAGGCGATAATCGTCGATGAGAGGTTCAACAGCGGCGGTCTGGTGGCTGATTATTACATCGACCTTCTACGCAGGCCTTTTGTCTCTTACTGGCACATGCGTTACGGGGACGATATCAAGACGCCCGGAGGCTCCATCCAGGGGCCCAAGGTCATGCTCATCAACGAGCTGGCCGGTTCTGGAGGAGATCTTCTTCCCTGGATGTTCCGCAAGTTCAAGCTCGGCAAATTGATCGGCAAGAGAACCTGGGGAGGTTTGGTCGGCACTCTGGGCTTTCCGAGCCTGATGGATGGAGGCCGGGTGACCGCTCCCAACCTAGCTATCTGGACCGAGGACGGCTGGGTTGTCGAGAATGTCGGAGTTCCTCCGGATATCGAAGTCGAGCAGTGGCCGGCGGATGTGATTGCCGGGAGAGACCCTCAGCTGGAAAAAGCAATTAAAGTCATTTTAGAGGAGCTGGCGAAGAGCCCGCCCCAGAAACCCAAGCGTCCACCCTATCCGGTGAGAGTCAAGAAATAGTGGCCGCACAGGCTGACAGTCGCTGTTGATATGGTTGGACTGAGTTATCGGGCTCAAATGTAATATTCCATCATGGCCAAGAACCAGAACGAGATAGATTCAAACTCGAAAGTCACGCTGGCCCGTAACCTGGGCTTTTTTGCAGCCCTTTCAGTCGGAGTGGGGACGATGATCGGAGCCGGTATTTTTGTCCTGCCCGGGCTGGTGGCTGGCATGGCCGGACCAGCCGTTATTCTTTCCTTTGTCACCTGCGGGTTCATCTCGGCGATGATCGCGCTCTGCATGGCAGAGCTTTCGACAGGAATGCCCTATGCCGGAGGGGGCTACCTGTTCATGGTCAGGGCATTCGGACCGCTGGTGGGGAATATCATGGGCTGGAGCTTGTGGCTAAGCCTTATTTTTGCTTCGGCCTTCTACATGATCGGATTCGGTCATTATATGAGCGATGCTTTGGGAGCATCGCCGATGATAATTGCTATCGTCGTTACCGCTCTGCTCGGCCTCTTGAATTTCATCGGTGCTCGAGAGACCGGGGGCACCCAGACCGTTATTGTCGGAGCGATGCTTTTTGTTCTGGTGGCTTTTACCCTCCGGGCCTTGTTTTCTGTGGAGACAGCGAGGCTTAGCCCGTTCATACCGCCAGAAATAGGATTCTCTGGTGTTCTGGTGACCCTGCCTATTCTCTTTATAACCTTCATGGGTTTTGCTGAGATCTCTGCCATCTCAGAGGAGATCCGCAATCCGAAGCGGAACCTGCCGCTGTCTCTGGTCGGATCAGTCGTGATCGTGACAGTTATCTATTGTGCGGTGGTCTTCTGCATTCTCGGGCTCCGGAGCTACAATGATCCGGGCATGGCCAAGGAGACGGTCTTGATGGATCTGGCCAGGGGGCTTATGGGCAGCGGAGGCTATATCTTGGTTCTCATCGGCGGGATTCTGGCCACTGTCTCATCAGCGAACGCCAGTGTATTAGCCGCGTCACGGGTATCCTTTGCTATGGGCCGCGATCAGCTCATGCCTGACTGGCTGAATCAGATTCATGCCCGCTTCAAAACGCCTTATCGCTCGATCGTTACCACCACCGGCCTGACCATTCTTATCCTGGTTCTTCTTGGCCGACATCTCGAGCTTTTAGCAGAAGTGGCCGGATTCCTGAGCCTTGTCCTTTATTCTCTCATAACCCTGGCCTGCATCATCATGAGATATGCCAGGCTGGATTGGTATAAGCCCAGTTTTCGGACACCCGGGTATCCGATCGTTCCTCTTTTGGGCTTTTTCGGCTGCATTTTTGTCATCGTCAATACCAGCCGCGTCTCGTTGATCATCGGGAACATGATTATTGCTGGGAGTTTCATTTGGTATATGATATTCCTGCGGCGGGGAACGCAGCTGGTAGGGGCTTCACACATCCTGTGGAAGGATAAGGTGGTGAGGCCTCTTGTGGTCAGGGCCAAAGAATACCTGGC
>Ga0209427_10002830_pt1 | contig 20388 bp, 20 predicted proteins | sample DeeMarSWOR136_30_FD_187465 | JGI IMG/M metagenome (GOLD analysis project Ga0209427, IMG submission 187465) | Marine sediment microbial communities from White Oak River estuary, North Carolina - WOR-1-36_30 (SPAdes) (version 2) | ecosystem: Environmental > Aquatic > Marine > Intertidal zone >...
TGGACAACATTTACAACCACACCCCCCGGGTGCGCAGTTGACGCCAAGAGGTTAAAAGAACCTCGTGTCTCTCCGGCGGGAATCTTGATGTTGAACTGGGGGCCAAAGGTATTCGCAATGCTTCCTGCTTTTGTGGTGAATTCCACTTTGAGATTCAGGTCCCCTTCAGGAGCGGGCTCTTTAAGCCTCACGGTTGCGGTGGCGGCCTGATCGACAATGACCGGTTTCGGTTCGACAGATACAGATGATATGATCACAGGAGGATTCACGGGCAGCTTTATCTGCTTTGAGCTCAGTGCGGAAGTTTTCGTTTTGATCGTGATGTATCCGGGTGCTTCCCGGGAAATTCTAAAATCAAAGGTCCCATCTTTTTCCCCCTCAGGAATCACAATCCGGGAGGGAAGGGAAACAGCTTCCGGGTGGTCTGTGCTCAAAATGACCTCTGTTCCCTCTTTGAGAGCAGCATCCCACAGTTTTACAGTCGCCTTGGCTTCCTCACCCGCATGGACAATCAGAGGCTCAATTATCAATTGACTGATCTTTGGCGGCCAGACAACATCGACTTCCTCGGTTACGCGACGATTGCCGTGGATCACACTGACATGGGCACGCTGCGGCAGTTCCTTGGACGTGCGGAGCTGGAACGTGCTTTGTTTCTCCTCGGCTGGCACCTGAATCCTGAAGGGAGATCCAAATCCTGCAGCATGCCGCCCCTCAGGAGATTTGACCTCAACCACAAGATCGAGGCCTCCCCGCGGGGCTGGATTGTTCAAGGTCACTGTCGCTGTCGAGGGCTGGTCTGCGAATATCGGTTTGGGCTCAATCGAGAGGCTGGACACATAGACAATCGCACTGGTATCGATTTCAAACTTTTGAGGCTCGACCTTCTTGGGAGGATCATCGGGTTTTACAGTATAAACCTCTTTTTCTTTAATTCTTGCCATCACATTGATTGTTTTTGTGACCGATTTGCTTTGTGTCCGGTTCTTATCGACAGCGATAATACGTAAATGTTGGAGCCCCAATTTGGTGGCTTTAAATTGAACAGAGAGAGTCACATTTTTCTGCCCATTTGCTCCTCTTCTGACAGTTCTTCCTTCATACTGAAATCCGACATAGTCGATGCCAATTTTGCTGGTGGCTGTGATCGTGGCAGTGAAGGATTCGCCGTATGCAACAGATGCAGGCATAACCACTTTTATTACAGAAGGGGCCTCTTCGCTCTGAACGGTTCCAGACAAAGAAATAGAAACGAGAGAACTGATGAAGAGGATTAAGATAAAGAGGATTAAAAGGAGATATCTATTGAAAAGATTTGAGTTTGGTTTATTCAATATATTCACTTTACCTCCGTATTTGCGAGATTTTCTTGTTCATCAAAACAAGATTACTATTCTGTTTTTCCCGGATTTCGCATTTTATAGTAAATAGGAGAATATATCTCGAAAATATGAATGTCAACAGAGAGAAAAATGTTGAAAAAGAAAAAAGGGGCCAGGCCCATTTTTCAAAATGTCGAATGTTGAGATGCGATCCCTTCTTTACTGAGAAGTCAAATGGTAAAATGTACCACTTTAATTTAGAAATGTTAAATGTTAAGACGCAACCCCTCCGGATGCGACCCCTCAGATTAGTCGCCGAATAAAAAAGGCCTGCAACCGCAGGCCTTTTTTTATGTTGGAAAGGAAACGAGCTGGACTATTGGGGGATTACGGTAAATCCACTCGCTAACACTCCGGTGCTGCTGTCAGGATTCGTCACCCTTACATCCCAATACCTGTTTTTCGGCGGGCCAGCATTCTTAGTTTGAATCGTAGCTGTGATCGTTGACGAATCCACGACCACAACATCTAATACTGCGGGGGTTGGGCCACTCCCGCCTTCCAGAGAGACAACCGCTCCCGCCTGGAAACCAGAGCCGGATATGGTCACATTCACTGAGTTACCCTCAGTCACAGAATTCGGGTAAATGCTATCCACTGAAACACCAACAGGCTGTTCAGTGACTTCAGCAGACGTAGTTGACATGGACGATGTAATTCCATCACTGACTGTCAAAGTGACTGTGAACGTGCCCTGTGTACTGTATGAATGTGTGGGATTAACACCTGAACCGGATGAACTATCACCAAATTCCCAGGTATAAGTCAGTGTTTGGTCATTGCCACTGGTTCCATCTTCGTTATCATAGTCAGAGGAGCCCGAACCGTCAAAAACGATGGGCTCGCCCACTATAGCAAAATACGGACCATTCGCATCCGCGGCAGGCGGATCATTTACTTCAGCGACATCAGCGAAAGTTTCAAATGTATCTGTTCCGCCTTTCCCATCACTCACTGTGAGAGAAACAGTAAAATTACCGCCCCAGAGATAAGTGTGGCTAGGACTGACTCCGCTCCCCATATTGCCATCGCCAAAGTCCCAGGTGTAAGTCAGCGGGTCTTCATCGGGGTCTGTAGAGCCGGAGCCATCAAATGCGATTGCAATATCTTCCGTTCCGCCGTAAGGTCCGTTGGGAACAGCCACAGGATTTTCATTGGGTTCGCCAATAGAGTCAAGAGCCACAAAGGCATCGACTATGCCCCAGCCGTATTCCTGATCCCAGCCAGCTGCCCCATGATCCTCTGCTGTGGACTGCAGCACATTCCTCACATTCTCAGGTCCAGTGACCCCGGCGGCTATGACCAGGGCGGCGACTCCAGCCACATGCGGCGATGACATCGAGGTTCCATCGAAGAACCAGTAGCCGAAGTTTCTTGGGTTTTTCGTGTTCGGGTCGAAAGTCTGCTGCAAAACACCGTCCCCGTAACCGTCGCCGTTCAGGTCAACATCAAGATTCCCTCCTGGAGCAGTCAGGTCTAAAGCCGAGCCTTTATTTGTATAGGGAGCTAAAGACTCATCATACTGCGTCGCACCCACTGCGATACACTCCGGATAAGCAGCCGGATAGGCCACCTCTCCTTTCCCGTCATTACCGGCAGCCGCCACAAGAGTAACCCCATTCGTGTAGGCATAAATCACAGCGTTGTGGACAACTGGACCTGGATCATACATTCCATCCCCGCTCCAGGGCCATGCCAGGCTCATGTTGACAACGTCCGCTCCATTATCGGTTGCGTAATGGAGACCATCGGCAACAGTGTAGGCCGTGCCACTTCCTTGTTTGTCCAACACTTTAACGGGCATGATGGAAGCATTGAAAGCCACTCCAGCCACGCCCAATAAGTTGTTCGTACTCTGAGCAATGGTCCCGGTGACGTGTGTGCCGTGTGAATCGTCATCATTCGGGTGATAATCATTATTTATAAAATCGTATCCTGGAACAAAATGAGTCGCTGCCAAATCCGGGGCTAACCTAAAATTTCTGAAATTCTCATAAGCCACCCCGGTATCCAGCACAGCCACAATTACTCCTCCCCCGGTCGACAGATCCCAGGCCAGCTCCATGTTGATCCCGCCATAAACCGGATTATCCAGGTGCCACTGATACGAATACAGAGGATCATTGGGCGTCATAACTGCCCGGCAGATTGAGTTTGGCTGGGCGTATTCCACATTCGGGTTTCGTGAATAGACCTGAACCATCTCGTCGATGGTCCTGCCTTTGGGAATCCGGACTCTCATATAGCCCCATCGGCTGGCCTGGAGTATGGATGCCCCGTGCTGGGCATGGACTCTCTCCACGACATCTGCAGGGATTCCAGGCCTAAACTTGACCAGGATCTCACCAGGGACAAAGGGCGGGCCTTCAGATGGTGTGCCGTCATATTCGAAGATCTGCTGGCCCGAAGAACGGATGATGCTTCCACTTAGCACCACCAGAAACGATACCGCAATGAATGTGACAATCCACCATCTGGCTGATTTGAATATTTTCTTTTTCATGGCTTTTCCCCTCCTAAATTCGGATTAAGATACATATTTATTCATCGTTTGTTCAAATGAGATTTATCCAAATGAGTCTTGAGGTGAAGGACTTCCTTTCCCGCCATATTTATCTTTGGCTTCTTAAATTGTCCCCATTCTTTCAAAATGACGACATGTTGTCAATCCATATTTTTGACAGATTTTGTGGATGTTAGTTAGAGCGAAGGAAGATAGAAAATCTGTTGACATCAACATATCCGGGAGTATATTTCCAAGAAATCCCCAGCGGTGTTAGAACTATTGCAGGTGTCAGCACCTCTATCGCAGTGTTTCATCGGCCGCTCCAAAAAAGCCTTTGAATGAGTAAGTTCTTAGCCTGAACTAAAGCTATTTTGAGAAGAACTCCTCATCCGAGAATGGAGGCAGATATTTAGCCGGTGCCGTGCGTCTGTTTTTCTAGAATAGAGGCACCTAGTGTTACGTGGCGAGAATGACAAACTGCGCTATTGCTGGAATGATGGCAATGATGGCTCGGAAATTGGGCACAGTCCCCATCTCCTCGTGTCATTGCGAACGAAGCGCTGCAATCTCATAGAGAAATTGGAGACAATCCACAATATATCCACTAAACAACCATAATAAATCCACCCACAATATGGACGACTATACCCCACCACACGGTATTCCTCTTCTTCGCCAAATAACTCAAATACAATCCCATCACTCCTGCTCCGATCATTAAACCTGCCGGATTGCCACTGGAAACCGAGCCGGGCACATAATGCCAGAGTGCAAACCATACACTGGGCCATATCATCCTGTAGAAAAGGTGATCAGGAAATAGATTCACATACACTCCCCGCCACAACACCTCTTCGAAGAATCCGTTGCCAAAGGGTGTGGAGAACAAAAGGAGGGCTATCCACACGCTCTCTTTCTCATATCCCCCCAGAATGAGTCTCCCAGCCACTGCCCCGAGCAGAGGGATAGCGACAAACAAGAGAATTTTTTTATCTGGTTTGCGGGGCCGGATTAATGTTTTTATCGCTTCTTTGCCGATAATCAAAAGAGGGAAGACAGCGCCCCAGATGATCCAATATATAGCCAATCCAAGGTACCACGCTACCCTATCATTCATCACCGCAGCCAATGAGTGAAAAATCGGATACATAAAAGCCACCAATACTGGCGGCGTAACAATCGCAATTTTTTGTTTTAGATTCATATGTAACCTCTGAATTGCTGCAAGATAGTGTTAATTAGCGAGTTTTTCTTATATTTCCATTCGAAATCTGCTTAGCTTAAAGCAAAAGCAATCCGGACTTCAGCGAATCGATTTTTTTCCTTCGAATCCGAATCTTCTTCCCGAATGCAAGATTATATTAAATTTTGCTTGTACTTAAACCGGACCAAGATTCGGGAGGCTGATCAAAACATATCTTACTCAAACCACAGCCTAGGAAATAATATAAGTAGGCCAAATTCTTTTAAAAACAAAACACTAATAACTAGAAAGAAAATGAGAAAATGACCATAGGGCCATCCCAGCCTGTAGTTTTATATCTTATAACATATTCTCCTGGGGGTGCTGGCTGATTTCTAACCAAACCATCTCCAAGCTTCTTGAAATTCTGGTCATGAAACCACCCAATTCCAATATTAAAGCTTCTGGAAGTTTTTTCTGCATATTTAAATCCAATCAATAATCCTCCACCAAATGTCGTAAACTGCTTCCCAACAATTTCCAACGCTAAAAAAGGGCCAATCCCAATTTTGTCATTTTTTTTCAAGAAGGGAAAAGGGAAAAAGTAATGACTCTCTACCATCATTCTTGCACTCGTACTCTTTTCCTCTAAGACTCTCACTGTTCCGTTAACAATTGCAGCTTCTTCAACAGATTTTCTATCACCACGATACACTGTCACTCCGACTGCAAAACCAAACCCCAAATCAAAAAATTTGTCTTCCACTCCTTTTTCTTCTTCTGTTGTGGCCTCTTCTCCTCCTTCCTCTTTCTCTGCGGTTTTAGCTTTCTCTTGTTCTTGGACCTTAGTTTTCTCTTTCTCTTGTAAGCTTTTACAATCAGCAAATTCAGGCATAAAAAAGATCAAGATAAGAACCGCAACTAAAATCACATAAATTCCTCTTTTCACTATTTTCTCCTTATATTGGTATGCAGAATAGATAATAAAACAACCAATTTCTTTAAATCAATGATGGCATTTTGGATTCTTCAATATAATTGTCACTGCTTTGCCTAAACAATCATGATGATTCCACTCAGAGCATGGACGACTACAGCCCACCACAGAGTATTGGTCCTCTGGATTATAAAACTTAAATACAAGCCCATCACCCCTGCCCCGATTATTAACTCTGCCGGATTGCCACGCGAAACTGAGCCGGGCGCTCAATGCAAGAGTGCAAACCAAACACTGGGCCATTTCAATCTGCAGCTTAGGAAATACCCTCATCCATCCGAACTTCGCTAAAACACCACAGTCAAACATTTACACATTAGAACTAAAAAATAATTAGATGCTCAACTTTTAGAGATTACCTTTGGAAATTCATGGGAACTTTTTAGTCTAAATATAAATAACTTTTAGATTGTCACTCCCGTCAATTATAATTCTTATTTTTCTCCATTGTTTTCTGAAGAACACTTGACCTTCATATTCTTTGTGCGGGAGATTGATAACAACTCGGCCGTACTTATCCGTGTACCCCTCGAAAACGACTTTATCTCCGCTAATAACCTTGACTTCTGCGTAGACAACATTGATTCGATCACCATTACTCCTGAATACGATTTGGAAATAGTCAGCATGTACAAAATTGACGATTGATACCAATAGAAAAGCGAAGAGGATAATTTTTTTCATTGGCTTCCTCCCGTCTGACTCGGAATATACTGAATAGGAACAGGTCTAAATCTCCGAACATTCTCTGTAGCATCCTGAATGAGCGACTCCCTTCCATTGCTGTATTCTTCATATTCCTTTTTGAGACGGATACAGATCCTTCCAACAGGATGAGAGTAATCAATCATTTGAATGGCATCTTCAATTGTTTTCCCTTCTTCAATATCCAACGTGATAGAGAAACTTCCTTGCTCTGTCAGCTCGAAAGTGAAAGGCTTAGGGAGTACAGCCAATGTTCCTTCTTCCCAGTTAATGGTTTGATTGCCTTCGTTTGTCAATTGACCAATGAGAGTCCACTCAACTTTTTTTACTGGATATGACTTACCAAACGCAAAAACTGCAAGTGCTATTCCTAAAAATAAAAACGCAAGTGCTGCAATATTGGTTTTCAATTTACCAAGAAATTTGATTTCAACCTCTACTGTCGGTTCTTTTGTAGTGGGATCGATGTATATTTTCTGCGTCAACAGTGCGATAAAACCGAGAACAATTGATAAAGCAGAAATGCCATAAACGAAAATGATAGTTGTCATGGTACTACCTCCTTTTTGCCGAAAATAAAATTAGAAGCTCAATTTTTGTTTTTCCCTTCAAGAAAAACCATCAAAAAAAAGAAATTATAATAAAACGAATCTTTACCCGAGCACTACCTCCCTATTTTTCCCCATTGATTCTTTTGGCGGTCATCATTCTTCAGGGTTTCTTTAACATTTATGAAATAACTTCTAACTAATCAAATCAAACGGCAGTATCCCTTCTATAGCTTTGCGTAACACTCCCAGAGCAGCATTAACGCTTTGCTCGGCCGTTAGGCGACTTATTCCTTCAAGGATAGCTAATGTACCAGCTGCAGCATTCTTTTGCATTTGCAGCAAAAGCTTCGCTTCATCCTCATTAATGTCACCAGCCGTATACTTCTTTAAAATTAATTCAACCCTTCCTGTGATTTTACTCATTTCCTCGCCAGCATAATCTTTAACCTCAGGCCACTGCTTTGTTAATACACCCTTGACAGCATTGACCATGTCTGAAGTAACAGATTTAACATCAAAATTTAGATTCATTGCTCATCTCCTTCTTAAAACAACAAAGAATATTAAAATTATTTAACGCCCCTTTTTTTCTTGATTTCAAGATCCATAATCTGTTTAGCCTGCTGCAGCATTGTTTCTATCGCCAGTTGAAAGGCTGATTCAGATTCAACCGTGACCAATAAATTAAAGTTCTTTTCGAGCTCTATAACAGCTTTAATTGTGGGTTCATTTTTGGCTATCGATTCTGCTCTGACTTTGAGAACCTTAATTTTTGCTCCAATCTCCTTGAGTTCAACTTCATAATTAGGATCTTCTATTTCCAATTTTGCTAAAGATTTATAGAGATCCTGTGCTAATTGATCTGTGAGCTGGTCATAGTCGCTTAGAAACTTAACTGTACAGGTTGTCGTTGGTATGACAAGAATAAAAGCGATTAAAAATATGATGCCTCTCTGACGGGCCGAATAGAACTGGATATTCCTCATTTAAGCCTCCTTTTAATATTCTAGCAATTAAATTATCTATACTTTTTCTTCCACTTTTCGAAATCCCACTTTTTCAAGAAATTTCTTGCAGCTTCCTCACCGTTTTCAAAAAGTGCCTGACTTTCCTCCTTTGTAATATCGAAATCGGTTGCCTTGATCTCCTTTTCATCACCCTTCATTTTTGCAACAGTTGAGATTCCAATTGTTCGATTATAGTCCCCTTTTGTTTTGGATATATGATAATTATCATGTGCGTCTATCATCGTCACCACTAAAGCTTTTAAAAAGCTAATTGGATTATCTATGGGATTCTTGACAGATTTTTTTAGTCTTCTCTTGTCGAGCTCTATCAACTTAAATCCGAATGTCGGCCAGGGAGGATCGCTGGTTCCGTCATCCAAAAGCCAGATAGGATAATTGCTCAGCATCCCGCCATCAACGATAATATGATTTTTACCTCTGCTATCTTGCAGCTTAACAGGCTCAAAGAAAATAGGAATACTCATGCTCATCCTGACAGCTTTAGCAATACTGAATTGATCTGGATCAAATCCAAAATCCTTGAGGTCACCAGGAAGGACAAGAAGCCGCCTATCAGTTATATCTGCTGCAATAACCTGGACTTTGTATTTATATTTTTCTTCAGGATAATCTGTCTTGATGTCACCAAAAGTAGTTTTTCCCTTGGAATCCATTAAGTTGCCAATCCAATTTTCGAAATATTCACCTTCGTAAACACCATATTCAAATCCTATACTTAAACCTTTTCCTACAATGCCAAGCTTATCTAGAAAGCCTTCATCCTTAAAATCAAGGTAATTTAGCTTCTCAAGTTCTTCTTTTAGCTCTTTTGCCGTAAATCCAACGGCTAGGAGAGAGGCGACAATTGCACCTGCAGAAGTCCCGGCCAGATTTTCAAACTCATAACCAGCATTTTCTATTTCTGATACTGCGCCAACAAGTCCAATTCCTTTGACTCCTCCCCCTTCGAAAACTGCATCGATTTTTTTTGTCATTTTGTCCCTCCTTTAATAATCTATTCAAAAAGTCTATGTATCCCATCTTAAAAAAGAAGAGTCCCCCCCCTCTTAAAAATTGCAACCCCCTGAGTAGAAAGGTGGGAAAGATATTCCCACTTACTCTATATCACTTCTTTAATTAATCCCTTTTACTAATCAAAATTTCTTTAAATCTGCCATAAATATATAAAGTAAAATGATATATGTCAAATTTTTTTTATGAAATGTCGCTTTTTGCCTATTTATGTCTTATTATGCCGCATTAAATGTTATAAATCGGCATAAAATCTTAGAGGAGTTCTTTGCACATTAATTGGCTCTGGAGGAGATATGAGTGGATTTTAGTCTTCTATTTCTACTTTAATGTTATCATGCAGGCATATTTTTACTGCAAAGGACAATTCTCATAAGCTACTATCTTTGAAAGACAAAATGATGATATTTTTAATTCTCCAGTTTAGCTTGAGAAATCTAAAATACTACAACCATCTCCCGCGAAATCCTCTTCGCGTTTCTCCCTCATCGACTCTTGCATCTCGAGTTGCTGGTCTACGTGTTTCTCTTGTCGCTGGTCTTGCTGACACCACTGTATTTATGCCAACAGCAGTTAGATAAACAAGAAATCCATTAACTACAGCGACAACCCAAGTCAGTGTATTCTTTTCTTCTATTAAACTGGCACCAAGTATTACGAAGCCAAGGGACAAGATAAGTCCAATCCATTTCTTCAAGTTCTGGATATTTTGGGATTGAAAAAGATAGCCTATCACGCTTGTTATTATCCAAACCGCTGTCGCTAATCCGGTTAAAGTAAAAAGCGTAGCGGCAGTAAAGAAATCTTCTGGAAGTTTCATGATTTTTTCTCCTTTTACCGAAATCTAAGCAATACTTCTCTTGAATTCTCAGTGAAATGACCGAATATCATTCCAATTATTGGTTATAAGCAAAGCATTTCAAGCAATATTTTTTGATTAATTTTATCGATTTCGCTATCAATTGACTTCCAATTTTCCCTGTGATAGAAATTATAGGGGGATTTAAACGTTAAAATCAAACACAAAATGGTGAAATCTATTTTTATCTAAAAAAGAGAATTTCTATCAGCACAAATATTTTTTAACGTGAAAAAAACGATAAATTCATATAGTTTATTTATAAATAAAATGTCATTCATATAAATAATTCAGAAGGAAAAGAAATGATATATGAAGATATAAGGATTACTATTACAGCTAAGGTTAAGGATGGACACCGAGTTCTTATAGATTCACCTGCCGGTGATTTTGCTGGATTTTTTGTCAACAGTATAGACAGAACTAGCTTTGATAATATGCTGATAGCTGAGGGACTTAAAGTAAAATCACTGGAGGATGCCAGATCGAAGAAAGGCTTGAGAGAAATCAGGCAAGTTAAGTCAACAGATAAACTCGAAGATGTCGGCAAAAAACTTTCTAAAGCCTTATTCCAGAATGAAATTTTGGATGCGTATGCTCAAAGCAAAGCTATAGTGAATGTAGTAAATCATGGGCTCAGAATAAGGATTCGTATTGATCCAGGGATTGAGGAGTACGCGGAGCTAATGAATTTACCCTGGGAATTTTTATACGATAACACTAAAAATTCGCCTATCGAGCTAATGGATAGAAGAGCTATAATCCGGGATTCCATCACACCTAAGCCGGTTACTTCTCTTGAAGTCAAACCTCCATTAAAAGTCTTAGCGGTCGCTTCCGATCCTAAGAACTATCCTCCTCTGAAATTAGGGAGGGAAAAAGAACTCCTCCAAAACATATCCAAGGAAATACCCAATATTAAGGTCAAAATACTCAGCCCTGCGACAATTGACGCAGTGCGCAATGAAATGAGAAGGAATAAATATCATATATTCCATTTCATGGGACATGGAGGATTTAATAGAAGAGATAAGAGGTGTGTATTAATTTTCAAAGGCAAAAATAATAAAGGCATTGCTGTGAATGGAGAACAGTTAAATGTGGCTCTTGCTGATTCTGTAAGGCTAGTATTTCTCAATGCTTGCGAAACAGCAAGAATTCCGGAAGAGAACCCCTTTGCAGCGTTTCCAACTGAGCTTTTACTGAAAGGAATACCTGCTGTTTTATCAATGCAATTTCCTATTTCTGATTCCGCAGCTATTAATTTTTGCAAATGTTTTTATGAGCATTTGGCTAAGGGGAATCCAGTTGACCAGTGTGTAAGAGAGGGACGCCAGCAAATGTTCGTTAAAGAGGGAATAAACACAGAGTGGGGTACACCCGTACTCTTTATGCGCTCAACGGATGGAGTGATTTTTAAAATAAAATAACAAAAACTTGTACTGAATACGCCCCCTCAATCACATACATACATGTCAGAATTTCTCCTTGAGCGATAAAAATACCACATTAGAAAAGAATCACAATTATTATCTTTTAATTCCTTAACCTCACGCTCTCTTTCTCAAGTTAGGCATAAAAGCCTTGACATTTTAGCGTTTTAATGTTATAGTGCCAACAACGCCACGAAGGAGAATCATCATGAGCAGTCTTACAAAAAGATCGACTGTCTATTTGGATCCCGCTCTGCACAGGGCCTTGCGGATTAAAGCGGCAGAAACAGAACGTTCCATATCCGAGCTGGTGAATGAAGCTGTGAAACATGCGTTAATTGAAGACTCTATTGATTTAAAATCGTTTGAAGAGAGAAAAGACGAGCGATTAGTCCGTTTTGAAGATGTACTCGAAAAACTCAAAAAGAATGGCAAAATATAAAATCCTGATTAAAGAATCGGCCATAAAAGAACTTGAGAGTGTTCCTAAAAAAAGCCTCAAACAGATTATCGAACGCATCCAATCCCTGGCTGATGATCCCCGGCCCAAGGGCTCCCAAAAACTATCTGCGCAGGAACGATATCGCATTCGCCAGGGAGACTACCGGATAATTTATTCCATCCAGGATGATCAAACCACAGAGCACGTGTATATAATCGGACACAAACGGGAGGTTTACCGGTCTTGAAACTGGACTCTTTCGATGATCTCCAACCAGCTTATCGGTCCGAAGCTAAGTCCTTCCTAGATCAGTCTTATCATTATCTATCTTTTAAAAAATTCTCCTTGTTTTGATTCCACCACTCTTTCCAGTCTTGCTGGTTTTCACCAAAATCTTGACCTGTTATTTCATGCAGTGATTTGGCCACTTCTTTATTTACCAATATATCTTTATCATTTAGGCTAGAAATTAAAGGCTCAATTGCTGAAGGATCTTTTAATTCACCCAATGCCCAGGCTGCACTCACTTTGACATGTTCTTTTTTATCTTTTAAAGTCTGAATCAAATGCTCAACTGCACGTCTATCTCCAAATTTACCAAGTGCTTTAGCTGCATTCGATCGAACAAAATCCTTTTCATCTTTGAGTAAAGGCATTACAGGTTCAACTGCTCGTCTATCATTAATAGATGCCAGGGCTGTTATTGCTGCACTTCGAACAACATCATCATCATTGAGTGAGGAAGAAATTATAGATTCTACTGCGCTTTTATCTTTTATTAATCCTAATGCAATAACGGCATGTAATCTTATTTTACTATCATTGTTTTCTAAAGCAGCTATCAAAGGTTTAACGGCTGTTTTGTCTATCTTACAAAGAGCTTCTACAGCATTCCATTTCCCAAAAAAAGACGCATCTTTGATTGACAATATTAAAGGCTCGATTACTGAAGGATCCTTCAATTCACCCAATGCCCAAGCGGCTCTTTCTTGGACCCAAAATCCCTTATCCTTCAAAGAATCAATCAAAGGCTCAACTGCACGATTATCTTTTATCTTGCCTAATACCCCTACGGCAAGTTGCCGGACCCTAGCGTCCTTGTCTTTTAATGCATCAATCATGGGATCAACTGCCCGGGTATCCTTTATCTCACCAAGAGCCCATGCGGCATTCCCTCTAACATCTTTATTTGTATCTTTCAAAGCAGCGATCAGGGGCTCAACTGCGCTTGTATCATTTATCTTCACAAGCGATTCCGCTGCCATTGCCCGAATAGCTGGCTTTTTATCCTTGAGTGCTTCAATAATTTCTTTGACACCCTGATTATCTTTCATTTGTCTCAATACGGCTTTTGCCAGAAACTTCACATACTTGTCCTTATTGTTTGATATGCCAGTATATTGAGTATCGATTGGACGATCGTAGTTCATCTTCGCCAGCGCCTGGACTGCATATTTTCTAACCTTTTCTTTCTTGTCATTTAGCGCCGAAATCAAAGGTTCAATAGAACGCATATCATTAATTTCCCCCAAGGCCCAAGCGGCCATTGCACGCACATCCCTGCTTTCATCATTAAGCGCATTGATAAGAGATTCAACGGTACCGTTATCCTTTATCTCTCCAGCTACGAAGGCTGCATTGACTTTATTCATTTCTGAATCCTCGCCTGTTTCCTCAAAGATAGAATTTAAAAAATCCTTAGAATAAATCTCTCTTATCATTTCAATCATCCTTGACATAAAAGAGCCATGGGCAAATATAGCAGCAACATCTACGGCTAAAATAAACCTAGAAAGATATTTAAGATCATATACCGTATTCGCACTGTACACGTGATTATGAAAATGTTTTTCATAACGAGGAACACCCGGGACTTCTAATGAAATTGAGCCTGAAAGCAAACAACTATCATTCATTTGATCTAAAAATAAAACACTTTTTGTTTGTATCCTTAGAGTGGCATCATAATTTTCTGCATCTGCGTCTACGGCTTCAATTCCATGAGACTCAAAAAGTATTTTTGCTGTGTCTTTAAAATGGTCAACCGGTGATATTGTAAATGATAAATTGCCTATTCCCTCCAATAAAAAGTGCTCTCCTATAATCCGTACTTTTTTTACAGAATTAAAGGCATTAATATGGTCTTCGGATAGTTGAGAATAAGAATTAATAGTGCAAATTATTAAAACTAAGAAAATAGCACACAATCTAAGTCCTCTGTTTTTCATTCTTTTACTCCTTTTGGCTTATTTTGCATCATAGTCTAACATCATATTTAATAAAGTTGAAGTTCAATATCGCCTTTTGTTTAACTAATTTATAAAAGACTTTGACGAAAAACAATCTTAACAAAATTTGCCAGGAACGATACCGCATTCTCCAAGGAGACTATCGGATAATTTATTCCATCCAGGATGATCAATCCACCGTGCACATCTATAAAATCGGATACAGGCGGGAGGTTTACAGGCCTTAATCGGACGCAGGCGGGAGGTTTGCCGGTCTTAAAACGATCCTATCAGCTACAACTACTGCAAGATGGGAGCCGCACGCTCTAGAACCGCTCATACTTTTCATTAGGTAACCAAACTCTTTAAAAGCGCCTGATCTTATTTCCATCTGCGCTGTTTTCATGGAAAAAACTCCCCAGGCAAGAAAAATTCAGGGTTGAATAAAAATAATAAATGGTTCATAATATGATTCATAATGAATCATAATTTAATTCATTGGAGGCCGAATGAAATCTATGACCGTCCATGGAATAGATGAAAGAACTGAAAAATTGATCAAAAAGCGAGCCAAATCAGAGGGCACGAGCGTCAATAAAGTGATGAAAGGACTGCTGGCTGAAGCCCTCGGTACAGGCAAGACCGAGAAAGATAATCGGGAGGAATTCCTCGATCTCTTCGGTGTCTGGACAGAAGAGGAGGGAAAGCAGTTTTTCAAAGCCATTAAAGACCTGGAAACTGTTCATCCTGAGGATTGGAAATGAGAAAGATTATTCTGGACACGAATGCATATGTCGGATTCTTAAGGGGGGACGAAAAAGTCCTCGCTACTCTGGCCCAGGCCGGTTGTGTCTATATGTCGGTGTTTGTTCTGGGGGAATTGTTTGCGGGCTTCAGGGCCGGCAAGAAAGAAAAGGGAAACAAAAAAAATCTGCAGAGATTCCTTTCAAAGTCCACAGTATCCCTACTTGAGGCCACAATGGAAACGGCAGAAATTTTCGGCCTGATAAAGGATTCGCTCAGAAAGTCCGGTAATCCCCTTCCGGTCAACGATGTGTGGATCGGAGCCCATGCTCTCGAAACAGGATCGGTTCTTGTTACCTATGACCGGCATTTCTCGGCTATCCCGGGACTGCGGCTCTGGGATGAGCTTTAATTTGTGCCTCTGCCACCTCTTTGCAAGCCTGTGTGAGATGCCTTTTGATTCCTTTGCGCAGAGAGAAAGGTTACAGCAAAACTGGAAAAATTCGAGAACTCATTCGGAAATCAGTGAAAGAAGAGCTGAAGAGTGTAAAAGTCAATGCCAGAAAAGGGGCGGAAATAGAAAAGGGCATGAAAGAAATTGAAAGAGGAGAGTATGTGGCTTTTGAGGAGCTGAAGCGCGACCTCAAAAAGAAATGACCGAATGCTATCTTCGCTTGACACCGCATATCATTTTTACTATATTATTGATGATAATATAAAATATAGTTTTATATATACATGTAATATTAAATAATTCATTTGAATTATCATGTATACACGCAAAGTAGATCTCAGCTCAAGCACCAAAGAATCCTGTTTCTTATGGGGGCCTAGACAAACCGGAAAAAGCACATTGTTAAAAAATCTTTTCCCCAAAGCTATGTATTATGATTTGCTGCTCTCAGACCAATATCGCCGCCTCGTCTCCGACCCTTCCCTCCTTCGCCAGGAGTGCGAGGCTCTGGGATTGAACGCTGAAAACCAAGACTTCCCGATAATAATCGACGAAGTTCAGAAAATTCCAGATTTGCTTGATGAAGTGCATTGGATGATCACAAACAGAGGCCTCCGCTTTATATTGTGTGGATCGAGCCCTAGGAAAATTAAAAGAAGCTCAGGAAGTCTGTTGGGAGGCCGTGCTCTAAGATACCAGTTATTTCCGCTTGTGTTCCCTGAAATCCCGGATTTTTCTCTTTTAAAAGCAATAAATAACGGATTGCTGCCTCGACATTATCTTGCGCAAAAAGCAGATAAGCTTTTGGAAACTTATGTGGGAGACTACTTGAAAGAGGAAATCGCTGCCGAGGCTGCCACAAGAAACATCCCGGCATTCAGCCGATTTCTCGAAGTAGCGGCCTTATCCAACGGAGAGATCGTAAATTTCAACAATATCGCCAGCGAATGTGGAGTTAGCGCCCCGACGGTCAAAGCCTATTTCCAGATATTATCAGACACACTTATCGGCAAATGGATTCCTGCATTTCAAAAGAAGGTCAAAAGACGATTGATCTCTGCTCCCAAATTTGTATTCTTCGACGTTGGAATTGTCTCTCAACTTACACATAGAGGAAAAATCGCCCCAGGATCGGAATTGTTCGGACGCGCCTTCGAACACTTTATTACCCTGGAAATATTGGCTCATTCTCACTATTCTGGTATGAACTATCCTCTTGAATACTGGCGTACATCATCCCAGTTTGAAGTTGACATCATCCTGGGCAGAGGGGAAGCCGCTATCGAAATCAAATCGACTTCCTTTGTGAAGGATCGACATCTTAAAGGACTGAGAGCATTCAAAGAAGAGCATAAATCTAAATATATCCTTGTCTCTCAAGATCCTAAGCCGAGGAAAACAAGTGATGGAATCCTCATCCTGCCCTGGAAGAATTTTCTGGACAACTTATGGGCGAATAAAATCATAAGCTGACCTCCTCTTAACTCACTCATAATATTTTTTATATGATAAGCATCGGCTTTAATTATGAATAGTCCAGGCTAAATCGCTTTGACATGAATCTGTTCCCTTTGCTGTATATTCCTTTGTGCACAATCCCAGGTTCTACGAGGAATGCCTGTATTGTGCCGCTTTAAACGGAGGGGACAGAGATACACTGGGAGCCATTGCCTGTGCTATATCAGGCGCCTTTCTCGGCATTGACGGGATTCCCCAGTCATGGATAGAAAAGCTTGAGAAGAGAGAGGATATAGAGGAACTGGCTTCGAAACTCTTCGTGACGATGAAAGGGATCAAATAATAAGGGCCATTTCTCTTCAATAATGAGTTGATTGACTAAAACTTTTTTTGCTAAAAATCAAATTATGAAGTTGGTACATTGATGGGGGGCAGGGCAACCTCATTCATATCTAAGTGACTCAACCGGGTTTGAAAACGCGGATTTGATGGATTGATAGCTGATAGTTAAAATTGTTATGAAAAGAGAAAGACCGGCTGAGAAGGCAAAGATCCAAAGCCCAATATTTATCCTGAAGGCGAAATTTTGAAGCCATTGCTGCATAAAAATATAAGCAATTGGCCAGGCGATAAAATTGGCCAATATTACCCATTTTAAAAATTCTCTGGAGAGCAACAGACATATTCTTGTACCTGAGGCCCCTAGAATTTTGCGGATCCCGATTTCCTTGGTCCGGCGTTGCGCCATAAAAGAAGCTAAGCCAAACAATCCCAGACAGGAAATAAAAATTGCAAGCACAGTGAAATATTGAAAAATTTTCCCGACTCTTACTTCCGAACGGTAGAGCCCATCAATCGCCTCGTCAAAAAAACCGAATTCAAATGGATACTGGGGATTATATCTTTTCCAGTTTTCCTCCAGGAATTTAAGAGTTTCAGAAACATTTTCTGAGCGGATCTTTACACAAAGATAAGAGAACCAGCTCGGCTCAAGAAATAGAAACATGGGTTCGACCTCATAATGGAAAGAGCGGAGCTGAAAGTCCTTGATAACTCCGATGACGCGCCCGTCCTTTCTCTGAGAAAAGCTGAAACGTTTACCAATGGGATTTTCAAGCCCCATGGCTTCGACAGCAGACTCATTGATCACGATCCCCTGGGTTTTATCGCCGGTTATCTCGCGGGAAAAGAACCTGCCATCAACCATTTCCAGTTTAAAGGTATCTAAAAAGTCATAATCCACAGAACCGACTCTCATCTGAACCTTAAAATCAGCGGGTTTGCCTTCCCATTCAGCGTTTGAGGTCCCGGATCCTTCGTACATCGGCAGCCGATCGACCGCGCTGATATTCAGAATGCCCGGATTCTGGAGCAGATCTGTTTTTGCTGTCTCATATTTTGAGCCCATCTCCCCCATCAATGGCAAAAACAGCAAATGGTCCGTGTCATATCCCAGGTTGGCATTACGCATATATTTTATCTGATTGAATATTACAATGGTTCCAATGATCAGTATGATTGACAGAGTAAACTGTGATACGACCAAAACCCTTCTCAACACTGAACCCTTTGTGCCCGACTTCATCAATCCCCTCAATACTTTAACAGGTTGGAATTTGGATAAATACAGTGAAGGGTAGATACCGGAAAGCACTCCGGAAAAAAATACAATCCCAAAAAGTTCGGCAAAGATCCAGGGATTGGACGTAAAGCTGAAGAAAAGGGGTTTTCCGGATAATGTCCTGAATGATGGAAGAAAAAGCAGAATGATCAAGATAGACAGAACCGAGGCCAATAAGGTAAACAGAAATGTTTCTCCAAAAAATTGTTTGATGATATCCTTTTTGTATGCACCCACTACTTTTCTGACACCGATCTCCCTGACCCGGTTTGCAGAACGGGCAGTGGTGAGATTCATAAAATTTATACATGCAATGATCAGGACAAAAAAAGCGGTAAAAGAAAAAATGTAAACATACTTAATATCCCCGTGACCAGGTATATCAAATTTGAAATGAGAGCGCAGATGGACATCTTTTAGCGGTTGAAGATACCGGTCGGCAGTGCTGTTTTTTCTATGCTTATGCTCCGTATCTCTGATCTTCTTGTTCACCCCTGTAATTGAACTTTCTTCATGCAGCATCACATATGAAAGGTAGGAGACATCCTCCCAGTTGTTCAGGTCTGCGCCGTATTTTCCCATAATCTCAAAAGGAATTATAAAATCAAACTGAAGATGAGAATTGTGAGGGACATCCTGAATTATGCCGTTTACCTGGAATTCTGTCCCCCGTAGGGTTGATAAAACTTTTCCTACCGGATTTTGACTCCCGAAATATTTATTCGCGAGCTTCTCAGTGAGTACAATGGAAAAAGGATCGGTCAGTGCCGAGTTTAGATCACCTTTTATCAGAGGGAAAGAAAACATTTGTAAAAAATCAGGATCTGCCATGCACCCATTTTCCACAAAGCTTTCATCCTTATCTTTGTGATAAAAACGTATTCCAGAGCTGGAATACCGGGTAGCCCTAAGGACTTCAGGATATTCCGCTTTTAAAGTGGGCGCGAGCGGCATTGGATTCACAGCATAATATTGCGTTATTCCCTTAGCTGTATCCTTTGACACGATCCGGTAAATATTTTCGCCATTGGTGTGAAAAGCATCAAAACTCAACTCGTCCTGCACCCAGAGCAGAATCAGGACACAGCAGGCAATTCCTATAGCCAGACCGGAAATATTTATGAATGAGAATCCTTTATTTCTTTTGATTATCCTTAAAGCGATTTTTAAATGATTAAGCAACATGACAAACCTCCAATGAATAGATTCTTTTAAAGCGGTTGGCACCAGACCTAAAATCTGCAGCCAGAACCATATATGGGCAATAAAACGGCCCCTTTTCGAGGCGATATAAAGGAATTGCTCAGAGAAATCATCCAATGCAGCGTCAGATATCGATTCTCTCAGCAGATGTTTTAAAATCCTCGAACGGATAGAGAGTTTGGTCTGGTTATTATTCATTGTAATTATAAATTTTTATCCTTGAGCGAGTGGACATCCATCCATAAAGAGGTATGCAATTCTTTAACCCTTAAAAGCTCCTTTTTCCCGGCTCCGGTCAACCGGTAAAGAACCCTTCGCCTCCCTCCTCTTTCCGGCAGCGGCTCACTCTCGAATGATTCCACATAGCCGTGATCAACAAGCCGGCCCAGAGGGCCATAGATCGCTCCAAACAGCCATCTGATCCCGGATTTTTTTTCAATGTATCTGCGGATCGTAACCCCGTATGCTCCCTCATTATCCTGAAGCTTCCAGACAGCTAAAAGCAGCATTTCTTCTTTTCTGGATAAAAGTCTCATAATATTGCTCCTTTGTATATGTATACGAAAAGTGAACAAAAAAGGTT
>Ga0209427_10002832_pt1 | contig 20381 bp, 19 predicted proteins | sample DeeMarSWOR136_30_FD_187465 | JGI IMG/M metagenome (GOLD analysis project Ga0209427, IMG submission 187465) | Marine sediment microbial communities from White Oak River estuary, North Carolina - WOR-1-36_30 (SPAdes) (version 2) | ecosystem: Environmental > Aquatic > Marine > Intertidal zone >...
GTACAAGAAGGGGATAGCCATCACCGGCTCCAAGGCCTACCTGAAGAGGCCGGGTCCCAGGCCCGCCCTGGGCATCATAGGGGAGCTGGACAGCGTCCGCTGCCCCGACCACCCCGAGTGCGACCCCCTGACAGGCGCCGTCCACGCCTGCGGCCACAACGCCCAGATAGCGGCGATGCTGGGGGCGGGTTTCGGCCTCTCCGACAGCGGCGTCATCGACGAGCTGGACGGCAACGTCGTGATGGTCACCGTGCCGGCGGAGGAGTACCTGGAGATCGACTACAGGAACAGCCTCAGGGAGAAGGGGCAGCTGGAGTTCCTCGGGGGCAAGCAGGAGTTCATCCACGTGGGCGAGCTCGCGGACATCGACATCAGCCTGGGGACGCACACGGCCATGGACATCGAGGAGAAGCTGAGCGTGGGTGGCTCGGGCAACGGGTTCGTGGGCAAGCTGATCCGGTACGTCGGCCTAGAGGCCCACGCAGGCGGAGCCCCGGACAAGGGAGTCAACGCCCTCAACGCCGCGATGCTCGGCCTCATGGGGATCCACGCCCAGCGCGAGACCTTCAGGGAGGAGGACACGATACGCGTCCACCCCATAATCACCAAGGGAGGGGAGATCGTCAACAACGTGCCCGCCGACGTCAGGATGGAGAGCTACGTGAGGGGCAGGACCGTTAACGCCATCATAGACGCCAACAAGAAAGTGAACCGCGCTCTCCGCGCAGGCGCAATGGCGGTCGGGGCAGAGGTTGAGATCAACGACATCCCAGGATACATGCCCTACACGCCTCACGAGGGCATCAGCGAGATCTTCAAGGCCAACTGCGTCGAGCTGGTCGGGGAGGATCAGGTCAAGGTGGACACGGAGCACAGCACGGGCTCCACCGACCTCGGCGACGTCTCCTGCATCATGCCAACGGGCGCGATAGGCATGGGGGGCGTGGAGGGCACCGGCCACGGCCGCACCTACAAGGTGGTGGACAAGGAGCTGGAGTACGTGACCCCCGCCAAGGTCCTCGCCATGGCCTGCATCGACCTGCTCTACGGAGGGGCCGCGAAGGCGAGGGAGGTAATCGGCTCCTTCAAGCCAGCGATACCCCCGAAGGAGTACACCGCCTTCATGAAGAAGCTGGTCGAGGGCTAGGCCCTCAACCCCTTTTTATATAAAAACACGGGTCACTTCAGGTATTCTTTGAACCAGCGGACGATGTGGTTGAGGCGCTGCTCCCTGTGCTTCGGCTTCCCGCCTCTGCTCAGCTCGTGGCTCTCCCCGGGGAACCTGATGAACTCGGTGGGCACCCCCAGGTACTTGAGCGCCGCGTAGAACTGCTCGCCCTGCTCCATGGGGCAGCGGTGGTCCTCCTCGCTGTGGATTATCAGCGTCGGTGTCTTCACGTTCTTCACGTACCTTATCGGGGACTTGGCGAGGAACTTCTCCTCGTCCTCCCAGGGGACACCGCCCATCTCCCGCATTCCGAAGGTCCAGCCTATGTCGCTGCAGCCGAAGAAGCTCATCCAGTTGCTGATGCTCCTCTGGGTCACCGCCGCCTTGAAGCGGTCCGTCTGTGTGACGATCCAGTTGGTCATGTATCCCCCGTAGCTGCCGCCGGTGACCCCCAGCCTCTCGAGGTCGATGAAGTCGTTGGCCTCCAGGACGTGGTCGACCGCCTCCATGATGTCGGCGTAGTCCTGCTCCCCGTAGTGCTCAGGGAGCCCGGCCTGGAAGTCCTGGTAGTAGCCGCCGCTCCCATAGGGGTTGATGTACATGACGACCCACCCCTGGGCCGCCAGCACCTGGAACTCGTGCATCAGGCTGTAGCCGTAGACTCCCCGGGGGCCGCCGTGGATCTCCACCACCATCGGGTACTTGCTGTTCTTCCTGAAGCCGGGGGGCTTCATCAGCCAGCCCTCCACTGTGTGCCCCGACGAGGACTCGAACTCAAACCTCTCGTGGTCGCGGATGTCCAGGGAGTTCACCCATTTCTTGTTCAGGTTCGTTAGCTCCCTGGAACCCTTCTCCGTCATCGCCCAGAGCTCGATGGGGCTCGTCGTGCCGAGGGTGGTGTAGGCGATGGTCCCGTCCTCCGCCCTTGTCCAAGCCTCGACGCTGTGGTTGACACCTCCCGCGACCTCCGCGACCTCCCCTCCCGACGCGGGGACTCTGTAGATCTTGGCGACCCCGCCGTAGTTGGAGGTGAAGTAGATGTGGCCCCCGTCCTTGGACCACTCAGGGCTCACCTCGGGGGAGGAGACCCTGACGTCGCTACTCAGCTTGGTGCCCATGTCCTGATCGAAGGAGGCCGTCAGGTTGACGGGCTTCCCCCCTCCCGCCGGAAGCGTGTAGACGTCTCCCATCGTGGCCCCCTCATAATTGAAGTCGTGGCCCGTGAAGGCGATGACGTCCCCCTTCGGGGAGGGCTTCGCGCTTGAGATCGACCACCTGACCTCAGTGAGCCTTTCGGGCTCCCCGCCCTTGGCGCTCACCCTGTAGACGTGGCTCTCCCTGGTGATGTCAGCGTCCTCCTCCAGGTTGCTCACGAAGACGACCTCGTTCCTCCCCAGCCACTCGGCGGAGTTGACGTCGAACTCACCCTTCGTCACCTGCTTCGGCTTTCCTCCTCCCGCCCTCACGGTGAAGAGGTGCTTCCTCATCCCCTGGAAGAAGCCAACGCCGTTGAACTTGTAGGCGATGCGTTTGATGACCTTGACGTCGCCCTCCTGCTTCTCCGCCTCGACGGGGGATATGTAGAGCAGTTGCCTGCCGTCCGGAGACCACCTGGGGCTCTGGACGCCGCCCTCCACGTCGGTGACCATCCGGGCCTCCCCGCCGCCGACGGGCATCACGTAGAGCTGGGGCTTCTTCTTCTCCTCGCCCTCCTTTGTCAGCGGCGCCGAGACGAACATGAGCTGGCTGCCGTCCGGGGACCAACGCGGGTGCTTGTCCTTCCCCCGGCCCGAGGTGAACTGGTAGGGCTTACCGCCCTCGACATCAGCCATCCAGATGTCGTTGACGTACTCGTCCTTCTCGTAGTCCATCCTCGTGTGGACGAAGGCCACCCTCCCCCCGTCAGGGGAAATCTGGGGGTCCGACACGATGCTGAGGCCGAAGAGATCCTTAACCTCGATCTTTCTCTTAGCCATTAGAGATCAGATATCCTTGCATCAATCGGATTTAAAATTAACATCGCCCCTGGCTCGCAACAGATAAAGAGTGTGGGCGCGATGATAGACTGGTGATTGAATGGTATCCCCCGCAGTTGAATATCCCCTGCTCCTCGTGAACCTGAAGACCTACAGGGAGTCCCTGGGCGAGAGAGCTGTGAGTCTTGCCAAAGTCTCCCATAAGATAGCGCAGGAGACCGGGATATGCGTGGCGCTCGCCCCCCAGTACGTCGACCTACGAATTGTGGCGGAGAGCGGAGTCCCCGTCTTCGCCCAGCATGTCGACCCCATAACCCCGGGCAGGAACACCGGCCACTCCCTCCCTGAGGCAGCAGCCGACGCCGGGTGCGCGGGCACCCTCATCAACCACTCCGAGAGGCAGCTTCCCCTCGACACGATCAAGGCGGTGGTCGACAGGGTGAAGGAGGTCGGACTCGTCGCCGTCGTCTGCGTCGACACACCCGAGAAGGCGGGGAAAGTCGCCTCGTTCGGGCCGGACGCCATAGCCATCGAGCCCCCCGAGCTCATAGGCACGGGCATACCCGTCTCGAAGGCGAAGCCCGAGATCGTCTCTGACTCCGTCGAGGCCGTGAAGGCGGTGAACCCCGGGGTACGGGTCCTCTGCGGGGCAGGGATAACAAGCGGGGAGGATGTCAGTGCGGCGCTGAGGCTGGGTGCCGAGGGCATACTCGTCGCCAGCGGCGTCGTCAAGGCTGGGGACCTGGGGAAGAAACTCCGGGACCTGGCCGAGGCGATGAGGGGCTGAGCCCGGTCACCTCAGCCCTTCCACGATGGAGGCCACTATCTCCTTGTGCCTCTCCACCATGTGGTCCGCCTTCTCCTGGGTCGAGGACTCGGCGTAGAGGCGGAATATCGGCTCCGTCCCGCTGGGCCTGATTAGTATCCAGCTGCCGTCATCGTACCAGAGCTTGACGCCGTCTATCGTCTCGATCCGGTCCGCCTTCACGGCGCCTTGGAACTCCTCGAGAGCCCTCTGCTTCAGCTCGTTGGGGCACTCCACCTTCCCCTTCATCTGGGAGTAGCTGGGCAGCTCCCCGAGGAGCTCCGAGAGGGGCTTACCAGCCCTCGCCATGATCTCTAGGACGAGGGCCATGGCCATGGAGCCGTCCCTCACCTGGAGGTGGGGGCCGTACATCAGCCCCCCGTTCTCCTCGCCGCCCAGCATTATCCCGCCGTCCACCATCGTGCGGGAGATGACGACGCTCCCCACCTTCGTCCAGACGAGCTTTCCACCGGCCCCGGTGACCACGTCCTCAACGACCCTGGACGAGCTCACTGCCGTCGCCACCTGGGCGCCCGGGTTCCTCCTGACGAACTCTTTGGCCACGAGGGCGACGGACCTGTCCCCCCACTGGATGGCCCCGGTCTCGTCGACGAACATGGAGCGGTCGCCGTCCCCGTCGAAGGCGATGCCCAGGTCCGCCCCTGAGGCCCTCACGAGGGCGCTGAGGCCTTCGAGGGTGTCGGGCCTGGGCTCGGAGGGCCTTCCGGGGAAGCGCCCGTCGATGTCGGAGTTGATAGTGTGGACCTCGCACCCCAGCCTCCTGGCGATCTCCGGGGCGGCCAGGGTGGCGACTCCGTTCCCGGGGTCGATGGCGATCTTCAGTCCCGCCCCCTTGATGAGAGCGGTATCGACGTGAGAAATCACGGCTGCCTTATAGTCCGTTATGGCGTCGAGGCTGCTCACCGATCCCACCTGATCCCAGGGGCGTAGCTCAGGGCCGCCGCTGAAGAACAGCTCCTCAGTCTTCTCCTCGACGTCCCTGGGGGCCTCTACGCCGTCCTCCGCCATGACCTTCAATCCGTTGAATTCGGGGGGGTTGTGGGAGGCCGTGATCATGAGTCCCCCGTCCAGACTTAACCGCTTCACGGCCAGCTGAAGAGCCGGGGTGGGCAGCATCCCCGCGTCCCGGACTTCGCACCCCACGGAGAGGAGCCCGCTGACCGCGGCGTCCTTGAACATGGGGCTGCTCGTCCTCCCGTCAGTTCCTATGGCGATCCTCTCGCCGAGGACCGCTCCCGCTGAAGCCGCGAGCCTGGTGACCTTCTCGACGGTCAGCTCCTCGTTGACGACACCTCGGACCCCGTTGGTGCCGAAGAGCCGCCCCATCACATCACCTGGCTAGGCTGGAGGATGCTCTCGGAGACGGTCTTGGAGGGGCAGATGGAAACCCCCTGGGTGATGGTGACGCCGTCCTCGATGGTGACGTAGTCCCCGATGAGGGCGCCTGACTCCACCTTCACCCAGCGCTCCAGTGTCGAGTTCTCCCCGATTATCGCGTTCCTCACCGAGGAGTAGTCCCCGATGGTCGCGCCTGGAAAGATGATCGAGTTCTCAATCCGGCACCCCTCTCCGATGTGGACGTGGTCTGAGATCGACGTGTTGGGCCCGATAACTGAGTGGGCACCCACCATAACGCCGGTGCCGAGGTACGAGGGGGAGAGTATCTTGGCCGTGAGGTCGACCTCGGCTCCGTCGCTGAAGCCCTGGGTGACCATCTTGCTCAGGACGAGCTGGTTGGCCTCCAGGTAGGCCTCGGGGACGCCTATGTCCACCCAGAAGCCGTGTGACTCGTAGCCGAAGAGCTTCCCCTCCTTGGCGAGTACGGGGAAGATCTCTTTCTCGGTGGAGACCTTCCTCCCCGCAGGGATGTAGTTGAGGACTTCCTTCTCCAGGACGTAGACGCCTGCGTTGATTAGGTTGCTCGGGGCCATGCCCATCTCGGGCTTCTCCACGAACCTGAGGACGCGGCCGTTCCCGTCGAGCTCGACGGAGCCGTACCTGCTCGGGTCGGGGACCTTGATAAGGGCTATCGTGGCGAGCCCCCCCTTTTCCCTGTGGTACTCCACGAGGCGCCTGTAGTTGATGTCGGCTATGATGTCCCCGTTGAGCACGAGGAAGGGGTCGCCGTCCCTGAGCAGCTCCTCCGCCCTCTTTATCGGCCCCCCCGTGCCCAGGGGCCTCTCTTCCCTGGAGTAGATTATGCCGAGGTCGAACTTCGTGGGGCCGAAGTACCTGACGAGGGCCTCAGCCATGTAGTTCACGGCCAGGACGACCGTCTCCACTCCCCCCTCCGACAGGTTCTTTAGGGTCCAGTCGAGGAGGGCATTGTTTGCGATGGGGAAAAGCATCTTGGGGCGGGTGCAGCTCAGCGGCCTGAGCCTGGTGCCGAACCCGCCTGCTAGAACGAGGGCCTTCAAACCACTCACCGTCGCTTATCAAGCTTAGCGGTCGACTTATGAAGCTTTTGAGGGGGCTCAGGGCCTGAGGAAGGTGAGGTTCTTGCTAAGGCTTTCGCTCTCGAACTGCTCGTAGCGCTCCAGTGAGCCGAGGTCGTACCAGAAGGCGTCCGTGACGTAGGCTCTGACGGGCATCCCCCTCTCGATGAGGTGGGGTACGACCTCTCCCATGAGGTCGTAGGGGTTCCTCCCCGTCTCCTCGTAGACTCTGTCCATCTCCTCCATCACCGAGCCGCTCAGGACCAGAATTCCAATGCTAACCGGGGTCTCCAGCTCGGGTTTCTCGATGAACTTGGTGATCGCGCCGTCCTCTATCTCCGCTGTGCCGACCCTCACCTTGAAGCCCTTGGAGAGGGCGATCGTGGCCACGGCTCCGGATTTGGCGTGGCGACTTGTCATCTCGGCGAGGTCGATGTCGGAGAGGATGTCACCGTAGTAGACGACGAGGGTGTCCTCCTTCGAGATAGCTCCGCGGCGGTAGGCGTTCAGGATGGCGTTGGCGCTCCCCTTGAACTCGGGCACGTCGAGCACGTACTGGAGCCTGACACCGAACCTCCCCCCCTCGTTGAAGTAGTTCTCCACCTGCTGGTGCTTGTAGCCGACGAGGAGGACGAGGTCATCGATGCCGTGGTGCTTGAAGAGGCGGACGATGTACTCCAGCACGGGCCTCTGCTCCTCCCCCACGGGGATCATGCACTTCTGGAAGTAGTAGGTCAGGGGGCGGAACCTGGTGCCCTGGCCCCCGGCTAAAACTACACCTTTGAGCCTGGGATCAGCCAGCTTAGTCACCCCGGATGATGAAGAGGATTCCACCGGCGACGAGGACTAGGACCCCGATCGGGGCGAACATTCTGGGGCTCGTGACGCCTGCCTCAGCGGTCATCGAGAAGTAGGTGAGGACGAGGCCCAGGGCGAAGACTATTATCCCCACAAGGTAGGTGGCGAGCTTGGAGAGTGTCAGGCCATTCCCGTCGGACATGGATATCATCCCTAATCTATCAAACGCACCTATATAGGTGAGGCGGATCAGACATCCTCCAGCTTCGCCGGAAGGTACTCGTCGACGATGTAGGTGAGGCCGTAGCGGCTGAAGGCCTCGAGTTCCGCCTTCTTACTTATCTTGAGGAAGACGTCTATCTCCCTCTGCCAGATGTCCTCCTTGTACCGGGGGTCCGTCTTCAGCTCCTTCAGCCTCTTGAGGTCGTTCTCCGTCAGGTTCTCCGTCGGGAGCTTGTAGTCGATGATGTCCGTGCCCCAGACGCCGATCCACCTCGCCTCGGGCGTGGCGAGGCCCCTCAGGTGGGCGGCGTTGGCTGAGCCCGAGATTATCACCATGGCGATGTGGATCCCCCAGGGGTCGCCGTCCGTGAAGACGTAGACGGGGAGGTCGTGGTTCTTGTTGAGCCTGTGGATGATGTTGCGGGTGGACCTGGGGGACTGCCCGGCCGTGTGGATGAGTAGGGCGTTGAACCTCTCGTGGGCGCGCTCCTCTATCAGCCTGGTGAACATGGCGCCCTTCTCTATGACCAGGACCTTGTCGACGCTCGTCTCCACGAACTCGGAGCTGGTTATGGCTGGCCCGATCATGACTCCGTCGGGGTGGTCGGTCAGGTTCATGCGGCGGCCCTCGTATCCCGGGACCGTGTACTCGACAGTTAGGTCCCCGAAGATGGCGCTCCTCTCCTCCGGAAAGATGCCGAAGTCCTCCCGGGGCCTGTTGAGGGCCACCTCCAGGTCTGTGATGATGTTGTCCGACTCGGGCTGACCGCTGAACTCTATGTCCCTCTGGCCCCTGGCCGAGTAGTAGACCTCCCTGAGCGTGCTCGTCTTCCTCAGCTTGACGAGCTCCTTGGCGAACCACGAGGTCCAGACGAGCTGTGTGAAGGGGCGGATGTGCCTGATGTTCCTGGCGTGGCGGCGGATGGTGCGGGGGCCCAGGATGTACTGGCGGAGCTCGGGGTCGTAGATGATGTTGTCAGTGGACCTGCTCTGCATCATCACCCAGGGGAATTCCCTGTTCTGGATCTGCTCGTAGATGAGGTTGCCCAGCTGCTTCAGGCTGGTCTCCGTGGCCTCCCTCTGCCTCTCCGCCTCTCTATGTGGTTTCTCCTGCAATCGTCGGTACCTCCTTTATCTTCTCCTCCACCTCGGGTAGCCTCGCGCTCACGGCGTTGATGAGGGGCTCGATCTCTGGGGGCTCCTCCCTGTCCGCCAGCTTCGTCGAGAACTCGGCTATCTTGGGCAGGTACTTCTCGAATATTCCGAGCCTCCTCCTCTCCCTGGCTATGCGTATCCCCCTGGAGATGTAGACCCTGAGGCTCCGAGCGGCGGTCCTGATGGCGTTGGTTATCTCCCGCTCCACCTCGGGCTGGTCCGCCATGTACTCCTTGCCCACCGTCTTGTAGGGTATCTTCGTGGAGCAGACGTGGACCACTATGACTATCGGCGTGTCGGAGGAGACCTTGTAGGTGCTCCAGTTGATGTTCCGGTTGACCACCTTCCAGACGACGCCACTGGACTCGTCGAAAAGCAGGGGAATCCTGTTGGCGAACCGGATTATGTTGCCGCCCCCCTTGAACTGCTTCCGGATCGAGGGGCCCGTGGCCACCGCGGCCTCCACAATGAAGGGGAAGCCCAGGTAAGTAGCGGGCTTCCGCGTGACGACTTTCAAGAAGTCCCCCTCCTGCAGGTCGAGCTCCTTCCGTACGCCCGTCTCCATCAACTCCTCACCTATCGGGGAGAGGCAGCTCGGATCCGGCCTCTGGAAGTCGTTGAACTCCCGCGCGGTCCTGACGAGCCTGACTATGTCCTCGGGGACCAGGCTGTTGGGCTTGGTCTTCAGGCCCACCTTAGCCTTCTTGAGGAACTTTTCCGCGGTCTTCTGGCCCACCCCCTGGAAGTGCTCCATCATGAAGGCCTTCATCGTCTTGGCCTCCGTGATGGACACGAGCCGCCTGAAGTTCTCCACGTCTATGCCGTGAGGGTGGGGCTTCACCGGCTGAGGAAGCGGGGGCATCTTCTCGGTCCCCCTCTCGAACTTATATAGGCGGCCGCCTGGGTCGACGAATGTGATGTCTGCGTAGGGGTTGACCATGGCGGTCTGCTTCAGGTAGTCGAGGAGGCGGCTCTTTATCCTGCTGAAGTCGCCCTCGAGCTGCAGCTCGACTGCCGTGCCTCTCCAGCTCTTTTTGTTCTCTATGACGTTGTGCTTCAGGATGAGGGGTCTGTTCCTGGCGATGTCGATCATGAGCTCGTACTCGTGGATCTCTCCACCGGTGCTGGAGGCTATCGTCACAGGCTTGTGAGTCGTGATCTGCCCGTAGAGTATGGTGATGGTGCCGCCGAGGCCGAAGGTGCCCCGGGCCTGCTTCAGTGTGTACTTGGAGCCGTAGAAGACCTGTCCGAAGCAGAGGGGTATGTGCTCGGGTGGGAGGCCGGTGCCGTTGTCCTCGACCCTCATAGCGTATATGCTGGTGCCGCCGTCCGATGTGGCGACCTCGGTTATCCTAAGGAAGATCTCGGGTGGGACCCTCTGAACCTCGCAGGCGTCGAGGGAGTTCTCAACCAGCTCCCGGACGGCGGCGTAGATGGCCCTGCTGGGGTTGCTGAATCCAGCTATCTCCCTGTTCCTGTAGAAGAAGTCCGAGGGGCTTATTGACTGGTACTCTACCTGCGATATCGTCTCCTCACCTTAACTCCGTCTTGGGCTCGGGGCTCTCATACCAAATTTCGCCCCTCTCTTTTTTCATTTTCCTTCTGTAAGCGTAGAGGAAGTTCCAGACCGTCTTGTGGAAGCGCCCCCTTATCAGCATCATGACGGCCTCCCTGGCGACGCCGAGGGCCTCCACGTTGCCGATGATCGCCACAGTGTGGCCATAGACGCTGATCTCGGTCTCTGTGAGCTCCTCGAGGAGGGCCCTGGAGCGGCCCGCCTTGCCTATTATACGGCCCTTCACCCTCGCGATGGCGTTCTTCGAGTCACCCACGTAGTCCATGAGGTCTATCACGTTGAGGTCGTAGTCCTCTTTCGCCAGGACCTCGGCCCTCGCCGGGCTGAAACCCCGGCCGACAGCCTTCACGATGTTCTGGACGGTGAATATGGCGGAGACGTCCCTCTGGCCCGGCTTGAGCGCGATCTCCACGGAGCCCGACTCGCTCTCGATCGTCATCTCGACGCCGAAGAAGTCCTCTATCCTCCTCTTCGCCTTCCCCTTGGGACCAATGAGGGCCCCGACCCTGTCCTCCGGGATCTTAAGATAGGTCTTCTGACTCACCCTTTATCCAGGCCTCCAATCTCTCTGCGTCGTGAATGTCCACTCTCAACCGTCTGAAGTACGAGTTTATATTCTCTATGTCCCTCTGCAGGAGGGCGCCACCAATGGGGTGGCTGATCAGCATCGCCTGGGAGACGTCGAAGATCACTGGTGCCTCCTCCCAGACCATGACGTTGTACTCGCTGAGGTCCCCGTGGACCAGCCCGGCCTTCGTGTAGAGTAGCCTGACCTCCTTGAGGAGGCCTTCGTAGAAGGACTTTGGGTCCTCGGGCTCCATCTCCCTCAGGAGTGGGGCGGGCAGCCCGTCTTCGCCGATGAACGTCATCACGAGTATGTTCCTCTCAAAGGCTATGGGGCGCGGCGAGTTGACGCCGGCCTGCTCCGCGAGCTGGAGGTTCTTGAACTCCTTCTGGGTCCAGGTGTAGACGAGGCCCCTGGGCGTCTTCTTGACCCGCTTGAACCTGGGGTCGCCGTGGATGTACTGCATCATCCCCTTCCTGAACTCCGCCGTCGCCGTGTAGTAGATCTTTATGGCGAGCTCCGTCCCCTCCGGGTCCTTCCCCCAGTAGATGCGTGCCTCCTTCCCCGCCTTTATCACGCCCTCTATGTTGTCGATCACCTTGCGGCGGATGAGCTTGTAGACGCCCTCGAGGGTCAGGCGGTCGAAAACCTCCTCGATGACCTTGAACTCCTCCTGCCGCTTCCGCAGCATGAGGCTCTCCTCCTCGTAGCGCCTCTCGGCGGCCTCAGCCTTCCTGTCGATGCGCTCTCGGTCGGACAAGGGTCATCCAGCCCGGCTACTCTATCTTGAGAACTCCTTCTCTTCGGAGCCTTTCAACCTGGTTGGCTGTGTACCTGTGGAATATCTCCCCTCGCTCGTCCCCCTGGAAGTCCCAGGGTGAGATGAGGACGATGTCCCCCTCCCGGATCCAAGTGCGCCTCTTCATCTTGCCCCTGATCCTGGCCACCCTGGTGTGTCCGTCCTGGCACTTCACCAGGACTCTGTCGAAGCCCAGCATCTTCTGGACCACACCCAGGACGTCGTTCTCAGACGGATACACCATGTGTCTCAGTTGGCGCTCGCTGAGGACCTTCTTCTTCCCCATTCGTGTACCTCTTTCTCCAATAAGAGTAGATGGAACCTTAAAAATCATTTCCATCAAAAATTAGCTGAAAACCATGTCTTTTCTAAGAAGATGGAAAAATTAACGCTATTTTGAATCCTGGTTTCTCAAAAATACCCGTAAATAGAGACCCCTGACACCCTCAAATCAGCCTGACAGCCACTCGCTCACCGAGGCCAACGCCGTCTAGTGTGACCACTGAGTTGTACGCGTAGATCTCGACACCTGCCTGATCAGCCTCGCTGAGCGTCTTCGCGAAGACCGGGTCAGTGGCCTCGTTTGGCTTCAGAGAGAGGGCGTCTGGCCGCTGCACCAGGAAGAAGAGGGCGGCCCTCCCCTCGCCGAGGAGTCCCATCAGGGTGTGCAGGTGCCTACTCCCCCTCGTCGTGGGGGCGTCGGGGAATAGGCCCGTCCCCTCCCTCACCAATGTGCAGGACTTCACCTCCAGGTACAATGTCTCAGCGTCTCCCTCCAGGAGGAAGTCCAGCCTGGACTCGCCCACGGTTGGCTCGCGCCTGGCCAGCCTCAGGCCCCCAAACTCGGGGATGCCCCCAGCCTCTACTGCCTCGGACACGACGGCGTTGGGGACTCTGGAGTCGATCGAGACCAGGATCCCACCGTGTCGCACAGCGACGAGGTCCCATCTGGTCTTCCTCATCTCTGACCTCTTCTCGATGATGTAGACCTCTGCGCCCGGTCTGAGGAGCTCCTCCATCCTTCCTGGGTTGGGTATGTAGCACTCGGCGCGACGTCCATCGATCTCGACCTCTCCCAGGAAGCGGTTGGGGCGAGCCGCGAATATTGCCTGTTTCAGTGGTGCCTCGAAGCGCAATCTACGCCCTCATCTGAGCAGGTCTCTTATCTCGTTCAGTGACTCGGTGCAGGACGCGGCTACGAGGGAGAGGGTGCTGTCCCGCCTCAGCTTCAGGTCGCCATCCAGTGCGCCGTTGATGGCGTAGACTCCCCCCGCCTCCTTCAGTATGAGGAGGCCGGCTGCGACGTCCGTCGCCCTCAGGGAGCCCCTCACGTCGATCTGGACGTCGAGGACCCCCGAGGCTAGGTAGCAGAGTGAGATGGCTGAGCAGCCCAGCTGGCGCAGATGTCTAGCCCTAGCGAGGACGGGCTCCACCGGTTCTAGGGGTGCCCCCTTGCTGATGTCGATGGAGATGAGGGCGTCGTTCACGCTTTTTCCGTTGCTGGGCTTAATGGGGGTCTCATCCCTCCACGCCCCCTTCCCCCTCACGGCCCAGAATACCTCCCCAGTTTGCAGGTCCATAACGAGGCCGGCCAGCATCCCAGAGAGGAGGGGCGTCTCGGACACGGCCAGGCTGATGACCGCGAGGGGGATGCCCCGCGCCAGGTTGGTCGTCCCGTCCACCGGGTCAAGGACGACGTGGTCTCCCCCCGATCCGATGCTGTAATCCCCCTCCTCACTGACCACCTCGGCGGGCCTGCCGGCCTGCGTCAGCGTCTCTCGTATCGCGGCCTGGGCCTCGGAGTCGAGCAGCCTCTTCTTCTCGAGCGTGCCCAGCGAGCCTCCACTCTCCAGGGCCGCCAGAACCCTCTCCCTCGCGTTCTCCGCCGCCTCCCTGAGCATCGGTTTCCAGCCCTCTCCACTCGTTGATGGGGTCATGTCCTTCGCCACTCCGTTAGCCATCTCTAGAGCCTCCTAGGCAATGAAGCTTTTCCGTTTGATGGAGTTCGTCGAGGGTCACTACCAATTTTAATAGGCTGACTCCAGAACAAGCTCATGGATGAGTGAGCGGCTCATCTACTCCGTGAGGAATATGTCTGAGAGAGCCCTGATCGCCGATTTGAGGGCGAGGTTTAGTGACGCAGTCCATCCCCTCAGCCAGTTCGATCTGAGGACGGCGGGGGCCACGGTCAGGCTGGAGTACTCGGACAGCGAGGGGAGGGGCAGGAGGGGGGCCTTCAGGGTCCACCCCCGGCTCCCCTCGCTCCAGGTCTGGCCCGATATGTCCAACGGCCAGAGGTTCATGAGCTCGAGGGACGAGCACGAGGAGCGCCTCAGGGGCAGGGTCGACAGGTACGAGAGGATACAGAGGGCGAAGGAGGCCGTTGCCGAGGCGAGGTACAGGGGCACGACACCCCGCCAGGAGGACTGGGAGGCCGCGAGGGAGGCCATATCCCCCAGCATAAGGGCGGCGAGGGCGCCCGAGGAGGCTGACGAGGGAAGAACTGTCAGGATAAGAGAGATACTCGGCGCCGTGGAGCAGGAGAGGAGGGCTTTGATGGACAGGGAAGGAGTGCTGCCGACGAGCCCCGTCAGGGTCCGTCTCAAGGGGGAAGCCCCTGTCAAGCTCAGGGCCAGCGTGCCGATCAACCTCGTGATAGCCTTCGAAAGACGCCGATGAGCCAAATCCCCAAGGCCTGTTCATGAACGGGATAAAGAAAACTCAGTAGAATCGGGTTGTGGGCCCCTTTGGGTTCCCGTGGTCAGGCAGCCGCTCGGCGGTCCATGGATATCCCGAGCTCGGCCTCGAGCTGCGCCTTCTCCTCCAGGAGCCTCCTGTAGGTGTCCAGGACCTCCTTTATGTAGGCGACGTCGAAGAGGCCCTCCAGCTCCGAGTAGGTGAACCTGTACTGGTTGAACTCTGGGACGGGCCCCAGGTCGTCGAAGGCTATCTTGTTCTCCGACCAGTACTGGCCGTCCAGCTCGTTCCTGAGGCCCTGGGCGAAGTTCTGCATCCTCACCCAGATCTTGTGGAGCACCTCCTTCCTCGCCGAGGCCTCCTGGGTAATCTTCCTCAGCCTGACTATCTTCTCGACCTCTTCGTCGCTGGACATGTCCCTTCGATGAGTCTAGCTGTTAAGGGTGTAAAAGCGTTTGTCTTTGGTGCCGAATACACTCAAGGCGGGCTGAAAGGGGCCGTTAGGGGCGTAGGTCTTTTCTTGTGTCATTGGTATCTGATAGTTGTGCGGGGTGGCGTGGTGTGAGTTACCGTGAGGGGGCGGAGAAGTACTACGACCTCTTCGGGGAGAAGGACGACGTAGGTTTCTACCTGGGGCTCGCCAAGGAGCACGGGGGGAGGGCGCTGGAGCTGGGCGTCGGCACGGCCAGACTGGCCATCCAGCTGGCCCGGGCCGGCGTCGAGACCTGGGGAGTCGACAACTCGCCCCACATGCTCAGCGCGGCGCGCAAGAGCCTCTCCCGGGAGTCGGCCGAGGTACGGGGCCGGGTGCACCTAGAGCTGGCCGACGTGAGAGGCCTCGACCTGGGGGAGAGGTTCGGCCTCGTCTACTTCCCGAGCTTCAGCTTCGACCACCTGCTCACGCGCGAGGACCAGTGCTCGGCCCTGGAGGCCATACGCCTCCACGTGGCCCCCGGGGGCGTCTATGCCTTCGACCTTGCCCACGTCCCTGAGGTTAGTAGGGATAGCGGCTGGTTCGTGCAGAGGAAGCCGCTGGACGAGAGGAGGATGGTGGTGAGGACGGGCCATCACCACACGGATCCGAGGAGTATGCGCATGTCCATCGACCTCTGGTACGAGCTCTTCGAGGACGGGAGGATTGTTGAGCGCTTCTTCGAGGGGGGAGATGTCCATATCCACTCGAAGGAGGGGATCGTGGAACTTCTCTCCGAGAACGGCTTCAGGGTCAGGGCGCTCTACGGCGGCCACGACAGGAGGCCCTTCGAGGAAGGCAGCGAGATGATGGTGATCGTGGCCGAGCCGGTCTAGAACCTGATACGCTCCCTCTTTGTCTGGAGGTAGTCCTCGACGAGGGCCTCGCCAAGCTCCCCTGGCCTGGTGAAGAAGACCCTCCCCAGGTTCTGGCGGGCTATCGCCTTCGCCATGTCCCTGAGCCGGGGGTCGTCGTCGAGCATCACGACGTTGAGGACGATGCCCGAGGCCCTGTACATCCTCGCCTCGTTGATGACTCCGGCGAGGGCCCTCTCGTATCCCACGTACTCGCCGTCCTCGAAGTTGGGGGCGGAGTCGGTTATGAGGTGGGCCTGCTTGTTGCCCGACTCGTGGGCGACGGAGAGCCTGAAGGCCCTGAGGGCGGCCCTTATGTCGGTATAGCCCATGGCTACTGCTATCGTGGGGAGCTGCCAGGGCTCCACCTGCCTCACCTCCTCGGAGAAGGCGATGAGCCTCACCCTGTCCTCTGGGAACTGGCTCCTCGTCAGCTCGTGGAGGGCGAGGGCTGTATCCACGGCCGCCTCCAGCTTGCCCCCCCTGTTCATGGAGGCGCTCTGGTCGACGAGGATGCCGAAGAGGACGTCCGTCCCGTGGATGGCGTCGAAGACCCTGAAGTCCTCCATCCTAAGGTCCCGGAAGCCGCCCCCCCTCCCCAGAGACTCCATCAGCGTGTCCTCGATGCTTATCCTCTCATAGGGGTCACCGGCCTCGTAAGGGCGGATCGTCGAGGCGAAGCCCGGGCCGTGGCCCGTCTCCTCCAGCCTGTGGGGGCCGACCCCCCTCTTGGCGAGTCTCTGCAGTATCCTGCTGAGGAAGCCCCTCCCCAGGAGGCGAGCACCCTTGGAGGTCAGCGTCGCCCTCGGTGCCCTGGCGTAGGTGAGCCCCCTCCTCTGGAGGTCGGAGACGACGTCGTCGAGGTCCCCTCTGGTCAGCCTCTGGGGCTCCCCCCTGAGCTGGGAGATCTCGGTCTGTAGCCTCCCCCTGGAGGGGTCCGACTCCAGCCCCTGAAGAATGTCCTCGAGGCTCCCCGATTTGAGGAGCTGCTCCACGGCCTCGTGCATGAGCTCAGACTCCAGCTGGCTGAGCTCCCTCTCGGCGTCCTCCACACGTCTCTGGGCCATCTCGAAGCGCTGAACCGCCCTCCTGCGGGCCTTGTCCATTATCTTGGAATCGTAGTCGAGGCCCTGGCCCATCTGCATCTTGGCTATCTCGTGAAGCATCTCCAGCTGGTCGTTGGTTATGTCGCTGCAGGGGTTCCTTCTCTTGGTCCTCAGCATCAGGGCTCCATCCGCCTCGGGATGAACAGCTTGTCCTGGTTCCTGTAGGAGTCGACGGCCTTCGAGGTCAGCAGGGCGGCCCCCAGGAACTCGGTCACCGAGAGCCAGTAGTCCGAGAGGGCCTCGGGATCGGCGCCCTCCGGGGTTCTCCTCAGCTGCTCCTCTAGGCCCGTCGTGAGTCGGTTGGGCTCGACCAGCTCCGCCTCGTCGAGCCACTGGAGGGAGTCCCTAAGCAAGGGGTGGGCGTCGAGGCTGGGATTGCGCTCCCCCACCTGATCCAGCACCGCGTCGATCTCCCGTGCGAGGCCCGTGCTGTCGGCGTCCATGCCGGCGATGACGCGGGCCCCTACGTCCCTCACGGCGTACCACATGACGTCCTCGACGACCTCCCTGTTCCTCTCCATGAGCTCCCTCGGCCTCTCGTCGAAGCCCATGAGGTCGGCCCTGATCTGTATCCTGCCCCTGAGGGCGAGCCTGAGGCCCTCAGCGGCGTCAGCGAGGTTGGAGATGTGGCCTCCCCTCATCTCGGTGGAGGAGTAGGTGTGGTCGAGGGCCCTGATGCTGCCCCTGATGCTCGCTCCCCTGTCGATGTTGGGGCAGTCCCTCGTGTAGCGGGTCGTCTTGGCTATCACCTCCTTGATCCACCAGGGGGCTGCCACCCTCCTCCTGATCTGCTCGGGTCTGATGTAGGAGGGCTCCTCGGGGGCGGGCTCTACGGCCGCTTGGAAGAAGTCGTCGTATACCCGAAAGCTCTCCCTGGACATGATCTCCAGCTCCACCCGCTCCTCGGGGAGGTCCAAGGGGATGAGCTCCAGCCTGTCGAGTAGGGGCTCTGGAATCCTGTTGACGTGGGCGAAGCCCGTCGGGTTGCCCGTCGCGACGAAGAAGAGGTCGATGGGTCTCTCCCAGCCGTACTCCTCGAGGATTATCTTGTCCTCCTGGAGCATCGGGTGGAAGAGGACCTGCACCTTCGTGGGGATGGCGGGGAGCTCGTCGACACAGACGACACCCCTGTTGCCGCGGAGGACGCCGGTGCCTATGAAGGCCCTGGGGTCGGTGGGGCTCTCCCCCCGGACGATTGCCTGGATGTCCTTGACGCCGAGGATCTTCGCCTCGTTCGTGTACTCGTTTCCCTGGATCCTGCTGTAGCGCTGCTTCCCGGAGATGAGCTCAATCTCGGGGTCACCCTCCTCCCGGCAGGTGGGGCACTTCCACTCCCTTGGCCACTTGGGGTCGCAGTTGTAGGGGCAGCCCTTGACCTTGGGAACGGGGGGCAGGAGCTTGGCGAGGCTCTCTGCGAGCCGGGTCTTGCCCGTGCCCTCCCTGGAGACGAGGTAGGGGTGGCTGTTGCTGAGGACCGCTCGGATGACGTCCCTCTTCGTCTCGTCCCTGCCCTGGATGTCGGGGAGCGGGTCCACCCCCTCCTGGAGCTTCCTCAGCATCATGTACCTGAGCTCGTAGCGGACGGGGACGGGTTGATAGCTGTCGAGATCGAACTCCAACTCAGAGCCTCAATACTGGTTCTGGGGTTAACCTTCGCGCACAGCCGGGAAAAAGGTTTGGTAGTAGTCTGTGGCTATGAGCTTTCTCGGAAAAAGGTAAGTAAAAAAGGGGTGGGGTGTCATCCCCGGTGTCAGGTCAGGTCCTTGAACTTCCTGTAGGTGTTGTAGTCGACGTACTCCCTGTGGGGGCTCTCTATCTGCTCCTTCAGGGGGACGATGCGCTCCCTCTTCTCCTCGATCTTGTCGGTGACCGTGAAGACGTAGGAGTCGCTGCCGGCGCCCGAGCCGTAGCTGGTGACCAGTATCTTATCCCGGGGCTCCGCTATGTCCAGGACTGCGGCGAGGCCCGCTAGGCAGGAGCCCGAGTAGAGGTTGCCTATGTGGGTGACGGCGAGGCCGGGCGCTATCTGCTCTCTGTCGAAGCCCGCCTCCATGCAAGCCCTCACCGGGAAGTTGCCGTTGGGGGAGTGGGCGACGACGTAGGCGATGTCCTTGGGGGTGAGGCCGCTCCTCTTCAGCATCGTTTTCATCGAGGTGAGGACGTGCTTGAAGTAGGCGGGCTCCCCGGTGAACCTGCCGCCGTGGCGCGGGTACTTCTCCCCCTCCCTCCTGTAGAAGTCGGGGGTATCTGAGGTGTAGGAGAGGTAGTGGTCGAGGGTGGCTATAACGTCCCTCCTGCCGAAGATGAAGGAGACCCCCCCCGCCCCCACGGTGTAGTCGAGGGCGTCTCCAGGGGAGGCCTGGGAGTTGTCGGCGCCGATCACCATGACGTACTCCTTCCCGAACTGCGGGTAGGCGACCAGGGCGGCGGCGTCGATGAAGAGGTCTGAGGCCGCCTTGCAGGCGAACTGGGAGTCGATGCCGCCGACGAAGAAGCCGCCGTCCAGCTCCTCCCCAAGCTCCAGCACCTGGGAGACCGTTGCCATCGTCGGCTTGACGGCGTAGGGCGGTGACTCGGAGCCGACGAAGCACTTGCCCACGAGGCTGCTGTCCAGGCCCGTGTGGATGAGGGACCTCTTCCCCGCCTCGACGGAGAAGGTGGTTGTGTCCTCGTCCATGAAGGGGAGGCTCCTCTCCTTGACGCCGAGTATTCCTCCGCCCTCGTTCATTATCCTGTACTTGGGGATATAGGCCCCGTAGCCGACGATGCCCGGCTTACCCGCCTCCTTCGAGGGCTGGATCACCCTGTACTCCTGGTAGGGGTAGTAGTCGTCCTCGAAGCTGAAGTTGAGGCTGGAGTAGTAGACGATGCCATCGGGCCCGTCCGAGTAGGTCCTCCTGAACCTGGGTACGAGGCCCCTGCCGATGTTGTCGAGGACCCTGCCCTCCTCGGAGGGCGTGAAGTCGGTTATCCTCCCCGGTATCCTGAAGTCGCCCTCCTGGAAGTGGACGACGGCCGAGAGGTAGGAGCCCATGTCCTTGAACTTGTTGGTGGGTATGTTGACGACGGCGCCCGAGTAGAACTCGCCTTTCTCGTAGAAGTAGTCGGCCTTCCGCATCTCGCTCCTCCTGCCCTCGATGTTGCAGAAGGACTTGGGCGGGAAGTAGACCCTGCCACACTGCTGGCACCTCGTGGCGCTGATCCTGTAGTCGACGAGGGCCCTCCTCCGGGCTATGGGCTCGCTCATCAGGCGTCCCTCCTCAGCACGTGCACCGTGCAGATCCCGCCCGTGCCCCCGATGTTGTGGCAGAGGGCGAGGTCGAGAGGCCTGTCCGCCTCCACCTGGCGCCCCTTCGCCTCCCCCCTCATCTGCTCGAAGCTCTCGAAGACCTGCCTGACGCCCGTGGCTCCAACGGGGTGGCCATCGGCCTTGAGGCCCCCGCCCGGGTTGACAATGAGCTCGCTGCCGCCGTTCACGTAGGGGATGTGCTTGGAGCCCTTGTAGGACTCGTAGCTCTCGTGGATCCCCTCCCAGGCCCTGCCCTTCTCGTAGAAGCCCGAGTCCTCGAGGAAGAGGGCCTCCTCAATCGTGAAGCAGTCGTGGACCTCCGCGATGGGGAAGTCCCTGATTGTGAGACCTGTCTCCCTGTAGGCCTGGCCTGTCGCTAGGCGGGTCGCTTTTATCGAGGTCACGCTCTCCCTAGTGTAGAGGGAGACATCGGCTGTCGCCTG